>Ga0207674_10001798_pt1 | contig 27329 bp, 27 predicted proteins | sample KBSCornC72_FD_184303 | JGI IMG/M metagenome (GOLD analysis project Ga0207674, IMG submission 184303) | Corn rhizosphere microbial communities from Kellogg Biological Station, Michigan, USA - KBS Corn C7-2 (SPAdes) (version 2) | ecosystem: Host-associated > Plants > Roots > Rhizosphere > Soil ...
ACAACGCACCATCACCCGCCTCGGCCTCGAATCCAGCATCCGCCCCAAAGGCGGCCAACGAAAAGGCTCCAACACCGTCAAGGCCAAGGACAAATGAAATCTCCCGTCCCTTTCGTTCGTCGCGTTCGTCAAATGAAAGCTCCCGTCCCTTTCGTTCGTCGCAAATTACGAAGTGTCGTCCATTTCCGGCGCATAGTCAGCCGCGCCGCTGAAACGGCGTGGGTCAATTCACATGTCTCAAAGGAGTTGGTTATGGTGGAATACGACCGTAGCGTGATTCAAGAGTTCGCTCAGCGTCTCTACAGGCAGGCGAAAACCGTCATCGTGGCCTTCACTCTCATTGGGGTGATCGCCGGGGCCGCGTTAGGATTCGGATTGGCGAACTCCATTCGCGACTCCTCGCCAACCATCGTCGTTTCCTTCTGCGCGATTCTGGTTGGAGCAATCGCCTGCTGGGCGGGTGTGCAACGGTCCTTTACGTTGCGGCTGCATGCGCAGACCGCACTGTGCCAGATGATGATCGAATCAAATACGGGTATTGCCGCGCGGGGCGGCGGATCGGCGACCAGTTCTAAAGTGTCGGGAGCATTCGTTCCCTCCTGATCACCCCCCCACCGCCGCCTCGATCGCGTTCCCCACTTTCGTCATATTCTGATTATTCCGCGTGATCCCAAACGCCTCGCAGATCGTCCGCGCCGCGTCGAGGCGCACCCGCGGGTCCGCCCAATCCGCCGGGCCGAACGCCTGATCCGCGTGCTTGCCCCGGGCCGACGCCACGAACGATCCGTCCTCCGCCTCGCCAGGCGTGATCACGACCTCGACGCTCCCGACTCGAACCGATTGCTTCATCATCCGCCGGCGCTCCCATCCCCGCCGCAGCACATCCTACCACCCGCCGCCGACATTCATCCCGATCAACCCGGATAATGATCATCCTGGCGCGCCTGCCCGCCAACCAAAAATCCATCCGCCCGCCCCCGTTTTCATCCCCCAACCGCACATTGACTCCCGCTGTTGCGCAATCAGCAAACTCAGGCGCGCAGCATCGTCCCACATACGGAGGACCAAAATGTCGACTCGCAACCCGCCCTTCCGCGCCCCCTCCTCTGTTTCATCCTTCATCCTTCAGCCGTCATCCCTCCCCTTTCCGCCTCCCTCGCTCAATCGAACTCATCGCCTTCGAACGTCCGCCCCAAGTATGCTTCCTTCACCTTCGGGTTATTAATAATTTCCCGCGGCCGCCCCTCCGCCAGCTTCACGCCGTCGTTGATGATCAGGGCCCGGTCGCAGACCTCCAGCGTCCGTTCGACGTTGTGGTCCGTGATCAGCACCGACTTGCCGAACTCCTCCTTCAACCGCCGGATCTCCCGCTGCAAATCTTCCACCGCGATCGGATCGACGCCCGAAAACGGCTCGTCCAACAGGATCAGTTTCGGGCTCGTCACCAGCGCCCGCGCGATCTCCAGCTTGCGCTTCTCCCCGCCCGAGCAGCGGCTGGCGACGTTGTCCTTCACGTGGCTCAAGCCGAACTGACTCAGAAGCTGGTTCGCCCGGCGGATGCGCTCCGGCCGCTTGATGTTCAGCGTCTCGAGGATCGCCATCAGGTTTTGCCAGACCGTGAGCTGGCGGAAAATCGAATGTTCCTGCGAGAGGTATCCCATCCCCCGGCGTGCCCGCTTGTACATCGGAAGATGGGTGACGTCGAAGCCGTCGAACGTCACCACGCCCGACTCGGGCCGAATCATCCCGATGATCATGCGGAACGTGGTGGTCTTGCCGGCGCCATTGCGTCCGAGGATGCCGACGACCTCGCGCTGCGAGAGCACAAAGCTGACCTCGTTCACGACCGTTCGTCCGCCGTAACGTTTGATAAGCTTTGTAGTTTCGAGAAGGTTCATTCAGGGGGTACCCGCTGAGGGGCAACCAGTGTGACCGCCGGATTTAGAAAATCAAGAGCTCATCCGCATGTGGATAACCTGTGGATTAAACCAGCCCCAACAATGCCCGCGAGGGAGCATTCGTGTCGGTAGAATACCGACATTCCGACCAACCATTGCAAACTAGCAAAGCAGACGGAGTTCGCCGCCCACGAATGCCGTAAACATTTTAATTAAAATTACTTACACAGCAAACGGCTAAGTGCTCGCTTAGCGATGCGTTCTCACCAAACATCGCCTGGCTCTTTTTATAGCCGCGCCCGCTTCAAAACCAGACGCAAAGCGACGGGTGTTCGATGTGGATAACTCGTGGACTGCCGATTTCGAATGATTGACAAGTTAACTAGTTTTTGTCTGGCAAAGGTCTTGTGTGGTAATCATCTGCAATAACGCGTCCTGCGGGCACGAACAGGCGGACCGTCTGGGAAATGGGACCCCCACGGGTTTTGGTGCCGTACCTCGGGCAAGTCGTTCAAGGCTTTCCCTCACGTCTCTTGTTGGAAAGGAGTGGCTCTACAATGGCCACCGGGAAGGTTAAGTGGTTCAACGATCAGAAGGGGTTCGGGTTCATCTCGGCCAGCGATAACCGCGACGTCTTCGTCCACCACACGGTGATCGAAGGCGACGGGTACAAGACCCTCGAAGACGGTGAGACCGTCGAGTACGAAGCCGAGGACGGGCCCAAGGGCCTCAAAGCCTTGAAGGTCAAAAGGACGGTGTCTGCGCCGGCGTGAAGCGCGTCGTGCCCGCCTTATATGTGGCAATTAGCGGCCCACCCCGCCGACCGGCGCGGTGGGTCGCCTTTCTAATGGGACCGCGCCGCCGCCGCCGCCGCGACCGCCGTCCCCTTCCCGGTCGCCTTTGCCGCCCCCTTCAGCACCGGCGGCTTGGTCCAGGTCCGCAGGTTCGCGAGATCGCGCGCCATGTCCGCGGTCGGCCCGGCAACCGCGACGTACCCGCCATATCCAATCCCCATCAGGCGCGTTACCAGCGGCCCCGCCTCGGGTGTAACCGTATCGGGCAGCATCACGTAGCGCATCCGGCTATTGAGGGTCGGCACCGCGACGTACGGCGATTCCGCCGCCCCCGCCAGGTTCCAACTCGCGGCAACGTTCGCCCGATCGATGAATTCCAGCGTCAGCCACATGTCGTGCGCGCGGCGGACGGCGCCGTCGGTGCGGAGGAGCAGCGTGACCTCCTGCCCGGCGGCCAGTTCGGCAAGCGGGGCGAGCCACTTGCCAACCGCCACTGAAGCCGAGGTCCCCGCGTGAACCGCGCCGCCCGAAACGCGAACCCGCCGGCACTGCACCATCGCAGCCAAGTCGAGCACCCGGCGAAAGTCGTCGACCGCGCGCGCCCGCGCGCGGCGCCCGTGTGGCATGGCGATGCCGGATTCCATGCAAGCCACCTCCAGGCCGGCGTCGACGACCGCCCCCGCCGGAACGGGCGCGCCCAAATCGATGCCGTCATAGCCGGCCTCCCTTGCCCGCGACGCCAGCGTCACGAGATCGAGAGTCGGGGCGGCGAGTGTCGAGAATGCAAATTTCATAACGTCGGCGGAATCGCGCGGGCCAGAAGGTAGGGCGTGCGCGGGGGACGGTCAATGACGTGAAGCCGCAAGCGGTGACTTTTACTTTTCGCCCCCCCTTCCCTACTCTACGGTTAGCAACATGATCGTCCTTATCGATAACTACGACTCCTTCACCTACAACCTCGTCCAGAAACTGGGCGAAGTGGGCGGGGCGGCGCTGAAGATGGAAGTCTTCCGCAACGACAAAGTATCCGTCGCGCAGGTGGAAGACCTGAAACCCACCCACATCGTCATCTCTCCCGGCCCCTGCACGCCCAGGGAAGGCGGTGTCTCGAACGACATCATCAAGCACTTTGGCCCCCGATTGCCGGTGCTTGGCGTGTGCCTCGGCCACCAGTGCATCGGTTTCACCGCCGGCGCGGTCGTCGAACGGGCCGCCAAGTTGATGCACGGCAAGACGGACCTGATTCACCACGACGGGCGAACGCTGTATGAAGGGATGCCCAATCCCTTCACGGCGACGCGCTACCACAGCCTGATCATCCGCAGCGGCACGCTACCGCCGGAGTACGAGATTTCGGCGTGGACCGCTGACGACGAAATCATGGGGGTGCGGCATAAGATCTGGCCGCTGGAAGGCGTGCAGTACCACCCGGAGAGCTTCCTGACCGAACAGGGTGAGCGGCTGCTGGCGAATTTCCTGAAGAAATGATCGTCGCGGCGGTGACGATCAGTGGTATTTCTCCAGCACAACGGCGAATCGCCCGTCCTGCTCGTGGCGCCATTCGCTGGCGTGATAGCAATAATGGCCGGGGTAGTCTTCGTGGCTCCATGATTCGCGATCCGGTTCGACGAGACGGGGTTGCACTTCCGTTTTCCAGAATTCGAAGCGGTTCGTGAGGGGAATCCATCCAAGTGGATGACCCACATCCGCGACGGCGAACGACAATGTCGATTCTTCGCGAAGGAGTTGCCTGAATCGCGCGGCGCCAATTGCGCCCACGAACTCGAACTCCCCGTCACCGGCATCGCTTGGAATCTCTCGCAGAGGCAGGCGTGTGACGATTCGTGGGTATTTCGGGTCCACGTCGATCTCCCAGCTCAGAATACACAGTGCGGATACGTATCAGGCCAACCTACGGCTACTGTTCCCGCCGCGCCGCCGTCACCTGCCCCATCAGGAACGTCAATGTCAGCCGCTCGCCCGCGCGCGGGACGCCGTCGATCGCGTGTTGCGGGACGCGCACGGCCGTCATCTGCCCGCCGGCGTCGTCCGCCTTTGTGACATGCAACTCGTAATACTGGTCGCCGTGAATCGTAAACGGACGCACGGCGTGAACGTCCACACTCCAGTTGCCGATCATGGGCGGGGTCATGACGTTTCCTCGTGTGACGGTGACTCGTGCCATTCCAAGCCGCCGGGCAATTCCTCGGCGGCGAACTCGAGATGGATCACGCGACGGTGCCCCGGCCGATCGGCGGGCGACGACGCGTGCAGCAACAATGGCCGCATGAGGACGACGCCGCCCGCGCCGACGATGCACGTGGTTTCCGGGATCGACTGGCGCAGGAACGCGATCCGCGCGGCGTCGAGCACGCCGCGCGCGTGCGAGCCGGCCAGCACGCGCAGCGGACCGTTGTCCGCGCCACAGTCGTCGAGGTGCAGGCGAACCGTCACCACTTTCTCCAGGATCGCGACCGGCGGCTGGACGTGCGGCACACCCGCCTTGACCGACCACGGCCCGAAGCCGCCAACGTCGCGCCGCCGTTTGACGGCGATCGTCAGATCCTGGTGCCAGGGCACCTTCCAATTCGCGGCGGGGCTTTTGTCGAACAGCAGGCTGCGAACGACACGCGCCTTGGCGCCCAGGACGGGCTCGACCAGCGACCGCACGTCGTGCAAAACCGCGAGGTCGCGCACTGCCGGAACCGTCTCACACAGGCGTCGCACCGCGTACGTCGATCCCGATCGCTCCCGGACCGCCTGCCGCGCGCCGAGCGTCGCCACCGCGTCGATCAGCGCGGCGAGGCGCGACGGTGGAATTACGCCCTCGACGATCGCGAAGCCGTCGACGGTCAGTTTGTGTGATAACGGACGACGGGCGGTCGGCACCGGGCTACATCCTTGCCAGCGTGTCTTCAAAGTTCCGTACGCCCGCCGACGCCCCCAGCGCCGTGCAGCAGTCGGCCGCGGCGCGGTTGGCGAACTTCCCCGCCGGCCCCAGCGGCATCCCCTTGATCAGCGCCGTCATCAGGGCCCCGAACCACGTGTCGCCGGCGCCGGTCGTGTCCACCACCTTGATCTTGGCGGCCGGCACGCGGACGGCCGTGCGCCCGTCGTCCAGGTAGCATCCTTCCTCATCCAGCTTGATGCCGATCAGGCCGGCCGGCATGTGCTCGCGGAAGGCGGCCACCATCTTGGACGGCTCGGTTTCCCCCGTGATCGCCTTCGCCTCGGTCCGCGACGGCGCGAAGAGCGCCAGGTGCGGCAGGATCGGCCAGAGCAGCGCCGGATCGCCCGGCGGATTCACCGTATCCAGCGCCAGCCGCGTACGCGGGCAAAGCCCTTTCAATTCGCCGAACAGTTCGGGCAAGTCCGCAGTCAACCCCGGCAAAAGCCCGAAATACCCCACCTGCACGAACGAGCACCACTGGAACAGCGGCACGCACTTGCGGAACGCCTCTTTGTCCAGGAGCGGGGTCAGGCCGGGCGTGTGGAAGAACACCCGCTCGCCCCCCGGCTCGACCGCCACGACCGTCGCCGACGTCTGCGCGCGCTCCGACTCGAACACCGCCGACGTGTCGACCCCTTCCAGCTCCAGCCGCTCGCGCACCGCCGACCCAAGGATGTCCGCGCCCACCAGCCCCGCCGCCGCCACGCGCATCCCGAGCTTCGCCATCGCGATGCCGGTGTTGCAGACGTTCCCCCCCGTCGTCAGCGTGATCGAATCGACCAGCGATAGCCCGCCCGGCAGGGGCGGCGACCGCAGCGCGAAAGGGGCGGCGATGATGTCCGCCACGATCAGGCCGAATACCGCCGCGTCCAAATTGCCGGTGCGGGAGGCGCGGGAATCGGGGGTGGGTTGGGTCGGCATAAGAATCAAAGGATGAATGATGAAGGATGAATGGATAGACCGCACCCTATTCATCCTTCGTCATTCCGCCTTCATCCTTCCTTCTTGGGGATGACCTCAACGTGGCTGTACTCGTCCAGCACCAGCGTCGTCAGCTCGCCGTCGGGCTTCTGGATCTTCAACCGGTCGAGCCACAGCTTCTCGTTCTTGGAATGGGCGAACCAGCTCCCCGTGGGCTTTTGCATGTATTCGATCACCGTGCCGCTGACCCGCTCCGACCACGCGCGCGACAGGATCCGGTGGGCGATCTGCTGAGTCACCACCACCTGCGCACCGGGCACCAGGCTTTTACGAAGCGAATCATCGAGGACCATGGGGCGGATTATATCGACGGCCGACCGGATTAGTAGGCGGGCACGTGACGCAGCAACTCATCGTAGAGCTGCGTCATCGCCTGCGGGACCACGCGAACGTCGGCGACCACGGTCATGAAATTCGTGTCGCCGGCCCAACGGGGGACCACGTGCTGGTGCAAATGCCCCGGCAGCCCCGCCCCCGCGCACCGTCCGAGGTTCACGCCGACGTTAAACCCCTGCGGACTCATCGCGTCCTTCAATAGCCGGATCACGGCCGTCGTCTGCACGCCCAGGTCGGCCAGCTCGTCCGGCGTCAACTCCTCGAAGTCCGCCTTGTGCGCCTTGGGCGCGACGAGCAAGTGCCCGTTCGTATACGGGTACCGATTGACGAGCACGACGCTGTGCGCGCTCGTCCAAAGCACCAGCCGCGCCCGCCGCTCCTCAGGCGTCGCCGCCCGCGCCGCGTCGCAAATGAAACACCCGCCGTCGTCCCCCTTGACGATCGACCGGATGTAGTCGATCCGCCACGGCGCGTAAAGGGGATTGTTCGACATACGCGGGTCCCGTCGCCTACGACGGATGGTTCACGACTTGCGGCACCTTCGCCGCCTTGAGCTTGGCCGCCTCTTCCGGCGACACCAGCACCGCCACCTTAGGCTTCGCCGGCGGCTTGGGCTTGGCCGCGCCTGGCGCGGTGGGCACGGGCGGATTCGCCGCCGCCGCCGCCGCCGCCGCCGGGAGAGTTGTGGCATTGCTCACCGCCGTCTGCGAATTGCCGACTGGCGAACCGCTGTTTTCAATCCGCAATGCGCAATCCGCGATCGGCAATGTTTGGACTGCGGGCGCCGGATTCGCCGTGGGTGCGGCAACCACCGCCGCCGCCCCCACCCCCTCCATCCTCACCGTCCCCGGCGCCACCGCCGTCCCCTCCATCGACAACACCTCCTTCGCCAGCGCCCGATAATCCACCGCCCCATTGCTCGCCGGGTCGTAGCTCAGGATCGTCTTCCCAAAGCTCGGCGACTCCGCCAGCTTAATGTTCCGCCGGATCTTGCTCCGGAAGATCCGCGCCCCCGCCCACGGCAGCGCCTTCCCCTTCGCCGAATCGATGAACGAGTTCAAATCGTTCACCACCTCCGCCGACAGCTTCGTCTGACTGTCGAACATCGTCAGCACGATCCCCGCCACCTTCAAGCCCGGATTCATCCGCCGGCTCACCAGGTGCACGGTTTCCAGCAGCTTCCCCACCCCCTGCAGCGCCAGAAAGTGCGGCTGCATTGGGATGATCACCTCGTTCGCCACCGACAGGGCATTGAGCGTCAACAACCCCAGGCTAGGCGGACAATCCAGCAGCACGTAATCGAAATCCGGCTGCGCCGACTCCAGCCGCTTCTTCAGGATCTGTTCCCGCCCCAACACCGACACCAGCTCGATCTCCGCCGCCGCCAGGTCGATCGACGACGGGATCAGCGCAATGTTGTCGTCCACCCGATGGATCGCCTCCAGGATCGACCGCTCCTCGATCAGCACGTTGTAAAGCGACGTCAACTCCGCCGACGGCTCGACGCCGTAGTTGATCGTCAGGTGTGCTTGCGGGTCCAGGTCGATGAGGAGAACCTTCTTCCCCGCCTCGGCCAGCGCCGCGCCGAGGTTGACGGTGGTCGTCGTCTTCCCGACCCCGCCTTTCTGGTTCATGAGTGCAATAATGCGCATCGTCCGGTTCACCTCCGTGCGAACCCGCGCGGTCCGCCACACGGCGGCGATTGTCCCCGATGGGGAGTGGAAAACAAGGTTGGGAGGGGCGTTCCGATTCTCGCCGAGCGGCAAGTCAGCTCAATTCCGGGTCGCGCCACGACTCGCCCGCTTCGAATCTCGATAACATCAATCTGCCGAGAGCGTGCCGGTCCTCACGCGTCAGCTCCATCGCGCGGCGCATGAGCCGCACGGCCTCAGTAAATTCACGCACCTCGGCATGCGCGGCTGCTAGTGCGTACAGGCATTCGGCATCCTTGTCTCCGGTGAGTTCGCAAGCATGCTTTGCGTGCTCAACGGCCCGTGGGCCGTCTCGCACGGCCGCGTCAGCACAAGCGCTAAGCAGCCAAGCCAGTTGGCGATGACCGTACACGCTCTGACGGTTGAGCACGATCGCCTCCCGACACGAAGCCGCTGCGGCGGCGTACTCGCGATTGCGAATCTGCGCCGCAACGCGCTCGCACACCTTGCCCTCTGATATCACACTTTGAACAGCCGCGCGAACGCCATCGAGCGTTACGGCGAAATCAGCGAGCACCGGAGCGGCCCGATTTCGGGCGTGACGAACAATAGCTAACAGCAGGTGTTGGGTCCCAACGTAGTCGTCCGCGAGGCGTGCCGACTCGATCCACGCACATTCGATGATTTCGCGCGTCAATTGCCCTATCGGCAGCCGTCGATCGGTGGTGGCCAGCGCGGGACTTCCGGCACGTGGAAGGCGCGCGAGCAGCCCGAAGAGATCAACGTTCGCACGAACGAGACTGGCCGCCGCGACACTCTCGCCGAGAGAGAGGATTCCCGCCAGGACATGCTCCGGAAGAATCTCCGACCCGCCCACGGCGACCGCGATGCTGTTTGCGGCAGACATCGCAGCGCGTGCGCGGTCGGTGTAGCGTGCGTTTGGTCCGTCACCACCCGAGCCGACCGACATGGGGCTTACCTCCGTGGAAATCCGGTCGTCGTCGCGTCACGTGCGAGGTTGATTGTCCTTGAGATCAGTCGGAAAACAAGCTGGGACGCGCGCCCAACGGCGATACGACGAACTCGTTGAAAACCGCGACCCTCACGTCGGCTGCTTCGAGTAATGCGCCGCGTTCTTCTCGATGAAATGCTTCCACTCCTGCGGCAAATCATCCTGCGGGAAGATCGCCCGCACCGGGCACTCGTCCACGCACAGGTGGCAGTCGATGCAATGCGCGGGGTCGATGTAAAGCTGATCCGCGTCGGTGAAGCCCGCCTCACCCGGCTTGGGATGAATGCAATCCATCGGGCAAACGGCGATGCAGGCGGTGTCCTTCACCCCGATGCACGGCAGCGCGATGACGTAAGCCATAAGTCTCCTCGTAAGCGTTCCCGAGGAGATTACGTTGCCGACATGGTATGATTCCAATACATACTTTTCATCGTTTAGATAACCATTGGATATGGCATGAACCTCAACCATCTCGCCGTCTTCCACGCCGTCGCCGAATCCGCCTCCGTCAGCCGCGCCGCCGACCGCCTCATGGTCAGCCAGCCCGCCGTCTCCAAGCAGCTCGCCCAACTCGAGCGATCCCTCAAAACGACCCTCGCCGACCGCCTCCCGCGCGGCGTACGCCTCACCGCCGCCGGCCAACTCCTCGCCGACTACGCCCGCCGTATCTTCGCCCTCGAACACGAAGCCCAGCGCGCCATGGCCGAACTCGCCGGTCTCCACCGCGGCCGACTCGCCGTCGCCGCCACCCCGACCATCGGCGTCTACTGGCTGCCCGGCGTACTCGTCAAATACCGCCGCGCCCACCCCGCCATCGAGATGCGGATGGAAATCCACCCCACCCCGACCATCGCGCGCCTGCTCCTCGAAGGAACGGTGGACGTCGGCCTCACGGAATCGCCCGTCGAAGTAGACGGCATCGACGCGTCCGTCTTCATGAAAGACCGCCTCGTCGCGATCGCCGCCACAAAGCACCCCCTCGCCAGGCACCGCGTCTCCGCCGCGGACCTATGCCGCGAACCGTTCGTCGTCCGCGAAGTGGGATCGGGCAGCAAGTCGCTCGTCGAACGCGCCCTCGCCGACCGCGGCCTGACCATCCAACCCGCCATGTCCCTCGGCAGCACCGAGGCGATCAAACGCGCCGTCATGGAAGGCGTAGGCGTCGCCATCGTCTCCGCCATGTCAGTAAAGACCGAGATCGAAGCCGGCCGCCTGGTTGAACTGCGCGTAAAGGGCTTAACGATCGACCGCCCCTGCTACCTGATGCGACCCCAGGGACGAACCAAAAGCCCCGCCCTCCAGGCCTTCCTGGAAATGCTTAACCGTCGCCCCCGCACTAACCCATGACGAGGCCCAGCCACTTCAGTGGCTGGGGTTTCCCCAAAATAAAGAAACCTTCCGCCGTGGCAGGGAAGGTTTCTTCTTGTTTCGAGGGCTTTACTTTGGAGCCAAGCCCTAAAACGGAATGTGGTGACTTTCGAACACTGACGTTGAGAAGAGTCGGGACTTAGGTTGGAGCCACGTGCCCGACGTCGAAGTCTTTCGACTTACTTCTTCTTCGTCGTCTTCTTGGTCGTCTTCTTGGACGACTTCTTAGCGGCTTTCTTTGCCATGGCGCTTGGTCACCTCCTTTCTCGTGCGCGAGTTTAGTAGTTGAAAAAATTCGAGTCAACGGTTTTTTGTGAGCGCGAACTTTTTTCGGCGCGCCGTTTGTGTACGCGCCGCGCGCCGCCGCGCCGCGCCCGACACGCGAAATAAGCGACACGTCCAGCGCCAAACGCGCCTCGCGCGCGCCAACGCGCGCGCACGAATCGCGCCGCCGCGCGCGCCAAAAAATTTTCGCGACACGCTCGCGCCAAGCGCGCGCGACACGCCCGATCTCGCCTTGTCGCGCGCGCCGACGCGCGTAAGATGACGCGCATGAAGCGACCCTGTGTCATCATCGTCCGCGACGGCTGGGGAAAAAATCCGTACCCGCAATGGGACAAGGCCAACGCCGTCGTCCTCGCCAAACACCCCGTCGCCGACCGCCTCATGGCCGACTACCCCTCGACCCTCATCAACACCAGCGGCTTCGACGTCGGCCTCCCCGAAGGCACCATGGGCAACTCCGAGGTCGGTCACCAGAACATCGGCGCCGGCCGCGTCGTCGACCAGGAATCCGTCGCCATTACCAAGCAGTGCCGCAGCGGCGAGCTCTTTAACAATCCCGTCCTCAACGCCGCCGTCGACAACGCCCTCCACAACAACACCAAGCTCCACGTCTTCGGCATCGTCTCCGACGCCGGTGTCCACGGACTCCTCGAACACCTCTACGGCGTCCTCACCCTCGCCAAGCGCAAGGGCCTCACGCGCGTCTTCCTCCACGCCTTCAGCGACGGTCGCGACACCCCCCCCAACTCCGGCCTCGGCTACGTCAAACAAATCGAAGCCAAGATGGTTGAGATCGGCGTCGGCCAGATCGCCACTGTCAGTGGCCGCTACTGGGCCATGGACCGCGACAACCGCTGGCAGCGCGTCGAACAGGCCTACCGCGCCATCGCCCTGGGCGCCGGCCCCCGCTTCCCCAGCGCCGTCGCCGCCATCGAGCACTACTACAACAACCCCACCGAAGCCAACATGAGCGGCGACGAGTTCGTCACCCCCTCCGTCATCACCGACGGCGCCGGCAACCCCCGCGCCATGGTGCAGGCCAACGACTCGGTCATCTTCTACAACTACCGCGGCGACCGCCCGCGCGAGCTCACCAAGGCCTTCGTCTACGACACCTTTCCCTGGACTGAAACCGCCAAGGACGGCGCCAAAGTCGTCCACGGCTTCGACCGCGGCCCCAAAATTCCCCTCTACTTCGCCACCATGACCGCCTACGAGCAAGGCCTCCCCGTCCACGTCGCCTTCCCCAAGCCCCCCAAGATGAACAACATCCTCGGCGAATACCTCAGCAAAAAGGGCCTCAAGCAGTTCCGCTCCGCCGAGACCGAGAAATTCCCCCACGTCACCTTCTTCTTCAACGACTACCGCGAAGACCCCTTCCCCGGCGAAGACCGCCAGATCGTCCCCTCCCCCAAGCTCCTCCCCGACGGCAGCCCCCTCACCACCTACAACCAGATGCCCGAGATGAGCGCGCAGGGCGTCTGCGACGAGGTCGTCAAGCGCATCGACTCCGGCCAGTACGATCTCGTCGTCGTCAATTTCGCCAATTGCGACATGGTCGGTCACACCGGTGACCTCCAGGCCGCCATCAAGGCCGTCGAGGTCGTCGATGGGTGCGTCGGCCGCATCATGGAAGCCGTCCGCCGCCAGGACGGCACCGCCCTCGTCCTCGCCGACCACGGCAACTGCGAACAGATGATCGACCCCACCACCGGCGGCCCCCACACCGCCCACACCACCTACCCCGTCGAAATCATCGTCGTCGACGACCGTCAGAAAGGTAAGAAGCTCCGCCAAGGCGGACGCCTCGCCGACGTCGCCCCCACCGCCCTCCAGCTAATGGACCTCGAAAAACCCCCGGAAATGACCGGTCAGTCCCTGCTCGCCTGACACCGGCGTGCTCACTTTCCAACGTTGCGTGATAGCCAACGCGCGTCGGCCTCGCAAACCATTGGCGGACCGCGAGAACCGTCATCCTGAGCTTGCGAAGGATCTGACTTCGAACGTCGAGGCGGGATGTTTCGCTGCGCTCAACGTGACAGTCATTTGCGTTCGAATGCCAATGCGCAAACGCGCATCGTTGTTCAGTGAGGCACGTCAACGCCGCCGCCGACCGAATGGGATCGGGAACACCAAGGCGATACCGATCAGTGCCGCGGGCTCCGGTACCACGGTCAGAGAAACGTCATTACCGTCGCCCGCAAGATAAGAGATTTGAAACGCCATACCGCCCGCATCAAAAATGCTCCCCTCGGACAGGGTCGTAAAGGTAGCCGTTGACGGGAGCACACCCCGGTTGTCCAGAATCAAGAACGATTCGCCCCGCGCGGGCACGAAATCCGTCGCGACGTCAACCTGCAACTGCGACAGCCCCAGCACACGATCCAGGATGACGAGCTGATCGTAACCCTCCCCCGCAACTCCGCCGTCAAGATCGACGTGAAGGCCCGCGCTCTCCACCCGGTTCACCGTAAGCCGCCCCGGCCGGCCAAGTGAGCCCGGATCGATCGTCCCATCGTCGAAGGTCCCCAGTAGCTTACCGTTGCCGCCGAGATTCCCCCGAAACTCAATAAACGCCGGCGTCGTCCGCGCCGGCGCCAGCGTGCCGTTCAACTCCAGGCGGCTCGAACCACTGGCATAGAGCAACAGCGAGTCAAACGAAGCGTCGCCGTCGAGACGATAATTCCCGTGCAGATCCACCGTGACTTCACCGCCGGAGAGATTGCCCTTCAGGTTGACCGTTGACGACGGAACTGCGGTCGAAAGCCGCACGTTTTGCGCCCCATACCCGCCGGGCGTCGGCGACGGCGACGAAAGCAGGTCCCCAAACGCGAAATCGTTGGCCAGTGTGACGTCCCCCACGTCGAACGTGATTCGCGAGGCGTCCTGAATATGCACGCGCCCCGTTCCAAGCGCTTGGGGGTGCCCGACAACGACTTGATAGCTCAGGTCGATCCCGGCCGGAATGTCGTTCGCCTTGGAAAGGTAAAACACGCCGTTCGCCGAGAGGACCAGCGAGCGCGCCTTGACGGGCACGTCCAAATGCCCGCTACCCGTGATAGTCGCATCACCAAGGAACTGCAATGTCCCACTGCCGGCAAGGCTCGCGGAATCGGCGTTGAGCCAGTTCCCGTGTACGGTCAGCGAGGAATGGTCAAGCGTGAGCGTCGCGGACGAAATCGCCAGGAAGTTCACGTCGGCGTCGCCCGTGCGGGTCTGATCCGTGGCAATGCGGACGTTGTGCAGATACCCGCCCGACGACGCCGGAATCGATGAAGCCAATTCGGTCACCGGGTCGAGCGGCCGGAGCCCGGGCGCGTCTTCAGGGTGGGCCGGGTCGCCCGCGTCGTACGTCATGGGCAACCCGCCGGCGCCGAAAAGCCACGGGATCGTCCCCCTCGCCGTCGCCGGCGCGCCGACACCTCCGCCTACCAGTTGCGGCGCGCTATCGAAAACAATCCGGTTCCCCGCCCCGGTTCCCAGGTCGATCTGACCGACCCCGCCCACGTCGTGACGCAGACCCGCCGCGCGGAGCGTAAATGCCTTTCCGGTCTGCGACGGCATCGTAATCATGCCGAACGCCGCGAAGTCGAGCTCCCCGACCCGCTCGAATCCGTCCGCCGAGGCGTTGCCCCGAATCTGGAGGACGCCGCCATCGAAGCGAATCGGCGCGGTGTCTGCCAACCGGTCCGCCAGATTGGTGTCCCGGTTATCGACGACCAGCGTCCCGCCGACGTCGAACGAAGACGTCGCCAGCGCCGAACCCTGCCCGGTAATGTAAGTCGGGCTGAATGGCGTAAGGACCGTAGCGCCCGTGTACGTGTTCGCCGCGCCGAAGGAAACGTACCCGGCCTGGACCGCCAGACCCGCGCCGGCGATCGCCGCATCGACGTGCAGCACGCTGTTGGTCGCCCCATTCAGTTGCAGCACGCCCGCGTTACCGGTCAGCGGGATGGCAATCGTGCCCGGCGGATTCAACGTGTCATACCCCTTCCGCGCAGTGATCGAACCGACCGCCAGTGATCCGTTGATCAACCGAACGTACGGACTGACCAGCTCAAGGTTCCGCGCCGACCGCTCGACGCCACTCAGATCAATGGGGATCACGTCTCCCGTATACGGAAAACTGATCGAGACATCACTGCCAACCGTCGGCACGCCGTCGCTCCAGTTCAGCGGGTCACCCCACAGGCCGTTGGCGCCGCCCACCCATCGGGTGACCCCATCCGCCCGAACGCCCGAACCGAGCAGCGCGAAGAGAACAACGAATAACGCCGAAACGATCCACCGTGTCATGGAAATCCGCCTTTGGGTGAGTCGAGACGGAATATAAACGCGACCGCACCCCGGCGACATCCCAAATGTCATCGGCATTACGAAATGCGAACCGGCCCACCATCGCGCGCCATCGACGTTGGCGACTCCGCGGTCCGCCGAATTGCGCTTCGCCATATTGCCCCCCCGCAAATCCCCCCTATAATCGTGGTTTCGGGGGCGTTAACGGCACACCAGCCGTCCGCCTTTTGCGTGCCAAATACAAGTATATTAAGATTTTGAGCGTCGTAAGGAGAGTGCCGTATGGCCCACATTATCGCCCAGCCGTGCATCGGCGTAAAAGACACCGCCTGCGTCGCGGTCTGCCCCGTCGATTGCATCCACCCCACCAAGGACGAGCCCAACTTCGAGGCCGCCGAAATGCTGTACATCGATAACGACACCTGCATCGATTGCGGCCTCTGCGTCGACGAGTGCCCCGTCAAGGCCATCTTCCCCCAGGAAGATCTCCCCGCCGAATGGAATAATTTCATCGAGAAGAACGCTGAATACTACAAGAAGTAAGCGCCACAAGTAAGCGCCACCGCCGCCGACCCCTTTTGCGAGGAGCAGAGAGAATGAAGACCAGCCTGTTCTGTTCGACCGCCGCCGCCGCGATCCTGCTCGGGATCGCCACCATCGCGACCGCCGCCGCCGACAAACCCAAGACCCCGACCACCAAGCCCGCCGCCACCCAACCCGCCGCCGCGTCCAAGCCGGTCAACAAGTTCTGCGCCGTCGAAGGCGAGGACCACGAGATCGACCCCAAGGTCACCGTCGTCTACAAGGGCAAGACCATCGGCTTCTGCTGCAAGGACTGCGTCGAAGAGTTCCAGAAGGATCCGGAGAAGTACGTCAAGCGCCTGAAGTAGGACGGTTTTCCGCTTCAACCACGAATCGAACGCCCACCGAGCTCGCTCGGTGGGTTCTTCTTTTACCCAAGTGGGGCGGACATTCTTGTCTGTCCTTCAGCACCTCTTCCCGTCTCGGCCTTCGCGCGAGAACGAATGGTGGGTTCTTCACTCGAACGCGCGTAGAATCCGACAAGATGGCCGCAATGTCCACAGTTGCCGATCCTCCCGCCGATCAATGCACCCTCGACGTCACCGGCATGGACTGCGCCTCCTGCGTCGCCCACGTCGATAAGGCCGCCCGCGCGCTGCCCGGCGTCCGCGGCGCCCAAGTCAACCTCGCCCGCGGCCGAGCCGTCGTCGAATTCGACCCCGGCCAGGTCCGCCCCGACCAGATCGCCTCTGCCATCACCCGCGCGGGCTATCCGTCTACTCCCCAGGCCCCGCAGCGCGACGCGGCACAGGCCGAAGCCCAGCGTGAACGCCACCAGCGCGAGCATGCCCGCCAGTGGTTCCGCCGCGCCATGCTCGGCATCGCCCTCTGGTTCCCGGTCGAGCTGACCCACTGGACGCTCTCCGCCTTCGGTCTCCACCAACCGCACCACGGCGTCGGCTGGCTCAACTGGCTCGCCTTCGCCACCGCCACCCTCGGTATCGTCCTCATCGGCGGCGCGTTCTACCGCTCCGCCTGGCGCGCCCTCCTCCGCGGCACCAGCAACATGGACACGCTCATCGCCATGGGCGCCACCGTCGCTTACGCCTACAGCTTCGTCGCCCTGGCCGGCGCACTCGCCCGCCGCTGGGCCCTCCCCGCCGAACTCTACTTCATGGAATCCACCGGCCTCCTCGCCCTGATCTCGCTCGGCCACTGGCTCGAAGCCCGCGCCCGCAATCAGGCCGGCTCCGCCATCCGCGACCTCCTCCACCTCACCCCCGCCGTAGCCCGTCGAGTCACGCGACAGTCGGGCCCGTCACGAAAGGTCGCCCTGCAGGTCGTCGGCGGGCCTCCGGCATCCGCCAACCGCGCCGACGACGATTCCTGGCAATTCGACGACATCCCCGTGGCAGAAGTCGTGCGCGAGGACTGGCTCCTCATCCGCCCCGGCGACCGCCTCCCCGTCGACGGCATCGTCGTCACCGGCCAATCCGACATCGACGAATCCATGATCACCGGCGAACCCCTCCCCGTCCTCCGACGCGACGGCGACCAAGTCATCGCCGGCACCCTCAATCAAACCGGCCGCCTCATCATCCGCGCCACCAACGTCGGCGCCGACACCGCCCTCGCCCAGATCGTCAAGCTCGTCGAAACCGCCCAGAACACCCGCCCCCCCGTCCAGCGCCTCGCCGATCAGGTCGCCGCCGTCTTCGTCCCCGCCGTCCTCGCCATCGCCCTCCTCACCGGCGTCGCCTGGTACGTCTACGCCGCCAACTGGACCGTCGCAACCAAGTGGGCCATGATCGCCAAGTCCGTCTGCAGCGTCCTCATCATCGCCTGCCCCTGTGCGCTGGGCCTGGCGGTCCCCGCCGCCCTCATGGTCGGCACCGGCCGCGGCGCCAAGCGCGGCATCCTCATCCGCGACATCGACGCCCTCCAGCACGCCGAGCGGATCACCACCGTCGTCCTCGACAAGACCGGCACCGTCACCCGCGGCCGCCCCGTCGTCGCCCAAATCGTCACCTCCGACGGCTTCGACCAGACCGAACTGATCCGCCTCGCCGCCTCCGCCGAGCAATTCTCCGAACACCCCCTCGCCCGCGCCGTCCTCGACAAGGCCAAGTCCCTCGGCATCGACCCGGTCACGCCCGACTCCTTCGACTACGAGCCCGGCCTGGGCGTCGTCGCCACCGTCGAAGGCCAAACCCTCCTCGTCGGCAACGAAACCCTCCTCGCCAGGCACGGCGCACCGCCCGCCGCGCAAACCACAAACCACGCCCGCTCCGTCGTCCACGTCGCCCGCCGCGCGACCGCCGACGGCCAAGTCACGCGCCTCGGCGCCTTCTACATCGACGACGAGATCAAGCCCGACTCCAAACAGGCCATCGCCGACCTCCACCGCATGGGACTCAAGACCGTCCTCCTCACCGGCGACAACGCCCGCGCCGCCCGCGCCATCGCCGGCGCCGTCGGCATCGACGACGTCCGCGCCGACGTCCGCCCCGGACAAAAGGCCGACGTCATCCGCGAGCTGATGCGCTCCGCGGGCGCCGGCGGCGGCGTCGCCATGGTCGGCGACGGCATCAACGACGCGCCCGCCCTCGCCGCCGCCCACCTCGGCATCGCCATCGGCTCCGGCAGCGACATCGCCAAGGAGACCGGCGGCATCGTCCTGGTCTCCGGCTCCCTCACCGGCATCGCCGCCGCCCTGCGCCTGTCGCGCGCCACCATGACGCGCATCCGCCAGAACCTGTTCCTCGCGTTCGTCTACAACGTGCTGGCGATCCCGCTCGCCGCCCTCGGCTTGCTCACCCCGCTCGCCGCCGCCGCCGCCATGGCCCTCTCCGACGTGACCGTCATCGGCAACGCCCTGCTCCTGCGCCGCTCGCGCATCGATTGACCGCGCGCGCCCGCCAGCACACCCAAGTGCTGCCCGCTTTTCCAGTTGCGACGCCGTCATCTTTTATCGTAAGGAGGCTTGACGGCGGGGAAGCGCATCGCTTCAATACCGCCCGTTCCGCCCGCGGGCACACGCCCGGGCGTGGAACTCGACCACATAACCGGAGTTAACGTGAACGCGACCCTGAACCGACTACCCACCCTGCCGCTCGACACCCTGCTCGCGCCCGACGAGGTCCCGCTCACCCTCCCCCGGTGGCCCGACGACGAGCAAGCCGATCTCCTCGACCCCCGCGCCGCCAAACGCCGCGCCAAGGACGAGGACGAAGAAGAGGAAGAAGAGGGGGAAGGGGGAGGGGAAGCCGATAACGGCGACGAAGAGGAAGACGACCTCGACGAGGAGGACGAGGAAGAAGACCTGGAGGAGGAGGACGAAGACGACGAGGACCTCGACGACGACCTCGACGAAGATGAGGAGGACGACGACGACGAGGACGAGGACGAAGAGGACGACGAATTCGACGACCCCGACGAGGACGACGACGACGACGATTACGAAGACGAAGAATTCGAAGACGACGACGAATGATCGGCGCGACGGCCGGCCCGTGTGACAAATGCCAAAGAGGCGCCCGGTTCGCGGGCGCCTCTTCTCGTTTCATTCGCCGGCCGCGTCGGCGCGCGGGCGCGCGTCACTTCGCGGCGGACTTTCGCTTGTACTCCTCGAGTAGCTTTTGCTCTCGTTCTTTCGCCGCGGCGGGGGCTTGCTTAACTGCTTCCTCCTGCCGCTCGACCGCCTTGTCGAATTGCCGGTTCGCCGCGTACGCCTTTGCGACCAGCGCCGCGTACTGGAAGTTGTCGGCGCCGTTCGCCTTGTAGGCTCGCTCGGCGAGGGTCACGGCGAGGCCGGTGTCGATCTGGTCAACGTCCGCGGCGCTCAGCAGCGTGGCGGCCAGGGGGGCGGCGATCGACTCGACGTCGTCCGATTCGGCCAGTTTCGCGGCTTGGGCGTTGGCGGCGGCGTAGTCCTTCTTCTGGATCAGCAGCATCAGGCGGGTGCCGCCGTACTGCGCCGCCATCACCGGGTTGAGCGTCGTGATCTGGTCGATCGTCGCCAGGCCCCTGTCGTATTCCCTGGCCTTCATCGCCGCGGCGAAGTCGGCCGACAGTTGATCCATCCGCTCGGTGAACTTCGCTTCCTCGGCGTAATCGAACTTGCCGGCGGCGAGCAGCGCCAGCGGGCGCTCCATCTGCATCGGGTGCCCGATCCAGGCGACCTTCCCCTTGCGGTCGATCAGGAACGAGCACGGGATGCCGTTTCGCCCCGCGGCCTTGAGCCAGTGCGTCGCCATCATCCCGGGCTCGCCGGCGGAGGTGTCGTCCGTGGCGACGACGTAGCCCATCCGGTCGCCCTTGGTCTTCATGAACGGTTCGACGGCGGCGGGGTCGCGTTCCCAGACGTTCACGCCGATCACCACGACGCCCTTGTCCTTGTACTTCGCCTGCATCCGGGTGACGTGCGGCATGGCCGCGACGCACGGCCCGCACCACGTGGCCCAGCACTCGATGACGTAGATCTTCCCCGGTTCCAGCGCGGCGATCGGTTCGCCCTTGAGCCACTTGCTCAGGTGCAGGGCGGGCGCGGCGTCGCCGACGTGCAGCGTGACCGCGGGCAATTCCGCCGGCGCGGCGGTGGCGGTGGCGGTGGATAGCGCGACGACGATTGTCAGGGCGGATGCGATCGATCGAAGCATGGAGTGACTCCCACAAAGTTGACGGCCCGGACGCCCGACAGTTGTGCGCCGCCGCCGCGCCGGACATACTACCCGGGCGCGCCACCGGCGGCGATCGCGCGCGTTCACCCGTACGAAAGGGCATTCCCATGCGATTTCGATGGTTGACGACCTGGCTCGCCTCGGCGGCACTCCTGACGACGCCGATCGGGTGTGCGACGGGCGCTCCCGCCTCGGTCGAACACGCCACCGGCGACGCCGCCGTGCCGATGGCGGCGCGCCTCGATCCGATCGTCCACGCGGCCGGCGCGAACGTCGCCGTGCGGGTGATCGAGCTGCCGTCGCGGCGTGAGCTGTATGCCGTGGAGGCGGACCGCGCGATGCTCCCGGCGTCGAACATGAAGCTGGTCACGACCGCGACCGCGCTCGACCTTTTCGGGCCCGATCACACCTTCGAGACGCGGCTGGCCGTGGCGGGCAACGACCTGTACCTCGTCGGCGGCGGCGACCCGGCGCTGGGCGACTCGACGATCGCAGGCTGGCAACATCTCAAGCCGCTCGATCAGTTCGCCCCGTTCGTGCGGGCGCTGCGGGCACGCGACCGCGCGCGGGTCAAGGGGGCCCTGTACTTCGACGACCGGGCGCTCGACGGGCAGTGGACGCTGTCGTCGTGGCACGAGCGGCCGCGCGATTACTGGTACGCCGCGCCCTCCGGCGGATTGAACTTCAACGACAACTGCATCGACGTCACCGTTTACCCGACGACACCGGGGCAACCCGTGCGTTACGAGGTCTTCCCACCGACGTCGATCATTCACATTGTCAACCGGTGCGTGACCGCCGACGGCGGCGAGCGCGGCGAGCCGTCCGTCGCGCCGGGGGCGGGCGATAACGAGTACGTGCTCTCGGGCGTGTGCGCGAAGAAGACGGCCCTGCCGAGCAAATCGGTCGGCGATCCGGGCCTGTTCACGGCCGACGTCTTCCGCACGTATCTCGCGGGCAAGGGCATTACGATCGCCGGCGGCACCGAACGCGCAGCCGCCGGTCCGAACGCACAAGTCATCGCAACGCTCAAATCCGCGCCCCTGTCGGCGATCCTCAAGCGGGTGAACAAACCGTCGCAGAATTTCCTCGCCGAGGTGCTCGCCAAGCAGTCCGGCGAGCGCTATCGCGCCACGCACACCGGCGCGACCGGGACGTCGTGGCAGATGGGGGAGGCGGCGGCGAAGGAGTTCCTGGCACGGAGCGGCATCGCCGCGGAGCAACTGCGGGCGGCCGACGGGTCGGGGCTGTCGCGCGAAGATCGAGTGACGGCGCGGATGCTGACGGACCTGCTGGCGGCGATGAACCGGCGCCCGGGCGCGCCGGTGTTCCGCGATTCGCTGCCGATCGCCGGGGTGGACGGCACGATCAAGGGCCGCCTGACGCAGGTGAAGGGACGCGTCTTCGCCAAGACCGGGTCGATCCGCGGCGTGCGCGCGCTCTCCGGGTACGCCGTAACCGCCGACGGGCGGACGCTGGCGTTCAGCATCCTGTGCAACGACATCCAGGGGGACGAGGCGGTCGGCGGCGTGGCGCGGATCGACGACATCGTCCGGGCGATGCTGAAGTGATCGGCATTACGCACGCCGAGCGGCCTTTGATCGTCCTTTGATCGTGGCCGCGGACGGTGATTTACAGCGCGCCTACCATTGGCGACCTCCGATGGCGCGTGTTTCGAAGTTTAGGAACGTTTTTGGCGTCGATTTCTCCGGTGCGAAACTGGCCGGGCGGAATACGTGGATCGCGCACGTCGAGTTAACGCCGCGCGGGCCGCGGCTTTGCGACCTGGCGTCGCTGGAAACGTTGGGCGGGTACGCGGATCGCGAGCGGGCGTTGCCCGCGCTGGTGGCGGCGATCGTGCGGTCGCGGGATGCCGTCTGGGCGATGGACTTTCCGTTCGCCCTTCCGATCGAGATCGTCCCACGGCGGCATTCGTTCGACGACCAGCTTCGGGCGGTGGGGCGCTGGCCGAACGAGGCCTATTCGTTGGGACTGGACTGTGTCCGACGAACGCGCGAGCGTCACGCGCGGCTGCCCAAGCGCGGCGACGGTGGTGGCGACAACGGCGCGAAGCTGCACATCCGTCGGCTGACGGACCGCGAGACGCGCACGCCCTTCGACTGCTACCACTACCGCATCATCTACCAGACGTTCCACGGCATGCGGGACGTCCTGTTGCCCCTCCGCGGGCACGCGCCGGCGACGGCGATCCTGCCGTTCGATTACGGGCGGTTGCCCTTGGCGCGCAGCGTCGTGATCGAGTCGTGCCCGGGATCGACGCTGCGGCGGCTGGGCTGGCCGCACAACAACTACAAGCAGCCGACCGGCGGGCCGCTGACGCCAACGCGACGCCGGACGCGGCGCGAGATTCTCGACCGGTTGCTCGGCCACGTCGCGATCGAACCGCGCCACCAGCGCGTCATCATGCGAAACCCCGGCGCCGACGCCCTGGACGCGGTGCTCGCGACCCTGGCGCCGGCGCTGCGGTGGCAGGCGTACGACCACCCGGCCATCGGCGGGCACGCGCGGTACGCCCGCGAGGGGTACGTGTATACTTGACCGCGCATGTTCGCGATCGCGATCACGGATCATCTCGAAGGGCCGGCGGATCGGGCGTCGGCGGAGGTTTACCAGGAAGTGGCCGAGCTCGTCCGCCTGGGCGACGAACTGGGCGTGCAATACGCGCTGTTCGCGGAGCATCACGCGCACGCTCACTTCGGCCACTGTCCGACCCCCCTGCTCTTCGCGCTCCATCTCGCCGGCCAAACCCGGCGCATTCAACTCGGCACCGCGATCGTCTGCGCCAACCTGCACGACCCCCTGGACTTCGCCGAGCAGGTCGCCGTCGCGGACGTGCTGAGCGGCGGGCGGATCGCACCGGGCTTTGGCAGCGGGAGCACGCCGGAGGAAGTGACGATGTTCGGCCTCCCGCAGTTGGACGAGTCGGGACGGCACGCGCGGTTCGAGCGGTCGCTGGAGACGATCCTCGGCGCGTGGGCGGCCGGCCGGGTTGGCGGCTCTACCGGCGGCGACATGCCGTTCCTGCCGATGCCCGCGTCCTCGCTGGCGTCGCGCTCCTTTTCCGCGGTGAACAGCGTCGGCGCGGCGCGGGTGGCGGGGCGGTTCAACTTGAACGTCCTCTTTTCCCACCTGCGGACGCCGGCGCAGTACAACGAGTACCGCGCCGCCTACCGCGCGGCCGGCGGGCGGGGCTTGATCGCGGCGAACCGGCCGGTCTATGTGGCGAAGGACGACGCGACGGCGTGGGCGCAAGCCGAGCCGGCGCTGCGAACGCTGTGGCGGCGCTTCCGGCATGAGGGCAAGATCGCGGCCGACATCGACGAGCCGGTCGAACTGGCCCCCCTGTGCGATCACCCGATCAATTTCATCGTCGGCGGGCCGGAGTCGGTCGCGCGGCAACTTCGCGATCTTCATCGGCAATCCCCCTTCGACATCGCGAACCTCGAGTTTCGGTGGGCCAGCCTGCCCCACGAGCAGGTCCTCCAAAGCCTGCGGCTGCTGATGACCCGGGCGCTCCCCCACCTCGGTAAATCGTAACCGCGGCGGCGCGAGCTGAGTGGCGCTGTGCGCTGGCGAGCGCGATCGGACGTGCCCCGCTTGGGATCCGGCTGGACGTTGTTGCTAGGGGTGCGATGGCAGGTTTTCGCGGAAGAAGCGGACCCAGTTTTCGCCCAGGATACTTTCGATGTCGGCGGTGGCGAAGCCGGCGGCGTGGAGGGCGTCGGCGATCTTGGGGAGGTCGGCGCTGGTCTTGATTTCCTCGGGGATGTTTTCGCCGCCGAAGCCGCCGTCCATGTCGGTGCCGATGCCGACGTGCTTGGCGTCGCCGATCAGGTCGCACATGTGCTTGAGGTGTTCCACGACGTCGGCGAGGCGGGCGGGGCGGGTCTTGTGTTCCTTCGGACGGAGGAGGAACTTGTCGAAGAAGTTGATGCCGATGACGCCGCCACGTTTTGCGACGGCCTTGATCATGTCGTCGGAGAGTTGGCGGTCGGTGGGGACGATCGAGCGGCAGTTGGAGTGGGAGGCCATGACGGGGCCGGCGGAGGCATCGAGGAGGTCCCAGAACGAATCTTCGGCGAGGTGAGAGGCGTCGTGGATGATGCCGCGGGCGTCGAGTTCCTTGACGATCGCTTTGCCTTCGCCGGTGAGAGGACCGGGCTCGCCGGTGCCGCCGGCCATGCGGGTGGCCTTCCAGGCGAGGCCGACGATGCGGAGTCCGGCGTCGAACCACTCGGCCACATCATCGGGAGAGCGGAAGGGGTCGGCGCCTTCCATGAGGAGGATGGCGGCCTGCGTGCCTGGGCGGGGGCCGCGGGGGAGTTGGTCCGCGCTCGTCACAAGCGACAGCAGACCGTCGGTTACCTGTTTGTAATACCATTGCAGTTGACGCTGGGCCTGGCGGCGGGCTTCTTCGGCGGTGCGGTAGCCGGTGTGGTCGCCGCGCGCGGGCTCGCAGAAGATGGTGGCGCAGATGAGGTCGACGCCGCCTTGTTTGAGGTCGGGGAAGCCGACGGAGGGGGCGCCGTCGCCGAGCGCGGGGGTTTGCTCGGCGGCGGGCTTGGTGATTTCGCGGCCGCGGAGGGCGTTGTAGGCGAGGTCGAGGTGGGCGTCGACGATGAGCATGGGGTCTCGCATTGCGTGTTGCGTGTTGCGTGTTGCGGTACCGCGAAGCCGCGAGCGGGAAAAGGGCGGTGTGATGAATCACACCCTACAGGGGCGGAGCGCTCAGGGCAATCAGGTGGCGGACGACGCTGCGACCCAGCGCCCGGAGATCGTAGCCGCCTTCGAGGACGCTGATGACTCGGCCGGCGCAGTGGCGGTCGGCGAAGTTTACGAGCGAGCGGGTCATGCGCTCGAAGCCTTCTTCGGAGAGGGACATCTGGGCGAGAGGGTCATCGTGGTGGGCGTCGAAGCCGGCGGAGATCATCAGGACTTCGGGGGCGAACTTCTCCAAGGCGGGAATGACGCGGTCGTCGATCGCGGCGACGTAGGCGTCGTCCTCGGTGCGGGGCTTCATGGGAATGTTCATGACGTTGCCGACGCCGGTCTCGTGCTCGAAGCCGCTGCCGGGGTAGCAGGTGCGCGGGTGCTGGTGGAGGGAGACGAAGAAGACGCTGGGGTCTGCTTCGAAGACGGCCTGGGTGCCGTTGCCGTGGTGGACGTCGAAATCGACGATGGCGATGCGAGCGACGCCGTGCCGGCGCTGGAGGTATCGCGCGCCGATCGCGACGTTGGCGAGCAGGCAGAAGCCCATGGCGCGGTCGGGCTCGGCGTGGTGGCCTGGCGGGCGGGCGGCGACGAAGGCACGGCGGGCGCGGCCGGTCATGACTTCGTCGCAGGCGACCAGGACGGCGCCCGCGCTGAGGAGGGCGATCTCCCAGCTATTGGGGCCGACGATGGTGTCGCCGGCGTCGAGCACCCACCCGGCGCCCCCGAGGGCGCAGGCGTGCTTAATCTCCTCGATGTGGGCTGGGGGGTGGACGGTGTGGATCCACTTTTCTTCGATTGGCCTTGGCGCGACCTCGCGCAATTTGACGCCGGCGGGGGGCATGGGGCCCAGGTCCAGTTCGAAGTCGGGAAAGGGATCGGGCGCATCGACCATTCCGGCGGCGCGGACGGCGCGGTGGATGGCGCGGATGCGGTCGGGGCGCTCGGGGTGGGTGGGGCCGGTGTCGTGTTCGACGAAGCGGGGGGAGGAGATGAAGGCGGTGGTGGGGGTCATGGGCGACTACTGGCGAGTAGAACTCTTCTTTGGCGTCATCAGTTCGTCATTCTGAGCGCAGCGAAGAATCTGGCATCTCATTACAAAGCACGTAGCGTCCAATTGCCACGCAGATCCTTCGGAGTACCTCAGGATGACGTCTCCGACACTGAGAGCACGTTCGTGATTTTACTCCACACCGATGCGTTTGAACCATTGGGGGCGGAGGTAGCGGAGGGCGACGGGGACGAGGAGGAGGATGTTGGCGACGGCCAGGGCGACCATGAAGCGCCAGTTGCGGAAGGGGTGGAGGCCGGCGCCGACGGCGACGTAGAGGGCGATGGCCGGCGCGTTGCCGAGGAACGTCCCCAGCACGACGTCCATGAGGGTAATGCGGGAGACGCCGAAGAGGTAGTTGCTGACGCCGAACGGGAGGAAGTGCATGAGGCGGGCGGCCATGACGATGAGCAGACCGTTGTGGCCCATCTTTTCGTCCAGTTCCCGAAGCTTGGCGTTGCGCGATTCGAACCGGCGGCGGACGTAGTCAGCCAGGAGCAGCCGCGACATGAGGAAGCTGGCGACGGCGCCGATGGTCGCGCCGACGAGGCTGTAGGCGGTGCCAAGCCAGAAGCCGAATCCGTAACCGGCCAGGATCTGGAGCCACCAGACGGGCATGAGGGAGAGCGTGCCGATGAAGTAGAGGAGCAGGAGAATTCCGGGGGCGATCAGGTGGTGGGATTTGACCCAGGCTTTGAAGTGGCGGCCGGCGAGGTGCGGGTCGGCGCGGAGCTGGGCGCCGGGGTCGGTGAAGAAGAGGACGTAGGCGGCGGC
>Ga0207674_10001799_pt1 | contig 27324 bp, 18 predicted proteins | sample KBSCornC72_FD_184303 | JGI IMG/M metagenome (GOLD analysis project Ga0207674, IMG submission 184303) | Corn rhizosphere microbial communities from Kellogg Biological Station, Michigan, USA - KBS Corn C7-2 (SPAdes) (version 2) | ecosystem: Host-associated > Plants > Roots > Rhizosphere > Soil ...
CCCCGCCTCCACGCTGCGGCCGCCGTGGAACGCCTTGAACAGCGGCACCGCCAGCGCCAGCATGATCACGATGATCCCGATGACCACGAGCAGTTCGGTCAGCGTGAACGCCGCGCCGCGCCGGCGGAGGTGAGATTGCGAATTTGGTTTCGCGCGAAAAGTCATGGCTCATTTCTCAAACGAGTAAACGTTGTCGTCGCCCTTCGAAAAGTCGCCGTCCTCGCCCGCCGAGGCGAAGAACGGCCGCCCGACGTTCGTCCCGCCCGGCGCCATGTTCCCGGTCGACAGCACGACGTAGTTCGTGTTCTGGTACGTCCCGTCCCCCTTCGGATTCAGGTTCACACCCGCCATCCCGGCGCTGGGCACGAAGATGATCGGATTGTGGAACGAGTCCAGCAGCACCACGCCGCCGTTCGTGCCGGTCGTCCGCCAAACGTTCTCCGGCGGCAACGCGTCAAAGACCTTGCGGTTGTTCGGAACCCCGAGCAGCCGGCTCATCACCATCCGCGTCCGATCCACGAGCGGCGAATTCCTTTCGGGGCCGGCCTCTCCCACGCTACCCAATTGCGCCTGGATTTGCAGCGGCAGCGGGAAATACTTCAGCGGGGGGGGTGGTTGACGATACAAGTCTTCCAGCTTATCCACCGAAGCCCCCGACGCCTCGTACTCCGCCATCATGCTTTTCAACGTCTGCAGCGTCACGTGGGTCGCGTTCGCCCGGGACGTGGCCCCGACGTACCGGAACCCAAGGAAGATCATCGCCGTCAGAATCGCGATCACGGCGATTGCGATCAAAACCTCGACCAGCGTAAAACCGGCTCGATCTCGTCGTCGTCGTCGTCTCACGGAACGCTCCTTCTGGTCAACATTCGCCGCATCCCCCGATCATTCGCGATGTCCTGCCCGACCATTCGCCAAACGTCGGCTAAAAGTTCCATTTCCGGCTCCCCCTTCGACCTCAGCCACCGACCGCACCCACCGCCTCGTAGCTGTACTGGTTGTCCTCGCGCGTCAAATACTGGCGATCCGGTCCGGCCGAGAAGAAAAACCAATCCTGCCCCGGCGCCATCCCGATCTGCCGGTGCATCGCCGGCATGAAGACGATGGGCGTCCCCCAGGCGTCCCGCACCGTCGCCTCGTCGTAAATCGCCAGCGGCAAATCTCGAAACGCCTTGTCGGCCAATGACTTATGCGACCGAAAGAACTGCACGAACTGGCGGTTGTTCTGCACCGCCGCCCCGTGCAATTGTGTCTCGTCCACGCTCTTGCCTTCGACGAACGACTCGATCGCCGGCACGCCATTGTCCCGCGTGTACTCCAGCATCGCCGTGTGCAGGTTCACCAGCAGCCGCCGCGTGAGGTCCTCCGCCGACCGCCGGCGGACGTACCGCGCCAGGCTGACCATCAACCCCAGCACGATGATCAGCATCGCCACCGTCGTCAGCATCTCGACCAGCGTAAACCCCCGACGGCGATAGCGGCACATTAATGCTGAAGGTTGGTGATCTCGTCGCATTTCTCGAACTGCGTCTGGATCTTGGTCAGCGGCGAAAACACCTTCGACGGCCCGCGCGACAGCAACAGGAACGGTGGCGTGTCCTTGAGCGATTCCCCGCCGTTCAGGACGTCGCTGTTGTCGTCGTCCCCCAGCGCCTTGCGCAGGTACTGCACGGCGCCGTAGTCCTTGTTCGGCGTGTCGCTTGCGGGCTTGGCGAGCCATTGCTGCTGGTAGTCGTAGAGGGCCGTCTGCGCCGTCGCAGGGCTGGTGCCGAACAGGGCTTGGGGCGGCGCCCCCACGGGGTTCGACTTGCCGCGCCACCGCGGGAAGTATTCGATCGGCGCGCCGTAGCGATCCGCGACGTCCCAGCGGAGGTCGGCGGGCGTCGTCGTGAAATCGGGGTTCTCCACCGCCGTCAGTAGCTTGAACTTGTCCGCCGCAAGGTAAGGCCCCCACACCTTCCCGCCGGTCTTGGTCGTGCTATTGTATTGGGTCCGAAACCCCTGGCCGTCGGCGCCGTCCACCAGCAGTTGGGTCGTGTTGAACGGGTCGGTCACGCTGCCGACCGTGTCGTACGGGCCGATCAGGGCCCACGCCAGCACCCGGTATTTCCGCTGACTGTCGGGGGGTCGCGGGTAGTCCTTGAAGTCGGCCTTGTACGCCTCCAGCGCCACGCCGATCGACTGGAGATCCATCCGCGCGGCGTTCTTTTCCGCGCTGCGGCGAACCGAGATCACCGTCGGCACCAGCACCGCGATCAGGATCGCGATAATCCCGATGACCGCCAGCAACTCGACCAGCGTAAACGCGCGTTCGCGTTGCGCACCCGGCGACGACGCCCGACTCAAATGCCACCTCCGGCGCCCACGATGATGTCGTCCGCGGTTCCGAAGATGCGATCGGCGCCGGCGCTGATCAGCAGGTAACCCCCGCCCTTGGCGCTGTTCCCGCTCGGGCTGGTGAAGTAATCGTGCACCCAAGCCTTCGTCGGATCGAGATTCCCACCAACCCCGGTAAACCCCGAGGATCTTGGATTGACCGGATCGTGAAAATCATCCTTCTCCGCGCTCCCACCGACTTGTTGGTTTTTCAGATATCCCTGAATGACCGCCAAGTCGTAGGCGATGTTCGTGTTGAAGCCCCCGGACATCGAATTATAAATGATGTTGTTCGGGTTCTGCGCCGCCCCGCCGTTGGCGCGAATGTACAGGATCGGCCGCGGATCCGAAAACGTGTCGAGGTACTCGGGCGCGTACGAATCGACGACGTAGGACAGACCGGTCAGGCGGCTTTGCGCGGCCCAGTCCTTAATGGGGTGTAGTTCCGGGGTGGGCGGGGTGGTGCCGGGCTTGGGATCTTCCGGGGGGAACTCGGCCGCGATCCGATCCACGTACGGATGCTTGCGCGGCACGACCACTGATGTGAACCCCATCGGCCCCAGGTCGAGCTCCAGTGGGTTCAGCACCAGTCCCCTTCCGTAGGGAAACCCGGGATTCAATCCGCCACGCAGCGCCAGTGCCATGTCTTCCGCCTGCGTGAACGTGGCCATTCCGCTCTTGTCCTGAAAGTACGCCCCCGGCCCGGGTGGCGCGAACGCCGAGTTGGGGAGCAGGCCCGGGTACGCGTTATAGTCGTGCTGGTACTGGGCAATGGCCGCCGAGATGCGGTGCACCTGGTTCGTCGCGTTGGCCACTTGCGCCGACAGACGCACCTTCCCCACCACCGGCACCAGGATCGCGATCAACACCGCGATAATCCCGATTACCACCAGCAGCTCGATCAGTGTAAAGGCACTTTTAGAACGTCGGCGATTCATTGTTTCCTCTCGGACAAGTCACACGGGAAGACGCCGCGCGGGGCGAACACGGCGGGCCCGGCTCGCGCGGCCGCGCGCAACGCGCGGCGCCCGACCGGCCGGCGCCGGATTACTTCTTGCTCGTCCCACCCGAGACCGACTGGATCAGCGTGATCATCGGCGCGAACAGCGCCACGACGATGAAACCGACGATTACGCCCAGGATCACGACCATCACCGGCTCGAGGATGCTGATCAGCGAACTGACCAGCACGTCCACGTCGTTATCGAAGTTGTCCGCGATCTTGATCAGCATCTTGTCCAGGTCGCCGGTCTCTTCGCCGACGTCCACCATGTTCACCACGATCGCGTCACAGACCTTGGTGGCGCGGAGGGGGTCGGCCATCGATTCGCCCTCGCGGATGGCGTCGTGCACCTTGCCCAGGGCGCGGCTGTACACCTCGTTGCCGCACGTCTCGCGGGTGATGTTCAGGGCGTCCAGGATCGGCACGCCGGCGCTGATCAGCGTCCCCAGCGTCCGGGTAAACCGGGCGATCGCCGTCTTCCCCAGGATGCCGCCCAGGATTGGGATCTTCAGCTTGATCGCGTCCACCGCGTATTTCCCGCCTTCGCTCAGCTTCGCCAGGCGGATGATCGCCATGAACACGAACGGGAACGCCAGCACGTACGCCCAGCCGTACTGGTTGGCGAACCACCGGGAGATATCCAGGAGCACCACCGTGACGCCGGGCAGCTTGGTCCCGAAGTCCTTGAAGATTTCCTCGAACTTGGGGATGACGAAGATCATGATCATCGACACGATGCCGACCGCGATCGAGATGACCACGACCGGGTAGATCATGGCCCCGATGACCTTTTTCTTGAGCTTGGCGGCCTTTTCCATGAAGTCCGCGAGACGGGCGAGGATCAGGTCGAGCACGCCGCCCGCCTCACCGGCGTTGATCATGTTGACGTAGAGCTTGTTGAATGCCTTGGGATACTTGCTCATGGCGTCGGAGAGGGTTCCACCGCCTTCGACTTCGTCGCCGACACCGCCGATGATCGCCTTGAGCAGACCGGGCTTCTGCTGTTGTTCTAAGATCTGAAGGGATCGAAGGATAGGAAGGCCCGCGTCCTGAAGCGTTGAAAGCTGGCGGGTAAACGCCACGAGCTGCTTCTGGGGCACCCCGCCGATCGAAATCGGCATCTTGCGGGTCGGCCCGGAGACGGCGGCGTCTTCCTTTTTCTTGCGGGCCGATTTCTTGAGGGCCTTTTCCTTGATCTTGGTCGGGAAGTATCCCTTGTTGCGGATCTTAGCGATTGCCTCGTCGTGAGTAGACGCATCAATTTCGTCCTTCACCTCTTGGCCGGACGAATTCATCGCTTCATAAGTATATACTGGCATTGATACGTTCTCCGTAGGCTATGACGGGGGACAAGGGGATTATTCGGGGTGTCCAGTGGTAGGAGACGACGCGCCGACGCGGTCCAGCTCCGCGAAAAGCGCCGCCAACGCCAGTGTGAAGCCCGGCAGAACCGGACTTCCTTCCAACTGCTCGTTGGCAGTCAACGTGACCGGATTCTCGGCGGAGGTGTAGACGGCGACCGTGCGGGTGTCCGGGTCGATAATCCAGACGAGGCGGACGCCGGCGTCGAAGTATTCGGCGCGCTTGCGCTCCATTTCGCGAGCGGCGTTGGACGGACTGAGGATTTCGACCGCCAAGTCGGGTACGAGCGACGGGATCGGAGCGGACGGAACTTTGCCGCCGGGCACCCGCGACCAGGAAATAAAGGCGACGTCAGGTATGCGCACGAGGCCGGCGAAGAGGCGCATCATGCCCGATTCGCCAGCCACTAATCCGAGATTAGGCGGATCGACGAAATCGCGCAGGAGCTTGGCCAGAAGCGTTGCGAGCAGTGACTCACGGAAGCCCATTCCCTTCTCCACCAGTGTGCCATCGACTAACTCGTACAGGCGCCGCTCCCGCGCGTGGAAGTGAAGCACGTCCCCCTCGGTCGCCGCGCCGGGGGTCGGGCGGAGCCTCACGCGCCAAGCGGGGATGTCACCCAATTGCCGCAAGAGGTCCTCGATCGTCTCGAGGGATGAGATTGGGGGAGAAACGATGGTCATTGCTTAACGACGTGTGCGATCAGCCCTCTTCCACGATCGTCTCGCGGACGACTTCTTCGATGGTGGTGATGCCGTCGTAGATGGACATCAGGCCGGCCTGGCGGAGGGTGCGCATGCCGCGTTTGCGGGCCTCCTGGCGGAGGACCTGGGTGCTGGCGTGCTGCACGATGAGGTCGCGCATCTCGTCGTCGAGGAGCATCGTCTCGTAAATGCCCGAGCGGCCACGATAGCCGGTGTTGTTGCAGGCTTCGCAACCCTTTCCGTAGTAGAAGACGCGGCCCTTGACGTCGTCGGGGCGTAATTCCAGTTCCATGAGCTGTTCGAGGCTGGGCGTGTACTCGGTCTTGCAGTTGAGACAAAGCTTGCGGACCAGGCGCTGGGCGAGGATGCCTTCGAGGGTGGCGGTGACGAGGAACGGTTCGAGGCCGAGGTCGAGCAGACGGGCGATGGCACTGGGGGCGTCGTTGGTGTGAAGGGTGGAGAAGACCAAGTGACCGGTCAGTGACGCCTGCACGGCGATTTCGGCGGTTTCCTTGTCGCGGATTTCACCGACCAGGATGATGTCGGGGTCCTGACGCAACATGGATCGAAGGATTCGGCCGAAGGTCAGCTCGATATCCGGCTTGATCTGGCACTGGATGATGCCGTCGATGTCGTACTCGACGGGGTCTTCGGCGGTGATCAGCTTGGACGAGATGTCGTTGAGCTCGCGGAGGGCGGAGTAGAGCGTGGTCGTCTTGCCCGAGCCGGTCGGGCCGGTGACGATCACGATCCCGTTGGGCTTGCGGATGAGTTGGCGGAAGGTGGCGAGCTCGTCCTCGCGCATGCCGATCTTGTCGAGGTCGAGACTGACGTTGCCGCGGTCGAGGACGCGCATGACGACGCTTTCGCCGAACATGGTGGGGAGGACGCTGACGCGGAGGTCGATCGGCTGGTTGTTGACGTTGAGCTCGATGCGGCCGTCCTGGGGCATGCGGCGTTCGGCGATGTCGAGGTTGGCCATGACCTTGACGCGGGAGGAGAGGGCGGCGGCGATGTGGGCGGGGGGCGGCATCATCTCGTAGAGCACGCCGTCGATGCGGTAGCGCATCTTGAACTCGGTCTCGAACGGCTCGAAATGGATGTCCGAGGCCTTGTCCTTGATGGCCTGGAGGAGCACGAGGTTGACGAGCTTTCGGACGGGGTTGGAGTCGGCGGCGTCCTTGAGCTGGTCGAGGTCGATCGACTCCCCGCGGTTCTTGAGGTCCTTCAGCGTGTCGTCGGAGGCGATGTCACCGATGATGTCGGTGATGGACTCGGCGGCGGCGTTGTAGTGCTTGCCGACGAGCTTTTCGATCATCTCCGGGTCGCCGATCTTGGCGGTGACCTTGAGGCCCATGAGCTGCTGGAGGTCGTCGAGGGCGCGGAAGTTTTCGTGGCTGGCCATGACGACGGTCAGCCGCTTGGAATCCTTGTCGAAGGTGATGGGGAGGACCTTGTTGGTGGTGGCGATCTGGGCGGGTACGGCGGCGATGGCGCCGGGGTCGACCTTGACGCCGTCGAGGTTGATCCACTCGTACCCGCGCTGGGCGGCCAAGGCGGTGTTAAGGTCGGCTTCCTTGATGTAGGCGAGGTCGATGAGGATGCGTCCGAGGGCGCCGCCCTTGCTCTTCTGGAAGTTGAGTGCTTCGACGACCTGCTCGCGGGAGACCCTGCCCATCTTGGTGAGGACGCGGCCGAGGGGGCGTCCTTGAAGCTGGTCGATGGGGGGCATGGCGCCGGTGCTTGCGGGGGCCGCGGCCGATTGGCGGGCGGCGGGGGCGACGGGCGCGGTCGCCGAGGCGGCGGCGGACGACGCGGGGGACTTGGGCCCGACGCCGATCGGCTTGGCGCCGCCGGCGGGGACGGTCACGCTGGAACCGGGTCGCAGGCCCGCGCTGGGCTTGATGGGCGCGACGGGCTTCTTGCTCGGATCGGGCGACGCGGGGCTGGGAGTCTGGGTGTCGGTGCGTGACATGAACGGTGTCCTCGTCTATCGGGTCGCCAAACGTCTTGGTCGAACGATCCCGGAATCTCGGATTCGAGCGAAAAACACGGCCCGCGAGACTTCGGCGCGCTCCGTCGAGCCGCGGGCCAAACAACGTCAACTAGCTGTCTACTTCTTATTATTCAGGGCCTGCATGCGTGCACGGGCGGCGGCCTGTTGGGCGGCGCGTTCGGCGTCGGGGGAGGTGGCGCCGCCTGGCGCGCCCGGGCTCCCGGGCTTCGTCTTGGCACCGACCCCGCCACCGGCGGCCTCGGGCCCGCCACCGCCGCCACCGGCCTCGCCGGCCTCGGCCATCAGGGCATCGTCCTGGACGTCCACCTGGTAGCCGTTCTTCTGCATCTTATCCACCATGTAGCCGGGGTTCTTGGACTTATCGATCGCCTCTTCGGCCCCGATGCGGCCGGCGGTGAAGTGCATCCAGAGGTTGTCGTCGAGGAGCTGCATGCCGTAGCGCTTGCCGGTCTGGATTTCCGAGTCGATGCGGAAGCTCTTGTTCTCGCGGATCAGGTTCTGGATGCCGGGCGTGACGTACATGAACTCGTAGGCGGCGAGCATGCCGTCGGTGTCGACGCGCGGGCAAAGCGCCTGCGAGAGCACGGCGATCAGGTTGCCGGCGAGCTGCACGCGAACCTGTTCCTGCTGGTCGGTCGGGAACGCGTCGATCACGCGGTTGATGGTCGACGCGGCGCCGGAGGTGTGCAACGTGCCGAAGACCAGGTGGCCGGTTTCGGCGGCGGTGATGGCGGCGGAGATCGTCGCCAGGTCGCGCATTTCGCCGACGAGCATGACGTCGGGGTCCTGACGCAGGGCGCGGCGGAGGGCCTCGGAGAAGTTGGGGACGTCGACGCCGATCTCGCGCTGCACGACGATCGACTGCTTGTGCTTGTGGTAGTACTCGATGGGTTCTTCCATCGTGATGATGTGGCGGTCGAAGTTCTCGTTGATGAAGTTGATCATCGCCGCCAGGGTGGTGGTCTTGCCCGACCCGGTCGGCCCGGTGACGAGGAAGATGCCGCGGGGGCGGCGGCAGATCTGCTCGGCCATCTTGGGCAGGCCGATCTGCGTGAGCGTGAGGATCTTGTTGGGGATCTTACGGAGGACGAGGGAGCACATGCCCTTCTGCTTGAAGACCGAGACGCGGAAGCGGGCCTCTTCGCCGTAGGCGAAGCCGAAGTCGCCCGAGCCCTCTTCTTCGAACTCCTGCTGGATGCGTTCGGGGGTGATGGCCTTCATGAGCGCCACCGTGTCCTCGGCGTCGAGGGGTTTGGTCTGGAGCTCGCGGAGGTGGCCGTGGAGGCGCAGGGTCGGCGGCTTGCCGACGGCGAGGTGCAAGTCCGACGCGCCGCGGCGGACGGTGGTTTCGAGGAGACGGTCGATTTGGATTGTTGAGGCCATGGAGTAGTTGCGAGTTGCGAGTTACTAGTTGCGAGTCAGGAACGTCAAAACCCTTCTTGAGGACCGAATCAGCCCGTAACAACACCTTCGACCTGCGCCACCTTCACGATTTCCTCGGCGGTGGTGGTGCCGTTGAGGATCTTGAGGCGGCCGTCGGTGAGGAGGGACTTCATGCCGCCGGCGAGGGCGGCCTTGCGGATCTTGTTGGTGGCGGCGCGTTCGAAGGCGAGCTCGCGCACCTGGTTGGTCATTTCCATCATCTCGAAGATCCCGATGCGGCCGCGGAAGCCGGTGCCGGTGCAGTAGTCGCAACCGCGCGGCTTGAAGAGCTGCTTGTCCTTGCGCATCGCGGGGGTGATGCCGGCGAGCTTGAGCCAGGATTCGTCGGGCTCGTTGTCGGCCTGCTTGCACTTGGGGCAGAGCACGCGGATCAGCCGCTGGGCCATGACGGCCTGGATCGAGGAGGCGACGAGGAACGGTTTGACACCCATGTCGATCAGACGGGTGATGGCGCCGGGGGCGTCATTGGTGTGGAGGGTGCTGAACACGAGGTGGCCGGTGAGGGCCGCCTGGATGGCGACGTCGGCCACTTCGAGGTCGCGGATTTCGCCGACCAGGATGATGTTGGGCGCCTGACGCAGCATGGCGCGGAGGATCTTGCTGAAGGTCAGGCCGATGTTGTCGCGCACCTGGCACTGGTTGATGCCGATGAAGTTGTATTCGACGGGATCTTCGGCGGTGATGATCTTACGGTCGGGGCGGTTGAGCTCGTTGAGCGCGCCGTAGAGCGTGGTGGTCTTGCCCGAACCCGTCGGGCCGGTCACCAGGAAGATGCCGTTGGGCCGCTTGATGATCTTCTGGAAGCGGCGGTAGTCCTCGTCCTCGAACCCGAGGTTCTGAATGCCGATGCGCACGGAATCGGGACGCAAGATACGAAGCACGACCGACTCGCCGTGATACGCCGGCAGCGTGCTGACGCGGAAGTCGATGTTGGTCTTATCGATGTTGAGCTTGATGCGGCCGTCCTGGGGGAGGCGCTTCTCGGCGATGTCGACGCCCGCCATGATCTTCAGGCGGGAGATGAGCGGCCCCTTCATGCGGAGCGGGATGCGGTCGCGCTCGACGCATTCGCCGTCGATGCGGTAGCGGACGCGGATGCGGTCCTTCATCGGCTCGATGTGAATATCCGAGGCGCGGTTTCGAACGGCCTCGGCGATCATCGCCTGCACCAGCTTGATGATCGGCGCCTGCGTGGGATCGTTCATCGCCTCCTGGCCGATGCCGTCGACGTCGATCGACTTGTCGATCGAGCGGTCCAGCGACTTGTCCATCGAGCGGTCCAGCGAGTCCTTGAACTTGTCGATGGTCTTGTCGAGCGTCTTGTCGATCGTGTTCTGGGCGCTGGTGTTGTAGAGCTCGTCGAGGTAGGCCTTGATGCGGCCCTTGGGGGCGAGGACCGTGCGGAGGTCGGCGTTCAGGCGGAACCGCAGGATGTCCAAGAGCTCGAGGTCGAGGGGATCGTGAATCGCGATGCGAAGCTTGCCGTTCTCCTTGCCCAGGGGCAGGATCAGGTGCTTCTTCATCAGGTCATCGGGGATCAGGTTGACGGCGTTGGGGGGGACCGAGTTCTTATCGAGGTCGATGTACTCCATGCCGAACTGCTGGGCGAGGGCCTTGTAGACGTGATTTTCGGTACAGAGCTTGAGGTCTAACAGGGCTTCGCCGATGCGGAGGCTCTTGGCCTTGGCGTGGGCGAGGGCCTTGTCGACCTCTTTAGGCTGGACGAATCCCCATTCGACCAGGATTTCGCCGAGCTTTTTCTGTTGTTTCGCCATGGTGTGTTCACATCCGGGGTTGGAACAGCAGTAGTTCGTTACGCGAACGGGAGGAGTTCGACGCCGCGTGAGGGCAAGGGTCCGCCATCAGGAAGGAACAGTGTACCTTATTCGAGTGGGGCGTCTCAAGGCATTTTAACCCCTCCCGAACGACAACGAAATGGCAACGCATATGACAAGGCAAGAAAATGGGGGGACTACGTGACCGGCGATACCGACAGTATGTTTTGATACGCATGGGCGGCGTCGGATAAGTTGGCCGGCGCAATGGGAGGAGCGCGGGAGAAGATCGACGACGGGCAGCGGTTGACGGGGGTCGCCCGCCGGCCCGCGGTGTTGGCGGCGGTGGCGCTGATCCTGGGGATCGTCGTTCACACGATCGTTCCCGACTGGCCGGTCGGATGGCTAGCGTTGGCAGCGGGCGCGGCCTTGGCGGCGTTGGCGCTCGTGCGGGTTCCGGTGGCGTCGGCGGCGGCGTTGTTCTGTTCGATCCTCTTATTGGGTGTCAGCGCGGGGCAGTTGGAGCATTTTCACTTCGCCGAGGGGGACGTCGTCGCTTACACCACGGACGACGCCCGGCTGGCGGAGGTGGAACTGGCAATCGATCAACCACCACGCGTGTTGACGACCGACACGCCCACCGGCCGGCCCCTGCCACCGCGCCAGGTCACTGGTGGCGTGGTCCGGCGCGTTAAAACGTGGGACGGTTGGACGCCCGCCAGTGGAAACATCCTGTTACAGGTCAGCCCGCCGAATGCGGAATTGGCGTACGGCCAAACGGTGCGGGTACTGGGGATGCTGGCCCGGCCGGCGCCGGCGAGCAATCCGGGCCAGTTCGATTGGGCAAGGTACTACAGGGAACAGCGAATTCTCGTTTCGATCGACGCGGCGGGGCCGGAGAACGTCCGGATTCTCCAACCCGGCGGGTTCGCGCCGCTGAATTGGCTTCGCGAGCGGGCGCGATCCGCCTTGGCAAAAGGGTTTTCCAAGTCCCAATCGGTTGATCACGCCTTGCTGCGCGCGTTGCTATTGGGCGATGGCGATCCGCAGCTTCGGGACATCCAGGCGGATTTCGTCCGCACGGGCACCAGCCACCACCTGTCGATCAGCGGGATGCACGTGGCGGTGCTGGGGGCGGTCGTCTTCCTCTTCTGCCGGTTGGTGCGGTTGTCGCCACGCAAGTCGGCGGTGGTGATGATGGGGTTTGTCCTGCTTTACGGGCTGGTGGCGCTGCCGGCGCCGCCGGTCGTGCGATCGATCATCCTTTGCATGGCGTTTGGAATCGGCCTGATGCTGCGGCGGACGGTGGACGGAATCCAACTGCTGGCCGTCACCGTCTTCCTCATGCTGCTCTATCACCCGCTCGACCTGTACAACGCGGGGTTTCAGCTCAGCTTCGGGACGGTACTGGGCCTGATGCTCTACGCGACGCGGCTGACGCGCTGGCTCGACCGGCCCGACGAGGACGAGCGCGTGCTGATGCTCAGCGGCATCCCGCCGACGCGGATGCAGTCGATCCGCAACTGGCTCAAAGGTCATGTCATCGAGGGCGTGGCGACGGGTTTGGTGGCGTGGGCGGTTTCGGCGCCTTTGATCGTCGAACATTTTGACCAGTTAAATCCGTGGGCCATCCCCGCTGGGATGCTCCTCGCGCTTCCGGTGTTCGCGTCGATGATCGGCGGGCTGGTGAAGATCGTGTTGACCTTGATCATCCCCTGGGGCGCGCCGGTGTGGGCATGGCTGGCGGCGCTACCCGTCGAATCGATGCGGCTGGGCGTAAGCTGGCTGGCGAAGATCCCCGGCAGCGACGTGGCGATTCCCGCCGTGCCGGTCGTGCTGGTGCTGGCGTATTACGCAATGCTCGCGCTCCCGATGATTCCGACGGCGGGCTCGCGATTGCGGTGGGTCTGCCGGGGCGGGGCGGCGACGGCGTGCGCCACGGCGCTGATGCTGCCGCTGCTGATCGGCTTCGCGCCGCGCGGTAACGGCGGCGATGGCGACCTCACGATGACGCTGCTCTCCGTGGGCGCGGGACAGGCGGCGGTCGTCGAGCTCCCGTCCGGCAAGACCGTCCTGATCGACGCCGGGTCGTCCTCCATTTCCGATCTGGAACGTCGTTGCCTCGAGCCGTTCCTGCGCCATCAGGCCGTCCGGCACATCGAAGCCATCTACATCAGCCACGCGAATTTCGACCACTTCAGCGCGGTAACGCAGGCGGTCGAGCGTTACGGGGTGCGCGAGGTGCGGGTCACGCCGCAGTTCATGCGGCACGCGGCCAAAAACTACCCCGCGCGGATGATGTTGCGCCGGTTGGCGGAGTTGAAATGCCCCGTGCGGCAGGTGGCGGCGGGTGAAACCGAGCAACTCGACGCGCAGACGACCCTGCGCGTGATCTGGCCGCCCGGCGACGCGGCGCTCGACGCCAACAATTCCTGCGAGGTGCTCCGACTCGTCTACCGCGGCCGCTCGATCCTCTTCACCGGCGACATCCAGGCGCCCGCCGAGCAATCGCTGACCGCCGATCCCGCCACGATCCGATCCGACGTGCTGGTCGCGCCACACCACGGGAGCGCGGAAGAGACGACGGCCCCGTTCCTGGACGCGGTCGCCCCGCAGATGATCCTGTCGTCGAACGACCGGACGCTCAGCGGCAAGCAGCGGGAATTCGAGAAGGTTGTTGCCGGCCGATCGCTGCTCCGCACGCACACCGCCGGCGCGATCACGGTGCGGATCGCCGCGGACGGGCAGTTGAAGACATCGACGTTCCTCAAGCCCCGCTGAGTCCCGTGAATTACTTCCGCCGCCGGCGCCGCGCGAGCATGGCGCCACCGGCCAAGGCGATCCCGGCGATGGTCGAAGGCTCGGGGACCGCGGCGGTCAGCACGACGTCGTTCCCGACGGTGCCGCCGTCGGCGTTGCCCTGGTAGCTGATGTTGAACGTGAACTGGTGCCCGGTGGCGGCGTTGGTCAGCACGATCGGCGCGCCCTCGGTCAATCCCGCGAAGTTGCCGGCCACCGCGTCGGCGCCGTCGTTCAGGACGATCGCCAGCGCGTCGCCCGGCGTGGGGTCGTAGCCGAGCGTCGGCGACAGCAAGGCGTTGCCTCCGGCGTCCAGCGTCACCTGGCCGACGACGTTGAGCTGATCATAGCCCGTGCCGGCGGTCAACCCGTTCAGCTCGGGGACATAAGTCGAGCCCGACGCCAGCGTGATGTCGCCGTTGCTGGTCAGGATGCCGGCGCCCGCCGCGCCGGGCGTCAGCGTCGCGCCGACCGTAAACCCGTTGGCCCCGACGCCCGACGTGATCGTGCCGCTGCCCGAAACCTTGTTGAGCGCACCGGTCACGCTGACGGCGGCGGCGACGAGTTCGGCGCCCACGTCCACGTGCAGGTTGTGGTTCCAGGTACCCCCCGTCGGTAGCGAGACGTCGGGGCCGCTCGTATTGCTGTTGCTCGTGCGCAGGCCGACCGGGACCGCCGCCGCCCACTCCCCGCCGGCGGGGAACGGAACCGTCTCGTTGTCCGCGCCGATCGTGAGGAAACCGCCCGTGCCCTTGAGGTTCGCCAGGCGCGCCGGGGCGAGGGCGGCGATGTTGGTCGAGTTGGCGCTGAACGCCGCCGAACCGAGCAGCTTCTGCACGTTGGTGAAGCCTTCGTTGGCGGCGGTGAGCGTCGGCAGAGACGCCTCGTTGGTCGGGTTGTTGGCGGTGTAGATCTTCGCGGTGTTATTTCGCCCGAGGATCTTCAGCCCGCCGAACCCGCTGCCGTTGACGATCAGGTCGGCGCCATTGGGCCCGGAGATGCCGAAGTTGTACGCCCCCAGCGACGTCGCCGCGTCGCCGCTGCCGCGCACGCGCAAGGAGATTTCGATCGTGGATTCCTTGGCGGTCGTGCCGTTGGCGGTGATGTCGCCGAGCACTTCGTGGAAGCCGGTGTTGTTGCTGGTCGTGTTGGTCGCGCTGAACAGGTAGCTCTGCTTGAACTGCAAGAGCCCGCCGGCGGCGATCGTCGTGCTGGCATTGAGGCGCACGGGGTTCTGCGACGTCACGTCGGTGCGGACGCGGGCGTCGAGGATCGCCGTGCCGCCGTCCTGAATGAGCAGCGTTCGGTTGCTGCCGGCCGCGTTGAACGTGCCGATGTCGAGCACGTTCGCCTGCGCCGTGCCGGGATTGCCCGAGCCGGTGCCGCGGCCGGTGAGGGCGAGGATGCCCGGGATGCCGCTGGCCGTGCCGTTAACCGTAATGCTGCTGTCGAGGATCTGCCCGGCGCCCGTAGCCCCGATTTGGATGGCGCCTTGGACGTTCAGCGGTTGCGGCAACGTGACGGTGCCACCCAGGGCGACCTTGCCGTTGTTGAGGCTCAGCGAGCTGCCACCCGCGTCGCCGTTGGGCTGGCCTTGAATCGTCAGCGGCCCGGCGAAGTTATTGAGCGTGAGCAGGTCCATGATCGCGCCGTGAGTCAGCTCGACCCGAAGCGGCGTGGTGGCGGTCGCGCCGGTGATCGTGCCGAACCGCAGGCCGTTGTTCCCCTGGCCCCAGTCGCCGCTGGGCGCGGCGGTGCCCGCGGGTGCGTTGGACGACAGGCCCGATTCGCCGCCGTTGAACTTGACGATGAGTGGCGCCGTGCTAGCCGCCGCGAACGTCACGGGCAGGTTGCCGCTGCCGCCACCGACCGAGTGACCGTTGACCGTCACGACCCCGCCGCCCAGCGTGCCGCCGACGGTGTTGGTGAGGTCGACGACGCCGCCCAGCGCGCCGACGCTGACGGTTCGCCCGAGCGTGATGTTGCCCGCGACGGTGCCGCCGCTCCCACCTAGCACCGTCGTCAATTTGACCGTCCCGCCGTTGAGCGTGATCGCGCCGCCGGTGTTATTGCCGAGGTACGACTGCGTCGCCGCGGCGTCGAAGACGACGTTCTGGCTCGCCGCAATCGACTTGGCTTCAAGGATTCCGCCGTTGACGGCGAAGTTCGTGAAGCCGTTGTTCTGATTGCTCAGGGTGAGCGTAGATAGGCCGGACTTCACCAGCGTGCCGGGCCCGCCCATCTGCCCGGTGATCGTCTGATCCGAGCTGGTGTTAAGTTCCAGCGTCCCCGCGAAGTTCACCGGGTTCGTCATCCAGCCCGCCGCGCCCGTCACCGGAAGCGTCAGCTTGCCAGCCCCCGGCTTGGTCAGGCGGGGCGTGTTCAGCGGCGCGTTCACGACCAGCGTGCCCTGGTTGACGTACAGCACGCCTTCGCCCGGCAGGGTCAGTGTGCCGGTGCCGTTGACGGTCGTGGTGCCCGTGCCGCCGGTCTTGATGATGCCGCCGCCGTCCACCGAAACGTTGTTCGCGCCCAGGTCGATCGTCTGGTTGGCCGCCGCGTTGAGCTTCAGCGCCAGGAGATTTCCGCCGCCGGTCAGGGCGACGTCGCCGGTCGCCTGGTAAACCGTGGTCCCGGAGAAGCCGCTGGTGGGAAGATCGGTGTATCCGGCGAAGGCCGTCACCCCGTTGGTCGCGTCGTAGGTGGCGAAGTCGGACCCGCCGACCGTCGCCCACCCGCCGACGATGCCGCCCGTCAGCGACGGCGCCGTGCCGAAGAGGACGCGCGGCGCGTTCCCCGCCGTGCCGAGCGTCCCGCCGGCTCCCGCAAAATCGAGCGCGCCGTTCGTGTGCGACAACGCGGACGCGTTGAGCTGCGCGCTCGCCCCGCTCGCGCTAGTCACCTTGACGTTGCCGATGCCGCCCGTCGTGCCCAGTGCGCCGATCGTCTCCGCCGACGAGGCGGTGTTGCCGGTGTAGTTCAGCGTGCCGCCGGTGTTCGCGAACGTGACGTTGCCCGTGTCCTTCAACCGGTCGCCGACGTTCGTGGCGGTGTTGTCGATCGTCAGCGTGCCGTTCACGGCCGACCCGATCGTCACGCCGGACGACGAGGCGAGGCTGCCGTTGCCGTTCAGGAGCAGCGTGCCGTTGTTGACGGTGGTCGCGCCGCTCAGGGTGTTGACGCCGGTCACGGTCGTCGTGCCCGAGCCGTTCTTCGTCAGCGCGCCGGCGCCGCCGATGATGGCGGAAATCGTCCCGCCCGTCGCAGTCGTGGACGACGGTGTCAGCACGCCGGTCGTGCTGCTGAGGGTGCCGCCGCTCACGGTCAGTCCGGCAACCGTGTCATTGAATGCCCCCAAGGCGAACGTGCCGTTGCTGACGGTGACGGTCTTGGAATTCACAATCTGGTCATTGGCCTGATACGTGAGCGTCCCGCCGCTGACCGTGACGTTGCCGGAGACCGCTTCGACCGTCGCGTTGAGGTTGAGGGCCCCGCCGCTGAGCGTCAACGCGCCCGACGCGATCGCGACGGCCGACGAGTTGATGGTCACCGTGCCGCCACTGATCGTCGTCGCGCCGGTGAAGGTGTTGGCCGCCGAGCCGGAGAAGTTGTACTTACCGCCGGAGATGGTGAGCGGCGCCGCACCCGCGATCACGCCCGACAGGCCGACGCTGCCCGCGCCGGCGCCGCTCAAGGTGACGGCGCTGGTGCCGGTCAGCAGCAAGCCGACCGTCAGGTTGAAATTCCCCGCCCCCGCCTGGTTGATCGTCGCGCCGGTCGCGCCGTTGTTGACCAGGTTGATCCGGTTCGCCGCGCTCGCGCCGGCGATCGTCTCGGTGACGGCCGTGTCGCTGCTGTTCAGTTTGAGGATGTTGATCTGGAAGTCGCCCGCAACGTCATCGGTGGCGGTGTAGGCGGTGCCACCCGAGCCGTTGAAGTCGAGTTCGGTGGTGGCCGCACTCACCGCGATCGAGGGCGACCAGGCCGTCGTGTCGCTCCAGTTGCCGCTCACGGGAATGGCGGTCGTCCCACCCGACCCGGTCGGCCCCGTCCATATAAACGTCGCCGCGTTGGCCGACGAATAGATCCCACCCAGCGACCCGACGACGGCCGCCGCCAGAACTCGGTAACGACGCAGTGTAAGCGCAGTGCCCATTCTCCCATCCTCCGAACGGCAACCCGTGGATTGCCACAACCCTCAACCAGAAATGCCCTGACAAGATCAGGCGAACTTCTCCATCTTGCGCCCGCCCCGAATTAAAAGCAATAATTTTCTATTAATAACTTATATGAATGAAAACTTGCTTCACGACCCGGCTAAATTGTGGGGCGGTGGGTGTGCCAATTGGTGGCGGTTTGATAGAGGTGGGCGATCTGGAACAGCTTGCTTTCGCTGAAGTTAGGCCCCAGTAATTGCATCCCAATGGGGAGAGGTTTGTCGCCTGCGGTGAAGCCGCACGGCAAGGACAAACCGGCGATCCCGGCAATATTGCAAGTGACGGTGAAGACGTCACAAAGATACATTTGTAATGGGTCGCCCGACTTCTCGCCCGCCTTAAAGGCGGGGATGGGGCTGGTGGGACAGAGGATGGCGTCACATTGGGTAAAGGCGCGGTCGAAGTCCTGGCGGATCAATGTGCGAAGCTGGAGAGCGCGGAGGTAATAGGCGTCGTAGTAGCCGCTCGACAGGGCGTAAGTGCCGATCATGATGCGGCGCTGTACTTCGTCGCCAAACCCCTCGGCCCGGGATTTGGAAAAGAGCTCGACGATGTCCTTCACCGGCTCCTTGGTGCGGTGACCGAAGTGGACGCCGTCGTAGCGGGCCAAGTTGCTCGATGCTTCGCACGGCGCGATGACGTAGTAGGCGGCGATGCCGTACTCGGTCGTCGGCAGCGAAACGTCCACGATCGTCGCGCCCAGTTCCTTGTACTTGGCGATCGCGGCATCAACGGCCGCCTTCACTTGCGGATCGATGCCGCTGGCGAGGTCGTACTCCTTCACGATCCCGAGTCGCAGTCCCTGCAGCGGCGTTTGCAACTCCGACAGGTAATCGGGCACCGCCTGCGGAACGCTGGTCGAATCCTTGGGATCGTGACCGCTGATAACCTGCGTCAACAGCGCCACGTCCGCCACGTTCCAGCCGAAGGGGCCAATCTGGTCGAGCGAGCTGGCGAAGGCGACCAGGCCGTAACGCGAGACCCGACCATAAGTTGGCTTGAGCCCGACCAAGCCGCAAAGCGACGCCGGCTGGCGAACCGAGCCGCCGGTGTCCGAGCCGATGGAGGCGACGCACATGCCCGCCGCCAGCGCCGCGGCGCTGCCGCCGGACGATCCGCCGGGCACGCGGGTGGTGTCCCACGGGTTTTTGGTGGCGCGGAAGGCGCTGTTCTCGGTCGAGCTGCCCATGGCGAACTCGTCGAGGTTGGTCTTGCCAAGGAGGATCGCGCCGGCGGCCTCAAGCTTCTTCACCACCGTGGCGTCGTAGGGCGCGCGGAAGTTGGCAAGCATCTTCGACGAGCAGGTGGTCGTGCCCCACGACGTGCAGATGTTGTCCTTGAGGGCGATGGGGAGGCCGGCCAGCTCGCCATTGCGCCGGCCGTTGTCCACATCGGCGGCCTGGGCCAGCGCGCGGTCGGCGTCGATGCTGTTGAACGCGCCGATCGTACCGTCGACTTGTTGGATGCGGTCTAGCGCCTGGCGGACGAGCTGGGTCGACGAGACCTTCTTGGTCCGAACGGCGTCACGGGCGGCAAGCAGGGTGTCGAAACTGAGCATGGCTGGGCGATTGATGGGAGCGAGCTGCGAAACTAGCCGGCGGAGTCTTCGTCCCCGCCGATCACCTTGGGCACTTTGAAAAACCGGCCGTCCGTCTCGGGGGCGTTCTGGAGCACTTTTTCGATCGGGAGCGACGGCTCCACGACATCGTCGCGCAGGACGTTGGCGAGCGGCAGCGCGTGGGCCATGGGGGCGGCGCCCGCGACGTTCGCACGCTGGATCTGGGCGACGTAATGCAGGATCGATTCGAGCTGCGGGGCGAGCCGCTGGAGCTTGGCGTCGTCCATCGCCAGTCGCGAAAGCTGGGCGACGTGGCGGACGTCGTCGAGGGTCAGTTTTTTGTGTTCCAGGTCGTCGGGCATGGGACGCCCGGAGAGGGTAGGCATTCACTCCTAAAACGCAAGCTATGTTGGCCACCGCTCGGGGCGCATCCGTCGGACGATCGCCTCCATCTCGGCAAGCGTTGGCCCGCGTAGCTCTTCCGCGTAAATCTCCCTATAGGCGGCGAGAAGATCGTTAATGAGGCCCGGACGGGGTCTGGGCAACCAGGCCGCTTCGGCCACCGTGCCGCGTACACACGGTTCGCAAAGATGGACGTCGTCCACCCCAAGTTCACTCACGTGGACCGTCGCCCGCGTTCCGCAGATGTTGCAGGTGAAGTACATGACGTCTCCGATCGGCTCCGGTGAGTGGCATTCTACCTCGCGATTGCAGAGGGGAGGAAGGCCGGCTTTTACTTATGACGGTCCTCTGAACAACTGCCTATCGGGAACCCGTGCTGCCGTCGTCGTCGTCGTGATCGGGCAACCCAGATGCCCCACGAGATCGGAAGCGCCGCGGTCGCGCTCGCCGCCGGCGCGCACGCGAATAATCGATCCGAAGTACCGGTTGTCAGTCGCAGACCGCCTCCGCGTTCGAGAACCACACGCAACGACGGTGTGGTATAGATCGTCTCCTCGCCGACGCTCGGCACGAGGTAACTGCAGGCCCACAGCAGGCAGACGGCCGCACACGCCAACAACGAGCCGGCCGAGCACAGCGTGAATAGTGGGCGCCACATGAGGCGGGCGAGCATATCAGTGATCGCGGCGTTATCGAGTGCCTCTACGCCGATCGAATAATCGCGTAAACTTCCGGCCATGCTCGACCGCCGCGAGTCCACGGACGGAATCGTCTATTACGTCTCCCCCCTGCTCGAGCGCCTGGGCGTTCGCCACGCGTTCAGCACGCGCGCGGGAGGCGTGAGTCCCCCGCCCTTCGATACGATGAACCTGGGAATTGCCGGCGACGCGGCCGTGCGCGATTCACTGGAGAACGTCGAGGAGAACTATCGGCGGCTGCGCGCGGCGCTGGGGTGCGCCGATCGCGGGCGCTGCTGGATCAAGCAGGTGCACGGGGCGGACGTCGCGACGGTCCGGCCGGGGTCGGCGTTCGAGAACGGCGCCTGTGCGGACGCGCTGGTGTCGGACGATCCCGATCGCGTCCTGTCCGTGAAATACGCCGACTGCGTCCCGATCCTGCTGGCCAATCGCGACGGGTCGGCGGTGGCGGCGGTGCACGCGGGGTGGCGGGGGCTGGTGGCGGGCATGATTCCTGCAGCGGTGCGGGAACTGGAGCGCGTCGCCGGTCAGCGGGCGACGGAGTTTGTCGCGGCGGTCGGGCCGTGCATCGGCGTGGCGCATTTCGAGGTCGGGCCGGAAGTGGTGGCGGCGTTTCGGGCGCGGATGGGCGACGGCGCGCCCGTGCGGCGCGGGCGCGGCGGCGACAAGGGCTACGTCGACCTCCGCCGGGCGACGCTGGCGGAGTTGCGCGCCGCGGGCGTGGCGGAGGAACGCATCGACACCGCCGACCTCTGCACGTTCGCCAACCCGGCCGAGTTTTTCTCCCACCGCCGCGACGCGGGCGTGACCGGGCGCATGGCGGCGCTGATCGTGCCGCGCGGGGAGGTTGCAAAAAGATGACGACGACGACGACGACGACAACGATCGAAGATACTTCCCCTCCGGCCGACGTGCCGCCGGGCGACACCGCGGCGCGCGGGCCGGGGTGGGTCTGGCTCGTGCTGGTCGTGGTGACGGCGGCGGTCTTCGGCCGGGTGCTGTGGAACAGCTTCGCCCCGTACGACGATCCGCAGACGATCAGCGAGAACGACCGCCTGAACCCGCCGAAATTCACGAAGGACGGGGTGCTTTGGTACTGGAATCACGCCTACATGAGCCTGTACGCGCCGCTGACGTACACGGTGTGGGGCACGATCGCCGGGGTGTCGCAGGATCGTTCGCCGGACGTGCCGAAGGACGAATACAAGGTCGCGCCACGGAACTTTCACCTGGCCAGCCTGGCGCTGCATGCGCTGAGCGTGCTGGCGGTGTACGCGATCGTCCGGCGGCTGACGAAAACGGTATGGCCGGCGGCGCTGGGGGCGCTCTTGTTCGCGCTGCACCCGCTCCAGGTGGAGACGGTCGCGTGGGCGTCGGGTTTGAAGGATTTGCTTGCGGGATGCCTGGGGCTGACGTCGATCGCGCTTTACCTTCGGGCGGCGGACCCCGCGTCGCGCAGACGGGCGATCTGGTATGCCGTGGCGCTGGTCTGCTTCGTCCTGGCGATGCTTGCCAAGTCGTCGGCGATGGTCGTGCCCGTGGTGTTGCTTGTGATCGAGGTGTGGATCCTGCGGCGGGCGCTGGGGAAGGTGACGTTATCGCTCGGGCCGTGGTTCCTGCTGGCGATCCCGATCGCGATCGTCGCGAAGATGTCGCAGCCGGGGGCGGGCGTGCCGACGCCGATGCTCTGGCAGCGGCCGATCGTCGCCGGGGCGTCGCTGGCGTTTTACCTGTGGAAACTGATCGTCCCGACCGGCCTGGCGTTCGATTACGGTTGGCGTCCGCTGGAAATGCTGGAAAAGGAGTGGTTTTACCTGATCGCGCTGGTGCCGGTGGCGATCGCGGTCGGTCTCTGGCTGGTGCGGAAGCGGTGGCCCTGGCTTTGGGCGTCGGCGGGGGTGTTCGTCGCGGTGCTGCTGCCCGTGCTGGGGTTCGTGCCGTTCATGTACCAGGTGCATTCGACGGTGGCGGATCACTACGTCTACGTGGCGATGCTGGGGCCGGCGATGGCGGTGGCGTGGTCGTCGTCGCGCGTGCGGGCTTCACGGCGGGGATTGGCGCTTGCCGCGGTGGGGTGCGTGGCGGTCGTGCTGGGGACGTTGTCGTTCGTGCAGCTTGGATACTGGCGGGACGAGGAGACGACGCTCAAGCGGACGATCGCCTACAACCCATGCAGCGCGCTGGGGCAGAATAACCTGGGGTTGTACTACTGGCAGCACGACCGCCCCGTCGAGGCCGAGCGGGCGTTTCTGGCGGCGACCGAGTGCAACCCCGACTTTCCCAACGCGTTCCAGAACCTGGTCAGCCTGTACGCACTTACGTTCGAGGACCCGCAGCGGGCGATCGAGGCGTATCACGGGTTCGAGCGTGCAATGGCCACCATGCCGCCGGAGGAGCGGCGGACGTATCCCCCGCAGGGGTTCTTCGAAGCCGCAAAGTCCGCGGCGATGAAGGGGCACATACGGCACGCCGAACAGTTCCTGGAACAAGCGGTGCAACTCGATCCGGGGAACGCCCGCTACCGCGCGGCGCTGGCGGACGCGCGGCGCATGCTGGCGACGGGCTCGCGGGCGCCGGCAACGTCGCCGGGAACCCGGCCGGGGACGCGATAACGGCGCGCGCAGCAAAACACCCGGCGCGGGTGCGCCGGGTGTGAGTTGATTCTGCTGCGGGACGTCCTGGCCCGCTAAAGCCGCAAGCGGACGGACGGTTAGGCGGTCGCCTTGGCGGCGGGCTTGTAGTTCCGCTTCGCGGGTTTGATGACCAGGCCCATTTTAATTGCCTTGGCGCTGACCTTGATCCGCTTGACCTGCCCGTCGATGACGGCGCGGACGGTCTGAATGTTCGGGCGGAACTTGCGCGCCGACAGCCCGGTGATCTTGGTGCCGACGCCGCCGAGGTACTTGGCCTTGCCGCGGGTGGTCTTCTTGCGACCGAAACGGGTTTTCTTGCCGGTGAAATAACAGACGCGTGGCATGTCAATGTCCTCTTGGCTTCAAAGTTTAGGGCCGGGAAGTGTAGAGAGACGCCGGGCCAAATGCAAGTGCGCGGGGGAACAAAAAACCCCGGGAAGCGGAGGAGCTTCCCGGGGCTGATTTCACATAACTCGGGCCGCCGAGCGTCTCCCGGCGTTGCCGGCCCGCGAAGCCGCAAGCGGCGCGTTACTGACCGGCCGGCTTGCTCGAGAGGAGCGGGAACTGCTTCTGCTCCTGCTCGCGCTGGATGATGATCGTCGGCTTGACGAGGATCAGGAGGACGGTCTCGTCCTTGGCCATCGAGCGATTGGTGAAGGCCCGCTTGAGGAACGGGATCTTGGAGAGGATGGGGACGCCGGCCTCCCGTTCGACCTCGCCCGCGAGGGTCTGGCCGCCCAAGAGCAGCGTGCCGCCGTCCGGGACGCTGACGGTCGTGCGGACTTCGGTGATCTGGAGGTTGGGCTCCTGCACGAAGCCGGACGCGGTGTTGTTGACGACTTCCCCGCCGTTGCCAACGACTATCGGTGCGCTGCTGGCGCCCTGGAAGTTGAATGTGGCCAAGCTTAACAACTGGGCGAGCTGTGGCCGGAGTGTGAGGGTCACGTACTTGCGGTCGGCCGAAACGGTCGCCTGCACGTCGAGGAGCACGCCCGAGCTCACGACGTCGATCGTCGGTTCGAAGCTCGACGTGTTATTGCCAACGACGGCATCCAGGTCGGAGACGTACGCCTGCTGCGTGGCGACCAGCACGTAAGCCCGCTGGCCATTGAAGAGCGTGACCCGCGGGGCGGTGAGGGTGGTGCTGGTCTGGGACGCTTGGGTGGCCTGGAGGAGGAAGTTGACCTGGAAGTTATCGAGGTACGAGCCGGTGAGGCTCAGTGCCTGGACGGCCGCACTGGTGCCACCGCCGTTGGTGCTGCCGCTGCCGTTGCCGCTGCCGCTGCCGCTCGACCCGATCCCGCCCGGAATGCCGGTCGTCGGGTTGGAGGTAAACCCGAGCGAGTTCTGATTGACCTGGATCGGGCTGAACTTGCTGTTGGGGCCCTGATTGAGGTTGAAGAAGATGTCGAGGTCAAGGCCGACGTCTTCGAGGAAGTTTTTCGAGACGGCCAGGAAGCGGGCTTCGATGGTGATCTGGATCGCCCGGGTTTCCCGGAGCTGTTCGAGGAGGTTGACCAGCGCCCGCTGATTCTCGGGCGTCTGGGTGACGATAAGCTGCCCGTTGAGCGGACGGATGCCACCCACCGAGCCACCGGCGTCGCGCCAGGAGGTCGGGTCGACGGTCTCCTGGATGAGCTTGACGAGGGCGTCCATGCGTTCCTGGAGCGTCTGCGTCTTCTCTTGCTGCTGGCCGCCGCCGCCGCCGCCGCCACCGAAGAGGCCGCCGCCACCGCCGCCACCGCCACCGCCACCACCCCCTCGACCGCCGCCACCACCCCCGCGGCCGCCACCACCGCCCCCTCGGCCACCGCCACCGCCACCGCCCTGGCTACCGCCGTTGCCATTCTGCATGAGGCTGAAGTCGGGGGCGTTGTCGAAGTCGGGGACTTCGACGAGGAGGTCACGGATGTCAAAGACGCGGATGACGACGTTCTTGGCGAGGTCGTCGGCGGTCGAGATCGTAATAACGCCTTCGTCGATCGTGTAGGTCAGCTTGATGTTGCCGCCGCCCACGTCGTCGAGGATCGTCTTGAGCGCCTTACTGAAGCGGACGTCCTTGAGGCGGGCGGTGACCGGGGCGTCCTTATTGATCCCGGCGGCTTCGAGGGCGCGCCAGTTGACGAAGATGTTGGAGCCGGAAACGTCGCGGAGGAAATCCATGACGTCGGCGAGACCCTGACCATTAAAGTTGATTTCCGGGAGGCGGCGGTCGAGCTGGGCCTGGACGGCCAAGTCCTCCTGCTTCATGCCGCGCTCGGTCTTCACCTCGGCATCGCGCATTTCGCTGATATCAGGCCAATTCTCCGGATAACGCAGGATATCCTCGTAAGGAATCTGCTTTTCTTCAGCTTGGTTGAGCTGATTGGTAATCTCGCGGTCCCGCTGATCCCGATAATCCCGCTGGGTCTGGAGTTGGTAGTTGTCGTAGACCAGCGGGTAGGCGCCGCGGGCGTAGTCGTTGTTGGGGTCGAGGTCGCGGATCTGCGACAGAACGCCTAACGCCTGCTTGTAGTTGCGCTTGCGCATCAATTCCTGGGATTTAACGACCAGGTTGGCGATGGTGCGCTGTTTTTCCTCGGTGGCGAGTTTGGCCCGCTCGATCTCGGTCGCGGTCGTCTGATTGACGGCGTTTTCACGAGACCTGTTGGTGAATTCCGCCTGGGTCTGGTCGAGTTTAACGCTTGCGTCGCTGATGGCCGCATTGAACTCGGCAAGTTCCGACTGGGTGAACAGGGGAGCGTCGGAGTCGCGGGCGACCTTGGCGTCTTCGAGTGCGGCGCGGGCCTCGGTGAACTTGTTGGCGGCGGTGGCGGCGCGGGCGTCACCTACACGCTGGTTGATGCGGTATTTGATCTCGTCCTTGCGCGCCTGGATGATCTGCGGGATGCGGTTGTTTTGCCCGTTGGCGGGGGCGGCGCCAGTCTGGACGAGCATTTCCTCGCGGCCGGCCTTGGCTTGCTCGTTGGTGGGGTCGAGGTCGGCGGCTTCGGAGTAGAGGCGGAGGGCTTCGCCGAAGTGTTGGGCGTTCTGGGCGGCGCGGGCGTCGTCGACCTTCTTGCGGGCGGTGATGGCCTTTTCCTGATCTTCGATTTTCTTGCGCGAGAGGGTCGCATCGATGTCGGCCTGGGCCGAGCCGGGGGCGGCGGCGGTATCGGTCTTGGGGACGTCGGCGGCGGCGACGGTCGTGGCGCCGGCGGCGGCCAACTCGGCGTCGTGCTTGGCGCGATCGGCGGCTTCCTTCTTGTCCATCCGCTCCAGGAATTTCTGGGGCGAATCTTCGAACAGGCCGGGCTTATATCCGCCGTCGCGGGCCATCTCAAACTGTTTACGGGCGGCGATCCAGTCGCCATCGCGATAGAGCTTGCGACCTTCCTGATAGGCGGACTTGGGGTCGCTGGCCATGGCGGCGGCGGCACCGGTATCGGCGGGGGCGGCGGCGGTGGCGGGCTTGCCGGAGTCGGCCTCGCGGCGGGCTTTCTCCGCGTCGGCCTGTTCCTTGCGGTCCATCTTGCCGAGAATCGAATCGGGGGACTCTTCGAAGAGGCCGGGCTTGTAGCCTGCCGCGCGGGCGGCTTCGAGGTTTTTGCGGGCGGCGATCCAGTCGCCCTTGCGATATTCGTCGCGGCCGGTGTGATACAACTGCTTGGCGTCGGCGGCATCGGCGCCACCAACATCTTGTACAAGGGCGAGTTGCTCGGTCGCCTTTTTGCGAGTGCCTTCGTCGGCGAACTTGTTGCCGGCGGCGGCTTGGAACTGGCGGGAGGCTTCGGCGTTGTCCTTGCGCTCGCGGGCGGCTTGGCCTTGCTCGAAGGCGGCGCGGGCGGCCTTGCGTTCGTTGGCGGCGGACTCGGCGTCCTTGATCGTCGAGCTATACGCCTTTTTCTCGTCCCCCGAGAGGGCATCGGGCTTGATCTGCTGGAGGGTGGCGAGGGCTTCTTCGTACTGCCCCTTGCCGAACTGATCGACGCCCTGCTTGAGGAGGTCGGAGTCGCTGGCCTTGGCCTGATCGGCGAGGAAGGCGGGGACGACGCCGATGAAGGGGCGCGGTGCGGCGGCGGGGCGGAAGGTGTCATCGCCTCCGGCGGCCGGGCCGGCGGCGCGGGTGGCGCCGGGCAGGAGCAGGTTGGCGGGGGAGGCGACGGCGACCGCGAGGGCGATCATCGCGCCCCGGCGACGCCTTTGCTGTTGTCGTTCGGACGATTCGGACTGCTGCGCGGTACGCGCGACGCGACGGGCAAGGGGACGATCGAAAAACACAGCGTTCCTCCTGGAGGGAAGGACTAGTCTCCCGCGACGTGCCATCCGGCCGCACGCCACTGCGGCCGATTCATTTC
>Ga0207674_10001802_pt1 | contig 27313 bp, 25 predicted proteins | sample KBSCornC72_FD_184303 | JGI IMG/M metagenome (GOLD analysis project Ga0207674, IMG submission 184303) | Corn rhizosphere microbial communities from Kellogg Biological Station, Michigan, USA - KBS Corn C7-2 (SPAdes) (version 2) | ecosystem: Host-associated > Plants > Roots > Rhizosphere > Soil ...
GACGGACGACCCGCCGAACTACCCCGCCGCCGTCGCCGCCGCGCGGCAGGCGAGAAACGCCGGCTTCCCCAACGCCGACGAACTGCTCCGCGAAGCGGAGACCAAGGCCCGCGCGTGATCGGGTAGGTTCCGCTGTGCGGAACACTCTTCCACGGACGCGCCGAATCGTTCCGCACAGCGGAACCTACTTGTGCGCGACGAGGTACGCGCCCGCCGCCATCATCGCGATGCCGGCCCAGTTGATGCCGCTGGGCCGTTCGCCGAGCGCGAGCACGGCGATGACGACGCTCAGCGGCATGCTCAGCTTGTCGATCGGCGCCACGCGCGAAACTGCCCGGTCGCCCGCCACCTGGATCGCGCGGAACATGAATAGCCACGACACGCCCCCGGCCATCACGCATCTCGAGTACTTCTACGGGTTCATCGGCGTGGTCGTCGCGTGGCAGCTCGTGTTTCTCCTGATCGGCCGCGATCCGGAGCGATACCGACCGCTCATGCTACCGGCCGTGCTCGAGAAGCTGGCGTTCGGCGTGCCGGTCATCATCCTGTTCGCACAGGGACAGCTCCCGGGCTCCGTGCTGTTTTTCGGGTTGCTCGATCTCACGCTATGCGCGCTGTTCCTGGTGGCATGGCGTGGGACATCCGACGCATCGCAGACGGTTCCGGCGCTTCGCACCCGGCAGGCAGGCGCGTAACGAGTTGCTCGCGGAGCGGACGATCTTCTTGTGGTCCATAGCTTTGGCCTGCGGGCGACCGCGCGGTCGCCCGCGCCGGTGAGCGGTGCGCCTGCGGCTCGTTTGCCTTCGGCCGTTCGCGGTGACAGGATTCAAGTGTCATCCCGGCTCGAGGTAGTTGAAGTCCATGTCAGACGAGCGTCGTTACACCGACGACGAGGTGGCCGAGATCTTCGAGGCTGCCTCCAGGCCTGCCGTTTCGCGTGACGAGCCCGCGGACCCCGCGTCGCCAACGGGCCTAACGCTGGCCAGGCTGCAGGACATAGGACGGGAAGTCGGTATCGCCCCCGAACGGATCGCGGAGGCAGCCGCTGCGCTGGAAATGAGACGGCCGCCCATCCCGCGCCGCACGGATCTCGGGATGCCGGTATCCGCCGCGCACATCGTCGACATTCCCCGGCCGCTCACGGACCGCGAGTGGTCGCTCGTCGTGGCGGACCTGCGCCAGACGTTCGGCGCGTGGGGGCACGAGGGCTCGCAGGGCGAAACGCGCATGTGGTGGAACAACAACCTCCACGCGGTCGTCGAGCCCACACCCACCGGCTACCAGCTGCGACTCGGCACCCTCAAGGCCGACGGCTTTGCCATGAATCGCATGGGTGCGGCCGCGATCGCGATGAGTCTCGTCGTCGCGTTCGCGGTGGGCGGGAAGCCTGACGCCATCCCGGGCATCCTGGCGATCGGCAGCATGGGCGCGGGGGCGTTCGCGTTCAATGCGCTTCGGCTGCCGCGCTGGGCGCGGCTGCGCGAGCAGCAGATGCAAGACGTCGCCGCGCGGACGCTCGCACTGCTCGTAGCCAAGCCAGCGTGATGCCGCGTTAGGTCGCGAGCAACGCAACGGCGCAAGCAGAACCGCGCCGTTACGGCTAGCGCCCCTGAGGCCAGCGCTGTTAGGGGCTGCTCTATTGCGGTAATGCCATATCAGGCTGTCGCTCGCTAGGTTATGCAGCTGTTGTCTCTACTCTACCTACAACCGAACGCAGGAACGTGAAGACGCTGCCCGCTCCGCACCGAATCGTCATAGGCGCGAGAGCGCACGCCGAGCTTGGCGACCGGCTCCGTGCTGCGCGTCGCGATCTCGAGATTCGCGGTAGCTCGACATCGCAGGTCACCGCCAATGACCTCTCGTGGGCCGACACCTACGTCGGGTTCATGCGGCCGCCGCTGCCGACTATGGGCAACGTGCGATGGGTGCACTGCACGGGCGCCGGCGTCGATGCGTGGCTGTACCCTAACGAGCTATCGCGGGACATCCTCCTCACGAGGACGTCGGAGTCGTTCGGGCCATACATCGCGGAATGGGCGCTGTCGCGGGCGCTCGCGATGCGGCAGCAGATCCTCGACCTGGCCGAGTGCCAGCGCCGGCACGAATGGGCGCCGCGCGATGTGGGCTACATCCGCGGATCGAATGCGGTCGTCGTCGGGACGGGCGACGTTGGTACGCATGTGGCGCGTCTGTTTGCCGCGTTAGGTGCTGCCGTGCACGGTGTGTCGCGGTCGGGCAGCGGCGACGGCGCGGTGTTCGCGTCCACGTCGAAGACCTCGGCGCTTCGCCAGCTCGTGCCGAGCGCGGATTGGCTCATCGTCACCGTGCCACTCACGACCGATACGCGTGGACTCATCGGCCGCGACGTACTGAGCGCGTGTCGCGGGGCGGTGCTGATCAACGCGGGGCGGGGTGCCATCGTCGATGAAGCGATGCTGCCGGAGGCACTCGACGAGGGTTGGCTGTCCGGTGCCGCGCTCGATGTCTTTGCCGTCGAGCCGTTGCCGGCCGAGTCACCGCTGTGGGACGATCGGCGCGTGATGGTCTCGCCGCACATCTCCGGGCTGACGACGGTCGAGGGTGCGGTGACCGGATTCCTCCAGTGCCTCGAGGAGATCGAGCGCGGGCAGATGCCGGTACGAACGGTGGATCGCGATCGCGGGTATTGAGGCGCCAGGATTCTCGATGGTAGTTCCGCGTCTACTCGCGAATCGGGCCGCGTAACGGGCGGCCCGGCGCGACTCCCGGCCGAAGTCGACTCTCGCGGACGACCGGGACTCCCCGAACGAGTACGTACGGGATCCCCTCGGGCGCGAGCGTGGGCTCGCGAAACGTCGCGCGGTCGATCACGCGCGCCGGATCGAATAGCGTCAGATCGGCGTCCGCGCCGACGCGCACGCGGCCCTTTCGCCGCATGTCCGGCACGCGACGCTCGAGCCGCCGCGCCGGCTCGAGCGTCATGCGCCGAAGCGCGTCCATGAGCGTGAGGTCGCCTCGCTCGCGGACATAGCGGCCGAGCACTCGCGCGAATGTCCCGACCGCGCGAGGGTGGCCGAACGCCCCGTCGAGGATCCCGTCGCTCGCGAACATAGGCAGCGAGTCGCGCACAGCGGTTCGAACCCACACGTCGGCCGCCGTGTCGTCGGGCGGGTGCTGGACGACGAAGCCTGTCTGCCGACGATAGCGGGCGAACGAGTCGCGCGTTAGGCGCTCGCCGGTCGGCGGCCATTCGATTCGTGCGAACCACTCGTCCGGACGTTTCTCCCAACCATCGAAGCCCGAGCCTTCGATCTCGCTCATGCTCTCGGTGAACGGGTACATCTCGGTCGTCACGTCGAGGCCGCGCCGCCGCGCGTCCGTGATCAGGCGAAGGTAGAGACCCACGAGCTCGTGCGTGGAGGCGCTCAGATGGACGACATGCAGCGGTGCGCCTGTCAGGAGTGCGTCCGCGAGCAGCTCCTGGATGTCGCGGATGTCGTCGTCGTCTGTTACCGGCCGCATGTGGACGTGGCACGACGCACCATACCGCGCGGCGATGCGAAACTCTTCGAGGATCTCCTGCGGCGTGGCACCAGGCGTGTACGCGACAGGGAAGCCGACCGCGACAGCGCCACGTCTCAGCCCTCGATCGACCACCTGCAGGATCGCGGCGCGTTCGGCCGGCGTGGCAACGCGGTGCGCGGCATCGCCCACCGGCTCCGTGCGGCCGACCGTGTCGTGCATGACAATCATGCGGGCGTGTCCTTCGCCGATGGCCACGCCGTAGTTGATCACCGCGCGGCCGGCTCTCGCGTCGTACCAGTGGTCGACGTCGCCGGTGCCGTCCTCGAGCTCGAACGCGCTCGTTATACCGCCGGTTGCCTCCACGGCGTACGCGGCCTCGCTCTGCGCGTGCTGATGCAGGTCGATGAACCCCGGCGCGACGACAAGGCCGGCCGCCTCGATCGTGTCGCGTCCTTGTGGGGCGCCGCCCAGCGCGCGCACCAGGTCGCCCGTGATCGCGACCGCACGCACGCCGTCGAACCCCGACTCCGGGTCCATTATGCGTCCATGCAGAATCACGAGGTCGTACGTCGGCGCGAGTTCCGGTCGCCCGTCGGCCGCCGACGCTGCGATGACGAGACCGGCGAGCACTCGAGTGATTGTGCGCATGGGTGGCGTGTCAACGCGTCGATACGTAAAACTTGCGGTTCGTCGACACCGAGCGCCATTGGGTCGCGGCTTCAGAGCCGCCAGACGAAGGAACGGCCGTTGACGCCGCGCCCGCCGCCGTCAGTTTTCAGGGGGTAGGCTCCCTCTTACCCTGCCGTCGAGATGCATCTGGACCCACGTCTGACGAAGGCCCTCGGCGGGCGCTACCGCGTCGAGGGTGAGCTCGGATCGGGCGGAATGGCCACGGTCTATCAGGCGCGCGATCAACGCCACGACCGGTCCGTGGCCATCAAGGTGTTGCACCCGGAGGTTGCCGCGTCCGTCGACAGCGCGCGGTTCCTGGCCGAGATCCACACCACTGCCCAGCTCTCGCACCCGAACATTCTTCCGCTGTTCGACTCGGGGAGCGATGACGGCACCCTCTACTATGTAATGCCACTCGTGCTGGGTGAGTCGTTGCGGGCTCGCCTGGAACGCGAGGGCACGCTCGAAACGTCCGAGGCGCTCCGGATCACCCGCGAGGTCGCCGACGCGCTCGGCTACGCGCACGCGAACGGCGTGATCCATCGCGACATCAAGCCTGAAAACATCCTGCTGCAGTCGGGTCACGCGCTCGTCACGGATTTCGGGATTGCTCGTGCGCCCGGCCTGACGCGAAGCGACCGCCTGACGGGTGCCGGGCTGTCGGTCGGCACGCCGGCCTACATGAGCCCCGAGCAGGCGTCCGCGGACCCGCACGTCGATGGGCGTGCGGATCAGTACAGTCTCGCGTGTGTGCTGTTCGAGATGCTCACGGGAGAGCCGCCGTTTGCCGGCCCGTCGGTCGACTCGATTCTCGTTAGGCGATTCACCCGTCCGCCACCGCGCGCGACGAGCCGTCGGCCTGACATCGCGCGGCACCTGGACGGCGCGCTGTTCAAGGCAATGGCGCGTGATCCGAACGAGCGCTTCGCGTCGATCGAACGATTCATCGAGGCACTGCGCACGCCAACGCGACCATGGAGCGCAATCACCGGCGCCACTGAATCGGTCGCGGTGCTTCCGTTCGCGAACATGAGTGGCGACCCCGAGAACGAGTTCTTCGGCGACGGGATGGCCGAGGAGATCACGAACGCGCTGGCCAAGGTTCCGGGGCTGAGGGTCGCGGCTCGAACGTCGTCGTTCATGTTCAAGGGGAAGAGCCATGACCTCCGCGCGATCGGCGAACAGCTGAACGTGAACGCGGTCCTCGAGGGGAGCGTGCGGCGCGTCGGGAATCGTGTTCGCATCACGGCGCAGCTCGTGAGCGTGAATGATGGGTATCAGCTCTGGTCGGAGCGCTATGACCGTGAGTTGACTGACATTTTCATGATCCAGGACGAGATCGCGACGGCGATCGCGGGCCGCCTGGCGGCAGCGCTTCGCAATATCGAGGCGAAATCGCTGGTGAAGGCGTCGACCTCGAGCATCGAAGCGTACGAGCTGTATCTCAGAGCTCGCGCCTTGATGAAGCACCGAGGCACTGCGTTACTCACCGCTACGGAACACCTGGAGCGAGCCGTCGCCCTCGATCCCGAGTTCGCGCAGGCGTTCGCGTATCTTGGCCAGGCGTTGGTGCTCGCGGGGTTCTGGGGCGTACTGCCACCCGATCAGATCGGCGAACGCGCGAAGGCAGCTGCCACGTCAGCGCTCCAGCATGATCCCAACCTCGCTGCCGGGTTCACGGCGTGCGCGCTCGTGGCGACGTGCATCGAGTTCAATGCGGATCGTGCGACGGCGGCGTGGGACCGCGCGCTGGAGCTGGACCCGACAGACCCCGAGGCGCGCTCGATGCGCGCGGCGTTCGATATCTGCTATACGCGTGCCGCGTTCGATGAAGCCGTGGACGAGATGCATGCGGTCATCGAGCGGGATCCGCTCAGCGCGTACGCGCATGCATCACTCTCCGTCATACTCGGCTTCGCGGGGCGGAACGATGAGGCGCTGGCTGAAGCGAAGCGGGCGCGCGAGCTGGACGCGAGCTCGTTCCTGGTGGTATGGAGTGAAGTCAACGCGGGGGCGTTTGGCGGCAACGCGAGCGATATGGTGAACGAGATTCCGCACATGTTGTCGCGCAATGGTCGCCATCCGTGGCTCATGATGGCGCTCGGCGCGGCGTTTTCGCGGACCGGTTGGACGGACCGCGCCGATGCGGTGTACGCCGAGCTGAGTGCGCGATCGCGGATCGACTACGTGCAGCCGACGGTGCTCGCGATAACGGCCGAATGGGCAGGTCGCCGGCAGGAGGCGCTCGGGTTTCTCAGGCGCGCCGTGGAGATTCGCGACCCGGCAATCGTGGCGTTCCAGTCGCCGCATATGAGCTCGTTGCGAACGGCGCCCGAGTTTCGGGCAATTCTCGCTGGCTTGCGGTGGGAGCTGCCGGTGTTTGCGCCGGGCGAGGCTGCGAGGGCGTGAACGACGACGGCGGCCTGGATCTTCTGGAGGAGCTCCGGAGCGGCCATCGCGAGGCGCTCGATCGCATCACGGTGCTGGTGTACGACGAGTTGCGTGAGATCGCGCATCGGCATCGTCGTGATCGGGGGGACGCCAACACTCTGGCGACGACGGCCCTGGTTCACGAGGTCTATCTCAAGCTCGTCGACCAGACGCGCGCCCGGTGGCACGACCGAGCCCACTTTCTCGCACTCGCGGCGGTCGCGATGCGACACATCCTGGCTGATCGTGCGAAGGCACGAGTGGCCGCGAAACGCGGCGGCAAGCGGAGCTCGGTCACGCTGGATGAGGCGATGATCGCGTCGGACGACGAGCCCGGCACGCTGTTGCAGATCAATGAGGCGCTTGGCCGGCTCGATCAGGTGGATGCCCGGCTGGCTCGGGTGGTCGAGTACCGTTTCTTCGGCGGCATGACGAACGAGGAGATCGCCGAAGCGTTAGGTGTCACCGTGCGGACGGTGGAGCGCGCCTGGGTGAAGGCGCGCATGCTGCTGCGGGACGACCTCACGGCGTGACCGACATAGCGTCCGGAGGACGCGTGCGCTTTGGCAGGTCCTGGACCCCGCGTCGGATGCCACAGTGAAACAACCGACTCCCTACTCCGACCTCAATGCCGTCCTGGCCGAGCTGGTCCTGCGCGTTCAGGGCGCGTTAGGCGACACGTTCGTCGGCGCCTACCTCCAGGGCTCCTTTGCTGTTGGCGATTTCGACCAACACAGCGACGTCGATTTCATCATCGCGATAGGAGACGAGCTGTCCGACGCGCAGGTCGCCGAGCTTCAGACCATCCATCGACGGATATACAGCCTCGGCTCCGAATGGGCGAAGCACCTGGAAGGGTCGTACTTCCCGCTAGCGGTGCTTCGTTACCGAGAGCAGCGCGGAACACCGCTCTGGTATCTCGACCACGGGAGCCAGTCACTCGTGCGCTCGAACCATTGTAATACGCTCCTCGTCAGGTGCGTGGTCCGCGAGATGGGTGTCACGCTCGCTGGTCCGAGTCCGGCGACGCTCGTCGATCCGATTCCCGTCGACGACCTTCGGGAGGAGACACGAGCGACGATCTGCGATTGGGGCCGGGAAGTGCTCGACCAGCCGGAGGTGTGGGCCAACCGCTTCTACCAGGGCTACCTCGTCCTGAACTACGCCCGCATGCTGCACGACCTCACGGTCGGGCGGCCCGGCTCGAAACGCGCGGGTGCCGAGTGGGCGAAGGCGAGGTTCGGGCCCGCGTGGGCAGATCTCATAGACCGGGCGTGGGGCGGACGGCCCAATCCCGCCGTTTCCGTCCGCGAGCCGGCGGACCCTGCCGATTACGCGCGGACGTTGGAGTTCGTGCGACTCATCATCCGAGAGACGGAGCGCGCCACGCCCCGCCGCATCTGACGACGCCGGTTGAGCGGGTGGTATGCATGTAATTGACTACATGTAACGCATGTTATACTTTGCAGTTATGCCCAAACGCTCTGCTCGTAAGTCTGCGTCGGTGCGCGAACCGGTTCAGGTGTACCTGGCGCAGGACGATCGTGATCTCCTGAACCGCCTGGTCGCGGAAACCGGCCTGACAAAGGCCGAGATCCTGCGCCAGGGAATGCGGAGCTTTGCCCGGGAGCAGGGCGGCGCAAGTCCGATGCTGCGATTCGTTGCGGAAAGCGCACAGGGAGAGTGGCCTGAAGGCGTCGCGGAGAAGCACGACGAAATTCTCGCCGAGTCGTATCGCGCCGCGGACAAGAAACGCCGGTGACCATGGCGTTCCTCGATACGTCCGGTTGGTTTGCCGCGTTGAGCCCAAAGGAGGCGAAGCACCGGGCGACTCACACGGCGTATCGGGAGTGGATCGAACGGGGGATCGACGTCGTCACGACCAATCTCGTCGTGGCCGAGATGCAGATCCTACTCAGTCGGTTTCGCGGCGCTGACGAAGGACTTCGTTTTCTCGACAGCCTGTACCAGGATCCGACACACGAAGTCGTCTTCGTCGACCGCGACCTCGAGCGCGCGGCGACGGACCGATGGCTGCGTAAGTATCGCGAACCGCGGATCAGTCTCGCCGACGCCGTGAGCTTCGAGGTCATGCGCTCACGCCGGATCCGTCAGGCCCTCGCTCTTGACGAGCATTTCGCGCTGGCTGGGTTCGAGCGCGTGCCGTAGACACGGTTACAGGACTGTATGCCGAGCAGACTTCGCGCTGCCATCGTCGGGCTGGTACTTGCGACGCCGATCGCGTCGGCATTCGCGCAACCCGGCTTCCCGCCTAACGACCCGGACAGCTGGCGCGTTGCCGGCACGGCCAAGATCCTCTGCTCGGCTCTGTTCGTCTCCGGCAGGGATTCGGCGGAATCGCTCGCTCACGTCACGCCATACTTCCTGGGGCCCAAGGTCGATTCCATCACCAGCTTCGCCGTCGACCGCCAGCGGAAGCTCGTCCGACTTACCGTCGCCAACCGCATAACGCGTGAGGCGAAACTATACGGCGACCAGGGCTGCATCATCAATCAGCCCGGCCGCGATTCGGTGTATTTCACGCCTGTGCACGTCACGACCGCGCTACCGGCGGCGTCGACACTGCCGTGGCCGATGGGTGACGTGCTGCCGACCACCCCACTGCCGGTAGAGATCGACACCGTCAAGCTTCGCGAGGCCGTCGACGCAGCGTTTGCCAACCCGGCCGGGTTCACCGCGGCATTCGTCGTCGCCTATAAGGGGCGCATCGTGGCCGAGCGGTATGGGAGCGGCGCGAACAAGGACATGCAGCTCGAGAGCTGGTCGATGGGCAAGAGCATCGTTGGTACGCTCATCGGCATGCTCGTTCAGCAGGGCGCACTGAAGCTCGAGGATCCCGCACCGATCCCGGAGTGGCACAAGACGCCGGGCGATCCGCGTGCGAAGATTCGAGTGATCGACCTCATGCGCATGTCGAGCGGCATTCGGTTCAGCCGCGGGAGCCCTGAAGACATCCCCGGGTACCACGACCACGACCTCGGCTACACCGGCGCGATCGACGCCTTCCAGTTCGCGACCACGCGACCCCTACAGTTCGATCCGAATACGTTCGGCCGGTATCGGAACTCGGATCCACTGGCGTTAGGCATGATCATTCGCGATGCCGTGCGGAAGCGCGGCGAGGAATACCTGACGTGGCCTCAGCGTGCGCTGTTCGACCGCATCGGCATCCGCCGCCAGGTGCTCGAGACCGACCCGTACGGGAACTTCCTGCTCAACGGCTACGACTACGGAACGGCGCGTAATTGGGCTCGGATCGGGATGCTGTACCTGAACGACGGCGTGTGGATGGGCAAACGTCTCCTGCCTGAGGGATGGACGAAGTTCGTGTCCACACCAGCGCCGGCTTGGAAGGACTCGACTTATGGAGCGATGGTGTGGGTGAACGCACGCGGCGTCTGGCCCGAGCTGCCGCGGGACGCGTTCGCGTTTCGCGGCGCCGGACTCCAGGACGTCTACGTGATCCCGTCGCGCGACCTCGTGATCGTGCGGATGGGTCACTTCATCGGAATGCAGCCAGGCACGGCGGACCTCCGGCGCGCGAACGCGCTGCTCATGGACGCGATACCGGAGCGGAAGTGATCGCCCACGGCGCCTATGGCACGTCCATCCGTCGCAGCAGCCTGACCGATGAGACGAGGAACCCGGCGAATACCAGCACCGCCATGCCGATCGCGACCCCGAAGCTCATGTCCGTCGCCGACGCGAACCGTCGAACGTCCAGTCCGTGCATGAGCGTGATGGCGTAATGCCGGATGCTGAGCAGCCTAACGCCCGACACGAAGCCCGAGAAGAATCCTTCCCAGAGCACGATGTAGAGCAGCCCGAGGCCGATCGCCTGCGTGGAGCGGAGTCCCAGCCACACGAAGGCCGACGCGTACAGCGCGACGCCAACGAAGGCGGAGACCGTCACGGCTACGGACGCTCTCACATCGCCGAGGTAGCCGACCCAGCTCGTGAAGAACGCGCTCACGACGACGAACGGGGCGGCGATCGTGATCACCGCGAGCAGCTTCGGGACGGCAATGTGCCATCGCGGGATCGGCGAAAGCGTCAGGTTCGCGATCGTCCGGTCTTCGACCTCATTCCCGAAGGCGGCCGCCGCGATCGCGAGCACGACCATCGGGGCGATCGAGCCCGCCAGCATGCCGCTCAACACCACCTGCTCGAACTCGCGCACCGACGGTGCGTGCTCGGAGCTCAACATGAGAATCGCGATCACGACCGGCATCGCCGACAGCACGGTCATGATCGAAAGCCGCCATTTGCCCGAGAGCTGACGCAGCGTCAGCCGATAGACGGATCCCATGGGCTATTGCTCCACCAGGTAACCGAACACGCTTTCGAGCGAATCGTCGAGCGGTTCGACTCGGCGCAGACTGATCGCCGCCGACTTCGCGAGGCGCGGGAGCTCGATCTGGAGGTCCCGCACGTTCCGGCTCAAAACGATCACTGCGCCGTCGGGGTCCACGTGAACGGCGTCCACGGAGTCGAGCGTCACCACCGCGGCCGCCAGCGTACGCGGAGAATCGGAGACCACCTTGACGTGATACGGGCGCTGGTTGAGCGCGGCACGGATCGCCCTGAACTCGCCGGACGCCGCGAGCTTCCCGTTCACGATCAGCAGAACCGTGTCCGCGAGCTGCTCCACTTCCTCGAGAATGTGCGACGAGAGCACGATCGTCCGTCCCTCCGCCGCGAGCTGTTGCAGGAGATGCGTGAAGTGAACGCGCTGGCGCGGGTCCGCGCCGTTGAGCGGCTCATCGAGGATCAGTAGTTCCGGATCGTGCACGAGCGTTCCGGCGAGGCGCATGCGCTGGCGCATCCCTCTGGAGTACGTGGCCATTGGCCGGTGCTGTGCGTCGACCAGGTCCACGAGAGCGATCGCCTTGTCCACGGCGTGCTCGAGATTCGAGACGCCCCGAAGCTCGCCCATCATCCGAACGAACTCGCGGCCCTTCATGAAACCGTATACGGTCTCATGCTCGGACATGACGCCGATGCGTTTGTAGAGCGGTGGGTTGTCGCGCACCGGCTCGCCGAACACCGTCACGGTTCCGCGCGAGGTGGCAGCGAGACCTGTCATCATCCGGAGCAGGGTGGTCTTGCCCGCGCCGTTAGGCCCGAGAAGGCCTGTGATGCCGGGCGCGATGTCGAACGTCACGTCGCTCACGGCCACAACGGTGCCAAACCAGCGCGACACGTGGTCGACGCGAATGACAGGGGCGTTAGTCATTCCGAGCGGAGCGGCTGAAAGCCGCGAAGGCGAGGAATCGCAGTCGTCCCGAAGAGGGAATTAGTTCGGTTCGGCGACGCAACGATGCCGGGCAGAGGGGAGGGCGCAACGATAGTTCGACATGCGCCGAGTCTATTATGTCTACATCCTCGCGAATCGCTCGAAGACGCTGTACGTGGGTGTGACGAACAACCTCGCACGTGGCATTCAGGAGCATCGCGAAGGTTCCGGGCCGAAGTTTGTTTCCAAGTACGCCATTCATCAGTTGGTTCATGTTGAGTGCGCATCCAGGCCGCGTGACGCCATTACTCGCGAGAAGCAGCTCAAGCGGTGGTCGCGGATGAAGAAGATTGCTTTGATCGAAGAATCCAACCCTGAATGGGATGACCTGGCTGAGTCGATAGGCCCTCTACCGGGATGACTGCGATTCCTCGCTTCGCTCGGAATGACAATCAGTCCTCGCTTCGCTCGGGATGACATCCGAGCTTGTCATCCCAACCTCCTGTAGCGCCACCAGAGCACCGCACCCGGTACGAGCGTCCAGACGAAGTACCAGCTCACGAGGATCACCGAACCGAGCTTGCGCGCAGGTGCCTGCTCCGTGACCTCGCTGACGTTGCCGAAGATCACATCGTTCACGTGCACCGGAATGTTCGTGAGGTTGAACATCGAGATCCACTGACCCGCTTTGCCGCCGATCTCCTGCGCGAGTCCCACGGTGAACGGGGTCGTGATCACGAACAGGCCCACGAGGAACACCGACGCGTACGCGCGCCGGCTCGTGAACGACGCCGTGAGCATCGAGAGCGTGGTCACGTACAGCGCCATCGCCGCACCAGCCAGGAGGAATCGCGGCATGTCGATCCAGTGCTGCTGCAGGTATACGATCGGCGCGGGGTCGCCGGCCGAGAGGCCGAGGAAGAGCAGGAACTGCGGAAGCCAGGCGACGACGGTCATCACGGCGAAAAGGGCTGCCCACCGCGCCATGACGTAGTCCCCGCCGGTCACGGGCCTAACGAGGTACAAATTGATCGTCCCGTCACGCTTGTCCCGGCACAGGAGCTCCGGCGCCATCACCGCCCCGAAGACGAACAGAATGATCGACGCAATCCCGTAGTAGTCCGAGTGCGACGGAAGGTGGACCTTCTCCGCCGTGCCGGGGCCGCCGAGTCGGTTCGCCGCACCGGCGACGAGCGCGAATCCGAGGCCCAGCACGGAGAGAACGGCGATGAAGAACCAGGGAAGGATCTTCGCTCGGCCGCCTCGGCCGAACCCGAGGGCGATCCGCACGCCGTCCTTGAAGATGGCCTGGCGCGACCGGCCTCGGCCCTCGCGGACCTCGGTGTAGCGCTGGTAGCCAATGTCGAATACGGTGCCTGTCGTCATAGGTCTCCGTCATCCTGAGCCGTCAGGCGAAGGATCTTCATCGTCCCGATAGAGCCCTCTACCAGGAGAATGAGGATCCTTCGCTTCGCTCAGGATGACATGGTGGTCGGTTCGAACAGCTCGGTGAGTGCGCGGCGGCGCGGAGCCATCCGGCGCAGCGGCGCCTCGGCCTCCACGAGCGCGTCCCGCACGTGATCGTAGACGGATTCGTCGGGGCCTTCGATCGTTAGGCCGGTATGCTCGACGGCCACCTGGACGCCGCGGCGAGCGAGCGCCGCCACCAGGGCATCCCGGTTGTCGTCCACCTCGATGAAGACCGTCTCCATCTCCTTCGTGAACTGCCGCACCTCGCCAGACTGCACCAGCCGTCCGCCCTGCAGGACGATGATGCGGTCGCACGTTCGCTCGATATCGGCCATGAGGTGCGACGAGAACAGCACGCTGATGCCGAACTCGCGATGCGTCTTTCGGATCAGTGCGAGCATCTCCTCGCGACCGGCGGGGTCGAGGCCGGCCGTGGGCTCGTCGAGAAACACGAGCGCCGGGTCGTGCACGAGCGCCTGCCCGAGCTTCACACGCTGCTTCATGCCCGTGGAGTATCCGCCGATCGCTCGGTAGCGCTCCTCGAAGAGGCCCACGTGACGCAGCGTATCGGCCGCGCGCGTTCGAGCGCTCGACGGTGGCAGCCCGCTCACTTCCGCCATGTGCGTCAGAAACTCCGCCGCACTCGGCTGAGTCGGCAGGCAGTCATGCTCGGGCATGTAACCCACCCGCGCACGTGCAGCGACGGTGTCGGTGGCGTCCTGGCCCAGGATCATCGCGGAACCTGAGGTCGGCTGCAGAAGTCCGAGCAGGATCTTGATCGCCGTGCTCTTGCCCGCGCCGTTTTCTCCGAGGATGCCGGTGATGCCATCGGTGATCTCGAAGCTGACACCGTTGAGGGCGACGACGTCGCCGTACCGCTTCGTTAGGCGTTCGACGGCAATGAGCGCGGCGCCATTCGTTCCGTTCGTCGTCATCAGGCACCCGCCGGCTTCGGTTTCTCGCACGACGCGGTGTGACCGTAGTCGCAGGCGCGCTTGCGGAATTCCTTCGCGCGGTCGGGTGCGTGCCGGACGCCGGCGCCGCGGTCGTACATGGACGCGAGTCGGGCGCACGACTCACCGTACCCCTCCTCACAGGCCTCTCGATAGAGCTGCGCGGCTCGTGTGAAGTCCTGCGTTACGCCGAGTCCGGCTTCCAGCACTCTCGCGTGGTGGAAGCAGCCCGCAGGTTCGTTCGCCTGACAGGCCTCGTCGTACAGCGCCGCCGCGGTGGAGTCGTTATGCGGAACGCCCGTACCCGCGTTATGTAGCCTCCCGAGCCCGACACAGCCGATCTGGATCTTCGCCGTACAGGATCGCCTGAGCAGCTCCGCTGCCCGGGCGAAATCCTGTGTCACGCCGTTGCCGGCTGCGTACAGATCGCCGAGGTGTGCGCAGCCGGGCATGTTGTTGCCGTCGCACGCTTGCTGGAACAGGACGGCGGCACGTGCCGGGTCCTTTGGAAGCCCTGTACCATCGCGGTAAACGAGGCCGAGTGAGGTGCAGCCAGCCAGACCACGCATCTCGCAGCCCCGTTTGAAGAGACCGAGCGCACGCGCGGAGTCACGTTTGACACCGGTGCCTTTCTGGTATGCGAGGCCGAGGCTCGCGCATCCGTCACCGACGTTGCCCTTGCAGGCCTGGTCGAACAGCTCGGCGGCGTGAGATTCGTCGCGGAGGACGTATTCGCCTTTCGAGAGCCGGACCGCGAGGCTGTTGCAGGCGGCAACGTCGCCCGATGCGCAGGCGCCTCGAAGGCGTTTTGCCTCCTTGTTTCCTGGGTGGCACGCGGCGACGAGAAGGCTTGCTGCTATCAGGCAGATACGATTTCGCATGCGCGGTCGGCGGGGACGGGCGAGTGGGCGAGGTGGCGGTTGCCTCCGCGAGCCGGTACGGATCGGTTTCGCGGGAAGTTTCGCGGTACGCTTCGCCTTACGCGCAAGTAACCTGACAGGCCGTTGGGGCGTCTACAGTCGTCCCCACCGCGACCTCGCGGAGGCCTGTATGGTCGTACGCGTCGTGCGACACCTGTGCGTCAGGGTGGATCCTCGCTCCGCGAGTGCGATCTCCTGCGTCGTTTTCCTCGCCGTGGCCGCCTGCGCCGGAGGCGACAGTGCCTTCGGTCCGTCGTGCACAGACCGCACGGTCGTGAACAGCGAGTTCGCCCGTACGACGCTCGCGAGCTCGGCTCCGGTATGCTCGGGCGGCTCAGCGGTGAAGCGCATACCCACTGAGAGGCAGTGACAGGAACGGGTCAGGGCAGAGCGATTAGCGCGACCGGAGCAGAACGATCACCGCGGCCCAACTCTGTCGCCATGCTCGCTGAGTTGGGCCAGTTGGGCCGCGTATCGCTGGGCGGCGGATGTGTTCCCGGCTGCCTTGGCCGAACGCATCGCGCCCGCCACGGCCCGATAGCGGCGCGGCTCCGTGACCAGCGTCGCCTCGAACTCCTTGTACGCGGTGCGTGCGTCGCCGCTCGCGAGCAGCATCTCGCCTAACAATTCACGAGCCGGCACGATGGGGCCCGGAGTGATCGCGTTCTTCTCCGTGGTTGCCTCGAGGTCGGCGGTCGCGCGCATGGCTGCCAGCGCTTCCGGCCGCGCGCCGCCCGCAAACGCGCGCCATGCCTCGACGCCTCGGCTCTGAATCTCCACTTGCTGGCTCCAGTACGCTTCCTTACGTTGAGCGAGGGCTTCTCGCAATTGCCCGAGCTGCCTAACGGCTTCGGCGCTCAGCACCGTGTCACCCATCCGGGCGGCCCCGATGCCTCGCGCAAACCAGGTGATTGCGTCGGCAAACGGAAAGGCAGTCTGGCGTAGCTCGAGTTTCGCCGCGCTGCTCCAGTCGCCGCGTTCCAGGGCGTAGCGCGCCGGTATGGCTGCCATCGCGAAGTATGCGGCGGCTGGCGGGGCGCCCGTCGTCGGGCCGTTCGGGTCATAGCGTGCCGCCAATGCCGGAAGCGCCGCGAGTACTCGTGCCGCTGCGCTGTCCTGACCGGTCTGCAGATAGGCGTACATCAGGTAGTCGTTGGCGTGCAGTGTTTCGCCCACTGCCCCTTCGGCGTTTGCCGCATTGGCGGAGCGAATGTTCGTGGCGATCGACTCCTGCCACTCGCCCACGCGGGTGTAGGTGTGCGATGGCATGTGCAGCGCATGCGCCGAGGCCGGGGCGATTTCCGCGTATCGGTTTGCGGCCGGGATTGCCTTCGGGGCGAGCGCGGGAAAGTCGTACGCGTGGATCAGGTAGTGCGCCACGCCCGGGTGGTTCGGCAGTCGCGCCGCGAGCGGCTCGAGGATCGCGGCCGCCTTTGTCTGGCTCGCGTAGGTTTTGTCGTTAGCGTCGGCCGAGAAGGCGAGCGCGGCGGCGTAGAAGATGGACGCTTCCTCGTCGCTCGGATATCGGCGCGCGACGTCGGCCATCGCGTCGCGGTACGCGATGATGCGCGTATGCTGATCGGCGCTCGCGTAGTTCTCGTATAGCTTGGCGACAGCGGCGAGGAACGATCGCTCTCGCTCCGTTCCGCCCCGAAGCGCCTGGCCGTGCTCGACGGCCCGAAGCCCGCGCTCGAGCTGCGCGTTAGGCTTGATCCCGGCGGCGAACGGATTCCCCCAGGCACTCAGCGCCAGTCCCCAGTACGCGGCAACGCAGGTGGAGTCGGCCGCGAGTACGTCACTGAACGCCTGCACCGCGCCCGTGAAGCCGAACGAGTGGAGTAGAGCAACGCCCTTTTCGAACGTTGGCCGCGCGGTGGGTGCGCAGGACGTCTCGAAGTGCACGGTGCCGAGGTGCGCGGCGTCTTGGCCCGGAGTTTGGGCGGCCAGAGGAGGGGCCAGGAGTGCGAGGCCTGCCAGGAGGGAGCGGGACATGAGCCATCTCCGCGAGTGGTTGTCTCTTGCCGGCAAAGATACGGTCGGCGTCCACATCTTCGCCAAGCAGGCATCTCGACCGATAAGCTTTAAACACAAGGAGACACAGATTGACGCAGACCGGCGCTTCGCGCCGGACGCAGATCGACACAGTTGCCTCCTGAGCCATCCAGAACTCCTTGCACCAGAGCCTTTTGAAACGGGGACACCCTCGGACGCATGAGCTGACCGAGGTCGGTTCTATTTCAGAAACACGCTCGTTTGCGAGAGGAGCTTTAACCGGCCGCGGAGCAAGCTGCGGCAATCGGCGTCCGCCCGCGCCAGCGGGCGGCCTGCGTCAATCTGTGTCTCCTTGTTCTTAGACTGGACCTAACGCGATGTAGGGCCCGGGGGCGTGATGGTTAGCGGCAGCAACCAATGCAATCTTACCGACGCTGGACGCGCGGCGTGTAGGCCAGCATCATGCAGGGACTATGAGTTCACCGACCTCAGCCGCTGATCCCGCCGACAGCGAACGCGCGCGCCGCTGGCGCCTCGTGCTCGGGAACGACGCCGAGCAGTCCGCGGGCGCGTCACTCAGCGGGGCGGACGCGGGGATGGATCGCGCGCTCGAGGCGCTCTACGGCGCTTCGGGCGGTCGTGGTGGCATGCCCGGCACGGCCGGGTCGGATCGGCGTGGGGGGCTCGGTAGCTCGGCGCCGTCGGTCGCGCGATGGCTGGGTGACATCCGTTCGTATTTCCCGTCGTCGGTCGTTCGCGTTATGCAAAAGGACGCGCTCGAGCGGCTCGACCTCCAGCGAATGCTCCTCGAGCCCGAGATGCTGGAAGCCGTCGAGCCCGACGTCCACCTCGTCTCGACGCTCATCGCCCTCAAGAACGTCATCCCGAACAAGACACGCGACACGGCGCGACTCGTCGTGCGGCGTGTCGTCGAGGAGTTGCAGCGCCGTCTCGCGAACTCGACGCGACAGGCCATCATCGGCGCTTTGAATCGCTCGGCGCGCAACAACCGACCGCGCTACTCCGAGATCGACTGGCACCGCACGATTCGCGCGAACCTCAAGCACTACCAGCCCGCGTACCGAACCATCATCCCCGAACGGCGCATCGGCTGGGGGCGCAAACGCAGCTCACTCAGGGACATCATCCTCTGCGTCGACCAGAGCGGCTCGATGGCCGCGTCAGTCGTCTACTCCAGCGTCTTCGGTGCCGTGCTCGCGTCGCTCCCAGCGGTGTCAACGCGCTTCGTGGTGTTCGACACGGCAGTCGTCGATCTCACCGAGACGATGACCGACCCTGTCGAGCTGCTGTTCGGCACCCAACTCGGTGGCGGCACCGACATCAACCGCGCACTTGGGTATTGTGAATCGCTCGTCAGGCGCCCAAGTGAAACGATTCTCGTACTGATCAGCGACCTGTTCGAGGGCGGCCAGCGCGACGAAATGCTCAAACGGGCGGCGGCGTTGGCCGCGTCCGGTGTGCGCGTGGTGGCTCTGCTTGCGCTGGCGGATACGGGAGCGCCCGCGTTCGACCACGCGAACGCCGCCGCATTCGCCGCACTCGGCATCCCATCCTTCGCGTGCACGCCGGATCTCTTCCCGGATCTCATGGCAGCCGCCATCGGACGTCACGATCTCGGTCAGTGGGCGTCGGCGCGTGGCATCGCGATGGGTGGAGGCGCGCCATCGTGACGTGGACGGCGGAGACGGTCCTCGCACTGGCGCCCGACCCGGCGTCGGCAAAGGCCGGCCGCGACCTCGCGGTGCGTCGCAAATGGACGACGTTAGGCGTGAGTCGGACCGCGGACGGTGCCCCGGTGCTCTGGGGCGCCTGCCAGGGAAGCGGCAAGGACCCGTACCTCACGCGCGCGGACACGAGTGAGCCGGCGTTCAAGTGCTCGTGCCCGAGCCGTAAGTTCCCCTGCAAGCATTCGTTAGGCCTTTTCCTGTTGTTCGTTCAGTCACCCGGCGAGTTCACGACGAGCGCGCCGCCAGACTGGGTGGCGGAATGGCTTGGAAGTCGGACGGAGCGGGCAGCGAAACGCGCAGAACGTGAGGCCCGAGCGGCGGATGCCGACGGCGACGGAACACCGGCCGATCCCGCGCAGGCTGAGAAGGTGGCGAAGCAGGCGGCTGTCCGCGCCGCGGAGCGTGAGCGGCGTGTGGCCGCCGGAATCGCGGAGCTCGACCTGTGGTTGCGCGACCTGGTGCGACAAGGGCTGAGCACGGCGGCAACACGGCCCGCGTCGAGCTGGGAAACCATGGCGGCGCGCCTCGTAGATGCCCAGGCGCCAGGCGCGGCGAGACTCGTCAGGCAAATGGCCACGATCCCTGCGAGCGGCGACGGGTGGCCGGAGCGACTGCTCGATCGCATGGCGCGACTGCACCTGCTGCTCGAGGGTTATAGTCGGATCGACTCGCTGCCGCCGGATCTCGCGGCTGACGTCCGTGCTGGCCTCGGTTGGACGACGCCGCAGGAGACGCTGCTCGAGCGTGAGGGGGTGCGCGACCATTGGGCGATCGTGGGCCGTCGCTTGACGGAGGACGATCGACTGCGCGTACAGCGGACATGGTTCTGGGGCAAGGAGACGCGGCGCGGTGCGCTGGTGCTGCACTTCGCGCCGGCTGGCGCCGTGCGGAGCGAGACCAAGCCCATCGACCCCACGTTCGTTCCGGGCACCGCGTTCGACGGGACTCTGGTCTTCTTCCAGAGTGCGGCACCGCTGCGCGCGATCGTCAAGGAGCGAACTTCCGCCGTGGATTGGCCACTCGGCATCGGCTACGCGGACGTCTCCGAGGCTGTTGCCGCCACGGCGAACGCGGACGCGCGGATGCCGTGGCTCGAGGGTCATCCGGTTTTTCTTCGCGATTCGACGCCAACGACGCTAAGGCCGGCCCAGGTGAGAGACGCGACTGGACGAGTAATGCCGCTCTCGGCTCGCTTTCGCGATCGGTGGCGATTGCTGGCGGTGAGCGGTGGCGCACCGGTACCGCTCTTCGGCGAGTGGGACGGCGAGGCACTCACGCCGCTCACGGTATGGGGTGAGAACGGAGCTGTCTCGCTCGCATGACGCACCCGACGCCTGACTTCGCGATCTGGTCGGCAGCCGTGAACTCGGCACTCCTGGGGACCGATCGTGCGCCGCTAGCCGCGCCAACCGCGGATGGGGCGTTAGGCACCGCCTACGCCGCGTTGGTGCGTGCCGAGTCAGACGCCGCGACGAATCTGCTGCGCGTGGCGGCCGCGGCGGGCGCCTACCAGCGTTGCGGCCGCACGCCCGGTCGTAGCCAGGAAGCGCCGCCCTCGCCGTGTCCGCACGATGATCGCCCGACGTGCACGCCCGCCGCCGGTGCGCTGCTGCGGCGGATTCTTCAAGGCGAGCACGAGAGCCTCCTGCAGACGTGGCTGACGCTGGCGGCTCGTCACGACGTGAGCGTCCCGGCCGACGCGCTCCCCGCGGTGCTCGACGTGGCCAACAAAGGCCCCAAGCTGCGTCACCTCGTGCGAGCAACGGGTGGCACGCGTGCGAGGTGGCTCGCCGCCCTCAACGAGAACTGGGCGTTTGCCATCTCGGGCGATAGCCCGGAAGCGTTGGCGACGATCTGGGAGACCGGCACCGGCATGGCGCGCCATGAAGCGCTGCAATTGCTGCGGCAGCTCGACCCGGAGCGCGCTCGCATGCTGCTCGAGACATCGTGGGCGCAGGAGGATCCCGATAGTCGAGCGTTCTTTGTCGCCACGCTCGCGTTCGGACTGAGCCTGGCAGACGAGCCGTTCCTCGAGCGTGCACTGGATGATCGCCGGAAAGAAGTGCGGCAGCAGGCAGCGGGGTTGCTGGTGCGTCTGCCGTCGTCGGCGTTGGCAGCCCGGATGCTCGACCGGGCCAGGCAGCTTATCACGTTAGGCACATCGGCGATCCTTCAACGACCGCGGATCGACGTCACGCCGCCTGCCGAGGCCGATACCTCCATGATCCGCGATGGGGTCAGCCCCACGCCTACGGCCGGCAGCGGTGTGGGCGAGAAGTCGTGGGTGCTCGCGCAGGTCATCGGCGCGGTCCCGCCGTCGACGTGGAGCGCTGCATGGTCGATCGACCCCGCCAAGCTGGTTCGCGCCGCTGACGGTCATGAATGGCGCGAGGCGCTCGTCGCAGGCTGGCTCATCGCCACCGAACGATTCCACGATGCCGCGTGGGCGCAGGCGCTCTGGGACAACGAGGCGGTAGCGCGGGTCGAGCCCAAATGGGGAGCGCCGCCACTCGAGCACGTCTTCACGCGCGCCGCGCCTCCCGACGTCGTCGACGGCGCCCTGCGTCGCGAGATCGACGCTCGGCAGGACGCGTTGCGCGGCGCGCACCGGGTCGCTGTTGCGCTGCTCCGCTGGCCTAATGAGTGGAGCGACGCACTATCCCGCGTCGTCGCGAAACGGCTCAAGCAGCACGCCGGCGGCGACCGCGTGCCGTTCACGTCGGAATTCGGCATGCGAGCGCTGCTCGAGCGGTGCGCCCACGCCGTGTCGGTCTCCGCGGCGGACGCGTTCCTCGACGGCTGGCCCGAGCAATCCGACGTCTGGTCAACGTGGGCGTCCGCTATCGACACACTCACGTCCGTCCTCCGATTCCGCCTCGATCTCCACCTCGCGTTCAACGACGAGCCTCCTGCATGACCACGTTCTCAGCATCGACCACGGCGTCCGGAAACGGCGTCGCGATCCTGCGTGCCCACGCCGAACAGCAGTTCGCCGGCGAGCTCGAGGAGCTTGCACGAACCGACACGCGCGCTCGACCGCCGAGCTGGCGATTGTCACCCTGGGCCGTGGCGACTTACCTGTTAGGCGGTCGCACGGACAGCGGCGCCGAGATCACGCCAAAGTACATCGGCAATCGACGGCTGATCGAGATCGCGATCGCCACGCTCGCGACCGACCGCGCCCTGCTGCTGCTCGGCGTCCCGGGCACGGCAAAGACGTGGGTCGCCGAGCATCTGGCGGCGGCGATCTCGGGCGACTCGACGCTGCTCGTGCAGGGCACCGCCGGCACGAGCGAGGAGGCAGTCCGCTACGGATGGAACTACGCCCGCCTTCTGGCCGACGGCCCGTCGCTCGCCGCGCTCGTGGCGAGTCCGATCATGCGCGCCATGGGAGAGGGGCGAATTGCGCGCATCGAGGAGCTCACGCGCATCCCGGCTGATGTGCAGGACGCTCTCATCACGATTCTTTCGGAGAAGACGCTGCCGATTGCCGAGCTGGGGAAGGAGGTCCAGGCCGTGAAAGGCTTCAACCTCATTGCGACCGCGAACGACCGCGACAAGGGCGTGAACGAGCTTTCCAGCGCGCTCAAGCGGCGGTTCAACGTCGTGGTGCTACCGGTCCCCGCCACGATCGATGAGGAGGTCGACATCGTCACCCGTCGTGTCGACGCGTTAGGCAAGGCGCTGCAGCTTCCGGCCGAGACGCCGGCAGCCGAGGAGATTCGTCGGGTGGTGACGATCTTCCGGGAGCTACGCGGCGGTGTGACGGAGGACGGCAAGACGAAGGTGAAGTCGCCGAGCGGGACGCTCAGCACGGCGGAGGCGATCTCGGTCATCAACGGAGGCCTGGCGCTCGCCGCGCACTTTGGTGATGGCCGACTTCGGTCGAACGACCTCGCGTCGGGACTGTTGGGGGCCGTCGTGAAGGATCCGGTACAGGACCGTATCGTGTGGCTCGAGTATCTCGAGGCGGTCCTGAAGGAGCGCGATGGATGGAAGGATCTGTATCGCGCGTGTCGTGCGGTGAGCTAGCATTGGCATCCAGGATCACGTCTCTCGCACCGATCTGGCGTCGCGCTAGGGCTGGCTTGAATAACCAGGGAACGCAGAACGCGCAGACGGCGCTTCGCGCCGACGCCGAGGGACGCAGAAGACTGCTCGGCACCTCTGATGTCGCTCGCAACGAGCCCGTTATTGATGGGAACTGCCTCGGTCAGTTCAGACCCGCCCGAGGCCGTTCCTTTCAAAATCGGCTCGTTGTCAGCGGAGCTCTCTCCCCACATGGAGCCCTTCTGCGACCTTCTGCGTCGCCCGCGCCAGCGGGCGTTCTGCGCGTTCTGCGTTCCCCGGTTGTTCGAGCCGGCCCTAACGCGATGCCGGAGTGTCAAGCTCCGACACGGCCATGGCAATTCTGCCGCGCAGGCCGATCCCGCCCGTATCGACACCTGTCCGCGCTCTGCTAAGTCTCGATGGTACACGTCTTCGGCATCCGTCATCACGGCCCGGGTTCGGCTCGTAGCGTCGAGCGTGCACTCGAGCGTGTCGCGCCGGACATCGTGCTCATCGAAGGACCTCCCGAGGCTGATGACCTGATCTCGTTCGCCGCGGATGACGAGATGCGCCCTCCGGTCGCGCTTCTCATCTATCGGCCCGACGCGCCGAGGCGCGCTGTGTATTACCCGTTCGCGGAGTTCTCACCGGAATGGAGGGCGATGCAGTATGCCGTAGCACGCGGCATCCCCGCTCGATTCATCGACCTGCCGCAGGCGCACCAGTTGATCGACGAGCCCTCCGCCGCCGAGCCCACAGATGCCGAGCCTAACGGTGACTCGCCGAGCATCGCGCCGGAACCCGCACCCGTGCGCCGTGATCCCCTCGGTTGGCTCGCCGCTGCTGCCGGCTACGATGATGGCGAACGGTTCTGGGAACAGCTCGTCGAGCACCGCCGCAGCGACGACGAGCAGCTCTTTGCGTCGGTCGCGTCGGTCATGACCGAGCTTCGCGCCGAGCACGTCGAACCCGATCGCCATTACGAAGACCAGCGTGAGGCGCACATGCGGCGTTCCATTCGCGCCGCGCAAAAGGAAGGGTTCAAGGAGATTGCGGTCGTGTGCGGCGCCTGGCACGCGCCGGCGCTCAGCGACATGCCTCCGGCGGCGCACGACGCCGCGCTGCTCAAGGGACTTCCGAAGGTGAAGGTCGAAGCGACCTGGGTGCCGTGGACGAACAGTCGTCTCTGCGCGGCGAGCGGCTACGGTGCGGGCGTCGAGTCGCCGGGCTGGTACCAGCACCTCTGGACCGCGCCGGATCGCGTCACCGAGCGATGGCTGGCGCGCGTCGCCGCGCTGCTTCGCGAGGAGGACCTCGACGCATCATCTGCGCAGATCATCGACACCGCGAGACTCGCGGAAACGCTCGCGGCATTGCGCGGCCGATCACTGGCCGGACTCTCCGAGCTCATGGAGGCAACGCGCTCCGTGCTCTGCGGTGGCTCCGACACGCCGCTCGCGCTCATCGGTCGGAAGCTCGTGGTTGGCGAGACGCTCGGTCAGGTTCCCGTGGCGGCACCGATGGTCCCGCTGCACCAGGACCTCGTGCGCGAGCAGAAGCGGCTTCGGCTTCCCGCGGAAGCGGTGGAGCGCACGCTCGACCTGGACCTGCGGAAGGACAATGACCTGGCCCGAAGCCATCTGCTGCATCGCCTAACGCTGCTCGACGTCCCGTGGGGTCGCGCGCAGCGGGGCAGCGGGCAGCGCGGCACCTTTCACGAGCTGTGGATGCTCCAGTGGCGCCCCGAGCTGGCCGTCTCCCTGATCGAGGCCGCCGCCTGGGGAAACACCGTCGCGTCGGCGGCGTCCGCGCGAGCGTCCGACGTCGCACGACGGGCGACGGAGCTCACCGTGCTCACCGGCCTTCTCGAGCAGGTCATCCTCGCTGACCTGGGTGACAGCGTCGGTACGATCATGGATCGCCTGCAGAAAGAGTCGGCACGCGCTCCGGATATCGCGCACCTCATGACCGGGCTTCCCCCGCTCGCGCGCGTGTTGCGCTACAGTGACGTCCGCCGTACGAACCTCGGGCTCGTGGGCGACGTCGTTGACGGGTTCGTCGTGCGTATCTGCGTCGGGCTTCCCGTCGCGTGCGGCTCGCTGGACGATGACGCCGCGACCGCGGTGCGGGTCCGCATCGAGGCGGTGCATGGGGCGATCAGCCTGCTCGAGCGCGCGGAGCACACGACCGCATGGCACGATGCGCTTGGCCGGGTCGCCGACTCGGAGCAGGCGCACGGCGTCGTGGCGGGGCGAAGTGCGCGGCTACTGCTCGATGCCGGCGCGCTCACGCCGGACGACGCTGCACGTTACCTGTCGCGAACGCTGTCGATGGCAGAAGATCCGGCGCGCGCGGCGGCGTGGGTCGAAGGGTTCCTGGCCGGAAGCGGTCAGCTCCTGCTCCACGATGATACGCTGTGGCGTCTCGTGGATGATTGGCTCGTGCACCTTCGGGAAGAGTCGTTCGTCGCACTGCTGCCGCTGCTGCGGCGTGCGTTCTCCGCCTTTACCGCTCCGGAGCGTCGCCAGCTGGGCCAGCGTGCGCGCCAGCCTGACAGCCCGGGGCGCCTAACGTCTGGAGCCGACGGCGAGTTCGATCACGCGAGGGCCGAGGCCGGCTTGCGAACGGTGCTGATGCTGCTTGGCGTCACTGTGGGAGACCCAGCGCAGCGTTGAGCCAGCGGATCATCGGCAGAAGCCCCTCGAACTCCTTCGCGAGAATGGCGGGAAGTTTCGGGTCGGTGACGGTCGCGTCGGCGATCTCGCGGCCGCTCACGAACGACTGGTAGCGGAGCCACTTCGCGGCCGGATGATCCTCCGAGAAGCCGCGCGGCATCCTCTTGAGCACGGCTTCGTCGTCGAGACCGCCGTAACGTTTCGTTAGGCCGCGCGCAATGCGATCGAAGCCGGTTGGGTCTTCGGCGATGGCATCGCGGACCTTGTTGAGCGATGGTCGCGGAGGCATCCAGATGCCGCCACCGACGAACGACTTTCCGGGTTCCAGGTGGAAGTAATAGCCGGCGCTGCCGGTGTCGGCCTCGCTGCCGACGCGCGTCGACGCGCGCCGGTGATTGAACCAGCACGCCGCGTGGGTCTTGTAGGGTGACTTGTCCTTCGAGAATCGAATGTCGCGATTGATGCGGAACATCGATCGCTTCGGGTCGCCGCCGATCTCGGGCGCGATCTTCTTGAACCGTTCGTTCATTTCCCCGATGAGGTCGCGCATGGGCTCACGCACCTCGGTCTCGTACTCCTCGCGATGCGCCTCGAACCATTCCTTGTTGTTGTTCTTCGCGAGCCCGCGAAGGAATCGGAGAGCAGGCGGTCTGAACGACATGGTGCTTGGTCCGGGTTCGGGTAGCGGAATAGTGAACGTACCCGACCAGACGCCACTCTGTCAGGCTGGCTTTCCTAACAAGGAGAGACACAGAACGCACCTGCTGAGCCGCGCGCATCAGGCTACGGGCCAGCCACGACGGGAGTCACCACTGCCGTCACGATCAAGGCACCGGCCCACAGCCGATCGACATTGAACCAGGCCTTCCCGAGCAATCGAAGCCCGAGCCGCTCATACACGAGGACTGCCACGAGCCCGGTGACCAGCAGGTAGCCCGCGGTATGCACGAGCGCGACAAATAGGCCAGCAGCTGGTACCGGAGGAATCACGCTTGCGAGCTCCGCCGAGTGAGCCATATGTCTTGCATGCGTGCCGCCGCCAAGCGCGGCAGGCCTAACGACCCGCATCAGAAACGGCACCACCATGAGCCCGGCCCCGTGCGCCGAGGCCATGAGGAACGACCACACGGCCACCTCGCGGCTCCCGACCGACATCCCGCCATACCGCGGATGACTCGTCCGCACGAGCTTCCACACCCCGAGCGTGAGCAACACGCCCGCGACGATCCACCTGAGCCAGCCTAACGAAACAGCCAGACCGGCCACTCCAACAACCACCGCCACCACCGCGATCGCCGCCAGGTGACCCGCAGCGAGTGGGAGGAGCGCACGCCAGACCGCGCCGCGCTCCTGCCGCTGCATTCCGAGGCCAACGGCGAAGAGCCATCCCATCCCGGGGTTGATCCCGTGTGCCGCCCCGAGCAGCAGCAACGCTGCCCAGGGCCACACGTCATGCACCAGGGTCGGTGCGAGATGCTGCATGTCCATCGGTCAAGCAAAGCAGAAGGAATCCGACGACGCGTCACCACCCTGCAACCGCGTTTGATGCGGCCGCATCCCCTGCTCGAACCCCACGAAGAACTTCGGGTCGAACGCGATGCCACCCGCCGCGCCGACATCGAGCTTCGTCATCCACCCCGTG
>Ga0207674_10001804_pt1 | contig 27300 bp, 24 predicted proteins | sample KBSCornC72_FD_184303 | JGI IMG/M metagenome (GOLD analysis project Ga0207674, IMG submission 184303) | Corn rhizosphere microbial communities from Kellogg Biological Station, Michigan, USA - KBS Corn C7-2 (SPAdes) (version 2) | ecosystem: Host-associated > Plants > Roots > Rhizosphere > Soil ...
CCGATCGCCGGGCTTCCACATCGATGCGCCAGGCCCGAGGGCATCGACGATGCCGGCGTATTCCATCCCGCTGATATCCGCCGCTACTCCCGCCGGAACGGGATAATTGCCCATTCGCTGGAGGATGTCCGCGCGATTGAGCGCCGAGGCCTGGACCCGGATCCGAATCTGGCCAAGCCCGGGCTCCGGAACCGGCCGGTCCTGGACCTCGAGGACGTCGGGGCCGCCTGGTTTGATGATGATTACGGCTCGCATCTCACGCTGAATCTACGCGGATGGAAAAGGCCGGCTCGTGGGAGCCAGCCGATTTTCAACTGCAGGCGTTACCGAACCTTGTTCCCGTTCGCATCCCAAACCTCGACCGTCCCGAGATTCCTCGCCCGAATCGGCGCCTCGATCTTTGAAAGATCTCCCGCCACCACAACCACGAGATTGTCCGGGGTGAGGTGCGCCTTGGCCACCGTGCTGAGATCGTTCGGCGTCACCGCCGCCAACCGCTCCCGATAGGTCGTGTAGAAATCGAGCGGCAATCCCCACACGATCAGCTGCTGGATGCGGCCCGTCAGCCCCTGAACACTCTGCACTGAGCTCGGGAAGCTCGACACGATGTTGTTTAACGCCCCCGTGAGCTCCGCTGCCGGAACCGCTTCGGTGGCGATGCGCTTGTACTCGTTGATGGCTTCCGTCAGCGCCGAATCCGTCGAGCTGGTGCGCACATCCGAATTGATCCGGAAGACACCCGCGCCGGGCCGCAGATCCAGCCCGCTGAACGCACCGTAGGTGTAGCCGTGCTTCTCGCGCAGATTCATGTTCACCCGCGAGCTGAAGCCGCCGCCCAGAACGTGGTTTAGCGCGACCATGTCCAGATAATCCGGGTCCGTCGCGCGGAAGCCTGGCTGCCCGATGATAATCGACGACTGCACCGAGCCCGGCCGATCGACGAGAATGATCCGCGTCCCCGTGCTCGGCCGCACTGGGTTGGCCACAGGCTGCAGCGCTGCACCCGTCGACGACCAGGTGCCGTAGGCCTGTTGCGCGACGCGCTGCGCTTCGGATCTATTCAGGTCACCGACGAGCAGCAGTGTAGAATTCGCCGGCGAATACATCGCCTTGTGCCAGTTCACGATGTCGTCGCGCGACAGCGTCGAGATCGTCGCCGGCGTTCCGCTCGATGGCCGGGAGAACGGCGCAGACTCGTCGAACGCGGCACGCACGAATGCGTCGGATGCGAGCCCCGACGTTTGCGCGTGACTCTGCGCGTACGACGCCAGGGCGCGATTTTTGACCCGGCTGACTTCGCTTTCCGCGAAGCTGGGCGCCATCACTGACTTCGCCGCCAGATCGAGCGCCTGCGGGAAAACGGTCTTCAGCGCCACCACGTCGGCGAAGGCGTTGGTGAACCCGGACGCGGTGAAGAACTGCGCGCCGAGCGCGTCCATCGCGCGCGCGATGTCGGCGCCCGTCATCGTCCCCGTGCCTTCCGACAACAGCGATCCCGTTATCGATGCGAGACCGTTCTTGGACGCCGGCTCACGCATCGAGCCCGCATCGACGATCAACCGCGCCTCGACAACGGGCACGGTGTGCTTCTCGACCAGAATTACCTTGAGCCCATTCGATAGCTGGAACTGCTCGACGGGCGGGAATTCGTAAGGCCGAAGTGGACCCGGCGCCGGGGGAGTGATTGTCTGCGCGCCCAGCGCCGCGGCCGCGGCGAGCGTCGCCGCGACACCAACCCTCATCGATGCAAGAAGAGTCGTACGCATTATTTTGCTCCTCCCGAAGTTGGCGTCGTCACGCTCGCCGCCTTCTTCGCGGGAACGTAGACGAGGATCACGCGATTGTTCGACACCAGCCGCTCGCGCGCCAGCGAGTTGAGCTGGTCGAGAGTCACTCGATCGAAATCGCCGAGCACCTCGTTCACATGGTTGGGATCGTGGAAAAAAGTCCATCCCTCGGCGAGACGGTCCGCGCGACCGCCGAAACCGCCGGTGAACTGCAAACCGTTGACGAAGTTGAAGCGCTCCTGCGCCCGCGCGCGATCGAGCTCCGACTGCGTGAAGCTCGACGTGCCCGCCAGCTCCGCTAGCAGCGCTTTTTCCAGCGAGTCGGGATTGCTGCCCGGCCTGCCGCTGGCGACGAAAACGAGCATGTCGGCGCCGTCGGCGAGACCGAGATTGAATCCACTGACATTGGTCGCGATTTGCTGCCTGCGGACCAGCGACTCGTCGAGACGCGAAGAGTTGCCGCCGCCGATTATGTCACCGAGCAGCGAAACCGCCTCGGCGCGACGATCCTTGGCGGGCGGAACGCGGTACGCGACGTAGACGCGCGGCGCCGGAGCGAGTGGATCCTGAACGACGACGCGTTGCTCGCGCCCGATGACGGTAGGGACACTCATGTTGGCGAGCTTGGGCGGATTGGGACCACGCGGGATGGGCCCGAAGTATTTGCGCACCATCTGCTTCGCCTGCGGGACGTCGATGTCGCCGGCAATCACCAACACCGCGTTGTTGGGCGCGTAGTAGGTCTTGAAGAAATTCTGGACGTCGGCGACCGACGCCGCTGAAAGATCCGACATCGATCCGATCACCGAATGGTGATAGGGATGCGATTCCGGAAAGAGCAGCTCCTCGCTCTTCTCGAGCCACGTCCCGTAAGGCTGGTTGTCGACGCCCTGTCGACGCTCGTTCTTGACCACCTCGCGCTGATTGTCGAGCTTCGCCTGGGTGAGGGTCTCTGTGAGCGTGCCCATACGATCCGACTCCAGCCACAGCGCAAGCTCCAGCTGATTCGAAGGCACCTGCTCGAAATAGTTGGTGCGGTCCCAGCTGGTGGTGCCGTTGATGTCGGAGCCGGCGCGTCCGCCCGCCGCTTCCAGAAGCGCCCAGTGCTGGCCGTCGGCGACATTCTTCGAGCCCTTGAACATCATGTGCTCGAACAGATGCGCGAATCCGGTGCGACCCGGCTGCTCCATCTTCGATCCGACGTTGTACCATAGGAGAACCGCGGCGACGGGCGTGGAGTGATCCACGTGGTAGATCACGTTCAGGCCGTTGGGCAGGGTCTCCCTGGTAAAGTCGACGCGCAGCTCCGGACTCTTGCCGGCCTGCGACTTCGCCTGCGCGCCGAGATTCGCGGCGGCAAGCAGTGACAGAGAGACCGCAACGTAGCGGAGTCTCATCCGACCTCCTTTCATTTTCGTTGATTCGACGGCGCTGGACGGGAGCGCGTCGATGGAGGTCGTAAGGTAGGAAACGGGTCGACCACGCGGAAGGCTCGGATTCTGAGCGTCGGCCCGTTTAGCTGGCAACCCTAGTCCTAAAGTCGGCAGGTGGGAGACGTGGACAGTCCGGAGTGTTTCAGTCTGTCGGGCTTCGCATCTATAGGAAAAGCGAGGCTATCAGCTAGTCAGTATGACAGCTCACAGACTCCCAGCTGTCCAGTCTCCAGACTGCCGGCTTTTTGACTAGGGGTGCCAGCCGGAGCGCCGCGATCCAGAACAAGGAGTTATTCGTAGCGCAGCGATTGGATCGGATCCAGACTGGCCGCCCGTCTGGCCGGCCACACGCCGAACAGGATCCCCACAAAGCCCGAGAAGAAGAAAGCGAGCAGGATCGACGACGGCGCGACCGACGTGTTGAAGTTGCCGAACTTCGCCAGCGCCATTGCACCCAGCCAGCCGAAGACGATTCCTCCGACGCCACCCAGCAGGCAGAGCACCAACGCCTCGATCAGGAACTGAAGCAGAATGTTCTTCGGCGTCGCACCCAACGCTTTGCGCACCCCGATCTCGCGGGTCCGCTCGGTCACCGACACCAGCATGATGTTCATGATGCCGATGCCGCCGACGAGAAGACTGACCGCGGCGATGCCCGAAAGGAGGAAGGTGAAGATCTGGGTCGTCTCGCCGAGGGTGCTGAGGAAGTCCGCCTGATTGCGGATCTGGAAATCGTCGGGAATCCCGACGCGCAGGCGATGCTCGCGGCGCAGGACGCGCTGGATCTCGGCCATCGCCTGGGGAATTTCCGCTTCAGACGCCGCGAGCACTCCGATCTGGCGCAACCGGTCGGTGCCGAAGACGCGGAACTGCCCTGTAGTAATCGGAATCAGCACCTGGTCGTCGGGGTCGCCGAAGCCGCCGCCCGTTCCCTTGCTGGCGAGCACTCCGACCACCTCGAACAGAAAACCCCCAATGCGGATGTTCTGGCCCACCAGCTCCGCCGGCGGAACTCCCAGATTGTCGGGAACGCTGGCACCGAGCACCGCGACGCGGCGGCTCGCGCGGTCATCGCCCTCGGTGAACATCTTCCCCTGCGCCATCTGGTACTTGCGTACTTCCAGATAGTTGGGCGTAGTCCCGATCACCTGCGTGTTGGTGTTCGTGTTGAGATACTGAACCTGCAGCTGACGCTGAATCTCTGGTTCCACTTCGGCAACCGCCGGCCCCGCCGAATCGAGCGCGTGCGCATCAGCAACATACATTGGCGCCCGATCGCTGCCCGAACGGACTCCCCCCGGCGCGTAGATCTGCCCCGGCGAGATCGTCAGCAAGGTTGTTCCCAGCGCGGTGATGCGCGCGTTGACCGACTCCTGCGCGCCGCGTCCGAGCGCCACCACTGCGATCACCGCGCCGACGCCGATCACGACGCCGAGCATGGTGAGGAATGACCGCAGCTTGTTAGCCCTCAGTGCGCCGAGCGCTACGCCAATCGTCTCTCCGAGCAGCATGACTTATCTCCGGTTCGTCATCCGCCGCGACCACCGCCGCCGCCACCACCGCCCCCACCACCAGCAGGAGTCTGTGGCTGCTGTTGCTGCAACCCGCCGCCGGCGCGCGATCTGATCCGCTGCTGCAGCTCATCGCGCTGCGCCTGCAGCACCGCGGCGCCGAGCAGTGCGACTTCGTCGCCCTCCTTCAGCCCGCTCAGAACCTCGGTATAGTCGAAGTCGCTGATTCCCACACGCACCACGTGAGGAGTGTACTTCTCATCCTTCTTCACGAATACGATCATCGGGCCCCCGCCACCGCCACCACCTCCGCCGGCGAAAGCACCTGCCCCGCCGGCACCCGCGGCGCCGCCAGCTCCAGGCGCGCCAGCGCCCTGACGGTTGAACCCGCCACGCGTAGACGACGCCGTTCCCGATGCCGTTCCCTGAGCAAAGTTGCCACCGAATCTCCTGCCGGTGCTGTCGCCGCCAAATCTGCGGCCTGTCGTATCACGCGGCGCGCCGCTCGCCGTAGACGAAGCCGCACCGTTGCGGCCGGCACGCCCACGATTTTGCCGCATCGTTGCCATCATCGAGCGCAACGAATCCTGGCTCACACCCAGGACCGGCGCAACCGTCGCCGCGTCGCGTGCATTCCTGATCGCATCACTCGGCACCGCCAGCACGTTGTCCTTGCGGACGATATCCATCACCACCTGGCCGTTCATGCCGGGCTTGAGCGCGTTGTCGGAGTTGTTGAGACTCACCAGCACCGGGAACATCGTCACGCTCGACTGCACCACCGCCTGCGGCTCGACTTTCTCGACAACGCCAAAAAATCTGCGAGTCGGGAAAGCATCCACCGTCACCGTCGCCGTCTGGCCCGGCTGCACGTTGCCGATGTCCGTCTCATTGACGAACGCGCGCATCCGCACCTTGGTGAGATCCGCCATCTTGAGAATGGTCGTCCCACCGCTCGCCGACGTCGTCGCCGAGGTGATCACCATTCCCTCTGATACCGGCCTCTCGATGATGGTTCCGTTCGACGGCGCCCTCACCGTCGCATCCTCGAGCTGAACCCGCGCGATGTCGAGGTTGGTCCGCGCCTTCACTACCTGGGCATCGGCATTCGCGAACGCGAGTGTCGCCGCTTCCATCTCCTGGGAGGTGATGATGTTTTGCTTGTACAGCTCCGCCGAGCGATTGCGCTGCGCCAGCGCGACCTCGCGCGCGACGGTCGCGGATCTCAGATCCGCCGCCGCCTGGGTGTATCGGTTCTGCACATCGCGGGTGTCGATCTGCACCAGCAGATCGCCGGTCTTCACGTTCGATCCGATGTCGACCGGCATCTTGAGCACCAGCCCAGACGCTTTGGATTTGACCTCGATGATGTCGACCGGCTCGACCGTGCCGTTGGCCTGTGCGCTGAGCACGATGCTGCGCCGCTCCACCCGCGCCGTGTCGATTACGACCGTTGGGTCGGTGCTCTTGCTGCATCCGCCGACCACCGCCGCTAGAGGCAGAGCCACCATCGCCGCAAGGCGCAGCAACGGCGCGTGTCCGCCGGAAACTCTCACTTTCGTCTCGTTCATCTTGCCGGTTGAATTGTCGGATTGCGCAATCGTCATCATTGCAGATCACGCCCAATGAGCGCCTCGAGCTGCGCGCGCGCGATGCGATAATCGTAACGCGCCTGGATCAGCGCCTGCCGCGCCGTCGCGAGCGCCGCCTGTGAAGTGATGAGATCGAGCAGCGTCGAAGCTCCGATATTGTATCGCTGCTGCTGGACCCTCACGTCTTCTTCCGCCGCCGCCACCGATGCGGTCTGGACCGCTACCCGCTGCGAGGCGCTTCGCAGCGCACCGATGTTCTGGGTCAGCGACTGCTGCGCCGCCAGCTGGGTGTCGTGCAACGCAGCCTCGGCGTTTACTTCAGCGACCTTCGCGCGCACCACGTTCTCTTCGCGCTGAAAGTTGTTGAAGATCGGATACGACAGCGAGAATGAGAGCCGCCCGTTGTAGTTGAACGGATCGCTCCCGAGCCCGAAACGCGAGTCGGTGCCGCTGCCGTTGCGCGAGTAGCTGGCGCTCAGAGACGGCAGGTACGTCGCCTTCGAGGCCTTGCGCGACTCCGTCGCCGCGTCGAGCGCCGCCTGCGCCTGCTGCACCGCCGGGCCGTTCTTGGCCAGCGCCGCGAGCTGCGCGCTGTCCGGCAGCTGCGCCATGTTCTCGTGCACCGACGCAGGATCGGCCGTGACCGGGACGTCCGACGCGACCAGCCGCGTGAGTGCCGCATTGGCCGCCTCGCGCTGCGCCTGCGCGGTGAGAAGAGCCAGCTGCGCGTTGCCTACGGCGATCACTCCGCGCAGAGAGTCCGAGCGTGTAGCCGCGCCGGCGCGAACCCGGGCTACCGAAGATTTGTACTGCACGTTCGCCAGCTCCATCTGCACCCGCGCCGCATCCTCGCTCTCGATCGCCGCCAGCACCGCGTAATACTGCTGCTTGACGCTGAGCGCGACGTTGTACTTCACCGCAACCGCATTCGCCTCGGCAGCCGCGATGTCCGAGTTGGACGTGCGGAGATTGTACAGTCGCTGTCCGCCGTCGAACAACGTCATGTTTAGCGAAAGTCCGGTGCTGTTGGTCGGGGCCGATGCAACCTGCACCTGCTCGCCGTTCTGGTTGACCCGCGTCTGACCGCCGCCGATCTGGATCACTCGCCCTGCGCTGAGCGATGCACTCGGCAGGATCGCGCCGATCGCGGAGACCCGAGCCGCGCGACTGGTTCGCTCGGTTCCCTGCGCCTGCACCGCCTGCGGCGAGTTCTGCTGCGCCATCTGCACGGCCTGCTCGAGCGAGATCTTGCGGGCGCTGTCCGGCGCGCGGGTGAGACCGGGCTGAAGCCCCGGCTGGAGGACTTGTGCACCGGCGATTGAGCCGGCTGCCATAAGAGCCAGAGTCAGCGCGGAGAGAAGCCGCCCCGACGCTATTCGATTGTGAGACATATAGTTGCGTTGCCTGATCGGTTGCTCAAAAACAAAGGGCCGCACCTGACCGCGGCCCTTCAATAAGTACGCCCAACCGTAGCGTTTTGCTGAAAGCGGTTATCGATGGACCGTCGCCAGCATCCGCTGTCTGAGCATCGACAGTCGTCTCCGCACCGAGCCGTCCATCACGGTGTCGCCAACCTTCACGATCACGCCGCCAAGAATTGCGGGGTTGAGCGTTATGTGCGGCACCACCCGCTTGCCGAACAGACGCGTGAGCTGCCGCGCCAGCGCATCGCGCTCCGGCTCGTTGGGCTCGCTCGCAACAATGACCGTCGCGTGCACCCGATGCTCGGCTTCGTCGATCAGCAACCGATACTCGGACGCTATCTGCGGGATCAGCATCTGCCGGCGCTTGTTGATGACGGTGTCGATGAAGCGCAGGAAGACCGGCGGCACCCGCCGCTTGAGTCCTTTCTCGAGGATCTCGATTTTGTGCGACGCCGACAGCTTGGGCGACTCGAGGAACGCGCGGAGGGTAGCATCTTCCCTCATTCCGTCCGAGATCGCGTCGAGCAACGCGCCCCACTCCTCCACGGCATCACTCTTTCGCGCCAGCGTCAGCAGCGCTTCCGCGTAGTTGCGGCCAATCCCCTCGGCGTTCATCCGCGCTTGGTCTCGGCTACTGGAATCGAGGAGAGAAAGTTCTCGACGATTTTCCGGTTGGACTGCTCGTCCAGATTCTTCTCGATGACCTTGCTGGCGCCGGCAATCGCCAGCTCGATCGCCTCACGACGCAGGTCGGCAATGGCATGTTCCTTCTCGCGTCCGATTTCTGCGCGTGCCCGCTCCAGCATTTGTTGTTGCTGCTGCTGCGTCTCCTCGATCATTTGGGCGCGCAGCTTCTCACCAGCCTGCCGTCCTTCAACGATGATCTTCTGCGCCTCTACCCGCGCTTCCTCGATCTGCCGCTTGTGCTCGGCGAGAATGCCGGCCGCCTCCTCGCGGTCGCGCTTGGCCGCCTCGATCGCGTCCTCGAGCGCTTTCTCCCGCGCCTCGACCTCGGCGATGATCTTCGGGAACACGAACCGGCCCAGGACGATCAGCAGGACGATGAAGACGACGAACGTCCAGAACATCAATCCGCCGTTCGGGGTGAGCAGGTCGCCCGATTTGCTGGATTCCACTGGCGCGATCTGCAACAGTGCAAGAAATGCGTGATACATATGGTGGTGGCTCTGGGCGATCTCTCGCCGTTTCTACCGCTGGTTTTGGATCCGGCCGGGGATGCGCGCCGCGCGAAGGCGTCGCGCATCCCGACGAGATTGACTTAGAAGCTGAACTTTCCCTGAATCAGGAACGCGATGACGATCGCGAACAGCGCGATTCCTTCGATGAGCGCCGCGAAGATGATCGCGCCCGTCTGAATGCGCCCTGCCATCTCCGGCTGGCGTGCCATTCCGTCCATTGCCTGACCGGCGAGACGCCCAATGCCGATGCCCGCGCCGATGGTGGCGAGACCGCCGCCAAGGCCGGCGCCGAGCAGGCCCCACGCGCCAGAGTACTCTTTGGTGAAGCTCGCTGCCGCCTGAAGCAGAGGATACATCGTGACCATGTTCTTACCCTTTCCTTTTGTTCCGATCGTGATTTGTCATGCTCGCGATCACGACATCGCTATCCGTCGACGGAGCACCGGGCTCCAACGGAATTCTCCAGCCGGCTCGGCCGGATACGCACGCGGAGTTGAGCAGGCTCCGCGTCAGTGTGCACTCTCGCGAATCAGTCCGATGAACACCGCGGACAGAAGCATGAAAATGAACGCCTGCAGAAACGCGACGAACAGCTCCAGCATCGCTATGCCGAGCGCCATCGCGATCGGCAGTGGAACCAGCACCCACGTCGCGAAGGTGAAGATGAGACTGATCAGAGCCAGCAGTACGACGTGACCCGAGATCATGTTTGCGAACAGCCGGATCGCCAGTGCGAACGGCTTGGTCAGCTTGCCAATGATCTCGATCGGGGTCAGGATCGGTGAGATGAAGAGCTTCATCCCGAGCGACATGTCGTGCGGCCAGAAGATTATGGTATTGATGTAGCCCTTTCCCAGCGCGCGCATGCCCGCAAACTCGATCACGAAAAACGTGACGATCGCCAGGGTCGCGGTGACGGAGATGTTTCCGGTCGCCGTCGCGCCGTAGGGCATCAGCCCCAGCAGGTTCACGAACAAAATGAAGAAGAACAGCGTCAGCAGATACGGTACGAACGCGTTCCCGTGCGCCCCGACGTTGGGCAGCACCACCTCGTTGCGGAGGTAAAGCACCATCGCCTCGAAGCCCGCGCCAAAGCCGCCCGGCGCCTTGCCCTCGCGGGTGTGGCGATTGTGCGCCCGCAGCGCCAGCAGGGTGAACAGGAGGCACAGGAAGGCCGCGACCCACAGCATCACCACGTGGCGCGTCGGGGAGATGTCGAGTGTGAGGCCGCCGATGTGAATCGGATGCCAGTGCGGCAGCTCGTACTCGCACACGAATCCCGGCTTGAAGCACGGAAGATCCAGGTTGTGCGAATCCGCGATGTGCGGCGTGATGAAATCTTTTTGGTCAGCGATCATATTCGAGCAGCAGCGGTTCGGCCATCATCGTCAGAAAGAAAAAAGTCACCAGACTCACCAGCGCCGCCTCGAGCGAGAGATTTCCAATCCTCGCCAGCGGCGCGTACAGCACCAGCACGAGCAGCCTCAGTCCCGCTCCAAGCGCCCACCGTATCAGCAGCTCTCCAGGCACTCCGTGTCCCGTCCGTCCCGGGCGCAGCAGCGCGTAAGAGCCGAGTTGTACTGCGAAAGCCAGTCCAGCCGAGACGAGCATCGCGTCGTGCTGCGCGACCGTTCTGAAGTACGTCCTCAGGATCACTGTAGCGACGACGATGAGAGCGGCTGACACTCCGGCAAAAAGCGCCAGCGCTCTCTTTTCTTTCACCGTTCCTGTCTCCGCCGCTCGTCGTCCCGCTTCTGCGCCGCCGCGACGCGGCGATACATATGGTAGAACCCGCCCACCGCACCCACGAACGCTCCGGCGATGGTGAACAAGCCATTTGCGCTAAAGCGCCTATCGAGCCATTGGCCGGCGAAGACGAAGATCACGATCGCGGCCGCGAACTGGATCCCGAGTCCGGCGAAATCGGCGCCCGACAACCCTTTTGGGGAGCTCTGTCGGGGCCGCTTTTCGTCAGCCATTGCGCGATGAAAATAACCGCTTGTGAAGAATTTCACAAGCGAACGGATGGCGCTTTTCCGAACACAGACCGAAGATCTCAGGCGCGCGCAAGTTCATGACTCATGCGGAGTTAGTCTGTGACTTGACCGTTGACCACTCGTCTATCTGTCGATAAGTTGGCCTTCTCACGTTATGTGAGAGCGGCCGCCCGCCTACCACGATCAGAACCGTCTCGCGAAGTAATGGATAACCGGCTCATTCTCCCCTTGCTGTGCGCAGCATCAGTCGCCCTCGCCGCGGCTCCGTTTTCCCACGAATCAAAATCGATCGCTACTGCAAGGCATTCCGGTGCCGAAAAGAGCGCACCCATCGTCACCACTTTCGACGTCACCAGACCGAAAGACGACGCCGACAAGCTCCGCTTCTCGCTCAACGTGCGCAACAACACCGGGAAGATGCTCGAGCTCCGCTTCCCCGATGGACAGACCCACGATTTCGTCGTCAAGGATTTCGCCGGCAAGGAGATCTGGCGCTGGAGCGAAGGGAGGATGTTCACTTCCGCGATGCGCAGCGAGACCCTCAAGGGCAAAGGCGAGACGAGCTTCGCCGAGAGCTGGGATGTGAAAGGACAGCACGGAGCGTTCACCGCCGTCGCGATCCTCAAGAGCGACAATTTTCCGGTCGAGACTTCGGTACAGTTCGTACTTCCATAGTCATTCTTAATCGCATTGACACCAAACGCGCTCCCTCGAGCGCGTTTTTGTTTTTCTGAAGGCGCGCGGCCTCGCGCCACCCGCCACCCGGCTCCCGTTTCCCGACTTCCGGCCAACGGATTCGAAGCTCCGCGTGTCAAACCCGTAGATCCCGAAACTGCGGACACAACCACCCGTACTGTTTTCCAGTGCCCAACAGATTCCTCCACGCCATATCGCGCGTAGCGCTGCTGCTGGCTGCTCTCGCGCCATTCAGCGCCGGCGCGCAGAGCCCGAGCGACACAGCGGACGTCGTTCGCGGCCGCGTCACCGACGATTCCTCGCACGCCGTAGTAGCGGCGATCACGGTCACTCGCGGTCCGGACCGTTTGGTCCAGCAGACCACCACCGATAGCGCCGGGAACTTTCGCGTGCGGTTCGACCATGGCACCGGTGATTATCTGGTCTACGTCAGCGCGACTGGCTACACCTCGGCGCGCCGCCGGGTACAGCGTCAGGCAGACGAACACGAGCTGGTCGCGAATTTCACACTTACCCCCGCGCCCGTCGCAACACTCGACGCCGTGAAGATCGAGGGACGCAAGCCGGTGCGCGCCAGCAATCCGCTTGGCCCAACCCAGCCCGAGCCGGGCGCAGCAGAGAAGTGGCAGGACGGCGTGAACGGCCAGGTTCCACCCACGGTAGCTGGAGACCTCAGCGCGATCGCCGGCACCATGTCCAACGTCACCATGACCGCGAGCGGACCATCCATACTCGGCGCTGGCTCAGAGTCCAATCTCAATACCCTCAACGGAATGGGCCTCGCCACCGGATCCGTTCCGCGCGCGGCGCGCACCGAGACGCGCGTCACCGGCGCGACCTTCGATCCGACGCGCGGCGGCTTCTCCGGCGCGAACATCGATGTCCGGCTCGGACCCGGCGACCGGAACTACCAGCAACGCCGCGCATTTCTCACCTTCGATCCTCGCTTCCTGCAGTTCACCGACAACGCCGGCCGCGCAGCCGGGATTCCGAGCGGCGGCGCGCGCGGAAGCCTTGGCGCGGACGGTGAGCTCATTCGCGGCGCGCTCACCTACAACATCGCGCTCGATTTCGGCCGCTCGCTCAGCGATCCCTCGACGCTCCTCAGCGCCGACGCCGACGCGTTGCTAAATGCCGGCGTGTCTCCCGACTCCGTCGCGCGGCTGATCGCGTTCGCAACGCCGCTCGGCATCCCGCTCGCGGCGCCCAGCGTGCCGACCAACCGCCAACACAATACTCTCGCGTGGCTGGGGCGGCTCGACGATACACGAGATACACTGAGCACCCGCGCGCTGACGACCTATGCGGGCTTCACCAGCGACGGGGCGCTCGGCTTCGGACCTTTATCCGCGCCGTCAGCTGGAAGCGAGCGCCGTCAGCGCACACTTGGAACTCAGCTCACCCTCGGGTCCTATGTCGGCCCCGGCCGCCGCACCCTCAACGAAACGCGGATTGGCTTGAGCGGCGAACGTACGACCGTCTCCCCTTACCAGACTCTGCCCGGAGCGACCGTGCTCGTCCGGTCGGATGACGCCGGGGTCGGAACAGATGTGACGTCGCTCCAGCTGGGCGGTGGATCGTTCCTGCCGACGAAGGAATCGAGCTGGACTCTCGAGGCGGGAAACCAGACCGAGTGGAACGCCCACGGCCGAACGCATCGCTTCAAGGGACTGTTGTGGGGGCGCATGGACGGAATGCGGCAGGAAGGATTCTCGAACGGCCTCGGCACTTACACCTTCAACTCGATCGAGGATCTGGCCGCCGGCCGCGCGACCAGCTTTTCGCGGACATTGCAGCAGCCTTCTCGCGAGGGCCGCGTCTGGAACGCCGCGACCGCGATCGCGCACAACTTCGCACCCTCGCGCTACTTCAGCTTTCTCTACGGCGCGCGGATCGAGGCAGATGGTTTTAGCGGGAAGCCGGCAAGCAATCCGACGCTCGATCGGGCGCTTGGCGTTCAAAGTGGCGCAGCGCCATCGAGACTGCACATCAGTCCGCGCGCCGGATTCACCTTCACCTACAATCGTGACCGCGGCAACGGCCAGGGCACGATGCAGAACCAGACCGGCCGCTACTACAGGTACATGTCGGGAACTCTGCGCGGTGGTATCGGCGAGTTCCGCGATCTGCTCCGCCCCGGATTGCTTGGCGATGCGTCTGCGTCGACCGGCTTGCCGGGGGCGAGCTCGTATCTCAACTGCGTCGGCGCCGCTGTGCCGGCGCCCGATTGGACGTTGTTCGCGAGCAACCCTTCAAACATTCCGAGCGAGTGCGTTGTCGGCAGCGGCGTTCTGGGCGACGTCGCGCCGGCGGTAACATTGATCGATCCATCCTACGACGTGCCGCGCAGCTGGCGCGCGTCGCTCGACTGGAACACCAGCACCCACGGCTGGCTGCTTCGCGCTGGGACTCTGGTGTCCTACGATTTGAACCAGCCGGGGGTAGTCGACGCCAACTTCAGCGGCGCGAGCAAGCTGAATCTGACGGACGAAGCCGACAGGCCGGTTTACGTCACCGCTGCGTCGATCGATGCGGCGAGCGGCGCGGTGTCGCCAGTGGAATCGCGGCGCTCGGCTGAGTACGGTCGCGTTGGAATGCGCGTCAGCGACCTGCGCGGCTACGGCGGTCAGCTCAACCTCGCGTTGTCGCCGGATGTGTTCACGTTCCGCGGCGGCGGCGTGTCGTTCTACGGATCGCTTTCCTACACCCTGCAGTCCACCAAGCGCCAGTTCCGCGGCTTCGACGGCGCCGCGTTCGGAGACCCGCGACTCATCGAATGGGCTCCCGGCGTCAATGACGCGCACCACGTCTTCGTGCTGAGCACCGCGGTCTCCACCGGCAAGACCGGCACGATTACCATGTTCGCGCGCGCGCAGTCCGGTTTGCCTTTCACGCCGCTGGTCCAGGGCGACGTGAACGGCGACGGCCGGAGCGGCGATCGCGCATTCATCCCGGATCCGACCACCGCCGACCCGGCACTTGCCTCACAGCTGCAGGCACTGATTGCTGACGGCTCGCCCACCGCGCGCGGGTGCCTGCTCGCAAACCTCGGACACGTCGCGCCGCGCAACGGGTGTCGAGGACCGTGGACGCAGTCACTCAACATCCAGTGGCGCCCGCCGACGCCGAAACGCTGGGGATATCGCGTCACCCCGAATGTCTACCTGCAGAACGTACTGGCCGGCATCGATCAGCTGGTGCACGGCGGCTCGCTGCGTGGCTGGGGCTCGCCCGCAACGCCTGATCCGGTGCTTCTCATTCCGCGCGGCTACGACGCGGCCAACAAGCGGTTCCAGTACGACGTGAATCCCCGCTTCGCCGACACGCGCCCCGGCCGGACTCTGCTGCGCAACCCTTTCCGGATCGTGCTGGATTTTTCATTCAATCTCTCCACCGACTACTCGCTGCAGAAACTGCGGCGCGCGGTGGAACCCGTGAAGAGTCCGGTGGGATGGCAGCGGCGCTCGGCCGATTCGCTCACAGCGTTCTACCTCGAGAACACGTCCAGCATCCACAAGATGCTGCTGGAGTACACCGACTCACTGTTCCTCACCAGACCCCAGGTCGCTGCGCTCAAGGTCGCCGACTCGGTCTTTTCGGCGAGGGTGCGCGCGATCTACACTCCTCTCGGTGAGTTCCTGTCCCACGGAAACGGCGACGCCGGCAAGGCCGAGCTGGACAGCGCCAACGCGACGGAAAAGTTGTACTGGAAGATTTTCTGGGAGCAGCCGGAGATCGCGGCCGCGATCGTGACGCCCGCGCAGCGCGAGCTGATGCCAATGTTCAAGGCGATGGTGGCGATACCGATGAAGGAGCGCGAGCACAGCCAGTGGCAATTCGGACACCCGGTCACCTTCACCGACAAACCGAAAGCGACCGGCCAATGAGGCCAGAGGCGTGACCTTTTCCGGCGAAATCAAAAAGCGCTCTCTACAGAGAGCGCTTTTTCGTTCAGGCCAACCCCGGATGCATCAGCGACGGACTTCGCGCCGGGAAATGCACGACGATCGGCTCGTACCGCACCGGATTGCGCAGCCACTCTTCCGCATCGCCGCACGATTGGAATGCGCGGATCGTGACCTTCGTCTGATCCGACATCGTCTCCAGCATTCGCGCCTTGCCGAAATCTGCCGGGTTGTGCGCAACGATCGCCCATGCGTGCGGTCCGATCCGCTCGGCGAGGATCTGCAAATAGTAGCAGGCTTCGCGGAGGTAGTTGACGTCGGCTGAGCTGGACTCGCCGGGATTGCGATCCCACAGGAAGTTCATGCCCGCCCGGAACTGAGGATCTGCGACAGCGTCTTCGACGACGTCGCGCAACTGTCCCAGCGACGGAAAGTCCTTCCAATACAACGACACGAGATTTCGCTCGGAGTAGATTCTGTAAACCGGCTGCATACCAGTCTCCGGTGTGTTTGAGCTGGTATGAGGCAAGATTTTCGCCACGCGTTCCGACAACATCTGGCGTCGCTCGCGCACACAATGTCTCCCGTTTACACTCTGTGACGCGGGAGCACTATCGTGGAGTCGGTATTCTTATTCACCCACCGTGTTGGTGAAACAGCTTCGCGGCGGATCGTAGTGATCGAGAAACTTGCCGACGACATTTCCCTCTTCGCTCCCGTCGGGCGCCGTGATCAGCCAGTCGCGCAGCTCGGATTCAGGAAACGTGTAGCGATCGCCGAGCCTGAATCCATGCACGACTTCCAGTCGGTTCCAGATCTTCCCGCTGATGTTGCCATCACGAATCGCATCGACGGCGATGAAGACCTGCTCGCGGCGATCGTCGTCGTCGACCAGTAGAGCGGTCACGAAAAAATTGTGTCGTGGTGGGAGACCGGCCAGGTATCGCTTCCTGGCCTGTGGCCAGGTCGCGCGCGCCTGCGCGATGTAAGGCTGCATTGCGCGATCCATGGCGTTCCAGATGCAGCGCTGCGCGGTCAGCACCGGCCGGTCTTTTGGAGCGGCGGGGGAGAGCTGCGGTTCGGTCTGCTGGGCGTATCCCGCGATGGGAGCGAAAGCGATCAGGCCGGCCACGAGACCTCCGCGGCGCAGCGAAAGGAGTGAGGTCCAGGTCATAACAGATGGACGAAATCGCAAGAATCACAGCAACGCTCCATGACGTCGCCGTCATGGTCGATTAACTGATTCGTGATCCTGAAACGACGCTGCTGCTACGCGGCTTCTGTTCGGTCCGGCGCGTCTAGCACTTCGCGCACTTTTCGCAGCAGCGCTTCCGACGAAAACGGCTTCTGCAGATAGTCGATGCCGGCGGAAACGACGCCGTGGCGCACGACCGCATCGTCGGTGTAACCAGACATGTACAGTATCTTCGCCGTCGGGCGCATCGCCGCGAAACGCTCGGTCAGCTGTCGGCCGCTCATCTCCGGCATCACTACGTCGGTGATAAGCAGATGGATGTCGTCCGATTTCTTGCGCGCGATCTCGAGCGCGGTTTTTCCGTTAGGCGCCTCGAGCACCGTGTAGCCGGCGCGCTCCAGAATCTGCCGCGCCGTCGATCTCACTGCCGCTGAATCCTCGGCCAGAATGATGACCTCGTCGCCCCGCGACGGTGCCGGCAGCGCCCTGGGCTCACTCGCCGCAGCGGTGCCTTCGCGAGCGAGCGGCAGATAAATCTTGAAGGTCGTGCCGCTGCCTGGCTCGCTGTACACCCAGATGAACCCACCACTCTGCTTCACCGTCGCGTAAACCATCGCCAGGCCAAGCCCGGTTCCCTTTCCGACCTCTTTGGTGGTGTAGAACGGCTCGAAGATGCGCGCCTGGGTGCTCTCGTCCATGCCGACGCCGGTGTCGGCGACGGAGATGACCGTGTACTTGCCCGGCGCAACCGACCAGTGACTCGTCGCATACGCCTCATCGACATCCATGTTCTGGGTCTCGATGGTGAGCTTGCCGCCCTTCGGCATCGCGTCGCGCGCGTTGACACAGAGGTTGACCACCACCTGCTCGAGCTGCGACTTGTCGATCTTCACCACTGGATCGTCGTCGGTGAGCACCGTGGTCAGCTCGATGTCTTCGCCGATCAGTCTCTTGAGGATGCCTTCCGCTGACGACACCACGCCGTTCACATCGACGAGTCTCGGCTGAATCACTTCCTGCCTGCTGAAGGACAGCAGCTGCCTGGTGAGCGACGCCGCCGCCACCGCCGCGTCCCGGATCTGCTCCAGATCCTCGCGCTGCGACCCTTCCGGCTCGCTGTCGCCGAGGAGCAGGTCGGTGCAGCTCATGATGACGGTCAGCAGATTGTTGAAGTCGTGCGCGACACCACCCGCAAGCCGCCCGACGGCATCCATCTTTTGCGCCTGCCGAAACTGCGCCTCCAGCGCCCGCTTCTCCGTGACGTCACGGAACGCACTGATCCGACCGGGGCGGCCGCCGATGTTGTGCGCTTTTGTCATCGCCTCGAGAATGATCTTCCTTCCAGTCCGATGCTTCCCGATGAATTCGTACATCCCTTCCGTTTGATTCCGGGCCCGCTCCCTGACGATGGGGAGCGATTCTTCGGCGAGGAAATCCGTTACGGGTCGTCCGATCACCTCTTCGACGGTGTAGCCGAAGATCTCGGCGAAGCCGCGGTTTGCGTCGCGAACGATGTCATCTACGACGATGTCGATGCCGTCGAACGAGGCCTCGGTGATTTTCCGAAAGCGCGCCTCGCTCTCCTCCATTTGGTCCAGCTGGCGCTGCAGGGTATGCTGCGCGCTTGCGACCCGGGCCGCCATCGTCTCGAACGCGCGACTCAATTGGCCGAGCTCGTCGGAACGCGGCAGCTCGACGTGACGCGAGTAGTCGCCGAGGGTGATCGCGACGGCCGCTTCACGCAGATCGCTGAGGGGACGGGTGATGTTGCGCGACAATCTCCACAACAGAAACGCGGTGAGGGCGAGCAAAGCGAGGCCGAAGATGGTGGCATTGCGCAGAAACGCATCTACCGGCCCCATCACATAGTCACGCGGCAGCTCGACGAGCAGGGTCCAGGGAGTACCCGCCAGCCGCTGCTGGATAGCGTACTTGGTCCCACCCTCGTCGCCGCTGCGCTGGTATTCGATGACCTGGTGCGCCTTACTTCCTGAGACCGGCGGGGCCTCTGCCTTGAGCCAGAAGTTGGACCAAAGATTTCCCGACGAATTGCCGATGTACACGCCTGCGCCGGGTCCGATGAGATCCGCGACTGCCTTTCCGCCATTCGGCGCGGCCGAAAGATGTCCGCGCTCGACGAGGTAGCCGATGATTTTCCCCTTCTCGAGCACCGGCGCGCCGATCACGAAGACCGGGGTGTCGGCGACCAGATGCAGCGGTCCCACCACCGCCGAATCGTGCTGTGCATTGATCCCGAGAATGCGCGTTTTCCCAGTGGCGGGGACGCTCGCGAGACCGGAGTCGGTGGTCAGCAGCGTCTCGCCGCGCTCGTTCCACAGCGCGATATCGACGAACTGTTTCGTCGACGAGCGCATGGTTGCGAGCGTTTTGCTGGCGGCAGTGCGACTCGCTGGGGAAGGAGAGGCGAGGAACGAGCGGAACTCCGGCTTTTCGGCATCACGACGTATCACGCCGCCCATGCGCGCGATGCTCGTCTGCAGCATGTCGGCGACCTGACCGGTGACTTTGTCGAGCCGCTCCTCCGCGGCGCCGATGGCGGAGCGACGGACTTCCACGTACGCGAACACCATCGCCGCGATGATGGCCGTCGCTAACAGGGCGGTCATCGACAGCGGCAGACGCAGCTGAATCGACTGAAAGTTTGTTACGCTCGCCGTTGCGCCAGGATCGATGGCCGGCTCGCGTTGCGCCGGCGTGAGTGCCTGCGCGCGTACGATTGACTTGCTCAAAAGCAGTTGCGAAAGGGCGAAAACGCTCCCGGGAAAAACCCTGGAGGCTTCCGCGGTGATCCCACTCTCTATAGAGCAGACGCAACCATTCGCGCGAGGCAACGCGCTATCGATCGAGATGTCTATTTCATATCAGCGGGATGTCGATTTCATATCACTTACGCGCGTTTTCGCGGGGGAAACGGCGTCCAGCGAATCGACAAGGCGCTTGCCGCAACCGCGTGTTTGCATGCGCCCATCAATTGTTTGGAAAATCAGATCGGCCGAAATGCGTCGTTACCGACGGTGTTTCTTTTGACCTTTTTCGGGACGGGTCGTCTTGAGGATGCGGTTGGAAAGTCTCCAAAGGGGAAATCAGCGGGAGCCGACAGATTGTTCGGTCCCGCTGATTTTTTTTTGAGCCGCGCCCGCTACGCGCTGCCGCCCGGCAGAAGCGCGCGCACCGTTTCGATGGTATCAGCTTCGTCGGGACGCTTGTCGGGGCGATAGCCCTTGACCCGCGCGAACCTGAGCGCCACTCCGCCCGGATACTGGCTGCTGCGCTGTACTTCGTTGAAGGCGACTTCGACGACGACCTCGGGCCGGACGTGCACGATGTGTCCCTCGCGACGGACTTCGCGTGCCAAAAATTCTTTCGTCTGCCACTCGAGCATCTCGTCGGTCATCCCCTTGAAGGTCTTTCCGAGCATGACGAAGCCGCCAGTCGCGGGATCTCGCGCACCAAGGTGGATGTTGCTCAACCAGCCCTGCCTGCGACCCGAGCCCCACTCGATCGCCAGCACCACCAGATCGAGTGTGCGCGCTTCCTTCACCTTGATCCACGCCGAGCCGCGCCTGCCCGCCGCGTACGGCGCCGACGTCAGCTTCACCATCACCCCTTCGTGGCCGGTCGCGATCGCGTCCTTCTGGAATCGCGCGGCTTCTTCCGCGCTCTCGGTGATGACGCGCGGAACGCCCAACGCCGGTGTGATGATTCGGTCGAGCCGCTCCACACGAGTCGCCATCGGCTCATCGATCAGCGTCTCGCCGTCGTGCAGAAGTACGTCGAAGAAGAACGGCGTCAGCGGGAGCTCGTCGCGCAGCTTGAGCACGTCGATGCGGCGGCCGAAACGACGCATGGTGTCCTGAAACGAAAGCGGCCGCCCGCCAGGGGCGAGCGCGATGACCTCGCCGTCGAGAATAAGCTCGCGCGCCGGGAGAGCGGTGACCGCCTCGACCACCTCTGGCACCGCCGCCGTCACGTCGTTGAGGCTGCGGGTATAAACTGCCACGCGGTCGCCCTGACGATGAACCTGAATGCGCGCGCCATCGAGCTTCCATTCCACGGCGGCGGGAACACCCGCTGCCAGGGCCTCGGCCACCGTCGGTGCGGAATCGGCAAGCATCGGCTGCACCGGACGAAATAACTGGAGCTGGTACTCGGCGAGGGCCGTCTCGCGATTTTCGCCGAGCGCGGCCCGGGCGACGGTACCGAGGTCGCCCGCCATCATCGCGGCGCGTCGAACGCGATCGGCGGGAAGTCCCGCGGCTTTGGCGATCGCCTCGAGCAGGACGCCCTCCAGGGCGCCCTGCCTGACCTCACCCACCAGAAGATTGGCGATGAAATTCTGCTCGTCGCGGGTGGCGCGAGAGAACAGATCGTCGAGGATCCGTGCGCGCTCGGCGCCGGAGCTCTTGCCGCTTAGAGTAGAGAGCGAGTCGAAGACTTTGTCGACATCGCTCAGCTCCAGCGACGCACCGGGGGCGGGTGGCTGCACGCGGGCAGAAGAAACCGTCGCCCACCCAACTTTCAGCTTGCCCTGACGCGGCCAGCCAGTGAGAAAGCCGACCGCGATCGGCACTTCGTCGGGATCGAGATCGCCGAGTAGCGCGGCCAGCCTGGAGATTTTTTCGAGACGAGCCGGCGTCCCCGCGACAGCCGCGGAGACGCGCACCATCTCCTCCAGCTTCATCGCATTTACTGCGGCCGGATGGTCCGTGCTCCGGCGGTAAGCGCGGTCGCGCGCGTCGACCGATCCTCGATAGTGAAGCTCGGCGTGATCAGATCCGCTTCGCGCGCATCGGGCTTTTCCGGCACCGGCATCGGAATGGCAATCCGGTAGGTGCCGTCGGCGACATCCTTGGGAAGATGGAACTGGTGGACGACCGTCTGCTGGGGCTCGAGGAAGCCGAGCTCCGCCGGGCACTTGCTCGATGTCGCGGGAACGGTGACCCAGCCACCGCGATCCTTTTTCTGGAGCTCCGTCGTGCAGAAGCCATCGGGGAAGACCAGCTCTACCTCGCTCAGGTTGGCGATGGTGATGTTCACGGGCTCACCCGGCAGATAGGATGCGTCGGGCAGATTGGCGGCTACTCGTCGTCCGGGGCCGGGATCGTAGGGGCGAAAGGTGAGACAGCCCGTCGCCAGCATCGTGGCCGCAGTAACCAGGACCAGGTTCGCCTTCCCGAACAGCACCCGCATGACTTCCTCCCGAATAGGATTCCAGGATGTACCTCAGCAATAAAATTGCCGCTGGGTTGTTCGGGCCGTAATACGCGTAAATCGAAGACCGCGGAGCCGTCTGGCGCGGACACGCCACACCCTGCGCCGTTCCCTGAGGCTATCGTCCGGCCTTTGGCCCCGCCGCGTCGGGGCGCCACTGGAATGCGGCCAAGTCGATACGGCCGCGCCCATCGAACCGGATGCCCTCGGCCTCGAGCAGCTGGCGCTGCCGGGTGCCGCTCTCTCCTCCGACGCTGATCTCGCCACGCGCGTTGACCACCCGCTGCCACGGCAGTCGCGACCCCGCCGGGAGCGCGTGCAGAGCGTAGCCCACCAGCCGCGCCTGCCCAGGGAGGCGGGCAATGCGGGCGATCTGCCCGTAGGTCGCGACGCTTCCGCGCGGAATTCGCGCGACGACGTCATGAATACGCTGGTGGGAGCGCCCGGCGGGATCGGCATTCATTTCTTGCGCGCCGCCAGGTCGGCGACCCGCCACGCACACAGCGACTTGTCCGAATAGGCCCCGCTTTCCTCCTCGCACTCCTCGACGATCGTCAAAACCGGGAGCGGGAAATTGAACGGCGACGCCTCGAAATCGAGCGGCCGCCAGTCACCGTCCTCGATGTCCTGGTTGTCGCCGCGCCCTGGGAAGGACGTCATGAGCACGTACTGGATACCCGACCGCGCCAGGTTGGCGAATACAGCGTGAATGTTGGCGTACGACAAGTGCACCAGACAGTCGCGGCAGAGAAGAACGTCGGCGTCCGGCAATGGATCGCGCGTCAGATCGAGCTCCACGAACCTTCGACCTTCGGTTCCCCACCGCCGTTCGTTTGCTCGGACGATGTCCGGCACTATGTCGCCCCCGATGTACGCGATCGACCCGAGATCCACTTGCTGCATCCACGTGAAATCGCCGCACGGCGCGTCCAGCAAGACCCCGGTGTGCAGCCGGCGTAGCGCGCCGGGCAGCGCCTCCCGCAGAGCCCGCGTCGAATCGAGGCTGGAGCCGACGCCGGACCGGGTCTCCGGATCGGACCAGAGATTGGTGTCGTAGATGCGCTTGAACCGCTCCTGCAGTCCGAGCCCTTTCAGCTCGCCGGAATGCGCAGCGAACTGGCGCTCGGCAACGGTCTCATCCCTTCGGCGCCGAACCACCTGACCCCAGGCCGGCTATGATCCGATCGTGAACGCGCCGTCCGCGAACCAGCCAGCGTACGATGTGCGCGCATTATAGTCGCCGGGCAGGAGCTGATTGCCGAACGGATAGTCGCCAATCACCATGTCGAAGACCTGCCGCTTCGTCTCATTGGGAGCAAAGATCTGCTCTGACGGATCGATCCCGATCGCGTGCTTGCCTGTCGCGCCGTTGGCGCCGCTTATCTCGACGGCGAAAGTCTCGTTCTCCGCGGCAGGTGCCTGAGGAGTTAGCGTCACCCAGTGATTGGAGAGATTGCGGGCGAACACCGTGATCGTGAAGCGACCCTCGTCGATGCTCCGTAGCGGGGTCGCCGGTTCCACCTGCATGGTGATCTCGATCCCATCGCCAGCAACCACCAACGGCGTCTCCGGCGGATTCGGATAGGAGCCGGCGTCTTCGACGCAGGCTTCCTCGCAATCGACGGTGCCCGCGCATTTGCCGAGGAACTGATCGCGTTGATGACCGCCTTTCTGCAGCAGCGCATGCAGCATCTCGTGCCTGACGGTCCCGCCGTCGAGCATCACGGTGCTCGTCAACACGATCGAATTGCTGCCGGCGGTCCAGTATCCGGCGACGACCTCCCCGGTTCGAACGTCGTGGACGACCTCGTCGGTCTTGTACCAGGTTACGGCGTCGAGCGAGCCATTAAGGCCCGAGCAGGCCTCCGTCATTCGCCACCACGTCGAGTACACCGGCGGCGGAGTAAAAAGCTCGGCGTCGCTCGGAAGCTTGGGATCGACGAGCCTGTCGCAGCCGTTGAGCCCGAGCGGAGTCGTGGCGAGCGCCAGCATTGCGATTGCGTTCCGCATGGCGCCCGACCGCCGCGTGCTACTTCCCGCGAAACCAGTGCGGCGTCTCACTCCACTTCTCTGCGATAAAGAAATCGCGTGGCAGCGCCACGTTGCCCTGCCAGTCGCTGTAGTCCTCTGCCTGTCGCACCACACCGCCCTCCATGATCGCGACGTGAGTTGCGAGCCATCCCCCGCCGACCGGGACGTACTTCTCCAGGCGGATGTCGTTGGGCCTGGCGCCCGGCGCCGGCGACAGCTTCACCAGCAGACGCACCGGCTGCAGCCGATCGCGCTCGATCCAGAACTGCGGTGAGTCGAGATCGTCGGGCGAAGTCGCCCCGACGACGTAGACAGGCACACCCTGCCAGGTATCGGCGCGGACTTTCGAGAGATCGAACCCATACACTGATATCTGTCGCAGGGTCGAATCGACCGGCTGATCGTATACACCGGCGACGAACGGCAGGAACGGATTCCCCGATCCGATCGTCCGCGTGACTTTTCCGCCGCGCACGACGTAAAGCGAGTCGGTGGTGTAGAGCGCGCCGTTCCCGAGCGACGGGTCGCCGAAATCGATGCGCAGGCGGTCAGGCGACTCGAGCGCTTCGTACCATGTGGCGGTGTCGACCACTCCAGTCGGCCGCGTCACGGTCGTCTTCTGGACGAAGGTGATGGTGCTCGGCCATTTCCCGGCGTACGCGTCGTGCATGCGCTGCAGCAGCTCGACACCGTTGGCGGGGACTGTGCGATTCACCGTCGGCGTGGCGGCGGCACACCCGAACAGCGAAGCGGCGCCGAGCAGGATCAGAAGTCGTCTTGTCATATTGCTCCGCAAAGATCGATCGCGGACCGGAATCCAGCTAGACCGCGACGCTTCTCAACCGCAGATTTTCGGGATGAGACTACGTGCCGCGATTTTGTTGGCTGGTGTTTCATTGAGCTGCGCCCCGCACACCGTACCCGCCCCGGTCAGCTCCGCCGATTGGCCCGCCTACGGCCACGACGCGCTCGGCTCGCGCTTCTCACCCTTGACCGAGATCACCCGCGAAAACGTGACGCGCCTCGCCCCGGCGTGGACCTATCACACCGGTGAGCCACTCCCTACCGCCGATCACCGCCGCTCTCTCGAGGTCACGCCAATAGTCGTGAACGGCGTGTTGTACATCAGCACGCCACTCGGGAAAGTCATCGCGCTCGATCCCGTAACCGGCGCCGAGAAGTGGAAATTCGACGCCGCCGTCGATCAGCATTCGGGCTTTGGTGACTTTACGAGCCGCGGCGTGAGCTACTCCAACGGCAGGATTTATTTCGCGACTACCGATGCGCGGCTGATCGCCCTCGACGCGGCGAGCGGCCAGCCGATCAGGGCCTTTGGCAACGCCGGCACCGTCGATCTCAGGCGCGGCCTCCGCAACGCGCCGTTCGAGAAAGCCGAGTACGAGGTGACGTCGCCGCCGGCTATCGTGGGCGATCTGGTGATCGTCGGCTCGGGCGTCGCCGACAACAACCGCACCGATGCCGCGAGCGGCGAGGTCCGCGCCTACGACGTGGGCACCGGCGCGCTGAGGTGGTCGTGGGATCCTGTGCCCCAGAATCCGAGCGATCCAGCCTACCCAACGTGGGAGGGCGCCAACGGCCACCGCACCGGGGCCGCCAACGCGTGGTCGGTGATTGCGGCCGACCCCGCGCGCGATCTGGTGTTCGTTCCAACCAGCTCGCCGAGCCCCGACTACTTCGGTGGCGAGCGCCTCGGTCGGAATGACTACGCGAATTCCATTGTCGCGCTGCGCGCATCCACTGGCGCCGTCATCTGGCATTTCCAGACGGTGCACCACGACCTCTGGGATTACGACAATGCGTCGCCGCCGCTGCTCGCGACCGTGAAAGGCCAGCCCGCGGTCATCCAGACGACGAAGACCGGCATGATGTACGTGCTCAATCGCGAGACCGGCGCGCCGATCTTCCCCATCGAGGAGCGCGCGGTGCCGGCGAGCACGGTACCGGGCGAGCAAGCGTGGCCGACCCAGCCTTTCTCGTCGCTCCCACCCTTGAGCCCGCATAGCTGGAACGGGCAATCGAGCAACACCGCGTGCCAGGCGCTGCTGCGCGGCCTGCGCAACGAAGGGATTTTCACGCCGCCGTCGCTGGGAGGAACGCTGGTGCTGCCATCCAACATCGGCGGCGCGCACTGGGGCGGCGTCACGTTCGATCCCGCACGCCAGATCGCGGTTGTCCCCGTCAACACCCTGGCGGCGATGGTGCAGCTCATTCCCGCCGCAACGGTAAATCTCGATACGCTCCACGAGCAGCGCTCGCGAATCGGCTACGAGGACACCCGCATGCGCGGCACGCCCTACATCATGCGGCGCAAGATTCTATTCGTGCCGCCTGGAGTGCCCTGCACTCCCAATCCGCCTGGCGCGCTCGTCGCACTCGATCTCGAGACCGGCACGAAAAAGTGGGAGACTCCCATCATGCCGACGCTGGGCGGCGCCATTGCTACCGCCGGAGGATTGATCTTCATGGGCGCGACCATCGACCGCCAGTTCCGCGCGTTCGACATCGATACGGGCAAAGAGCTCTGGCACGCCGGGCTGCCTGCGGGCGCCAAAGCCACGCCCATGACTTATCGCGGCGCCGATGGACGCCAGTACGTCGTGATTGCCGCGGGTGGTGACGGTGAGACCTGGGGCGCCAGCGACGCCATCGTCGCGTTCGCGCTGCCGCGCTAACCTGCGCGACTAAGCGCCGGCGGCCGCAGCGACGGTTGCCGGCGCGGCGAGGGTGGCGGACGGAGCCACCGCCGCGGGGCGGCGGGTGTTCAGCTCGATCGCAACCAGAATCAACAGCTGCTGCGCCTGAGATCGCAGCGAGAATGCGCGCCTTTGTCCGAACAGCAAACCGATCGCCGCGAATGCCAGCGGCATGCCGAGTACCACCACGATCGCGATGGTCTCGTTGTGATCTGCCAGCAGCCAGAAGCTTGCGACGCCAATGAAAAGACCGATCAGCCCGCTGAAGATCGCCGCGACTATCACCGCCCGGTCCGCCTCCTCGTAAAGAAGGTCGGCCTGCTCCTGAATGACTCTCGAATCGTATTCTGTCGGCATTGAACCTTTGTTTCGTGACCCTCAGTTGACGACCAAAGCGCGCGCCGGGAACAGTGGTGGCCAACAAAAAAGGGACATCCAGCTGGATGTCCCTTCTCTGTATTGAGTCGAGCCTACATCAGGTGCAAACGATCGCGCCCGAGGAGTTGTCGCAGGTCTTGGCCGACTGCGAGTGCGTCGCGGTCGCGGTCCAGGTCTGCGGCGGGCCGGCAACGATCACAGCGGTG
>Ga0207674_10001808_pt1 | contig 27293 bp, 30 predicted proteins | sample KBSCornC72_FD_184303 | JGI IMG/M metagenome (GOLD analysis project Ga0207674, IMG submission 184303) | Corn rhizosphere microbial communities from Kellogg Biological Station, Michigan, USA - KBS Corn C7-2 (SPAdes) (version 2) | ecosystem: Host-associated > Plants > Roots > Rhizosphere > Soil ...
GATAAGCCTGAAGCCGTCGCCGACGTCGATGAAGTTCTCGGCGAGGAGGTCGTTGTTGCACGGCACGGTGCCCTCGTCCCTGACCGCCATTGCCTCTTCGATCCGGCGCACCTGCGGCTCGTAGTCGAGATAGCCGTCGGGGAGCCGAAAGCCGCGCTCCTGGACGAGCCCGAGGTAGCGCTGCTGGATGCGGAACATGTCGAAGTCGTCGCGGAAGCGGCGCGCCCCGTGCAGCTTCCGGCAGGCGGCCGCGACCCAGTCGAGCCGGTCGCCGCGCCGCAGGTCCTCCGCCGTCTGCGTCTGCCCCTCGATGAACTCGAGGACGAGCACGCCGCGGTCGGGCATGTAGGCGATCACGGCGGCCCCGACCCCCGCATCCGCAGCCGAGACCGTGTTCAGGTACTCGTTCTCGCGATCGATGGCGAGGAGGCCCGCGTCCTTCGCGGAGACCCGGACGACGTAGTCCCCGGGCTCGGCCTCGACCTTGTAGTTCGTGTTCGTCAGCCCGCCCGCGAGCTCGGAAACGGCGTGCGCGTTTCGCAGCTCGGGAACGAGCTCGAGGACTTCGTCGATCTGCGTGCCGCGGCCTTCCACGTGGCGTAGGTTTCTATCGCATGGAGCGGGCGAGGGTGGTTGTCATCGGCGGCGGAATCACCGGGACGAGCGTCGCCTATCACCTTGCCAGGGCGGGCTGGACCGACGTGCTCGTGCTCGAGAAGGGCGAGCTGACGAGCGGGTCGACCTGTCATGCGGCGGGCCTCGTCACCCAGTTCAACCCCTCCCCGACGATGATGCGCTTCCGCCGCTACAGCGTGGAGCTCTACCGCGAGCTGGGCGTGTTCGAGACCGTCGGGAGCCTGCGCATAGCGTCGAGCGCGGAGAGCCTCAAAGAGCTGCAGCGCGGCGCGAGCCGAGCGCACGCCATCGGCCTCGACGTCGGAGTCGTCGGCCCGGACGAAGCGGTCCGGCTCATGCCCGCGGCGACGAAGGAATCTCTCTACGGCGCGGTGTGGATCCCGGACGACGGCGCGGTCGACCCGCACACAGCGACGCATGCGCTCGCAGCGACCGCACGCGACCTCGGAGTCCGCTTCCAGACCGGCACGCGTGTGACGGGGATCGAGCTGGGCTCGCGCCGGGAGGTGCGTGCCGTCCATACGGAGAACGGACGGGTCGAGACGGAGTGCGTCGTGAACGCATGCGGGATCTGGGCGCCGCAGGTCGCAGCGATGGTGGGCGCCTTCACGCCGTCGATCCCGGTCGACCACCAGCACATCGCACTTGCGGCCGTCGACGGACACGAGCTGCCGCGCGAGATGCCGTGCTTCCGGGACACCGACAACCTCGTCTACGGGCGCTCGGAGGCGGGCGGGATGCTCTTCGGCGGCTACGAGGGCGAGCCGGTCTCGCGCTGGGAGGACGGCGTCCCCTGGGAGCACGGGAGCGCCTCCCTCCCTCCGGACGAGGAGCGCTTCCGGCCCCTCTGGCAGGGAGCGATCCGCCGCTTCCCGTTCCTGCAGGACGCTGGGATGGTGAAGCTCGTCTGCCATCCCGATGCCATGACGCCGGACGGAAACCCTCTGCTCGGCCCGCTGCCGGGCGTGCCCGGCTTCTGGATGGCCGCAGGCCTCTCGCTCAACGGCTTCGGCGGCGCGGGCGGGATGGGGAAGACCGCCGCCGAGCTGATCACCTCGGGCGAGTCGGAGCTCGACGTCCAGGGCTATCGGCCGTGGCGATTCGGCGGGCCCTACCGCGATCCGGGCTTCACGACCGCGGCCGCGCGCGAGGTCTACCGCTACTACTACCGCCTCCGCTATCCGCTCGACACCGACGAGTGGGGGAGGCCGCAGCGGCTGAGCCCCCTCCACGGGCGGCTGCAGGAGCTCGGTGCGGTCTTCGGCACGAAGAACGGCTGGGAGCGGGCCGACTACTTCCGCCCGGGCCAGGCATGGCGCCGCGCGGGCGCCGACCAGCGCGAGTTCGGCTGGACCGCGCCGCCCTATCTCGACCTCCTCGCCGCGGAGCACCGCGCCTTCCGCGAGCGCGTCGGGATCATCGACATGACGTCGTTCGGGAAGATCGAGGTCGCGGGGCCGGGTGCGCTGCCGCTCCTCGAGCGCGTCGCGGACAACCGCATCGACCGGCCGGTCGGCAGCGTCGTCTACACGCAGTTCCTGAACGAGCGCGGCGGCATCGTCTCCGACCTGACGGTGACGCGGCTCGGCGACGACCGCTTCCGCGTCGTCACCGGCGCGGGCGCGGTCGACTCCGACTTCGGCTGGCTGCGGCTCAACGTTCGGCCGGAGGACGGGGAGGTGGAGATCCGCGACGAGACCGACGTGCTCGCCGTCATTGGGCTCTGGGGCCCGCAGGCGCGGGCCGTTCTCCAGTCGGTCACGGAGGACGACGTGTCGGCGGAGGCCCTGCCGTTCCGGCGCGCGACGGAGATCGCAGTCGGAGGAATCCCGGTGCTGGCACAGCGGATCACCTACGTGGGCGAGCTCGGTTTCGAGCTCTACGTGGCACGCGACTCGGCCGTGCAGGTGTGGGACCGCCTGTTCGCGGCCGGCGAGCCGTACGGCATCGCGCCGGGCGGGTACCGCGTCCTCGACTCCCTTCGCCTCGAGAAGGGCTACCGCTACTTCGGCACCGACCTCACGGCGGGGGACGACCCGCTCGAGGCCGGCCTCGGGTTCTGCGTCTCCTGGGAGAAGGGGTTCAACGGGCGCGCGGCTCTCGACGGCAGGGAGCCGGCGCGGCGCCTGAGGACGCTGCTCGTCGGCGGCTCCGAGTACGCGACGGTCTACGGCGGCGAGGCGATCCATCTGAACGGCTCCGTGATCGGTCGTGTGCGCAGCGCCGGCTACTGCTTCACCGTGGGCCGCAACGTCGCGCTCGGCTATGTGCCCGCGGAGCTCGAGGAGGCGACGAAGCTCGGGGTGGAGGTCTTCGGCGAGATCGTCCCGGCCGAGATCGCGGCCGACGTCCTCTACGACCCCGAGAACGAGCGCGTCCGTGCCTGACTGCGAGAGAATCTCGGCGTGATGGCGTGGGAGCTCGCATCGTTCTCGCCCGGCCTCCTTCGCGAGACCGACGTCGAGGGTGCGGAGGTCGAGATCGTGCCGGCGGGCTCGCCCGTGCGCGTCACGCACGTGCTCGACGCCGTGGAGCCGCGGATTCGGCCCGACGGGCGCGCCGCGTTTCCGACGGACGGACGTGCGGGGGAGGGGCGGACGAACCGGCTGGACAGCGTCGTCGTCCTCTCGTGCCTCGACTTCCCGGGCGAGGAGCGGCCGCTCCACGAGCAGGAGTCGATCGTCGACCTCGGCGGTCCGGGCGCGTGGCTGACTCCCTTTGCCGACATGACCGCGGTCGTCCTCACCTTCTCGCCGGGCGACACTGGGCACGTCGCGATCGATGCGGAGGCGCGCCGCGCCGCGCTCGGCGTCGCCGAGGAGATCGCGCGCGGAACGCTCGACGCCGAGCCCGATGCGGTCGAGCGCTTCGAGCTCGGCCCGGCGGACGCGGGCCTCCCGGCGATCGCCGCACTCATCCAGCTCTCCGATCTCGGACCGCTCTACATTCAGTACGTCTACGGCCTGCCGGCGGGCGAGGCCGAGCTGCCGCGCGCCTTCGACCCGGCCGAGGTGCTCGACGGCGCGGTCACCTGCGGCGAGTACCACTGGGCCGCGATGCGGAACCCGACCTGGTTCTTCCAGCGGAACGAGCTCATCCGCATGCTCTACCGCGAGCACGGAAAGACCCTGCGCTTCGCCGGCGTCGTCCTCATGCGCGGCTACGAGCAGACCGCGGCCGACAAGCAGTCCGCGGCGGAGCGGGCCGCCGGTGTCGCCGGCGAGCTCGGCGCGGAGGGCGTCGTCATCACGACGGACGCGGGCGGCAACTCGCACACCGACGTCATGCTCACGTGTCGCGCCTGCGAGCAGGCTGGCATCCGTACCACGGTCGTCCTCGCCGAGGAGACCGACCCACAGTCGACCAGGCCGATTCTCACCGACTGGGTCGCGGAGGCCGACTCGATCGTCTCGACCGGGAATGTCGAGGAGCTCGTCGAAGCGTGGACGCCGGAGCGCGTGCTCGGGGGCGAGCGGCTCCTGGACGGGAGTCCGGCGGCCGAGGCGGGCCCGATTCCCGTCCGCAACTACCTCGGCGCCGCCAACCAGATGGGGCAGCTGGCGCTGAGCGCGAGGACCGAGTGAAGGCCGTCCACTACCTGAACCAGTTCTTCGCCGGCCTGGGCGGGGAGGGGCAGGCCGAGACCCCGCCCACGCGGCTCGAGGGCGCGGTCGGGCCTGGGCGTGGGTTGGCCGCCGAGCTCGAGGGCGTCGAGATCGTCGCCACGCTCGCCTGCGGGGACGACTACTTCGCCGAGCACGAGGACGAGGCGCTGGCGGCGCTCCTCGAGATGCTGGCTGAGCTCGACCCGGACGTGCTCGTCGCCGGCCCGGCGTTCGGCTCCGGCCGCTACGGCTACGCGTGCGCGCGGCTCGCCGCGGCCGCCGCCGAGCGGGGAATCCCGGCGGTGGCCGCCATGCACGAGGAGAACCCGGGTGTCGCGGAGGCGGCTGCCGCCTACGTCGTTCCGACAGCCGTGAACGTGGCCGGCATGCGCGACGCGCTGCCGCGCCTCGGGGCTCTGGCCTCAGCGCTTGCATCTGGACGAGAGCTCGGCTCGGCCGGGGAGGAGGGCTACCTCGCGCGCGGCTTCCGGCGAAACTACGTCGCCGAGAAGACGGGCGCCGAGCGTGCCGTCGGGCTCCTGCTCGCGAAGCTCGCGGGAGACACGCGAACGGAAGTCCGCGGAGACATGGACCGCGTCGAGCCACCGCCTCCGGTCACGGACCTGGCGTCGGCGCTCGTGGCGCTCGTGACCGAGGCCGGCTGCGTGCCTCAGGGGAACCCGGACCACCTGCAGTCCGTTCGGGCGCAGGGCTGGTTCCGCTACGACCTCGGCGGCGCCGACACGCTGGCGTCCGGCCGGTACGAGTCGGTGCACGGCGGCTTCGACGTCACTCTGGCGAACGAGGATCCGAACCGGCTCGTCCCGCTCGACACGGTTCGCGGGCTCGAGCGGGCCGGACGCGTAGGGCGCGTCCATGAAGCGCTCTACACGACGACGGGGAACGGGACGCCGGTTGTCGTCGCGACGAGGTTCGGGCAGGAGATCGCGGGCGAGCTTCGCGACGCGGGCGTGCAGGCCGTCCTTCTGTCGGGCACCTGAGGGACGGGCACGCGCTGCGGGGCAGTGCTGGCGAAGGAGATCGAGCGGGCGGGAATACCGGCGGTGTACGTGACGTCTCTGCCGACGGTGGCGACGATGATCGGAGCGAATCGCATCGTGCGGGGGCCGGCGATCACGCATCCGTTCGGGCTCGACGAGGAGGACCGGCGGCGGATCGTGGAGCGCGCGCTCGACATGCTCGAGACGGACGTCGAGCCGACCACCGTCTGGGAGGTCGACGAGTGAGCGTTTCACCTGGGGCCACCCCGAGCCTCCACCCACTTCGATCGTATCGCCGTAAAGCGCGAGCGTGGCGCGCGAAACGTGCCGAAACCGAGCCGGAAGAGCGCGGCCGATGAGCGCCGCCGTCCACGGCTGCAGCCTCGTTCTCGCCCACGCGCCCGACCTCGTCCGCCATGGGTCGAAGCCGACCCGCGAGGACGCGGCCGACGAGATCGTGCCGGCTCTCAGAACCTTCGACGAGGCGCTCGGCTACCCGCCCCACCAGGTCTTCATCGGCAACCTCTCGCCGGACGCGCTCTGGGAGACCGAGCGCCCGTGGTGGCGCCATCCCGCCGAGCCAAAGGCCGAGGGCCCGTTCGGCGTCTTCGTAGACGAGGACGAGCTCTATTCACGCATGGCCGCTGCGGACCAGTTCCAGCTTCTCCACCTGGACGGGCGCGAAGCCGCCGACGGGGCGCTCCCCCTCTACCGCAACGGCAGCCGCGCCGGCGTCATGGACCGCGCGCACGAGCTGGACGAGAGCCTCTCGGCGAGCGTCCTGCTCGAGAACCTCGCCTGCAAGGCGACGGGCGCCGTCGCCCTGGAGCACCTTCTGGCCCGTACGGGCTTCCCGGCCGAGCAGCTCGCGTACGCGATCGGCTGCGGCGAGGAGGCGGTGGGCGACCGCTACCAGCGCGGCGGCGGCAACCTCGGCAAGGCGATCGCGGAGCAGGCCGGCTGCGTCAACGCGTCGGGCTCGGACGTGAAGGCGTTCTGCGCGGGCCCCATCCACGCGCTCGTCGTCGCAGCTTCGCTCGTCAGCTCGGGCGTGTACGAGCACGTCGCCGTCGTCGCGGGCGGCTCGCTCGCCAAGCTCGGCATGAAGTTCGCCGGCGCGCTCCGGAACGACGTCCCCGTGCTCGAGGACGTCCTCGCGGGCCTCGCAATCCTCGTCGGCCCCGCGGGGGACGGCGCCGCGACGATCCGCCTCGATGCCGTTGGACGGCACCGCGTCGGCTCGGGCTCGGCGCAGCAGGCTGTCCTCGAAGACCTCGTCGTCGAACCGCTGGGGCGCCTCGGCCGCGGGATCCTCGATGTCGACCGCTACGCGACCGAGCTCCACGACCCGGAGATCACCGAGCCTGGGGGCGCGGGCAACGTCCCGCAGCGAAACTACAAGCTCATCGGCGCGCTGGCGGTCAAACGCGCGGAGCTCGAGCGCGAGAGGCTGGACGACTTCGAGCGCGAGCGCGGGCTGCCCGGCTTCTCGCCGACACAGGGGCATGTGGCCTCCGCCGTTCCGTGGCTCCCGCACGGGCTCGAGGTACTCCGCTCCGGTGAGATCGGCTCGACGATGCTCGTCGCCAAGGGCTCGCTTTTCCTCGGTCGCATGACAGAGCTGGCCGACGGCATGTCGGTCTTGCTCGAACCGTCTCGCTGACGCGGTCGCTTCTACGCCGACGCGCGCTCGACCAGGTGCGTCGGGACGACGACCGACTCGTCCTCGTCGTCGAGCCCGCTGATGCGCCGGAGGAGGAGCTCCGCGAGCGCGTTCGTCATCTGCTCGAGCGGCTGGCTCACGGTGGTCAGCGGAGGATCGGTCAAGGCGGCGTCGGCGATGTCGTCGAAGCCGATCACCGCGACGTCGTCCGGGACGCGGCGGCCGAGAGAGCGCAGCGCCTCGAGGGCGCCGATCGCCATTGGGTCGTTCGCGACGAAGACCGCATCCACGTCGGGCACGCGCTCGGCGAGCTCCCTGATCCCCCGCGCGCCGGACTCCTTGCCGAAGTCGCCGTGGGCGACGAGGCTCTTCCGGAAGCGTCGTCGCGCCTCCCGCAGGGCGTCCCGGTAGCCGTCGAAGCGATCGACGCTCACCGTCATGTCGAGAGGGCCGGTGATGGTGGCGACGCTCTTTCTCCCGCCCGCGAGGAGCTGCGCCGTCGCGGCCCGGGCTCCGCCGCGGTTGTCGGCGTCCACCCAGGGAAGGCGCTCGTCGCCCTTCGGCCGGCCCACGAGCACCGTCGGCACGCCGAGCCGGGGCAGCGTCTTCGGCAGAGGATCGTCCCCGTGCAGCGACATGAGGATGACGCCGTCCACGTGGCCCTGGCGCACGTAGCGCTCCACCTTCGCATGCTCCCGGTCGTCACGGGCCATGAGGAGCAGGAGTTGCAGCTCGGTGTGCGCGAGTGCGGCGGAGACGCCGCGGACGATGCTGGGAAAGAAGGGGTCGGAGAAGACCCGCGTCTCGGACTCGGAGACGACGAGGGCGATCGTGTCCGTCCGCCTGGTCACCAGGGTGCGGGCGGCGCGGTTGGGCGTGTAGCCGAGTTCGTCGATCGCGCCGAGGACGGCGTCGCGCGTCGCGGGGCGCACGTTGGGGGAGCCGTTGACGACGCGCGAGACCGTCGCCGTCGAGACCGTCGCGAGCCGTGCCACCTCCGCGATGGTCGGGAGCGACCGGCCCCCGTCGAAATGCTGCTCGGCCTTTCTGATCTTCCGCCTCCTTTACACGTCGACCCGTGCAGTGTAATGTAAGCGCTTCCAAATGAAAGCGCTTACATCTTATAGAGCGCTTCGGGCGGTCGAGCCGACGGGCTCCCGCGCGGATTCTTCGAGGAGGTCGAGATGCTGAAACCATTGAAGGCGTCGACGTGGTCGCGCGTCATCGCGCTGCTCGCAATCGTCGCCAGCCTCGTGCTGGCGGCGCTCGGCTGCGGAGGCGACGAGTCGGTCTCCGGCGGACCCGAGACCGCGGCGGCGGGCAACGAGAAGGTGACGCTCACCGTCGGGCTCTTCGGCACGTTCGGCTACAAGGAAGCCGGCCTGTACGACGAGTACATGACGCTCCACCCGAACATCACCATCAAGGAGACGAGCATCGAGTTCGAGCAGGACTACTACCAGGCCCTGCAGACTCATCTCGCCGGCGGCGCCGGGCTGTCCGACATCCAGGGCATCGAGGTCGCGCGCATCGCCGAAGTGACGCAGACGCAGGCGGACAAGTTCGTCGACCTGCGCGACCTCGGCGCAGACGACCTCGAGAGCACCTTCTTCCCGTGGAAGTGGGGGGCGGCCACGAGCCCCGACGGCGCGGTCGTCGGGCTCGGCACGGACACCGGCCCGCTCGCCATCTGCTACCGGACCGATCTCTTCAAGAAGGCAGGACTGCCGACCGACCGCGACGAGCTCGCGTCGATGTGGCAGACGTGGCCCGACTTCATCGAGGTCGGCAAGCAGTACGCGGCGAAGGCGCCCGACGACTCCGCGTTCATGGACAGCGCCTCCGGCTACTACAACGCCATCATCGGGCAGTCGGAGACCCAGTACTACGACGCTGACGGCAACCCGATCTACGACACGAACCCGGCCGTCAAGGACGCGTGGGACCTCGCGGTCTCGACGATCCAGGCCGGGCTGACCGCGAAGCTCAAGCAGTTCGACCAGCCGTGGAACCAGGCGTTCGCCAACGGACGCTTCGCGACGATCGCCTGCCCCGCCTGGATGATCGGCTACATCAAGGGCCAGGCCGGCGACTCGGGCTCGGGCAAGTGGGACGTCGCTCCCATCCCGGGCGGCGGCGGGAACTGGGGCGGCTCGTATCTCGCCATCCCGGCCGCAAGCGAGCACCAACAGGAGGCGTACGACCTCATCCAGTGGCTGACCGCGCCCGAGCAGCAGGTGAAGATGTGGACGCAGGCGCAGCACTTCCCGTCGAGCTCGACCGCGGCCGACGACGATGCCGTCGCGGCGGCCACGGACGAGTACTTCTCGAACGCGCCCGTGGGCGAGCTCTTCAAGGAGTCCGCCGACAACCTCACCGTTGCGATCCTCGGGCCGAAGGACGGCGTCATCAAGGACACGATCTCGAACGGTCTCCTGCGGGTCGACCAGCAGGGCGAGGACCCCGACACGGCCTGGCAGAAGACCATGGACGAGATCGCGAGCGCCATCGGATGACGCACTGCGGGCGATCCTGACCTCCTCACCGGCGGCTCCCGGCTGTATCGTCGGGAGCCGCCGGACGCCCTAGGCACGCGATCGTGGCGAAGACCAGCACCGATACCGAGCTCGCCGCGGCAGTCGCCCTCCGCGCGGAGCCGGCGGCACCGCAGCCCTGGCGCATGCGGCTGACGAGGCTCGACCAGCGCTTCTCCCCGTACGCGTACGTCTCGCCCTTCTTCCTCCTCTTCATCGCCTTCGGGCTCTTCCCCCTCGTCTACACCGCCTGGGTCTCGCTGCACAGCGTCACGCTCCAGAACACGGACGAGATGAAGTGGGTGGGGCTCGACAACTACACGCGCCTCCTCCACGACGACCGCTTCTGGAACGCCCTCACGAACACGTTCACGATCGGCGTCATCTCCACGGTTCCGCAGCTGCTCATGGCGCTCGGACTGGCCTACGCGCTCGATTGCAAAGTGCGGGGATCGACGTTCTGGCGTGTCTCGCTCCTCATGCCGTACGCGACCTCGGTCGCGGCCGCCACGATCGTCTTCGCCATGCTCTTCGGCCGCGACTTCGGCCTCATCAACTCGTTCCTCGGTCTCTTCGGCTTCGACAACGTCGACTGGGAGAGCGGTCGCTGGTCGTCGCAGATCGCGATCTCGACGATCGTCACGTGGCGCTGGACGGGCTACAACGCGCTCATCTACCTCGCGGCCATGCAGGCCGTCCCGAAGGACCTCTACGAGGCGGCGGAGGTGGACGGCGCAACGCGCTGGCACCAGTTCCGCCACGTCACCGTCCCGGGCATCTGGCCGACGATCGTGTTCACGATCATCATCTCGACGATCGGGGCGACCCAGCTCTTCGGCGAGCCTCTCCTCTTCGGCGGCGCCGGCGGCCACTCGGGCGGGGCCGACCACCAGTACCAGACGCTCGGCCTCCTGCTCTACGAACAGGGCTGGTTCAACTTCCAGCTCGGCCGTGCCGCAGCGACGGCCTGGACGATGTTCCTCATCATCATCGTCGCGGTCGGGATCAACGCGCTGCTCGCCGCACGCGGCAGAAGCGCGTTCACGCTCGGCCGGAAGGGGAAGGCGGCGTGAGCGCCGTCGCGAGCCCGCGCAGGTTCCTCGGTCACCGGGTCGGGGAGCGCCGTGGAGGGCCGATCACCTACCTCGTCCTCACGCTGACGACGGTGCTCGCGATCTTCCCGCTCTACTGGACGGTCGTCGCGGCGTCGCGCACGAACGCGGACATCTCGAAGACGCCTCCTCCGCTCACCCCCGGCGGAAACCTCTTCTCCAACATCCGCGAGGCGCTCGACCAGGTCGACATGTTCAAGGCGCTCCTGAACTCGCTCGTCGTCGCGGGAGCGATCGCCCTCGGAACCGTCTTCTTCTGCACGCTCGCCGGATTCGCGTTCGCGAAGCTCCGCTTCCGAGGGAGCACGGCGCTGCTCATCATCCTTCTCGCGACGATGATGGTGCCGGCTCAGCTCGGCGTCGTCCCGCTCTTCATCCTCGTCGCCAAGCTCGGCTGGGTGAACCACCTGCAGGCCGTGATCCTGCCGACCCTCGTGAGCGCCTTCGGCGTCGTCTTCATGCGGCAGTACCTCATCCGCGCGCTGCCCACCGAGATCATCGAGGCGGCGGTCGTCGACGGCGCCTCGACATTCCGCATCTTCCGCTCGATCGTGCTCCCCACCGCCCGCCCGGCGATGGCGGTCCTGGGGATGCTGACCTTTCTCACGGCCTGGAACGACTTCTTCTGGCCGATCATCGCGCTGTCCAGCCAGAACCCGACCGTCCAGGTCGCGCTCAACAGCCTCGGACAGGGCTACGTCCCTGATCGCTCCATCATCCTCGCGGGCACGCTCGTCGGGACAGTGCCTGTGCTGATCGTCTTCGCGCTCCTCGGGAAGCAGATCGTCGGCGGGATCCTCGAAGGAGCCGTGAAGGGATGAGCCGCGGAGTTCTCGACCCCGAGCAGGCAGGCGAGCCGGCCGGAGGCCGCCGCTTCCCCGCCGGGTTCGTGTGGGGAGCAGCGACGGCGTCGTACCAGGTCGAGGGCGCGGTCGCGGCCGACGGGCGCGGAGAGAGCATCTGGGACCGGTTCGCGCACACGCCCGGACGGGTCTGGAACGGCGACACGGGCGACGTCGCCTGCGACCACTACCACCTCTACCGCGAGGACGTCGCCCTCATGGCGGAGCTCGGCCTCGACGCGTACCGCTTCTCGATCGCCTGGCCCCGTGTGGTGCCCGACGGATCCGGCGCCGTCAACCAGCCCGGGCTCGACTTCTACGACCGGCTGGTCGACGAGCTCCTCGAGCACGGGATCGAGCCGTACCCGACGCTCTACCACTGGGATCTCCCGCAGGCGCTCGAGGACGCAGGCGGCTGGCCGGAGCGGGCGACCGCGGAGGCCTTTGCGCGCTACGCGGGAATCGTGGCCGAGCGGCTCGGGGATCGCGTCCGCCACATCGCAACCCTCAACGAGCCCTACGTCGTCGCCGAGCTCGGCTACGGCGTCGGCAGCCACGCTCCGGGGCGCACCGAGCCCGACGCGGCGCTGGCCGCGGCGCACCACCTGCTCGTCGCGCACGGTCTGGCGGCCGCGGCGATTCGATCGGCCGCCCCGGACGCCGAGGTCGGGATCGTCCTCAACTTTCACCCGAAGCATCCGGCTACCGCGCACATGCTCGATCACGAGGCCGCGATCGTCGCGCACGACCGGCTCAACCGCTGGTATCTCGATCCGATCGCCGGGCGCGGCTATCCCGAGGAGGCGGTGCACGCGGCGGGCTGGCATCGAGAAGAAGTGCAGGACGGCGACCTCGGGTTGATCGCGAGCCCGCTCGACTTCCTCGGCATCAACTACTACTGCCGCCACCTCGTCCGCTCGCCCTTCCTCCCGGCGCTCTCCTCGACCGACGGGCGCGAACAGACGGAAATGGGCTGGGAGGTCTATCCCGAGGGTCTCCTCGAGGTGCTGGAGTTCGCCGCGTCGAGAACCGGCGACCTCCCGCTCTACGTCACGGAGAACGGCGCGGCCTATCCCCTCGACGCGCGCGATCCCACGAGCGATCCCGACCGCGTCAGCTTCCTCGAGCGCCACTTCGAGGCGGCCCTGACCGCGATCGAGCGCGGACTGCCGCTCCGCGGCTACTTCGTCTGGTCGCTCCTCGACAACTTCGAGTGGCCGCACGGCTACAGCTACCGCTTCGGGATCGTGCACGTCGACTTCGACACGCTCGAGCGCCGCGTGCGCGACAGCGCGAAGCTCGTCTCGCGCGTCGCCCGGGACGGACTGCCCTAGTACTGTCTCCTCCACACCCAGCGCCGGGAACGAGGAAGGAGCGAGGATGCCGGTCGACGCGACACCGGAGACGTTCAAGGAGCTCACGAGCGAAGGCAGCGTCTTCGTCGACTTCTGGGGCCCGCGCTGCCAGCCCTGCCTGGCGATGATGCCGACGATCAAGGACCTCGAAGATGAGGCCGCCGGAACCGTCACAGTCGTCAAGGTCGACTCGACCCAGAACCGCGACGTCTGCCGCGAGCTCCGCGTCTTCGGCCTGCCGACGTACATCTTGATGCGCGACGGCGAGGAGCTCGAGAGGCTCTCCGGCGAGGTCTCGAAAGAGCAGGTGGAGGAGGCATTCGCAACGCTGAAAGGAGGTGGCGCTGCATGAAGCTCGACGGCAAGAAGGTGATCGCGCTCGGCGAGCGGGACGGCGTTCCCGGGCCCGCGATCGCGGAGTGCGTGCGCTCGGCGGGAGCCGAGCCCGTCTTCGTCGAGACGGAGTGCTTCGTCTGAACGGCCGCAGGGGCCATGGACCCGGAGAACCAGGATCGGATCAAGAGCCTGGTCGACGAGCACGGGGCCGACGACATGGTGGTGGTGCTCGGCGCAGCCGACCTCGAAGCGCTCGAGGTCGCGGCCGAGACGCTGACCGTCGGAGACCCGGCGTACGTGGGTTCACTGGCAGGAGTCCAGTTGGGGCTCCCCGTCGTTCACATTCTCGAGGCCGACGTGAAGGAGCAGGTCGATCCCGGCGTCTACGACGAGCAGGTCGGCTTGCTCGAGATGACGCTCGATGTCGACCAGGTCAGGCGCGCCGCCGAGAAGTTCCCGGGGCGGGACTGAACCTGAAGCAATTCGTCGTGTGGTCGTTCACCAGGCCGCACGCCTGCATGAACGCGTAGCAGACCGTCGGGCCGACGAAGCGGAAGCCCCGGCGCTTGAGATCCTTGCTCATCGCCGTCGATTCCTCCGTCTCGGCCGGGATCTCGGCGATCGTCTTCCAGGCGTTCACCTTCGGCTCGCCGCCGACGAAGCTCCACACGAGGTCGCCGAGGCTCCCAACCTCGAGGACGGCCTTCGCGTTCGCGATCGCCGACTCGATCTTCAGACGGTTACGAACGATGCCCGCGTCGGCCATGAGCCGCTCGACGTCGGCCGGACCGAACCGGGCCACCTTCGCGGCGTCAAAGCCTGCGAAGGCCTTTCTGTAGCCGTCGCGCTTGCGCAGGATCGTCGACCACGAGAGGCCTGCCTGTGCGCCTTCGAGGACGAGCATCTCGAAGAGGTGCCGCTCGTCCCGCGACGGCACGCCCCATTCCTCGTCGTGGTAGGCGACGTAGAGTGGGTCACCTTCGGGAACCCAGGCGCAGCGCACCGCGTCAGGCATCGCCGTGACTGTAGCCCGCGTCCTCCTCGGCCATGAAGCGCACGAAGAAGTAGACGAGGAGGCCGAAGAAGACGATCGCCTCGCTCACCGCCATCAGCGTGCCGCCGATCTCCTGGTCCTGGAGCGGCTGGAGGCCCCAGAGCCGAGGCGCTTCCACATAGGTGTCGTAGAGCGGGGAGGGCAGCAGCGCGAGGAGAAGGCCGAGCGGGCTCGCGAGGACGAACGCGGCGAAGAGGTAGGCGGCCTTGCCGCCCGCCGACAGGTGCCACGGCTCCTCCTGGAAGACAGGCCACCAGAGGAAGACGCCGGCGACGACGTAGCTCAGGTGCTCGAGGCCGAGCAGAACGCTGTTGCCGAGTGCGGCCTCGTAGGCGAAGGGAATGTGCCAGAGCGCATACGTCGCCAGCCAGAGCGGGAGCGCCACGATCGGGCGCGTGAGGAAGCGCGTCACCGGATTGCCCGCGACCCAGCCGGCGACCCAGGGGCCGAGACCGAGGACGACGAGCGCGGGCACCCATTCCGCAAGGACGACGTTCTGCAACAGGTGCGCCGAGACGAGGTAGTGGACGGCGATCGTGGCCACGGGGCTCACGACGGCGAGGAGCGCGAGGGCGAGGCCGGTGAAGAAGAGCCCCGAGCGCAACCGCGACGGCGGGTTCCTCCGCGCCGCCAGGACGTAGGCGACCGCGAGCCCCGCGAGGACGACGACCTCCCCCCAGGCGGGATACCAGCTCGAGGCGGGCGGCGTCTCACCCAGCAGCATCGCCTCAGGCTAACGGCGTTGGGGCTGGTCTCACCCCGCCCGGGGTGAGATAGTCGGCCGGTGCGGAAGGTCGGAGTCGACGAGCTCATCCTGGGTTCGAGAGCCCGGAGGGCGGGGGAGCCTCTCGGCGCGGAATGGGTCGACGTCCTGCGCGGGATCCCCCTGTTCGCCCCGCTCTCGAAGCGTCACGTCAAGCGGATCGCGAATCTCGCGCGACCACGGCGCTTCGCTGCGAACTCGCCCATCGTCACGAAAGGCCAGCCGGGAGAGAGCTTTTTCGTCATCCTCGATGGGGAGGCGACGCTCCGCCTGCCCGGACGGAAGAGCGTCACGCTCGGTGCGGGAGACTCGTTCGGAGAGCTCGCGCTTCTCGACGGCGGTCCTCGCACCGCGACCGTCATCGCCAAGTCCTCCGTGCTCACGATGTCGATCGCGCGGCGATCCTTTCTGAAGCTCCTCAAGAGCGATTCGGAGCTCGCTCTCGGCCTGCTCAAGGTCATGGCCGAGCGCCTGCGCGAGGCGAACCAGGAAGGCGTCGGCTAGAAGAGTCGTTCGCTACGCTGGCCTCACCCGCGGGCGTAGCTCAACGGTAGAGCCCCAGCCTTCCAAGCTGGTGACGAGGGTTCGATTCCCTTCGCCCGCTTCGTTCGTACGCTAGGTTGCCCGTCGTGTCCTGGCATGACTGGCTTCTCTTCCTGCACGTCGCGGCGGCGTTCGCGCTCGTCGCGGCGCTCGTGCTCTACACGGTCCTCATCGCCGTCATCTGGAACAAGGACGTGCCACGCGACGTGGCGAGGCTCTTCGGGATCTCGAAGGTTGGCGACGTGCTGATCGCAGTCGGCTCGATCGGCGTCCTCGTCTTCGGGATCTGGCTCGCGATCGAGGATGACAGCTACCGGCCCTGGGACGGCTGGGTGATCGCCGCGCTCGTCCTCTGGTTCGTCCTGGGTGCCCTCGGGTCGCGGACCGGGAAGATCTACGACGCCATTCGCGCCCGCGCGAGAACGCTGGCGCAGGAGGGAAGCGACGCACCGAACGCCGAGCTCCAGGCGATGGTTCAGGACCGTCGCGGCCTCTGGCTCCACGTTGCGGGCATCGTCACGGTGCTGCTCCTACTCGTCGACATGATCTGGAAGCCTGGAGCGTGACCGTGCTCGCCGTGATCCGGCCCGACAGCTGGAACTACCCCCTCTTCGTGCACGTGCTGGGGGCCATGGTGCTCGTCGGCGCGCTCATCACCGCGGGTACCGCCCAGGCCCTGTCGTGGAGGCCCGAGGGAAACGCCGCCGCCTACTCGCGGCTGTCGTTCCGCACGCTCCTCATCGTCGCGATCCCGGCCTGGTTCGTGATGCGGATCGGCGCGGAGTGGATCTACTCGAAGGAGAAGTGGGCTGACGTTCCCAACGAGCCGGACTGGCTCGGCGTGGGCTACATCACCGCCGACCTCGGCGGGATTCTCCTGCTCGTCTCCGTGATCCTCGCCGGATTCGGCGCCCGGCGCCTGGCCCGGGCGGAGGGAGGATCGACGATTCTCGCCCGGTCTGCGGGCGCCGTCGCCCTCGTCGTGCTCGCGCTCTACCTCATCGCCCTCTGGGCGATGACGGCAAAGCCGGGCTAGACGACTGTTACGGCTTCATGAAGCGCTGCCGGAAGGCAATCCCGGCGGCGTCTGCGCGCGTATCCCTGCCTGACCAACGAACGCAGTACCGGCCGGGCCTGCGTCTCCCCTTGGAGACAGGAGGCCAACATGAAGTTCCTCAGATTCACCCTCATCGCAGCGGCCGCGCTCGCCTTTGGAATCGCCGTGGCCGCATGCGGCGGTAGCTCGAGCTCGAGCGCCGCGCCCGCGAGCGGGACGAACGCCTCGGCAGGCGGCGGGGCGGGTGGCTACGGCTACGGCGGAGGGGGCGGGTCGAGCTCGGCGTCCGCGGTGACGCTGAAGACCGCGAGCTCGCCGCTCGGCTCGATTCTCGTCGACCAGGACGGGAAGACGCTCTACCTCTTCGAAGCCGATTCGAAGAACAAGAGCAACTGCAGCGGCGGCTGCCTCAACCTCTGGCCGCCGATCATGGCGAACGGCAAGGCGACCGCCGGGAGCGGCGTCTCCGCGGGGATGATCGGGGCCGCAACCGGCTCCTCCCAGGTGACGTACGCAGGGCACCCGCTCTACTGGTTCTCCGGAGACACCAAGGCGGGCGATACCAACGGCGAGGGCCTGGACGATTTCGGCGGCGAGTGGTACGCGATCTCGCCGGCGGGCACGGCCGTCGTGGGGTAGAGCTCCGCGCGAACCCCGCCTGAACGAGCCGGGCGCACGCCGAGAAGGCTTCGTCCGGCTCGTCCTTCAGGCTTTTCGCATGGCGATCGACCCCGCCTCCGAGCGGGTCGTATACATCAGGCCGCGCACGATTCTCCAGGTGCTGGGGATCGTGCTCGCGACGCTGGCGATCATCGCCTTCGTCTACCTGGCCTGGCACATCATCACGTGGATTCTCGTCGCAGTGTTCCTCGCGCTCGCCCTCAACCCGGCGGTCGAGAAGTTCGAGCGCCGCGGGATGCGGCGTGGCTACGCCTCGGCGACCGTGTTCCTGCTGGCGCTCGCCGCAATCGTGGGGCTCGGCTTCCTCGTCCTGCCTCCGCTCGTCAGGCAGGTGACCGACTTCATTCAGGCGGTCCCGGACCTCGTCGACGACATCGTCGCGGGCCGCGGGCCGCTCGGCTTCCTGCAACGGGACTACCACATCGTCGACCGCATTCGTGCTGCGATCGAGGAGAACGGCGTCGGAGGCGTGCTCGGCGTCACGGCACCCGCGATCGCCGTGGCTCAGAGCGTCTTCTCCGTGATCATCGGCTCGGTCGTGATCGCTTTCCTGACCTACTTCATGCTGCTCGACGGGCCGCGGATGGTGGAGCGCTTCTACAACTTCCTGCCCGAAAGCGCCCGGCCGGGCTGGCAGCGGGTCGGCCAGGAGATCTACCGCACGGTGGGCGGCTACGTCACGGGCAACATCTTCATCAGCGTCATCGCCGGCCTCGCGGCGATGGTCGTTCTCTTCGTCCTCGGAAGCTCCTACTCGGTCGCCCTCGCCGTCGTCGTGGCGCTCCTCGACCTGATCCCGCTCGCCGGTGCGACCATGGCCGCCGTCATCGCCTCGGCGGTCGTGTTCGTCGAGCTCGGCTGGGTGAAGGGCGTGATCATCGTCGTCTTCTTCCTCCTGTACCAGCAGCTCGAGAACCATGTCCTGCAGCCGATCATCTACGGCCGGACGGTTCAGCTCTCGCCGCTCGTCGTCCTCATCTCGGTGCTGATCGGGGCGGAGCTCGCGGGGATCCTCGGCGCGCTCGCCGCGATTCCCGTCGCGGGCATCGTCCAGGCCGTCGCCCGCGAGCTCTTCCGATACCGCGCGGGAGCTCCCCCCTCTCCTCCGTAGCCTCCCCAAAGAGGGTGATTTGCACGGTGTTTCCCCGTGCCTACGCTTTGTGCGAAAGGAGACGACAGCATGGCAGCAACTCTCAGCCATGCGGCCGGGCAAGAACGATATGAAGTGCGCGAGATCATCGAGGGTCAGGCGTTTGGCCCCGAGATCCGCCACGAATGCCGGGACTACGTCCAGGCAGTCGAGTTCGCGTTCGAATTCCTCCAGCGGCGTGATCCAGGCCGCGAGGGAATCGTCCACGCGCTCGAAGTGGTGAAGGTCGACGGAAGGCAGCGCGAGACGGTGTGGTCGTACGACCACGAGCGCGAGCGTGCCCGCCTCGACCCCGTGCGCAAGTGGGGCTACGACGTCACGCGCAGCTGGAGCGGTCCGGCGCGCCCCGTGACGCGTCCCGCGTTCGGCCGCCTGCAGCAGCGACGCGCCTAAATCTGGGGATCCGCGGGTAAGCGGCTTTACACTGCGGATCCCTCCAGGCGTGAGCGCACAACCCAAGAGAACCGAAGCCGGACGGCTGCGAGTCCTCGTCGCGGACGACGAGCCTCCGATCAGGCTGCTCTGCCAGGTCAACCTGTCCATCGCGGGCATGGACGTCCTGCAGGCCACCGACGGCGAGGAGGCGCTCGAGCTCGCGCGAACCGGGCGGCCGGACATCGTCCTCCTCGACTTGATGATGCCGCGCATCGACGGGTGGACGGTGGCGCAGGAGCTCCGCTCCGACGAGCGTACGAAGGAGATTCCGATCGTCTTTCTCACGGCGCGCGCCACGGCGAACGACCGCCGCCGCGCGGAGGAGCTCGGCGCCCTCGGCTATGTGCTGAAGCCGTTCGACCCGGTCGGGCTCGCGCCGCTCGTCACCGACGTCGTCGACCGTTGTGCACGGGGAGAGAGCGAGCAGCTTCGACGCGAGCGCCCGCCGGAGCTCTGGCCCGCGGATCTCGAGGGATGATCCCGTTGCCGGGTAGCAGCCCGGCGACGTACCATGCGACGGCCAGGGGCGGCAAGCAAAGGAGCAGGAGACGAGGGGGCGCAGCTTCTCATCGCTAGTGCGGTCACCGACCGCCCTCGGCTGGGCGGCTGCCTTTCTCGCTCCGGCCGCCATCTCGGCACTCGACGCGCTCTCGCACCGGCCGAGCACGCAGCTCGCAGGATTCCTCTACCTGTTCGCCGTGTCGCTCGCGGCGTACTTGGGTGGCTTTGCGCCGGGCCTCGTCGCGTCGGTGGTCTCGACGCTGGGGCTTGCGTACTTCTTCACGCCCCCGCGCCACGACCTCATTCCGAACAACGGCGACCAGGCGGGCGGCGTCGTGCTCTTCTTCATCGTGGCCATCCTGATCTCGCAGCTGTTCGAGCGCCGGCGGCAGGTGCAGCGGGAAGCGGAGGCCGCCTCCGCCCGCGCCAACCGGTTGCAGGCGGTGACCGCCCGGCTCGCCGAGGCCGTGACGCCGCAACAGGTGCTCGACGCCATCGTCACGGAAGGCGTCGAGGCGGCGGAGGCCCGGGCCGGGGCGATCGGCCTTTTGAGCCACGACGGGGAAACGATCGACATCGTCGCCCAGCGCGGGTACGAGCAGAACATCTTCGTCGGCTGGGAGACGTTTCCGCTCGATCGCGAGACGCCGATGGGCAGAGCGATCCTCGAGGAGACGCCCTTCTTCTTCAGCACCTCGGCCGAGCGTAACGCCGCGTTCCCCAACATGGCCGGCCTCAGCGGCCCGAGCCACGGGCTCGCCATCCTGCCGCTCGTGGTCGAGGGGCGAGCGGTCGGCGGGATCGCGTTCACCTTCCCGAGGGAGATCGAGTTCGATGCCGACCGGCGCGCGCTGAAGGCCACGCTCGCCCAGCAGGCAGCCCAGGCCATCGACCGTGTGCGGCTCTACGAAGCCGAACGGGCTCTGCGCCAGCGGATGACGTTCCTGGCCGACGCGAGCGAGCTCCTCGGCTCGTCTCTGGACTACGAGGCGACGCTCGCCGAGCTCACCCGCCTCGCGGTTCCCGAGATGGCGACCTGGTGCTCCGTGGACATGGTCGCCTCCGACGGCTCGATCCGACGGCTCGCGGTCGCGCACGAAGACCCGGAGCGCATCGCGTGGGCGGAGCGGCTCGGCGACGAATACCCACCCGATCCGGACCAGCCGATGGGCGTTCCCAACGTCATCCGGACGATGACCGCGGAGTTCGTCCCCGACATCGCCGACGACCTCCTCGTCGAGGCCGCACAGGGTGACGAGCGCCTGCTCGAGATCGTCCGCGAGCTCGGGCTGCGGTCGGCCATCACGGTGCCGCTCGTCGCCCGGGGGCGCGCCCTCGGCGCGCTGTCCCTCATCCGCGACGAGTCCGCGCCGCGCTATACGGAGGTCGACCTCGACCTCGCCTCGGAGCTCGCCCGCCGGGCCGCGTCGGCGGTCGACAACGCGATCCTCTACCGCGAGGCCGAGCGCCGCGGCGATGCCACCCGTGCGCTCGCCCACGTCGACGACGGCGTCGTCCTCGTCGACCAGGACGGAGTCGTCGTCTCGGTCAACCCGGCGGCCGCGCGGATCCTGGCGGTGGACGCGTCGGAGGTCGTGGGCGAGACCGCGATCGGCGCGATCGGCGCGTGGAGCGAGATCGACGACAACGCGAAGCCGGAGCGCGGACAGACGCGCGGCCCGGTCACGCTCCCGCTCGTCCTCGTCGACGGTGCCGAGCGCTGGGTCTCGGTCTCCGGGGTCGACTTCGGCGACGGCGTCGTCTACGCGCTCCGCGACGTGACGGAGGAGCGCCTCCTCGAGCGCACGCGGAGCGACTTCGTCGCCACCGCATCCCACGAGCTCAGGACGCCGCTCGCCGCGGTGCTCGGCGCCGTGAAGACCCTGCGGCGGGAGGATGTCTCCTGGGACGCCGAGCAGCGCGAGGTGCTCATGGACATGATCGACCGCGAGGCCGAGCGCCTCTCGGGAATCGTCTCGCAGATACTCCTCACCGGCCAGCTCGACGCAGGGCGCCTCCCGTTCGAGGACGAGCGGTTCGATCCCGTCGCCCTCACGAAGAGCGTGGTCGACTCGGCCGAGCTCCACCTGCCGAGCGGAATCGAGCTCCGCGTGCAGGCGAAGGACGACATCCCGCTCGTCACCGGCGACGAGAACCAGCTGCGCCAGGTGATCGCCAACCTCGTCGACAATGCGATCAAGTATTCGCCCCAGGGGGGAGACGTCGAGCTGCGCCTGAACCGAAACGGGCAGTTCGCGCGCATCGAGGTCGTCGATTGCGGCCTCGGCATCCCAAGTGACGAGCAGGATCGGATCTTCGAGAAGTTCTACCGCCTCGACCCCGCCCTCACCCGCGGCGTGAACGGGACGGGCCTCGGCCTCTACATCAGCAAGGAGCTCGTCGAGCGCATGAACGGGCGCATCTCGGTCGACTCGGAGCTCGGGCGCGGGTCGACGTTCGTCGTCGAGGTGCCACTGGCCGTCTGAGCCGCGGCCAGGACGGCCGCGATCGCCATGCCCGTGAACGGCCAGAGCAGGTAGGACGTCTGGAACACGCGGCCCAGGAAGAGCAGCAGGAAGATCGACGCGGCGAAGCCCGCGGCGCCGACCCAGGGCTGCCGTGACCGCAGCTGGCTGCGCACGAGCACGAGCGTGGCCGGGAGCCAGACCAGGAGCACGATGAGGCCGAACGGGTAGCCGGCGCTCCGGTTCCTGAGCACGTCGAGCCGGACGAGGAACGAGGCCAGCCCGTACCCGATGATGCGATAGTCGCTCGTTCCGTAGCCGATCGTGTCCGCCCAGAGGGCGCCCGGCGCTGCGACCAGGAAGGGGAGCACCCCCACGGCGACGACCCCGGCGAAGATGCCCGCCGCCCGGGCAAGGCTGCTGCGGCCGTCCCGGCTCATGAGCAGCATCGCGAAAAAGAAGGGGAGCGCGACGAGCGCGAACTGCTTGAGCAGCACGGCGGCGGCAAGGCACGCGGCTGCCCAGGCGAACCGCGAGCGGCTCGCGAGCCCGAACGCGAGGACGAGGAAGAAGAGAGACGGCGCGTCGGCAGTTCCGAACCACGCTGCCTGGACGATGAGCGGATTGGCCGCAAGCGCGGCCCCGACCGCGAGCCGGACGGTGAGCGGGCCGGCAAAGGACAGCGCGGCGGGGATCAGGCCCAGCGTCGCGAGGAGCACGAAGAAGCGATAGTCGTCGAACGGGGAGGGAAGGAGACGCCAGCCTGCGGACGTGATGGCGGCGCCCGGGAAGTAGGCGAAGTGGTCGAGCGCCATGTGGTCGAGCTGCGCGGTCCCGTCGCGGCTGTAGAAGCGCTCGATTCCCGTGCCCCGGTAGTCGTGCCCGTAGGGCGTCTGTCCGTCCAGGACGAGATCGCCCGCGACCTCGATCTGATACGTGGAGTCGTTCGTGTAGAACCACGGGTCCGACGACTCCCGCAGCGCGGCCTGGAAGAGCACGCCTGGCACGAGCAGGAGCCCGGTGACGAGCAGGGTGACGAACAGCGCCCGGCGTGCGGTCCAGCGCTCACGCGCATAGACGAGCGCGACGACGAGGACGAGCCCTGCTGCGACGGCGGAGTATTTGAGCGGAGCCGCGGTCCAGTGTCCGTTCGCGGCCGACACGAACCAGCCGAGCACGCCGTCAGGCCGGACCTTGCCCGGATGGAACGTCCAGCCCCCCTCGCCGAGCCGCGCGATGTTGACGAGAACGAGGAGCCCCAGCACGGCAAGGAGCGGAGCGGGGTGGACGACTCGCGAGCGCGGCAGCCGAAGGACCTCCGCAGCGCCCTCGGGAGCCGCGAAGGGGATCGACCGGCGGGGGGTTGGCGCCAGTTCCACGGACGTTCGGAACAAGGTACGACGCCGTCCGGCCGTAACCTTCCCGGGCCGCGCGCTGGGCAGACCGCGTTATGGTGGCGTGGCACCGGGACCTGTGGTCGACAGAGAGGGGAGCTTCATGAACCGAAAGGCATTCCTTGCCGTGCTCGCGCTCGTCACATCCGTGATCGGGCTCGTGGCGGTTGCACCGGCGGGCGCAATCACGCAAGGCACCCGCGACGAGACTCACACCAGCGTCGGGCTCGTGCGCTTCACCACGGCGGACGGGCGCTTCCGCTGCTCGGGCACGCTCATCGCGCCCACGGTCGTCCTCACGGCCGGCCACTGCACCGAAGGGCCGGCGACGAACGTCTACGTGTCCTTCGATACCGACCTCGCGCTCGATCCGCTCGCGCCGGGCATCACGCCGGAGGAGAGGGCGAGCCGGGAGGAGCACTACATCACCGGCACCGCTCATCCCGATCCGGGCTGGACGGGCCAGCTCAGCTTCGCGAAGCAGCACGACCAGGGCGTCGTGGTGCTCGACGCGCCCGCGAGCTCGAAGTGGCCCGATGTCGAGCCGGCCGAGCTGCCGCCGGTCGGCTTCCTCGATCAAAATCAGGGGAAGCTGAAGAACGAGACGTTCACACTGGTCGGCTACGGCGTGGAGATCGGCGACAAGAAGGCGCAGGTCGTCGTCCGCGAGCGCCGCTCGACGACGTCCTTCCTGAAGAACGTCGGGAGTGAGGTCGTGACGTTCCAGATCAACCCGAAAGACTCGAAGGCCGGAGGCGGTTCCTGCTTCGGCGACTCGGGCGGCGCGGTGTTCTGGGGCCCGTACGTGCTGGGCGACGCGTCGTACGTGAACTCGCTGACGTGCAACGCGACCGGCAGCTACCAGCGAGTCGACACGGCGTATTCGAGAAACTTCCTCAACGGCTTCCTCGACTGAGCCTTCGCTGAACCGCTGACGAAAAGCCCCCGCCTGCGCGGGGGCTTTTTCTTGCTGCTCAGCTCTCCCGAGGATCCGTCGCTCGGGCGATCCGCCCTTCGCCGGCGTGCTTGCGCACGACCTGGAAGCAATCCCCCTCGGCGACGACGTCCTCGACTTCCGGAATCGCGTGACCCGGCAAGACGGCGAAGAGCAGGGGGTCCGCGCGGATCTCCTCGTACTCGGGCGCCGTGAGTGATACGGGCTCGGTGCACTCGGCGTCTCCGCACTCGCAGATGAAGTCGATCCTGTCGAGCGCGCCGCCCCCGCTGATCTCCTCGACACGCTCGTTGACTTCGCGGAAGAGCGCTTCGTTGCGGGCCAGCCGTTCCTTGCGCCGTTCGCTTCGCTCGTCCGCGGTCAGGCGACGTCCTCCTTCGAGACGATCAGGAAGCGATTTCCCTCCTCGACGATCTTCTCTTCGTCGAGTCGAGGGTGCCCGGGGACGATCACGAATCGCTCGCCGTCGCAGCGCACCCTCGCGTAGTCCTCGAGCGTCAAGTCGAGTCGGTCCATGCATCGCTCGTCGATGCACTCGCAGAGAAAGGGAACGGACTGGCCCGGCTCGACGATCCTCTCGGCTCGCTCTCGCAGGCGCTCGTTCGCGCGGCGAAAGAGCTCTTCGTTCTCGACCAGCCGTTCTTCACGCGCGGAAGCCATGAGAACCCACTCCCGGGGGTTCGCCGCCCCAAACAGAAGGATCAGGCGACCCCTTCGTCGTAGCGCACGATCGAGTACCCGTCTCGCGCTGCGACGAGCGTCGTGGCCGCCTCGCCGTCGTGCTTCGATGCGAGCAGGTAGCGGCGGGGACGCTTCCGTGCAGTCTGGTAGTCGGCCCTGGTCACGAGGATCGCTTCGATGCAGCCCTCGTCGCCGCACTCGCAGAGAAGCTCGCGGGGCTCCCCGTCGTGCCACGCGGACAGGTCGGTGATGCGTTCGTTCACCTCACGGATGAGAACGGAGTTCCTCACGAAAGGCTCTTTGGTATCGTGTGGGGTATTAGAGACTAAAACGACGCGACTCCAACAACACGAAAAGAATCGTACGACACTTTTAGCCGCTATGTCAACCGACGAAACAACGGCGCGGAAACCCTGGCGATTCGTCACCAACCACACGCAGGTACTGCTCTGCGTCGCGCGTGACCCGGACACGCGCCTGCGCGACATCGCCGAGATCGTCGGCATCACCGAGCGCGCCGTGCAGCGGATCGTGGCCGACCTCGTCGAGAGCGGGTATGTGAAGCGTGAACGGGTGGGGCGACGCAGCCGCTATTCGCTCGATCGCGAACGCAAGATGCGCCACCCCTCGCAGTTCGACCACGAGATCGGCGAGCTCCTCGATCTCCTCGAGCTCGAGGAGGCTCGCGCGGCCGAGCGCCGGGCCGGCTGACGTCGGTCAGCTGGCGCCGGCCTAAAGCGAGCTCCCTCGGGCGCCCTTACCCCGTTCCGCCGAAGATTTCGGCCGCCCGGCGGACGACCTCGTCGTGCGGGACATCCTCGAAGCGCTGGGCAAGACCCACCTGTGGCCGAAGGGATCGATGATCTGGCCGTGGCGCTCGCCCCAGAACGCGTCCTGCAGGGGTGAGTGCACCTGCGCACCTTCGACGAGCGCCCGTTCCCAGAGCTCGTCAACCGCGTTAGTCGTGATGGTGAGCGCCCCGTATGTGCCGCCGAGCGTGAGCGGCGAGACGGCTCCGAACTCGGGAAACTCGTCGGCGATCACGACCAGGGAATTGCCGAAGCGGAGCTCGATCTGCACGAATCGCCCATCCGGGACGGGAATGCGATCGCCGATCTCTGCGCCGAGCGTTCGTTCGTACCACTCGGCCGCACGCGCCGCGTCACGGACGACGAGGTGTGGGGTTACCTCTGCCACGTCAAACCTCCTTCTATGGACATGCAGCCTCCGGAGAACCGGCGGCAGCTCGCCGGACGGTGAAGTTCGCGCCCCGACCACTTTAGGGGTGCGTCGTTCCGCCTCGGATAGGCGGTGGGCGGGCTTTCCACATTTTCCGGGCTTGATGGGTGTGTCCCAGAAATCCTGCGAGCCCGCTGGGAGCGCCGAAAAGCCGTAGTCGGCGCGTGCCGCTAATTCACGTACTCAGCGGCGTAGAGCGGTAACAAACCGCACAAGTCGTGCAAGTGGCTCCGAACCTTGTGCCGCACGACAGGTTTGGAGAGACTTGCGCCGATGTCGCATTTGCAGGTGTTTCCCTCAGAGTTCCGGCGCTTGCTAGACGCGGTCATGGCCGCCGCGAACGACTTTGTGGAGACCATCGACGATCGCCGGACCATGCCAGCCACGTCGGGGCAGATGACGACGGCGGCCTTTGACCGACCCGCTCCCGAGGAGGGCTTGGGGATGGCCGTCCTCGACGATCTGGAGGTGATCACGAACCACTCGCGCCCCGGCACGGGCCGTCTGTTCCCCTACGTCGTCGGCTCGGGGGAGCCGGTCGCCGCCCTCGGCGATCTCTACGCCTCGTTCCTCAACCAGAACCTGACCGCCTGGCGCTCAGCGCCGGCGGCTGTTGCGATCGAGCGGACGGTGGTTCGCTGGCTAGCTGAGGCCGTGGGCTGCAGCGGGTTCACGGGCAGCCTGACGAGCGGAGGCTCGCTTGCGAATCTGATGGGGCTCGCGATGGCCCGCGAGGCCAAGGCGCCCGCGAACGAAGACGGCGCCGAGGCCTGCGTCGCCTATGCCTCGCAAGAGGTGCACATGTCGATTCCCAAAGCACTCGCGCTGCTCGGAGTCGGGCGGGCAAATCTGCGCCTTGTTCCGGTCGATGAGCGCTTTCGCATCGACGTCAGCGCGCTCGCGGACGCTGTAGCAGGCGACCGAAACGAGGGGCGGCGAGCGATCGCGATCATCGCCTCGGCTGGCACGACCAACACCGGCGCGATTGATCCGCTCACTGACGTCGCCGAGGCAGTGTGGCGGTGGCGTGGCGATCACCTGATGGCGACCCGGAGGGCGATGGGTGCCAAGGTCGGGACCGGTGGATCGGCCGGAGTGGCGTGGCTGGCCAAGCGCGCCAACGCGTTGATTTTCCCGGAGCTGTGGACGGCGCGCAGCCGGGTGTGATGATGTCAGCCCATGGCTGAGAACTCCGTGCGTACTGCCATCGGCTACGAGTTCCCGACTGCGGACTGGCTGGATCCGTTCGACCTCGACGAGGGGCGAACGCAGTGGTTCTTCGTGAACCAGG
>Ga0207674_10001810_pt1 | contig 27274 bp, 20 predicted proteins | sample KBSCornC72_FD_184303 | JGI IMG/M metagenome (GOLD analysis project Ga0207674, IMG submission 184303) | Corn rhizosphere microbial communities from Kellogg Biological Station, Michigan, USA - KBS Corn C7-2 (SPAdes) (version 2) | ecosystem: Host-associated > Plants > Roots > Rhizosphere > Soil ...
ACCGCGCGCAGTGGCCAGACCACCACTTCCAGTCGCTCGGAGTAGTAGAGCAGCGGCGGCGTCGCGGGCAGCCGTATCCCCGCGGGCTCGGCGATGGTGTTACGGACAATCTCGGCCGTCGCGGGCTGCAGTGGCCAGGACGCGTGTTGTATCTCGCCGCGCATCAGGTGGCCGCCGCGCGTCGTATAGAGGCAGTAGCGTGCCGTCAGCCAGTCCGCCAGCGAGCCGGGTTGGGCGAGGTGCACCGGACCGATAGGCTGGTAGCGCGCCTCGAAGGCTGCGTGCCGCCTCCCGCTCCCCTGGCGTTCGCAACGATAGTGGATGATATCGCTCTCCGCTGCAATCTCAATCGCGAAGCGCGCATGGTAGTACGGCAGCGCGAAGAGCGCCCGCGCCCCCAGGACGGCGAGCAGGCTGCCAGCATCCAGGCTGAAGAAGAAGACGCCGGGCTTGTCGTCCGCCGTGACGTAGGTGCGCACGTTCAGCTCGGCGAAGCGTGTGGCGGTGGGGATGCCCGGCAGCCCGCGAAAGTGGACGCGCTCCATCTGGAACGGCACGACACCCAGCCACGCCTGGCCATCCCAGGTATCGAGCGCCAGCCCGGCGGGCAGCAGCGGCCGCACCATCTCAGCGGCGATGGGCCAGTGGGCGAACAGCAGTTTCCGCCAGACCTGGGTCATCACCCACGGACTGTCGGGCAGCGGCCAGGGGCGCGTATTGGCAGAGGAAAGCGCTTGCTCAGGTGTCATGCCCAGACGGTAGCGCAGACCAGCCGCCAGCCGCAAATGCAGCTACCAGGGGTGATACCTGTCACGATATACTCTGCAAAGGCTATTTTGCCGAGTAGGCGAGAGTGGAGATGATATGCAGCAAGATCGTGGCGAGATGAATGACGAGATGCGTGGCAGGATTTGCCTCATTACCGGCGCAACATCGGGCATCGGGCTGGTGACGGCCCGCGAGCTGGCCGCGTGTGGCGCAACCGTGGCGATGGTTGGGCGCAACGAGACGAAGACGCGGGCCGCGGTCGAAGCGATTCGCCAGCAGACCGGCAACGCCGAGGTAGACTATCTGCTGGCCGACCTCAGCTCGCAGGCGGCGGTACGGGGCGTGGCCGATGCCTTCCAGCGGCGCTATGGCGCGCTGCATGTGCTCGTCAACAATGCGGGCGCGGTCTTCATGCGCCGCCAGCAGACGGCAGACGGGCTGGAGCTGACCTTCGCGCTCAACCATCTCGCGCCGTTCCTGCTGACCAATCTGCTGCTCGATACGCTGCGCGCCAATACGCCCGCGCGTGTCGTCACGGTGGGATCAATGGCCCACCGAGGCGCGCACATCCCCTTCGACGATCTGCAACAGACGAAGGGACGGTATTCGGCGTTTGGTGTCTACGGCCAGACCAAGCTCGCCAATATCATGTTCACCTACGCGCTCGCCCGGCGGCTGGAGGGCAGCGGCATCACGGCGAATACGCTGCATCCCGGCTTTGTCGGGTCGAACTTCGCCCGCAACAACGGGCCGGTGATGAATGCCGCCATGAGTCTAGCACGCCCCTTCGCGATCAACGTGGAGAAGGGCGCCGCGACCTCGATCTACCTGGCGTCCTCGCCGGAGGTGGCGTCGGTGAGCGGGCAGTATTTCTACAAATGCAAGCCCATTCGCTCCTCGCAGGCGTCCTACGATGTGGCGGCGCAAGAGCGGCTCTGGCAGGTCAGCGAGCAGTTGACCGGGCTGGCGTGAGGCGCGTGAGGCGATTGTAGACCTTTAAATACCTACCCCAAAACACTCACCTGTCAGTCCCGTGCTTATGTTAAACTTGCCCGCAGAGAAGAATGCGAAAGCTGGCATTGGGGAGCGCGGACCCTTCGCACGCGTTGATTCTGTCCGCGCGGAAAGGCGGCATCCGATGGCATCGCAGACAACTGGACAGCCTATAGCGCCCGCCGTAGAGTCGGCGTCTGGGCCGGAATCCGTATCCATGGAGGAGCTGCAACTGGCGGCGCGCAACCACGCGATGCCGCTGGAAGCGCTCCGCTACCCAATCACCCCGGCGGGATTGCATTATCTGCTGATTCACTTCGATATCCCCGCCGTCGAGGTCGCTTCCTGGCGGCTCGCGGTGGATGGCCTGGTCGAGCGGCCGCTCGCGCTATCGCTGGAGGAGCTTCAGGCGCGGCCCAAAGTGACGCTGCCCGTCACGCTCGAATGCGCTGGCAACGGGCGCGCGCTGCTCGCCCCCCGCGCGATCAGCCAGCCCTGGCTCAACGAGGCGGTGGGGACGGCGGAGTGGACCGGCACGCCGCTCGCCCCGATTCTGCGCGAGGCCGGAATCCATTCCGACGCCATCGAGGTGGTCTTTACCGGGATAGATCGCGGCATTCAGGGCGGCGAGGCACAGGACTACCAGCGCAGCCTCACGCTGGACGACGCGCTCCGTGATGAGGTCTTGCTGGCCTACGCGATGAATGGCGCGCCGCTTCTGCCCCAGCATGGCTATCCCCTCCGACTGATCGTGCCCGGCTGGTATGGCATGACGCACGTCAAGTGGCTGCGCGGGATAACCCTCATCGCCGAGCCGTTCCAGGGCTACCAGCAGGCGGGAACCTATCTCTTCAAGACGAGCGAAGACGATCCTGGCGTGCCTGTCACCCGCATGGCGCCGCGCTCGCTGATGGAGCCGCCCGGCATCCCCGATTTCATGTCGCGGTCGCGCGTCCTCGCCGCTGGCCCGTGCACGCTCTCTGGCCAGGCATGGTCAGGGCAGGGGATTGTGGAGCGGGTGGAGATCAGCACTGATGGCGGGCGCACCTGGCAGGACGCCACGCTCGGTGAGTCGCCGTCGTCGTCACCCTATGCCTGGCGACCGTGGACGCTTGACTGGCAGGCGACGCCCGGCGAGTACGATCTCTGCTCGCGCGCCACCGACAGCGCAGGCAACACACAGCCACTCGACGCGCCATGGAATGTCGGCGGCTTCATGAACAACGCCGTGCAACACGTCGCCGTGACCGTCTCTTGAGCGCCGCTCTTGCGCCTGAATCCCCCTCTCCCTGAAAGGGAGAGGGGTTGGGGAGGGGCCGCTACTGCTGCATGGCCTGGATCGTATTGAGCGCCTCGATGACATGCCTGTTGAACTGGATCTGTGATGAGAAAATGTGCCGGACGATGCCGTCGCGATCAATGATATACGTGACGCGGCCGGGGAACATCCCCATCGTCGTCGGCACGCCATAGAGCTTGCGCAACGCGCCACCCTCGTCGCTGAGCAGGACGAACGGCAGCCGGTGGTGCGCGGCGAAGCTCTCGTGCGATTCCACCGAGTCCGAGCTGACGCCGACGACCTCCGCGCCCGCCTCCTTGAAGACCTCGTACGAGTCACGGAAGCTACAGGCCTCGGCGGTACAGCCCTGTGTCTCATCCTTGGGGTAGAAGTAGAGGACGACCGCGTGCTCCCCCAGCAGGTCGCTCAATCGTATGGGATTGCCGGTCTGGTCGGGCAGCGTAAAATCGGGCGCATGGTCACCCACCGCAACACGCCCGCCATCCCCTGTGCCTTTGTTGCCCTGATTGATCGAATCGGATCTATCTGTCATCTACACACTCCTTCTGAGTAGATTTTCTACTGAGTAGATGTTCTACCTGCTCCTGGTTTGCTATTGTAGTGCATCATCCAGGTATACGCACGCGTGTTATGCTCGCATGCTTGGGGCCACGGCAGAGGGAGTGACGCCAGAGCGTTGAAAGCAGGATGCGCAGCCACGGTGGCAGCGACTGCGCATCACAGGCAGATTACGCCAACTGGGGTGGTGGCGAGACTTCGGGCATGGGGAGTAGTGGCCTGCCAATCTGGCGGAAGATGCTCAAAAGATCGGGTAGCGCCCAATGCTGCACGATCAACCCATCGCGGATGCGGTCCACCATGAGAACTGTGTAGCTCACCGGATTACCTGTGGCGGGTGCGCCAAAGAACGGGCCTGACTGGGTCCCCTTGACTGTGCACACGCTGGCGATCAGGTCGTCTTCGTTGACCTGTGTCTCGATGCTATGGCGTGAATCGGGGACTGCCGCCTTATTCATCGGATAGTGTTGCCGTGTCTCGTACAGCCCTGGATGGCGTTCGATCTCCGCCCAATCGGCATTGTCGAGCGCGTCAAGCACCCGGCGTACTACCGCGCGATTCTCTTCTGCAGACATACTTTACCTCCTCACTCTCACTGTCGCTCTCGATGATGCCCAAAATCTTTCCTCCGCGACAAATGACGCGCCATTTAGTTAAGATACTTAACCAAATGAAATAGTACAGTTTCTTAAGTATAATGTCAAGAGGAGGACGACACATGACCGCAGACTCTATTCCTTTTGATCGCCTGATGATCGGCGCAACCCTTAATTTACTTTCGCAGGCTATCAATCGCCGCGTTGTCGAGGCGTTGCACGCGCAAGGCTTCTCAGACTTTCGTCCAGCATTTCATCCGGTCTTTCAATGGTGCAAGCCGGAGGGGAGCAGATTATCGGAGTTAGCCGAGATGTGCGGGGTGACAAAGTCGGCTATGACGCAACTCGTTGATGTGCTGGTGGGCCTTGGGTATGTCGAGCGCGTTCCTGATCCCCGCGATGGACGCGCGACATTGATCCGGCGTACTAACCGTGGCTGGGCTGTTAATCGGATTGCCAGAGAGGTGGTAGAGGCGACGCAACAGGAATGGAGTGTTGCTCTTGGGCCGACAGATTTTGCGCATGTTCTGGCGGCGCTGCGCCACCTCACTCGACTTGTCTATTCCCCTGTGGCAGTTCCTCAGCCTGAACACTAAGAAGATCTGGCGATCCAATGGGTGCAATCCATTCGCCCGAAAGCGCTATTCCCTGTTGGCATGACCATCTGCGCGCGGTATGATTCGCTCTTGAAAGCTGCTGGGCCATCCGATTGGGTGCGGAAGTCCAGATGCGGTAAAGAATGGATGGGGCATGCGGATTCTGATTTCGGGCGGTGGCACTGGAGGACATATCTATCCCGCGCTGGCGGTGGCGCGCGAGCTACAGGCGCGCTACAACGCCGAAATTCTCTATCTCGGCGACGCCAACGGCCTGGAGACGAAGATCGTGCCCGCCGCCGGGTTGCCGATGGTGACGATCACAGCGGGCAAGCTGCGCCGCTATCTCTCGCTCCAGACCCTCACCGATATCGGCCGCATCCCGGTGGGGATGATGCAGGCGGTGCGCCACGTGCAGAACTTTCATCCCGATGCGGCGTTTACCAGCGGCGGCTACGTCTCGGTGCCCGCCGGGTTGGCGGCGCGTATCGAAGGCGTGCCGCTGGTGATGCATCAGCAGGATGTCCCTGCTAATCTGGCGAACCGCCTGCTCACGCCGTTTGCCACGCGCATCTCCGTCTCGTTTCCCGACTCGCTCCGCCACTTTCCGCGCCGTCGCACGACCCTGACGGGCAATCCCGTCCGCGAGGAGATTCTGGCGATGGTTGGCGCCGACCCCGCTCCGCACAAAGCGCGCTTTGGCTTCTCGCCGGAGTGGCCGGTCTTGCTGGTGACGGGGGGCAGCCAGGGCGCGCGCCATCTCAATCAGGTGGTGGTAAATGCGCTGCCGGGGCTGTTGCAGCACTGCCACGTCTTGCACGTGAGCGGCGGGCTGACCTATGAGGCGACGCGCCATGCCGCCGATGCCCAGCTGTCTGAGCTGACAGACTCGCATGGCCGCTACCGGCTCTACCCCTACCTCAACGAAGAGATGCCCGCCGCGCTAGCCGCCAGCGATATCGCACTCTGCCGCTCCGGCGCGTCCACATTGACCGAGCTGGCGGTGATGGGGAGGCCAAGCGTACTCGTTCCGTTGCCGCCAGGCTTCACGGGCTCGCCGCAGGCCGTCAACGCCGAGATGTTTCGCCGGGCGGGCGCTGCGGAGATGGTGCTCGACCGCAACCTGACGCCGACGACGCTGGGCGCGGCGCTCTATCCCCTGCTGGATAATCCCCCGCGTCTGGCGCTGATGTCATCCGCCGCGCGCGCGCTCGGGCATGCCGACGCAGCGCCGACGCTCGCCGAGATAGTGGCATCGCTGGCGCGCGGCGGAGCATAACGGCGCAGCAAGACACCAAAAGCGCCGCTGGCGATTGCAGATCGGTAAAGGCGTCAGTCACCATCGCCTCGGCCATGCAATTGAGCAACTCCTGTTTGCTGGCGCGTAAGCCAGCACCGCACACGTGCCCTGATGTGCCCTGATGCAGACGCACCACCCTTACGGTGAGGCTGGTGTGGCCGTCGGATTGGGTGGCGGTGTGGGCGTTGCCTGGGGTGTTGGCGCGGGTGCAGGCGGGGGTATCGGCGTTGGCGCGGGGTGTGGGGTGACAGTGGGCTTGGGTCGCGGCCCGGCGGTCGGTGCGGGTGTCGGCGTTTTCCCATGGCCTGGTGTGCCGCCGCTGGATAGGTGCGATGGTCGGCCGCCAGGCGCGGGTGTGAAGGACGTCTGGCTCTGGTAGGTCACATGATGCCAGATTGCCGCCACATCTACGGTGATGGGTAGCCCGATGCGCGCGTTGTGGAACGCGATGGGCACCCTGGCCATGCCGCCGCTATTTGTCGTCCCGCTATACGACCGGTTGAGCGGGTCGAGCACACGCACCTGCACCTTTATACCCGCGGCAGGCATACCCGGCCCGTTCATCGTCGGATCCTGCACCCGGCAGACAATGTAGATCATGATGCGCTCGTTGCGGCGTGGCATCGAGTTCGACGGCCAGGCGCCTATCGTGAAGAGTGCGCCTGTTGGCGTGGCCGCGGCTGATCCCGCGGTAGGCGTGGACATGACGAGAGAAGGTGCGGATTTGGAGCTTCCCAGGAAAGCGTTCGGGCCAGCTAACTGGCACGCCGACAGGGAGACCATCAGGATGGCGAGTGCAGGCAGTAGGAGCGCCCAGCGTCGAGCGGGTGTTTCCATCGTGGACATCACCGCCTTGTACGCCCTGCCCGCCGCCTCTCATCGAGGCTCGGCTGCTGGCTTGTGGCCTGGTTACCGCCGTCGTCTGGCGGTCTGCCACCGGCCTGCGGCTAGTGATTGGCATCCTGTGCAATAACCATACCGGGGTTGAACCAGGAACACGTTCACGGCGACGTAGAGCAAGCGCGCGCCACTCATGAGGGTTCCTAAGGTGGCGGTCGCATTGCCCCATAAGAGTCCGCGCATTCCCAACGTGTGTCCGCGCTGAAAGCATCACTCCGTCGTCGGTTCGCCAGTGAGCCCGAATTGCCAGAGCAGGAAGGCCAGCTTATCGGCCAGCTCGGCGTCCTCTTGCTGGCGGGTTGACCCCATGCCGTGGCCCGCCTGCTCCTCCAGCCGAAGCAAGATGGGCTTATCCGACGACGTGGCCACCTGGAGCCGCGCCGCCATCTTCATCGCCATCCAGACGACGACGCGCGGATCATTGGCGCCGCTGGTGAGCAGCACGGCGGGATAGGCCGTGCCGTCGCGCACGCGCAGATACGAATCAATGATGAGCAGCCCATTGAAGCCGTCTTCGGTGGTCGCGCTGCCAAACTCCATCACATTGGGCGGGCCGTTTTCCGTCAACTCAGCCCGTAGCGCATTCGTGATGGCGACCCGCATCACCATCGCGGCGAAGAGATCGGGCCGACGCACGAGCGCGCCCCCGCTGGGAATGCCGCCCGCGCTTCCTCCTTCGCCCGCCAGCAGTCCGGGCCGTGTGTAGCCTTCGCTGACCAGATATTCGGCGCAGGCGATGAAGTCGCTGATGGTATTCTCTTTGTTGAGCAGACGCCCCGCCCGATGCCACTCGTCGCCTTTCTCACCGCCGCCGCGTATGCGGGCGACCGCCATCACGCCGCCGCGCTCGTACCAGGCGAGCATCTGTGGCATGAAGAACGGCGGGAGCGAGATGCCATACGAGCCGTAGCCAATCAGCAGCGTGGGATGCGAGCCGTCGCGCGCTAGCCCCCTGCGATGGATGATCGAGAGCGGGATGCGCTCGCCATCAGCCGCGGGCGCCTCGACCGCCTCTGCCTCGATCTCGCTGAAATCGACCGATGTCGGTGGAAGCCATCCGGTATCGCTGGCTGTGTCAGTCGCCACCTCGTAGCGCAGGATGCGTGGGGCAGCGGTCCACGCGGTGGTGGCGAGATAGACCACGCTGCTGCCCGGCTCGCCCGCCCAATCGAGAATCGCGCCGGTATCCGGCAGCGAGACGGCTTCCGGCGCGCCGCCCACGAGTGGCACGCGACGCAGCCCACCGATGCCCGCGTTCATCTCGCGCACCAGCAGATACTCGCCCGCCAAGCAGATATCCTGCACTACGGCTTCGCTCTGTGGCACGACGACCGTGGCCCGCGCCAGGTCGGGCGCGTCCTGGGTATCCAGTGCCAAAGCGATCACCTGATAGCGCGGCGCGTTGTGGTGTGTTAGCAGATAGAGCGTATTCCCCGTGAAAGCGAATCCGGTCACGGCATCGTCGGGGCTGGCGACGCGACGCCACGGGATGCTGGATGGGTCGGCCAGCCCGCTCGCTGGGGCGACATAGATCGAGTTTTCTTTGAGATCGCCGTGCAACATCAGCCCCACCATCCAGGGGCTATCTGACCGGACGACGACGAAGGGAATATCAATGCGGTCGAGGCTCACCCCGGCGTGCGCGCCACGCCCCAGCACGACCGGATCGCTAGCGGGATCGGAGCCGAGACGATGAAGCTGGACGCGACTGTCGAGATAGTAGTCGCTGGCAGGCGCCCCTGGCGTCGGGTCAGGCAGGCGGTTGTAGAGGAAGGAGACATTATCTTCCAACCAGCAGACGCCACCGAACCGCACATGCGGAATCGCCAGATTGAGCGCCTTACCCCCTTCGACATCCAGTACATAGAGGGTGCTATCCTCGGAGCCGCCTTGCGAGACACCATAGGCGACGAGCCGTCCATCGCACGACGGCGCGAACCAGTCGATCGCGGTATGTGCGTCGCCGCTCATGGCGTTCGGGTCGAGCAGCGTCGTCTCGGGCGTATCCGGCGCGGCATACATCACCAGCTGGGGTAGGTTTTCGCCGGGATTCTGGCGCAGCGCGAAGACCCGCCCGCCTGCCACGCTGAGATGGCTCATCTCTGGCCCGGCATCACTCAATGCGCTGATACGCGCCAGCAAGGCGTCGCGTTCGGGCAGCGCGCCGAGCACCTGCGCCGCGTGGTCCGCCTGGACCCGCAGCCACGCCTGCGCCTCCGCGCCTTTGTAGTCCTCCATCCAACGGTAGGGGTCTTCGATGACTCTGCCGAAATACTCGTCGCGGACGACCTCGACGCGCGCCTGTGGTGGATTGGCCATGCGCGGCTCCTTTTCGCCAGTGGGGAAGAGCTACCCCCTTCCCCATAGGGAGAGGGGAGCGAACGTGACTATTAGCTCAGGCTGTTGAGGAAATCGCCGAGAATCTGATTGAACTCGTCGGGCAACTCCATGCTGGGCAGGTGCGCGGTGTCGTGCATCACGACTTTCTTCGCGTTGGGAATACGCGCCGCCAGCACATCAACGGCATGCTGGATGTCGGGCACGTCGCGGTCGCCGACAATCAGCAGCGTCGGCGCGATCACTTGCTCCAGCCGTGAATAGGCGGGCGGGTCGGCGGGCTGCCACTCGACGGCGTTCATCTCGGCGTCGTGGTCGTAGAGCGCGCGGTTCATCGCGCTGGCCTTGCCGCGGTAGGCAGGGTCTACCTGGTCGGGCGTGCGGCCCATGCCATCCACCCAGACGCGCAGCTCAAGCTCGTTGGCCTTGTCATAGTCGCCCGCCTTCGCTGCCGCCTGAATCTCCTGCCAGGTGTCCGCCAGGGGATCGTTCTCCTCGTCGGGCATGCCAGAGACGCCGGGGCCGACCAGCACCAGAGCATCCACCATCTCGGGATGCGCCAGCGTGAAATCGAGCGCCATCCCGCCGCCCATCGAGCAGCCGACCAGATAGGCTTTGCCGATATTGAGGAATTTGAACATGCCATAGACATCATCGGCCGACGAGGCTGGCCCGGCGGGAGCGCTGGACTGGCCGAAGCTACGGTGGTCGTAGCGCACGACACGGTAGCGGTCGCTGAACGCGCTGACCTGGTCGTCCCACATATGCAGGTTGGCGACGCCCGCGTGCAGAAAGACCAGCGGGTGTCCCTCGCCCGTCACCTCATAGTAGAGTTTCGCGCCGTTGACATCGGCATAGCCCGTGGTCACATTCCCTGTTTCCGCCATAGCTTCTCCACTCCTCTGCTGGATCAACACCAATCGCGCGGCAGTTACCCTGAACTCTTGTTCTATTATAAAGGATGATTGCCCGATGTATCGAACCGCATTTCAATAGTACTCGCTACGAGGGTGATTCAGCGCCAGTTTTCTGCCCGATCTCTCGACGCATCTCCAGAAAGAGGTGTGCGTCTGAGCCACTATCTGGCGCATCCAGCGCGCCGACGTGGCGGAATCCGGCGCGCTCGTAGACGCGAATGGCCCGCTGATTGAACGGCAGCACAAAGAGCCGGAAGGCGGCTGGGCTGAATCGTTCCACTGCGAAGGCCAGCACCGCCTCGAAGAACGGAAGGCCCAGATGCCTGCCGGTCAGGTCTGGCCGCAGCCCCAGGCCAACGCTCAGCGTGCCATCGCCCGTCGTCCAGAGGCGTGGCTCGCCCTCCCAGCCGACCTCAGCCGCCGTGCCGAAGCAGCAGTAGCCCATCGGCGCGCTATCCGCATCGAAGGCGGCGAACCATGGGCTGCGGCTATCCAGCATCTCCGCCAGCGCCGCCGCTTCGTCGCCGATGTTATAGGTGTCATACGGCGCGGGGTAACGCCAGGCGGCCAGCGCCCGTGCCGATGCCGGGGTAATCGCCTCGAACGTGACAGACATCGCCTACTCCCTCTTCCAGTTCCGTTCCGTGACCTCAGACATGGTATCGCGTTCTGCTCATCTCTCGCTAGCCATACAAACAGTCCGCGAAAGATGTGTCGTCAGCTATGACTTCCGGCACGCGCCAGCCGACCGCATCCCAGGTAGGCTGTTCCTCAGAACATATTCGCACTCGCCATCCCGGAGAATGAGAATGGCGCGACTCACGTTCAGGAGGAATCCATGCTTTCTGATGTCACGGCGACTCCATCTGCGGCGTCTGCTCCGCCAGCATCCGCGGAGGCGCTGGTCGAGGTCAGCCACCTGGTGAAACGCTACGGGCGCTTCACCGCCGTCAACGATGTCAGCTTCACAATCAGGCGCGGCGAGATTTTTGGCCTGCTTGGCCCCAATGGCGCGGGCAAGACGACGACGCTCGAAATCATCGAGGGATTGCGCCGCGCCGATGGCGGACAGGTAACAGTGGATGGCCTGGACGTGCGCCGCGAGCGGCGGGCGGTGCAGCAGCGAATTGGCGTGCAGTTGCAGGCGACGACGCTCTTCGACGGGCTGACCGTTCGCGAGACGATCCACCTGTTCGGCGCGTTCTATCCCTCGGCGCGGTCGGCGGACGAACTTTTGCGTGAGGTGGCGCTGGAGGAGAAGGCGCGCGCCAAGCCGAAGGAACTTTCCGGCGGCCAGCGACAGCGTCTTGCACTCGCCCTGGCGCTGGTCAACGATCCCGCGCTGCTCCTGCTGGATGAGCCAACGACCGGACTCGATCCGCAGAGTCGCCGACTGCTGTGGGATACCATTCTGCGGCTGCGCGAACGTGGCAAGACGATTGTGCTGACGACGCATTTCATGGATGAGGCGCAGACCCTCTGCGACCGCATCGCGATTCTCGATGGCGGGCGCATCATCGCGCAGGATACGCCGTCCGGGCTGATTAGCCTGCTTAACGCCAGCGCCACGATTGAATGCGCGCTCACCCCAGCGCCCGGCGTCCAGCCGCCCGATCTCGCGGGGCTGCGGCTGCTTCCCGACGTCAGCGATGTCCAGGCGGGCGCGGAGCGCGTGCGTCTCTACTCGACGCGCCTCGAAAAGACGATGACGGCGCTCTTTCAATACGCCGAGGCGCGAGGGATGTCGGTCGAGCAGATTCAGGTGCAGGCGCCGACCCTCGAAGACGTGTTCCTGAAGCTGACTGGCCGCGCCCTGCGGGAGTGAAAGGGGATTTGGGGCCGTTCGCACCGTGCTGGCGGCTAAAGCCGCGCCTATGGGCCGTGGGCCGCAAAGCCCGCCTGCGCGGGCTTCCAGACGCGCCTCGTCAATGCTGCTCTGCGCAGGCGCAGATTCCAGATACCGATCACTGGAGGCCGCGGAGGCGGCCTTCGCAGCCGAACGCAGTGAGGCTCTTAGGCGCGGCTTCAGCCGCTAGCCGCCGCACCTAGCAATAGAAAGAAGCGACGTACCATGAAGGCTTTTCGCACCCTGTTCGCCGCCAGCGTCACCATGCTGCGGCGCAATCGCGTCCTGTTGATTACCAGTCTGGGGCTGGCGCTGCTCTCGATCTTCGTCTTTGGCTGGCTCTTTGGCGGTGGCGGCACGCCCAAACTGGAGCTGGGTGTGGTGGACCGCGACGACTCGCCGCTCTCACAGCAGATGATCCAGGGGCTGCGCGCCAGCGACTCACTCCAGGTGTTCAGTGGCACGCAGGACGAGGAGCTTCAGGCGCTGCGCGACGGCCACCGCAACGCCGTCATCGTGCTGGCAGCGGGCTTCGGTCAGGCGCTGAGGCAGAGTCAGCCCACCAATATCGCCGTCTACTACGACGAGAGTAGCCCGGTGATGGCCGCCAGCGCGCGCATGGCGGTGCAGAGCATCGTCGCCGGCCTCAACCAGCAGGTGACCCACCAGGCCTCGCCCATCACGTTGGGCGAGCAGGCGGTCAGCGTCCACAATCTGCGGCAGATCGACTGGCTGACGCCGGGGATGCTGGGCATGCTGCTGATGTGGGCGAATCTGAGCGTCGGCGTGGCGCTGGTGGAGTGGCGGCAGCAGGGCGTTTTGCGGCGGCTGGCGGTCACACCGCTGCGCCCCAGCGTGCTCATCTCGACGCAGATGCTGGCGCGGCTGGCGCTCTCGCTGCTTCAAGGCGCCGCGCTGATCCTGGTGGCGATGCTGGTCTTCCACGTGCAGGTGACGGGCAGCTGGATCGCGCTGGGCCTGACCGTGGCGCTGGGGGCGCTCGCGCTCCAGGGGCTTGGTTTTGCGGTGGGCAGCCTGGCCCGCACGCCAGAGGTTGCCAATGCGGCGTTCTTCCTCATCAGCTTCCCGATGATGTTTCTCAGCGGCTCCTACTTCCCAACGGATAGCGCGCCCGCGTTCCTCACCCCGCTGATCAAAGCGATGCCGCTGACCTACCTCAACGATGCCCTCCGGCAGATTATCAACAATGGCGCATCGCTCGGCGGCGTGCAGACCGATCTGCTGATTATCGCCGCGTGGATGGTGGTCGCGGTGCTGCTCTCGGCGCGTGCCTTCCGCTGGTCGTGATGCCGCCACGCGGCTCTCTCCCCTAAAAGGGAGGGGCGCCAGAGCAGACGCGCGTTCTGAATTCTGGTTCCCCTCTCCCTGTGGGGGGCGGACGCGCGAGCCGAGGCACGAGGCGAGAAGCGCGCGGAGCGGCAGCGGGCCGCAGGCCGGGGTTAGACGAGGGGGCCGCCACCAACCACGCGCCTGTAACGGTTGATACCGCTGGAGGGACAATACAAGACAGCGTACTACCAGGCACTACAAAATAGCCGGTATGGCGACCTCAGTCGAAAGTCTGATTGCCATGCGGGCCATTGGTGTGAGAAAAGATAGTAGCTCTCACACGTATATTAGGTAGCAGACAAAAAGATGGGTTCGCTGTGTCCGAACTGGAGCAGCGAACCCCGGCGGAACGTGGGGCAGTGGCACACAATGTGCTGAAACCAGGTTCCATCTGCGCTAATGAACCTGTACAGTGGCGGTCCCGGCGCGCGCGACCATGCGATGGCTCATTTGATCGTTGGCTTGATGCGCGCCGCGGTACAAATATCGATGGCCACCGGCATCGTCTCTCATGAGACGCCGCGTCAACCAGGCGGGACATACGTCCCGGTCATTTCCCAAGTTATTGATGGCACGGAGGGCAGGTTTTCAGCCAGTTCATACTTCACTTCGTGAAGCAAAAATACCTGAGGAGAAATCAGGTATTTACCTGATGTGGCAGACGCCGATATCCGTGTACACTGGCCGGGGGAATGAATGGAAATGTGCATGAGCACGTCCAGTTGGCAGGTTGTCGCCGATTTCTGGAGATAGCCGGTTCATAACGTCAGATACGCTGCGAGATCTGGCAGAAGGAGTGTGCGACATGGCAGCCACGCAACCACAGATGCTAGAGGATGCTGGCGCGCGGCTTTTGCGTCTGGCATTCGAGAAGTTAGCATCTTCCAGCACGGCTGAGTCCGTCGCTGTGGTTGATGATGTCGAGCCGACGGACGCGGAGCTCGCGGAACTCACCAAGGAAGAAGAAGACGCGCTCTACGGCAAAGGCGCGGGGCATTATGGCGGCGCCGATGGCACTGAAGACGCCTTCCAGAGCTATCTCCACGATATTCGCGGCCTCTCACTGCTGACTCACGAAGAAGAAATCATCCTCGCCAAACGCTCGCAGGCGGGCGATTCACGCGCGCGCCGCCGCCTCGTCGAGGCGAATCTGCGCCTGGTGATCTCGATTGCGCGCCGCTACACCAATTCCGGCGTCCCGCTGATCGATCTCATTCAAGAGGGCAACCTCGGCCTGATGCGCGCCGCCGAAAAGTTCGACTGGCAACGCGGCTGCCATTTCGGCACCTATGCCACCTGGTGGATTCGCCAGGCCATCAGCCGCGCGGCGGGCGAGCAATCGCGCCTGATTCACCTGCCCGAGCATGTCGCGACTCGTCTGCGCAAGGTGCGGCGCGTCGCCTCGCAGCTTTCGCAGGAAAACGGCGGCGATCCCCTGCCAGAGCAGATTGCCGAGGCGGCGGGCATGCCGATGGAAGAAGTTGACGACCTGATGCACATCACCGAGCAGCCCGTCTCGCTCGATGCCCCCGCCGACACCGATAACCGCCTCGCCCTCTCCGATACGCTCGAAGACCCCGGCGTCCAGACGCCCGCCGATATCGCCTCGCAACACCTGCTCGGTGAAGAGCTGCACCGCGCGCTCTCGCAACTGACCAGCCGCGAGCGGTCGGTGGTCATCCTGCGCTATGGCATCGGCGATGGCCGCAGCCGGACGCTGCTGGAGGTCGGCAAAGAGCTGGGCATCTCACGCGAGCGGGTCCGCCAGCTCGAAATGGTCGCCCTCACCAAGCTGCGTAGCGCCAACTCGACCCAGTCGCTTCGCGAGTGCGTTTAATAGCTGACGTACTCGCTGCCAATAGATGCGGACGGACGCTCTGAAAAGCGTCCGTCCCTTTTTTGTGCCGCGCAACGCCCGATCACTCAGGGGACGACGAGCTTCCATTGGCCGTTGGAGTAGTGCGAGATGCCAAACCTCCCGACGGCCCAGAACTCATTAGCTGAGACAAAGGCTGCTGCGAAGTACTCGGACAGGTCGTCGGGTATGGTCGCATCTGGCACCTGGACCCACTGACCGTTCCGCAGCCAGAACAGTGGGCGGGTATTGGTGTTGGTCTCGTGAGCGGGCCTGATTTCCGCAATCATCCAGCCGGTGGTTGGTGACAACATCCGAATGGACCAGACCTGACCGTCGAGTGGAGGCTTGTACCCGCCAGGAATGGGCTGGCTGCGCCAGTGTCCGTTGCTGAGCCGCCAGAGTAATGGGCTAAATGTCTCAGCACTTCCGTTGTCTCTAAGTGTCGTCATCACGTAAGAGCCGCCAATCCAGCCATCGCTGGCCGATGCCAGAGAGACGGTGTAGAAGTCAACGCCACGGTAGGTGCTGTCTACCTTCCAGACGCCATGCGTGTAGTGCAGCAGCACCCCGAGAGGCATCCATTCAACAGTCGCTGACGCGATTGCCCAGCCTTCATCAACCGAAGCCATCGAGATTTTGAGCACCGTGTAGCTATTATTCCAAAGCAAGTCTGGTATCGGCAGCGCCTGCCGGGTCCAGGTGTTGCCATCGTAGTGCAGCATGCCGGGTTGACCGTTTGGGCCATCGGCGCTGGTTTTGCCATCGGTGCTGATCCAGATCGAGGATGGCGAGGGCGCGGCAATCGCACCGTAGTCGGTGTCCAGGCGCCAGCCGGGTCCCGGGACCGTGACGGCCTGCCATGAGTGCCCATCGTAGTGGTAGATGCGCGCGGTACTCAAAAGCCAGCCATCGGTTGGGCTCAGCATCTTCAGCGCGTGAATGCGTCCTTGTACCTCTGTCTGCACCCGTGTCCATTTGCCCGCTGCATAGTGCAGCGCGACCACCGGGCCATCGCCATTGAGCGCCTTGCTCGTAAAGGCCCAGCCATCCGTTGCCGATGACATATCAATGACGGCTGTCCGTGGTGGCAAGTCGGCGCTCGTCAGTGGTGGGGCGCTGACCTTGGCTGGCGCTGGCCGCCCATGATTCACAAAGAGATATCCGGCGAGCAGCGAGATGACCACCACCGCCGCCAGCCCCGCCATGCCTGAAAGCCTCTGCCATGAACGCAAGGAATGCCAGGAATAACGCTCCGGCATGAGCGCCATCCCTGGTACCGTTGGCGCTGGTGACGTCGTGGTAGCGGCTGGCATTGCCGCGCGCAGGTTCGCCATCAGGCGCTCCACGTCGAGCGGCGGTGGCGTCAGACTGCGCAGACCGCTGCCGATTTCCTCGTAGGCGGCCACTCGCCGCTGGCAACCGGCGCAGGTCGCGATGTGCGTCCGAAGCTGGGCCATCCGCGCCGGAGAAAGGTCCTCGTCGCGCCAGCGCGCGAGTTCGTCATCGCTCAGGCCGAGCGAACATTGTGCGGAGATCATGCGCGCGCCTCCTCGCTGTCATTCCGGTCGTAGCGCTGGCGAAAATGGGTGCGGGCGCGTGAGAGCAGCATCCGCACCGAGCTCGCGGAGACATCCAGTGCGCGGGCGATCTCGTCCATCGAAAAACCCTCGACCTCACGCAGCACCAGCGCGGCCCGTTCGCGCGCGGGCAACTGGAGGAGCGTCTGGTGGATCAGCTCCAGGCGGGCAATGCGCCCGACGGGGTCATCAGTCGCTGGCTGAACATCCTCGCGCAGTGGCGTGATAAGCCCTGACGCGGTAGTCCGCCGTTCGATGGCGTTCAGGGCGAGATTGGTCGCGACGCGAAAGAGCCAGGCGCCAGGCTGCTGGTAGTGACGAATCTTCTCGAACTGCTGCCACGCGCGCAGAAAGGTCTCCTGGCAGAGATCATACGCCGCCTGCTCGTCGCCGGTCAGCCGCCAGAGGTAGCCAAAGACATCCGACTCGCGCCCGGAGATGAAGTCTTCAAACGTCTCATAGCCGCCCATCGCTGCTCCATCCACGGAGGTATCCTGTTTGCGTAGCGCCAGCATGAGCGTGCGCCAGAGCCAGGCCAGCCGCCACGCCCGACGCCGCTGGGATTGCGTCGCGCGTTGTGCTGGTTGCCCGATTGACTGCCAGGGCGAGGTGATTGCCATCCGCGCCTCCATCGTTGCCACTGTTGGCATAAGTGCTCTGGCATAGTGTACTGCACACCAGCCGTCACCTCTACACACCGGGCATGGTCGGCGTTTGCAACAGCGAATCGCCAGCGGGAGCGCTCCCGCTGTTCCCTGGCTATCTTACCGAGCCACGACCCGCCTGATACACTATGAGGAAGGGGATGCTGGACACCGGCATCGCGGAGGGATGGGGAGGGGGAGAGTGGACCATGCGACGCTGGAACGGTTGGGGCGACGATACCATCAGCCTGCATCTGCCGGGTTCGACCACGCGCTATCTGGAGCAACTCGTCGGGCCAGGCACGCCGCCGCATGATGTGACGCTGGCGCAGGTAGTCAAACAGGTCCCCGACTCGCGCCTGCCTGAGCATCCGCTGGTGACGACCGACGCCGCCGAACGGGTGCGCCATGCGCGCGGGCAGAGCCTGGGCGACTGGATCGCGCTGCGAAGCGGGCAGATCGAGACTTTCCCCGACGGCGTCGCCTATCCGCAACATGCCGAGGATGTGGCCGCGCTCCTCGCCTGGGCCGCGACGGTTGGCGCGCGGATTATCCCCTATGGCGGCGGCACCAGCGTCGCCGGGCATATCAACCCGCTGGCGGGCGCGGCGCCTGTGCTGACGGTGGATATGCGCCACATGAACCGGCTGCGCGCCTTCGACGAGGTCAGCCAGCTTGCCACCTTCGAGGCGGGCGTGCGCGGCCCCGACCTGGAGGCGCACCTGCGGGCGCGCGGCTATACGCTGGGGCATTTCCCGCAGTCGTTCGAGTATTCGACGCTCGGCGGCTGGATCACCACACGCTCAAGCGGCACGCAATCGCTCGGTTACGGGCGCATCGAACAGCGGTTCGCCGGAGGGCAGATGGTCGCTCCGGTCGGCACGCTAGAATTGCCCGTCTTCCCGGCCTCCGCCGCTGGCATCGATCTGCGCGAGGTGGTGCTCGGCTCCGAGGGGCGGATGGGCATCGTCACCGAGGCGACGGTGCGCATCGCGCCGCTGCCAGCGGTCGAGGCGTTCCATGCGGTCTTCTTCCCCACCTGGGAGCAAGGCGTTTCCGCCGCGCGCGAGCTCTTGCAGAGCGGGCTGCCACTCTCGATGGTACGGTTGAGCACCCCGCGCGAGACGGAGACGAACCTCGTGCTGGCGGGCCATCGCCGCATTATCGCCGTGCTGGACCGCTATCTGGCGGTGCGCGGCGCCGGGGCGGAGAAGTGTATGATGGTGCTGGGTTTCGCTGGGCGCGAGCCGCTGGTGGAGGCGACGCGCAAAGAGACGCTGGCCATCACCGGGCGTCACAAGGGGGTGCATCTGGGGCAGGCGCTTGGCCGGGCGTGGCACAAGAGCCGCTTCCGCACGCCCTACCTGCGCAACACGCTCTGGCAGGCGGGCTACGCGATTGACACCGTGGAGACGGCGACGATCTGGAACAACGTGCCAGAGATGGTGACAGCCATCGAGGCGGCGCTCTGCGATGGGCTGGCAGAGTGTGACGAGCGCGTGCACGTTTTTACCCATCTCTCACATCTCTATCGTCACGGCGCGAGCGTCTACACCACCTATCTCTATCGGCTGGCGAATAGCCCGGAGGAATCACTGGCCCGCTGGCAGCGGCTGAAGGCGGCGGCGAGTGCGGCCATCGTGGCGCACGGCGGCACCATCAGCCACCAGCATGGCGTGGGGCATGACCATCTGCCCTATCTGTCCGCCGAAAAAGGTGATGCGGGCATCGCCGCGATTCAGGCGCTCTGCGCGCACTTCGATCCGGCGGGCATCATGAATCCAGGCAAGCTAATCCCCGCGTGAACCCAGAAACCGACGCTGGCAAACACGCTTTATCTTCTCCTCACAAATCATCCTCGCGCCGTCAATTGAGGATATTGGCGACTGGCATTCAGCATGTCCTGGAACACTTATTGCGTGCATTGTTACCTGCGTGTAAACAATGGCTGTTGCGCCAGTCTGCTATTGTGGCGCAGCCGCCGCGTGATGTACCGTGCATGAAGTTGCAGGTGTCAGCCGCAACACGCACAGCCTGTGCCGCCTGATGGGAAGCAGAGGCTGTAGCTTCCTCAGGCGAGGCGGTTGCGGAGCGGAGCACAGCGTCAGGAGGTTATCGCGAGAGAGCGGATTACCGGCGGACCGATTGCTGGGCAGGGAAGCGGAGAGAGCCATAGTGCAGGGTTCAGTAGTATTGCTGGTTTCTTTCTCTTCCTCCTCAGGTCCAAAAGCGATCCATGATCGAATTCCGCTACTGCCGCTAGAGCAGGCGGTGAACGAGTTGGTCAGTTCGCGCGGCGCGTGGGCGCCTGTGTTCGGTGAGATTCCAGGGTAGCTATCCTGGACGAATCCGCGATTGAGTTGATAGGAATTGACGCGCCTGCACTATCAAGCACGATCAAGACTATCTGGATACGGCAAACGGGCGGAACAGACCCCGTATACCATTGTGATGTGTCTGTGTGCGCAGCCGGGTATTTTGTGATGCGAGCGAGAGGGCAAAGTGTTTCTCTGCTATCTAGCGACTACCTACGGTTTGCCGCTTGCCCACTAGACCTGTTGCCGCAGCTTTCGGCGCCTATCGCCTCACGAACACGCCAGATCGCCCTCCCGGAAGGGTCAAGATTGATTACCTCTGGACGGTGGATTTGCTCTATGCAGTCTGTTCGAAGGACTCGCCGCGCATTCAGGCCGCAGAACATCAGCAATCTTCAGGACTAAGGAGGTCCTCTATGGAACAAAGAAGACTACTACCCACCATGGCTGTACCGGCTGCACTGGCTTCATTGCCTTCATCTCCAGCCTGAAAACACCGTTATCCCTGCTCAATAGCCTCGTTTTGCCATCTCTGCATCCCTCTGCCACGAGATCGGCATGGCAAGCGTGTCCACGCAATCGATCAGTTCCGGGTAGAGCCCTGTCCCAACATGCCCGTATGCGGGGTAGTCCACCGTAGCCACGAGCGATCGGCATCAGCACAACACCATAGCGAGAAGACACTGTCATGATAACCGCACAATCACCTCCAAAACCTCAGAATCCCCCCGGTGTCTCACGTGACGCCACGGAGCGTGAGATCTTCCACGATCCAACTCGCCGCCGATGGCGTTACGTCAAGATCGTTGCTACACTGATTGTGCTGCTCACCATCATGACCATTGGTGTCTCATGGCAGCCGCTACAGCAGCCCACCGCGCTCCGCAACGGCGCAGCGATTCCGCCCATGCCCCACCTGGATCTCGAAGGTCAGACGCCGGAAATCGGCGTTGGTCCGCTCGTCCGGCTGGTGCGCGTTGAGCGGACTGGGAACACACTGATCGCCGTAGACCCGGTCACAAACGGATCGCTGGGCGCGATCACCGGGGATGATGCGGACCAGGTGGGCAACGCGAGCCTCGCGTTGGTGCACTACGGCTATAGTAGCGCCGCCCACAAGACGCTCGAGCTGACGTTCGACGATGGACCTGATCCGACCTGGACACCGCAAATCCTCGATCTGCTGTCCAGATACAAGGCCGCGGCGACATTCTTCGTCGTCGGCTCCGAGGTTGTCAAGTATCCAGATATCGTAAAGCGTGAGGTGCGAGAGGGGTTTGCGGTTGCCAACCACACACTGACCCACCCTGATCTCACGACCGATACAGTACAACAGCAGTTAGTATTCAATGACCGAATCATCCGCTCCTCGACCGGTATCGCGACCAACCTTATCCGGTTTCCCTTTGACGGCAGCGTCGGGCGTACGATGGACAGCGACCGTAATGCCCTCATGGTTGATGCGGAGCGGTTAGGATATGTCGTATCCATGGATGAGTTCGATACCAATGATTGGCAGTACGGTGATCCCGCTCTGCGTCCCAAAACGCCAATTCCGCTGCCTTCGGCGAATGTGGACAACCTGACGATCCTGCTGCACGACGGCGGCGGCAATCGCTCTGCCACCATCGCCTATCTGAAGCGCCTTATTCCCTGGGCGCTCGCTCATGGGTATACCTTCCATTCGCTGCCACAGGTCAGCCCGCAGGTCGCCGCTGGCACCAAGCAGATCAGCCCTGCCGTCTGGGATTACGAGACGTTATGGCTGTATCAGGCGCTCTGGGTATGGCCAAACACACTGATCGTGATATTGTTCGTGCTGTCCCTCCTCTCCGTCGTCGCTGGCGGTGGCATCAACCTGACCCTCGCCGTGTTCCGCCGCGCGAGGTGTGCCCGGCATCCGTTCAGCTGGGCCAGTGAGAGCAGCGAGACCAGGTTGCCCGTCTCAGTCGCTATCGCCGCCTACAACGAAGAGAAAGTCATCGGCCGGACGCTGCAAGCGATCTGTCGCTCACAGTATGCGGACCTGCAAGAGATCCTCGTCGTTGATGACGGCTCCTCCGACCACACCAGAGATATCGTCACCGAGATGGCTGCCTCCGATTCCCGCATCCGGCTGCTGCGCCAGAAGCACGGCGGCAAGGCGGCGGCTCTCAACTGGGCGTTCGCTGTGGCGCAATCTCCGGTCATGGTGACGCTCGACGCCGATACCATATTTACTCCGGCGACCGTTGGCAATCTGGCCCGTCACTTCATGCGCGACAAAAGCCAGCGGCTGGGCGCCGTCGCGGGGGTCATTAAGGTTGGCAATCTGCGCAACGTGCTGACGCGCTGGCAGGCGCTGGACTACATCACGATGATTAACATTGACCGCGGGGCCCAGGATGTACTCCACGCGATTATGGTGGCGCCGGGGGCTTGTGCCGCATGGTCGAGGGAAGCCGTTCTGCGCGTCGGTGGCTACTCGCGATCAACGCTCGCCGAAGATTGTGCCCTGGTGCTGGATCTGCAACAGGCTGGCTATTCAGTAACCCAGGATGATGAGGCAGTATGCTATACCGAGGCGCCAGAGACGGTGCGCGCGCTCACCAGGCAGCGCTACCGCTGGATGTACGGAAGCATCCAGGCGATGTGGAAGCATCGGCGGATGATCTTCAATCCCCGCTACGGCTGGCTGGGCATGCTGACCCTGCCTGTCGCTGTCATCTCCGTGCTCACGCCACTGGTGTTTTTGCCATTCGTCTATGCAATGGCTGTGGTCACATTTGAAGGGCAGGGGATGTCTCCGTTGCTGCTATACGCCGCGATTTTTCTGGCAATGCAGTTGCTCACCTCGGGTATTGGCGTCTGGCTGGCTCGCGAGCATCCGAGTCACCTGCTGATGGTGCCGGTCTACAGGGCGATTTACGAGCCGCTCCGGGCCTACATTCTCTATAAATCAACCCTGACTATTTTGCGGGGCGCCCAGTCGCGATGGAACAAGCTGCAACGCAGGGGGACGGTCACAGTGGCATCGTCTGAGCCAAAGGCAGGTGTCGCATGGGCAAACGGACGATCTTCATCGTAGCGCTGGCGCTGGCGATAGTGGCAGGAGGGGCAGGGATGGCTGGATGCGGCGTTCAATCGTCTGAACAGGGGGTCGACCCATCCAGCCAGAATGCCGGAAATTCGCAGGCGGTTGCCGGGTATATCGTGCCTGAAGATCTGCGCGGCGTCGCGGCACTGGGCAATGGCGTCCTGACGGAGGTAAGCCCGGTCTGGTACCAGCCTGCCGAAAGCGGACAGCTCCTGTTTGCCTCGGCAGAAGCAGACGAGGCTGTCGCGGGTATTGAACGTGGAGCGGCATCTCACCGTGTCATGCTCTTGCCTTCCATCGCCAACTACCGGGACGGCCACTGGGATGGCGCGCTCATCCATCGCATCATCACCAGTCCAAAGATACGCGAGAGCCATGTCGCAGCCATCGTCAGCCTCGTCACGTCTCACGGCTGGGCGGGTATTGATATTGACTATGAGTCACTTGCTGCGGCCGATCGTAGCGCGTACAGCGGATTCATCAGCGGCCTTGCCCGCGCGCTGCATCAGGCGCGGAAACAACTCACGGTGACGGTGCATGCCAAGGTTGATGAGCCGGGAGACTGGAGCGGCGCACGTGCTCAAGACTGGCGGGCGCTTGGTGTGGCTGCCGACGAGGTCAGAGTGATGGCCTATGATTATTCAACTGAGGACTCACTATCCGGACCGATCGCTCCCCTGCCCTGGGTAGAAAGCGTGCTCCAGCTGGCAATCAGCGAAGTGCCGCGCGACAAGCTCATGCTTGGGGTGGCCACATATGGGTACGACTGGACTAGTGGCAAGCCAGGGCAGTCTGTGCAGTGGGCCGATGCCCAGGCAATCGCTGAGTCCCATGCGGCGCCGGTCACGTGGGATGCGACGAGCCAGTCGCCATGGTTCGCATACACCGACAAGCAGGGGCGCCAGCACACTATCTGGTACGAGAACGCGCGTAGCCTGAGAGCCAGGGTCGCTCTGGCCGCCCGCTATCACCTGAAGGGCATTGTGATCTGGCGGCTGGGCGGTGAGGACCCGGCGATCTGGGAGCAGATTCGTCAGGTGTCGTGAGACCGACACGGTGTGGTGGCTGTTGCTTGCCAGGTATTTCACCGCGCTATAGTCTGTACCAGAGGCCACGGGAGGGAGCAGGCGGATGATGCGGGAGCGCGAGGCCACCTGGGAGCGCATTGGCGGGCCATGGGACGTTATCATCATCGGCGGCGGCATCACCGGCGCGGGGCTGCTGCGCGAGGCGGCGCATCTGGGGCTGCGGGCGCTGCTGGTCGAGCGGCGCGATTTCGCCTGGGGCGCGTCGAGCCGCTCCTCGAAGCTGGTGCATGGCGGGCTGCGCTATCTCGCGCAGGGCGATCTTCGGCTGACGCGCGAATCGGTGCGGGCGCGCAACCGGCTGCTGCAAGTCGGCGCGGGTCTGATAACGCCGCTGGGCTTCCTGCTGCCCGTCTATCGCGGCGAGCTTCCCGGCAGGCGCGCGTATGGCGCGGCGCTGGCGGTCTACGATGCCCTCGGCGCGCAGTGGACGCACCGCTACCGCGACGCCAGCGATTTCTCACTGCTGGCTCCCTCCGTGGCGCAGGCGCGACTGCGCGGCGGCTTCGCCTATCAGGACGCGCAGACCGATGATGCGCGGCTGGTGCTGCGGCTGCTGCGCGAGGCCGAGGCCGCGGGTGGCTATGCCATCAACTACGTCGCCGCCGAATCGCTGCTGCGCGAGAGCGATGGGCGCGTGACAGGTGTGCGGCTGCGCGATACCGAGGACGGACGTATCAGCGAGGCGCGTGCCACCGTCGTCGTCAATGCGACGGGCGCCTGGGCGGACCATCTGCGCGGGCAGGCGGGCGGATCGCTGCGGCTGCGGCCCTTGCGTGGCAGCCATCTGGTCTTTCCGGCGTGGCGCTTCCCGTTGGCGCAGGCCATCGGCTTCACCCATCCCGCCGATCAGCGCGCCGTCTTCGCGCTGCCATGGGAGGGCGTGACGCTGGTAGGCACGACCGACGTTGACCACACGCGCCCGCTCGACGACGAGCCAGCCATCGCGCCAGAAGAGGTCGCCTATCTGATGGAGGCGCTCGACGCGCGCTTTCCGGTGCTGGAGCTGACGGCAGCCGACGCGATTGCGACCTTCGCGGGCTTGCGCCCGGTGATCGGCTCCGACAAGGCCGACCCCTCGCATGAATCGCGCGACGCCGCCCTCTGGGATGACGATGGCCTGCTGACCGTCACCGGCGGCAAGCTGACCACCTTCCGCGAGAGCGCAATCCTGGCGCTCAACGCCATCCGCGAGCGCATTCCAGCGATGGCGCTGCCCGCGTCGGATGCCGCGCCGCTCGATCCGGTCGAACCGCTGGCTGAGGGCGCTGCACAACTTTCGCCGGAACAGCGGCAACGGCTGGCGGGGCGTTATGGCGCGGACGCCTCGGCGCTGGTGGCGGCGGCGCATCCCGGCGAGCTGGCGGCGATCCCCGATACGCCGATACTCTGGGCCGAGCTACGCTGGGCGGCGCGGATGGAGCGCGTGCGCCATCTGGACGACCTGCTGCTGCGGCGGGTGCGGCTGGGGCTATTGCTGCCGGAGGGCGGCGCGGCGCATCTCGCCGCGATTCGCGCGATCTGCCAGCCGGAGCTAGGCTGGGATGACGCGCGCTGGCAGGAGGAGGAGGCGCGTTACCTGGCGCTGTGGCAGGCGTGCTATCGCGTGCCCGAGGAGGCGTTGCGTGCGGTGCGGCCCATGATCGAGCGAGCCGCCGAGGTAGCGGTGGCCCCGCGCAGGTCGCGCTGGCCGCTGGCGGTGGCGCTGGTGGCCGCTGGCGTGGCGGTGATCTCGGTGGCGGCCATCCTGGTGGCGCGGCAGGCGCAGCGCCAGTCTGAGGCATGACGCTGGCTCAAGGCTGATGTTGAACGACGATGTGAGCAGGCTAACATTCCAATCCATAAGGGGGTGTGCAATGGAGTATCAGTACGATCAGGCCGTCGAGATTTTGCGCCGGACGCCCGCGACCCTGACGGCGCTGCTGCGCGGGCTGCCTGAGGCATGGACGAAAGATGCCGAGGGGCCAGATACCTGGAGCGCCTATGACATCGTCGGCCATCTGCTGCACGGCGAAGAGACGAACTGGATCGAGCGCGTCCGCGTCATCCTCGAATATGGCGAGCAGGGCTCCTTCGACTCGTTCAACCGAACGGCGATGTTTGAGAAATACCGGGACTTCTCACTCGACCAACTGCTCGCGGCGTTCGAGCAGGCGCGCGCGAACAATCTGGCGACGCTGAGCGGGCTGGATATCACGCCGGAGAAGCTCGCCCTCAAGGGCACGCATCCAGCGCTGGGAACCGTCACACTGAGCCAGCTGCTGGCCACCTGGGTGGTGCATGACCTCAACCATATCGGCCAGATCGTCGAGGTGATGGCGCACCAGTACGCCGAGGCGGTCGGCCCGTGGAAGGCCAATCTGGCCATCCTCACCCGACCCATCCTCACCGAGTAGTAGCCGCTAGAGGCGACGCTGCTGGCGCGCGCGGTGGATGGCATATACGCGCTGAGCGAACGGATGTTGTGCGTCAACCGCGACGACTACAAACGCGCGTTTGCGGGTCGGCCCACGTCTGACAAGAAGCCCCAGTAATAGCGCCCCCTGGCAGGCGAGCATCCCCGGCACGTACTATCTTTGGCAGGGGTTGATATCAGGCGAACAGCATACTAAAGGGGATATCGCTGGTGACACGCAAGATTCGCGTTGGGATGCAGTTCCATCCCCAGCACACGACAGTTGAGACGTTGCTCGCGGGCGTGCGGCGGGCCGAGGAGATCGGGCTGGATACGCTCTGGGACTGGGACCACTTCTTCCCGCTCTATGGAGATAAGGATGGGCCGCATTTCGAGGGCTGGACGCTGCTCACGGCGATGGCGATGGTGACGAAACGCGCCGAGATCGGCTGCCTGGTCACCTGCAACAGCTATCGCAACCCGGCGCTGCTCTCGAATATGGCGAAGACGGTTGACCATCTCAGCGGCGGGCGGCTGATCCTGGGCATTGGCGCGGGCTGGAATCAGCGCGACTATCGTGATTACGGCTACGACTTTGGCACGGCGGGCTCGCGGCTGGACGCGCTAGAGCAGGGGCTGCGGATCATCAAGGAGCGCTGGGCGGTTGACGCGCCGCCTCCGGTGCGCAATCCGATTCCGATACTGATTGGCGGCGGTGGCGAGCGGAAGACGCTACGCCTCGTCGCGGAATACGCCGACATCTGGCATAGCTTTGGCGATGCGGAGACGCACGCGCGCAAATCGCAGGTCTTGCGGGAGTGGTGCGAGCAGGTTGGGCGCGATCCCGACGAGATCGAGCATGC
>Ga0207674_10001811_pt1 | contig 27271 bp, 26 predicted proteins | sample KBSCornC72_FD_184303 | JGI IMG/M metagenome (GOLD analysis project Ga0207674, IMG submission 184303) | Corn rhizosphere microbial communities from Kellogg Biological Station, Michigan, USA - KBS Corn C7-2 (SPAdes) (version 2) | ecosystem: Host-associated > Plants > Roots > Rhizosphere > Soil ...
CACCGCCAGGGAGCTGTACGGCGTCGAGATCAACCACGGCACGCCGATGTACCGATTGGTCGAGGAGGGGTCGGTGGACGCCAGGCGCTACGTGCAGATCGGCCTGCGCGGCTACTGGCCGGGGGAGGAGGAGTTCGCCTGGCAGGAGAAGCATGGGATCACCGCCCTGTTCATGCACGACGTTCGTGACCTCGGTATCCGCGAGGTGGTGGGCCGGGCGGTCGGCATCGCCGGCGACGGCCCGGTCTTCCTGACCGTCGACGTCGACGTGCTCGACCCGGCATTCGCCCCCGGCACCGGCACCCCCGAGCCCGGTGGGATGACATCGGCGGAGCTGCTGTGGGCGGTGCGCGAGGTGTCGCGGCGGCTGCAGCTTGTCGGCGCCGACGTGGTCGAGGTCGCGCCCACTGCGGTCGGCTCGGCCGACATCACCGCGCTGGTCGCCGACCGGCTCGTCCGCGAGATACTGACCGGCATCGCACTGCGGCGGAGCGGGCGCGGCTGAGCCGTTGATCCGCGAGCTGCCGGGCGGATACGAGCTCGACGACGACCCCGAGCGGGTCGACATCGACGCCGTGCATGCTTACCTGTCGGGCGAGTCCTACTGGGCCGTCGGGCGGCCGCACGCGGTGGTCGCGCGGCTCGTCCGCGAGGCGGCCAGGGTGCTCGGCCTCTATCACGAGGGCTGCCAGGCCGGCTTCTGCCGCGCGGTGTCAGACGGCGTCGCCATCGCCTACCTGGCCGATGTCTACGTGCTCGCCGAGCACCGGGGCCGGGGCCTCGGCCTGGAGATGGTGCGGGAGATGGTCGAGGGCGGGTCGCTGGCCGGCGTCCGCTGGGTGCTTCACACCGGCGACGCCCATGGCCTGTACCGCCTGGTCGGGTTCGGCGATCCCTCCCCGCGGACGATGGAACGGCTGCCCGGCGATCACAGGTAGCGGCGGGCGCCGGCGTACCGGTCGCTACGCGAGGACACCGGCACGATCCTGACCGGCAGTCCGGTGCGCGGTGCCTCGATCATGCGGCCGCGGCCGACGTACATGGCCACATGGCTGACCCGGCCGGTGCCACCCGGCCCGGCGAAGAACAGCAGGTCGCCGGGGCGCAGGGCCGGCCGCGAGACCGGCTGCCCGTGCAGCGCCTGTTGGTCGGCGTCGCGGGGGATGGTGATCCCGAACCGCCGGAACACCATATGCGTGAGTCCGGAGCAGTCGAACCCGAACCCGGACGTCCCGCCCCAAAGGTACGCCAGCTCGACGAACCGCCGGGCGGCATCGACCACGCGGGCACCGGTGGGCGCCGGGATCGCCCGAACCGACGGGTACTGGGCGACGGCTCCCAGCCTGATCGCCAGCCGGCCGCCATTGGGCGTGGCGACGATCGCGTGGCGGCCGCTCCGGCCGAGCATCACCAGCCGCGTCCCGTAAGAGATCTCCACCGCCGGCGCGTGCCCGGCCGGATGGCGGAGCCACGCCGTGCGCCGCGTGACCACGGCCACGGGATGGCCGCGCTGCAGGCGACGCAGCGAGCTGTTCGCGGTCAGCTGCCTCGTGGGGACCCAACCCGGATAGCCGTAGGGGCCAAGCTGCGACGGCTGCCCCCTCACCGCCACCCTGCTCCAGCGGTCCCGGCGCGCGGTGACGAGCACCCGCGTCCCGTAGGTGGCCTGGGTCACCACGCGGCCGACCAACCAGCGCCGCTGGCCGGTGGTCATGGCAGACAGCCAGCGGCGGATGTCGGCGGGATCGGATGCCGATGGGCGGTCGACAGCTCGCAGCTCGCCCGGTCTGGCCCAGACCGTCGCCAGCGAGACGTCCACATATCCCCGCCACAGGATCCGCTCCTGCGCCGGGCCGGCGGTCGCCGCCCGCGCACCGGCCGGGGCGATGAGGATGCTGAGCGCCGCGCACGCGCCGGCGGCACCTGCCCGGAGTGCCCTGCGAGCGTCCATCCGCCCAGTCTATGACCTTGTAACAGCGTGGCGATGTGGGTTAGGCTCGCCGGCCATGGCGATCGACCTCGGTTCCCGGCTGCAAAACGGCGTCACCCTGCCGTTCAGCTGGTTCAGCGACCCGCAGGTGTTCCGGGCCGAGCAGGAGCGGATCTTCGCCGGTACCTGGATCTACGCCGGCGTCACCGACTGGGTTGCCGAGCCGGGGCAGTTCTTCACCTGCCGGGCCGGTCTGGTGCCGATCGTGATCGTTCGCGACCATGACGGGTCGATCAACGGCTTCGTCAACATCTGCCGGCACCGTGCGACCGAGGTGGCCGAGGGCAGAGGCCGGCGGGAATCGCTGCAGTGCCCCTACCACGCCTGGACGTACGGTCTCGACGGCTGCCTGCGGGCGGCGCCGCGCTCCGAACGCGAGCCCGGCTTCGACCGCGCCGAGTACGGCCTGCAGCCGGTCAGGGTCGAGACCTGGGGGCCGCTGCTGTTCGTCAACCGCGACCTCGACGCTCCGCCGCTGATCGACGTGCTCGGCCGACTGCCGGCCATCGTGGCCGACGGCGGGATCGGCTTCGACAAGCTGCGGTTCCGCGAGCGGCTGGAGTGGACGATCGAGGCCAACTGGAAGGTGGTGGCCGAGAACTACCTCGAGTGCTACCACTGCCCGACGGCGCACCCCGCCTTCTCCCGCCTGATCGACGTCGATCCCGACGCCTACCGGCTGTCCTCCGACGAGTGGTTCTCAAGCCAGATCGCACCGGTGCGGGACGACCTCGAGCGGCCGGGCCGCGAATCGCCGTATCGTCCGAACGGGAAGGTGCAGGAGGCCCACTTCCACTATCTGTGGCCGACGTTCACCATCAACGTGCTGCCCGGCCCGACCAACCTGCTGGCCTTCGCGTTCGTCCCGCTGTCCCCCGGCCGCACGCTGACGATCTCCGACTACTTCTTCGGTGACGACGCAGGCGAGGAGCAAATCGCGGACCTGATGGCCTTCGGTCAGCAGGTGGGGGTCGAGGACCAGGCGCTGGTGGAGTCGATCCAGCGCGCGGCGGAGTCGGGCGGCCTCGACCACGGCCGGCTGATGCTCGCGAGCGAGCACCTGATCCAGCATTTCCAGGGCCTGGTCGAGCGCGCGCTGCGCGACTAGGCCCGCGCGGCCAGGCACGCCCGGCGCACGTTGTCGGCGTGCTCCTTGGCATCGTCGGTGCCGCCCCGGTCGGGATAGGCCACCTCGCCGGGCGCGTCAGGATCGCCGCCGGACTCGGCGTGGGCGATCACCGCCTCCACGTAGGTCAGATCGGCCTCGCCGATCCGCCGCGCGGTGTCGGCGTCGTGCGGGCGACCGTGGCCGGGCACCACATGGTCGGGCCGCTGCTGGGCGATCAGCTCCAGCAGCATGGTCAGCGTCCGCCGGTAGTCCCATGCCGACTCGTAGATGAAGGGGATCTCGAGCCGGCCCAGGTAGTCGCCGGCGACCAGCAGCCGCTCCTCCGGCCACCAGCTGGCGATGCCGTCGTCGGTGTGGCCGGGGGCGGCGTGGACGACTGCCTGCCAGCGGCCGATGGTCAGCTCGCCGGGCGCGACCGTCCGGTCGACCCGCAGTCGCTCAAGGCCCTCCAGCTGCAGGCAGAACACAGCCGACTCCTTGCGAACGCTCTGCTCGGCCTCGCCTGAGGCGATTCGCCGGGCGGTCTGCTCGGAGGACACGACCTGGGCGTCCGGCAGGAGGCCGACTCCCATCACGTGATCCCAGTCGCCGTGCGTGAGCAGCACGTGGCCGACCCCGTCGCCGGCCGCCTCCTCGACCTCCCACGGCGCGATGCCGGGATCGATCAGCAGCCGTTCCCCGTCGCGGTGCAGCTCGAGCGTCGTCGTCTGCCAGAGCACGCTCGGCCACCATGTGGCCGTCGGGGAGAGGGGGAGCGGGCGTGGCACCGGCGCATCATATGATGGCCCGGTGCAAGTCGGCATCGACCTGATCGAGATCGAGCGGGTGCGCGACGCGCTCGAGCGGTATCCCCGCTTCGCCGAGCGTGTGTTCACCGAGGAGGAACGCCGCTACTGCTTCTCGCGGCCCAACCCGGCGCAGCACTTCGCGGCCCGGTTCGCCGGGAAGGAGGCTGTCGGCAAGGCGCTCGGCTGTGGCGCCGAGTGGATGTGGCGTGACATCGAGATCGCCGGCCGGCCCAAGCCCTCGGTGTCATTGTCGGGCAAGGTCGCGGCATTCGCCGCCCGCGCCGGAGCTGGCGCGATCGACCTCTCGATGACCCACTCCCGCGGTCTGGCGGCGGCGATCGCGGTCGTGCAGCCGTCATGACCGGCGTGCTGCCGCTGTACTCGGCCGAGGAGATGCGGGCGCTCGACTCCCGCGCCATCGAAGAGCTCGGCATCCCCGGCGCCGTGCTGATGGAGCGGGCCGGCCTGGCGGCCGCTCACGAGCTGCTGGCCCGCTATCCGCAGGCCCGGCGGGTGACCGTGGTATGCGGCGCCGGCAACAACGGCGGCGACGGCTTCGTGGTCGCCCGGCACCTGCAGTCCGCCGGCCTCGAGGTTTCCACGCATCACGTCGGCCAGGCCGCGCGGCTTGCCATCGACGCCCGCGGCAACCTGGAGATCGCGCGCCAGCTGGGGATCTCGCTTGAGCGGAACCCGCCGCCCTCCCGGCTGCGAGCTGCCCTGCGCCGCTCCGACGTGGCGGTCGACGCGCTGTTCGGCACCGGCTTCACCGGGGCGCCGAGAGCGGCCTCGGCGGCGGCCATCGAGGAGCTGAACCGGGCCGCGGCGCCGGTGGTCGCGCTGGACGTGCCCTCCGGGGTCGACGCCTCCGACGGCACCGTGGCGGGCGCCTGCGTCACCGCCGAGGTCACGGTCACGTTCCATGGCCCCAAGGCCGGCCTGGTGATCGCGCCGGGTGCGCGTCATGCCGGCGACGTGGTGGTCGCCGACATCGGCATCCCGCCGCAGCTGGAGCGCCCTACGGCGGCCGGCCTGGCGGCGCACGACCTGCTCGACCTCGTGCCGCGGCGGGGAGCGGAATCGACCAAGTACCGGGCCGGCGCAGTGCTGGTGGTCGGCGGCGCGCCGGGCATGGCGGGCGCGCCCGTGCTGGCCGGGCGGGCCGCCCTTCGTGCCGGCGCGGGGATCGCCTGGCTGGCGGTGCCCGAGAGCGTGGCCGCGTCGATCGGCACCGGGTCGCCCGAGCTGATGGTGCGGCCGTTGCCCGGCGGGCTGGAGATGGCGGAGCGGGCGGGTGCCGTGGTGGTCGGTCCGGGGCTGGGCCGCGATGCCCCGGCGGGCGACCTCGCCCGGCGGCTGGCCCGCAGACACCGGGGAGCGGTGGTGATCGATGCCGACGGCCTGTTCGCGCTCGGCGGCGATCTGGAGCAGCTGGCCCGCAGGCGGGTACCGGCCGTGCTGACGCCGCATGCGGGCGAGCTGGCCAGGCTGCTCGAGACGACCGCCGACGAGGTGGAGCGGGTGCGGCTGTCGTCGGTCCGCGCGGCCGCTCGCCGGGCCAACGCCGTGGTGTTGCTGAAGGGTGCGGACACGCTGATCGCAGCGCCCGGCGGGGAGCGGGTGGTGGTCTCGGTGTCGACCGCGCATGGCCTGGCCACCGCCGGCACAGGCGACGTGCTCTCGGGCGTAATCGGGTCACTGCTCGCGCGTGGTCTCGACCCGTTCACCGCGGCCGTGGCCGGCGCCGTCGCCCATGCCCGGGCGGGGGCGCGAGCAGCGGAGCAGGTGGGCCCCGACGGTATCATTGCCGGCGACGTGATCGACCACCTGCCAGGAGCCTTCGCCGGCCGATGAGCGAGCTGCTCGTCCGCGACCGCATGCAGGGCCAGCCGCCGACGGTGTCGCCCGACACCGGCGTCGCCGATCTGGCGAACCTGCTGGCCGACGAGCGGCTGTCGAGCGTGCCGGTGGTCGAGGACGGCAAGCTGATCGGCATGGTCGGCCAGCGCGACCTGATCTTTCAGGAGCTGGAGCAGGACGACGTCGACATGCCGCACACGCTGCCGATCATGGGCGGTGTGATCTTCCTGGAGCGGATGGATCACTGGCGGGAGCGGTTCCGCCGGGCGTTCGGCACCACGGTTCGGGATCTGATGGCCTCGGAGGTGCATACGATCCCGCCCCAGGTCACCCTGCATGAGGCGGCCAGGCGAATGATCGACCACGACGTCAGTCGGCTACCGGTGGTCGACGAGGCCGGCGCCGTGGTGGGGGTGATCTCGCGGGCGGACGTCGTGCGGGCGCTCGCGGAGGAGTGGTAGCGGGAGAGGGCATCCGCCAGGCGCGCGCGACCGTGACGGTCGACCTGGGCGCCGTGGCCGCGAACTGCCGCACGCTCACAGACACCGTCCAGCCGGCCGAGCTGTGGGCGGTGGTCAAGGCCGACGGCTACGGCCACGGGGCGGCCGCCGTGGGTCGGGCGGCGTTCGACGCTGGCGCGGCCAGGCTGTGCGTCGCCACACTCGAGGAGGCGGCGGCGTTGCAGGCCGAGCTACCGGATGTGCCGGTGCTGGTGATGAGCCCACTGGCCCCCGGCGAGGAGACCGACGTCGCCGGCGTCGAGGTGGCGGTGTCGTCGGTCGAGGGCCTCGAGCGGCTGCTGGCCGCGGGCCGGCCGGTCGGCGTGCACGTGAAGTACGACAGCGGGATGGGTCGTTGGGGAATGTCGGCCGACGATGCGCTGCGGGCGGGCGAGCAGCTGGCCGCCGCCGGCGGCCCGCTGCGGCTGGCCGGGTTGATGAGCCATCTGGCCTCGGCCGACTCCGACAACGACTTCACCAGCCGCCAGCTCGACCGCTTCGTCGCCCTCTCGGACAGCTTTCCGCCCTGTCCCCGCCACGTGGCCAACAGCGCAGCGGCCTTGTGGCGGCCGGATGCCCGCTACGACGCCGTGCGCTGCGGCGTCGGCGTCTACGGGCTGCACCCCGCCGGCGGCGACCCCGCCGAGCATGGGATCGTGCCGGCCATGCGGTTCGAGAGCTACGTGGCGCAGGTGAAACGGTTGGGCGCCGGGGAGAGCGCCGGCTACGGGCGGCGGTTCGTCGCCGACCGGCCGACCTGGATCGGATTGGCACCCGCCGGCTACGCCGACGGCGTGCCGCGGTTGCTGTCGGGGCGGGCGGACGTGCTGGTGCGCGGCCGGCGGCGGAGGATCGCGGCCACCGTCAGCATGGACCAGCTGACCTTCGTGATCGGCGAGGAGTGCGACGTCGAGCCTGGCGACCGGGTGATCCTGCTCGGCGAGGACGGCGACGAGGCGGTGCGGGCGGAGGAGTGGGCCCGGCTGGCCGAGACGATCAACTACGAGGTGGTGACCGACATTGCCCCTCGCCGGAGGAGGGTCGAGCACGTCGTCGTCGGTCCCTGAGCGGATCCGCGCGGCCGTACCCCTGGACGGGGTCTGGCTGGTCGGCGGCACCGTCCGCGACCTGCTGATGGGCCGGCCGGTGACCGACATCGACGTGCTGGTGGACGGCGATGCGGGCCAGGCGGCGCGCGAGCTGTCGCGGCGCGCCGGCGGGTCGCCGTTTCCACTCTCCGAGCGACATGGTGCCTGGCGGGTGATGCGCGACGACCTCACCATCGACGTCGTCGCCGCGCGCGGCAGCCTGACCGACGACCTGGCGCTGCGCGACTTCACCGTCAACGCGATGGCCCGGCCGCTGGACGGCGGCGAGCTGATCGATCCCCACGGCGGACGCCAGGATCTGGAGCGCCGCTGCGTCCGCCGGGTGTCCGACGGCGTGTTCGATGACGATCCGCTGCGGCTGCTCCGCCTGCCCCGGATCGCCCACGAGCTGGACTTCGAGATCGAGGCCGACACGGAGCGGCTGGCCCGGCGGAAGGCGCCGCTGGCCGCGACGCCGTCGGGCGAGCGGATCTTTATGGAGCTGCGCCGGCTGCTGGCGCCGCCCGACCCCGGCGACGGCGTGCGGCTGCTCGACCGGGTGGGCGTGCTGGAGCCGGTCTGGCCCGAGCTGGCCGCCGTCAAGGGCGTGAGCCAGGGGCAGCACCACGCGCTTGATGTGTTCGACCACACCATCCACGTGGTCGATGCCGTCGCCGATGTCACCGCCCACCCGGCGTGGTACCTGCCGGTCAACGGCGAGGCGGTGGAGTCGCGGATGGTGGCGATCGTCGGCGATGAGATCCCGGTCTGGCTGGCGCTCCGGCTGTCGGCCCTGCTGCATGACATCGCCAAGCCGCTGACCCGCCGCGAGTTCGATGACGGCCGGGTCGGGTTCCCCGGCCACGATGCGCTGGGCTCGCAGATGACGTCCGATATCCTTGCCCGCTGGCGGACGTCGGCGGTGCTGGCCCGGTTCTGCTCGACCATGGTGCGCAGCCACCTGGCGCTCGGGTTCGACGCGGCGGGGCGGCCGTTCGACCGCCGGGTCGGCTACCGCTACCTGCGCGCCACCGAGCCGTGGCATGTGGCCAGTGTTGTCCTGTCGGTCGCCGACCGCGTGGCCACACGCGGCTGGCGGTCGAAGGCCCGCCACCTGCGCGTTCATGTGCAGGCGGCCGACGAGCTGCTCAGCCTGCTGCTGGAGCTGGAGGCCGAGCAGCGGCCGCCACTGCTTCGCGGTGACGAGATCGCCCGGGAGACCGGTGTTGCGGGAGCGGCCATCGGCGCGCTGGTCGAGCTGCTGGCCGAGGAGCAGGCGGCTGGGGCCGTCACAACGCGAGAGGAGGCGGTACGGTTTGTCCGATCAGCCGAGATTTGAGCGCACGGCGGAGCGCTACGCCCGGGAGGCGCAAGCTCGGGACTGGAGCGGGGTGATCGAGCTCTGCCTGCCGGCCGCCGGTGACGCCGCGCTCGACGTGGCCGCGGGGCCGGGCATGCTGTCGGCGGCCCTGCTTGGCCGGGTCGACAGGGCGGTGGCCTTCGACGCCTCGCCGGCCCTGCTGGCGCACGCCCCTGCGGGGGTCGAGGCAATTGAGGGCGACGCCTCGGCAATGCCGTTCGCCGACCGGTCGTTCGACATCGTGACCTGCGTCAACGGCCTGCACCACCTGGACGACCCGGCCGCCGGGCTGGCCGAGATGGCCCGCGTGCTGGCTCCCGGCGGGCGCCTGGTGCTGCAGGACTACATCGCCGACCCCGACCCGGAACGGGCACGCCGCTGGGACGAGATCGAGCGGCTGCGGGCGGAGGATCACCGCCGGCTGCTGGCCGAGGGCGAGGCCGGCACCGAGCTGGCGCGCCGGGGCCTGGCGGTGGATGAGGAGCGGGAGTGGCCCTCGACGTGGGATGTCGACGCCTGGACCGAGCTGGCCGGGTGCGACGCGGGGACGGCGGCTCGCATTCGTGAGCTGATCGGCGCGCCCACCTTCACCGTCCGGGCCTGGAGGGCGCGCTACGTGCGGCCCAGCAACGGCGCGGAGGACAGCGCGGCGTAGGTCGAGCCCCGCGGCGAGAGCCGCGACTCCATCAGCGCGATCGCATCCACCGTGATCACCGGGTCGTCCAGCTCGAGCGGGGGTGGGGCGTGGGGCGTGGGATCCTCGCGGAGGCGCGCCAGGGTCACGTGCGGCCGCGCGGTGCGGGGCGGGCGGGCTGCCGGCGCGAGCCCGGAGAGGGCGGATGCCACCTGCTCGGCGGCCCGGACGAAACCGGGGTGCGGCTCCAGCGCCGCCCACAGCATCCGCGGCCGGCGGCGGGGCGCCCAGGCGCCGGCGGCCACGCGCATGTCGAACCGGGGCAGCGGCGCGCAGACGTCGGCCAGAGCGTCGGCGAGCTCGTCCACCGGCGCGCCGACCTGGCCCAGGAAGTGGACCGTCACGTGCAGACTCTCCGTCGGCGGGCGGCGTGCGTGGGGCGCCGCGGTCGCGGCGTAGGCGGCCAGCTGCTCGGCGGTGCACGGCGGCAGCAGCACGGCGGCGAACAGGCGGCGGCCCATCCCCGCAGCGTACGGTGCAGGAGGCTACGCCGCGGCGCTGGGCGCGTGGCGCGTGGCGTCCACCTCGCGGAGCAGCTCGGCGAGCTTGCACTCCAGGTCGGTGGTCGTTCGCACCGGGTACCCGGACTGCCACTGGCCGCTGATCTCGGTGACGCGGACGCAGTACATCAGGGTCTGAATGTCTCGGCGGTCAAGCATCTCTGGAACCTCTGTTCGACGTTCGACGCGACCTGCCGTATCCCCTTCTTGGGGTACCTCTTGTCGGTCTCCGGTTCTCGTGCCGCCGTCCGAATCCACAGGCTATTATCCTGGCCGCAATGATCAAGGTCCTCACCGCAGCGGTGCTCGGCACCATCATCGGGGTGGTGGTGATGGTGGTGGTGATCGCCATCTACGGCACCGACACGACGGACGCCTCGTCGCAGGGGCTCGGCTCCCTGCCGATCAGCACATACTCCACCTCGACGCCGGCGTCGACACCGACCAGCACGCCGTCCTCGACGCCCAGCACGGGCGGTGGTGGCTCGACGGGCGGCGGCGCGACGGGCGACCCGGCCAAGGGCGAGGCGCTGTTCAACGGCGCCGGGACCTGCTCGGGCTGTCACGTGGTCGAGCCGGGAGCTGCGGCGACCGTCGGGCCCAACCTGGCCGACCTGGCCCCCTCGCTGGACGAGGCGAGGATCCTGACCCAGATCCAGAACGGTGGCGGTGCGATGCCGGCGGGTCTGCTCAGCGGACAGGACGCCAAGGACGCGGCGGCCTACATCCTGTCGCTCGCCAACAAGTAGGCGGTTCGCGCCCCGGACGGCGCGAACGCTCTGGTAGCGTGGCCGCCGTATGAGCAGTTCGCCGACCACCGTCCGGACGGGCGCGCACGCGCTGGTCGCGGCGCTCGAGGCGCACGGCGTGGAGGTCGTATTCGGCATCCCGGGACAGCACGCGCTGTCGCTGTGGGAGGCGCTGGACGGGTCGCGGATCCGCACGGTGGTCGTCCGCCACGAGCAGGCGGCAGCGTTCGCGGCGGTCGGGTACGCGCGGACCTCCGGCCGACCGGGGGTCTGCCTGACCAGCACCGGCCCGGGCTCCTTCAACGCCTTCGCGGGCATGGGCGAGGCCGACGCCTCGAACCTGCGGGTGCTGCACATCACGACCCAGATCCCCAGCGACGCCGGCCGCCGCGGTTGGATGCACGAATCCACGGGGCAGAGCGTCGCCTACACCGCGGTCACCCGCCACCATGTGGCGCCGCGGACGCCGGCTGCGCTGGCAGCCGCCGTGGATGAGGCGCTGACGGCGATCGCCACCCGCCCGGGGCCGGCGATGATCGAAGCGCTGACCGATGTGCTGGCGGCGCCGGCGGACGATCCCCGCCCGCAGGTCACCCCGATCTCGCCTCCCGCGGCCGATCCGTCCGCGGTCGAGCGAGCGGCCTCGCTGCTCGCCGGCGCCGCCGCGCCGCTCGTGTTCGCCGGGGGCGGTGCCCGGCTGGCGGCCGACCGGGTGGTCGCCCTCGCCGAGGCGCTGGATGCGCCGGTCGTCACGAGCTTCAACGGCAAGGGCATCCTGCCACCCGGTCATCCGCTCCACGCGGGCTCCTACCTTGAGGAACCGGCCACCCGGCGGCTGATCGAGGAGTCCGACGTCTGCGTCGCCCTGGGCACCCGCTTCGCCGAGGAGTACACCAGCCACTGGGTGGTGCACTTTCCGGAGGGCATGATCCAGGTCGACCTGAACCCGGGGCGGATCGGTCGCAACTACCCGGTCGCCGAGGGGATCGTGGCGGACGTGCGGCTGTTCTGCGACGCGCTGCTGGCCACCTCGCCGAAGGCCGGCGGCCGCGACGGGGAGGGCGCCGTGCGGGCCGCGCTGTCGGCTCGGCGGGCGGGCGTCGCCGCCGGCGGATTCGAGGACGAGCTCGAGCTGATGTACCAGCTGGACACCGTGCTTCCCGGCGATGCGCTGGTGGTTGCCGACATGACCATCCTCGCCTACTGGGCGGTGCTGTACCTCGACGCCCGCCGTCCGGGCGGGCTCAGCTACCCGATGAGCGGCGCGCTGGGCTCGGCCATCCCCTCGTCGCTGGGCGTCGCCGCGGCCAACCCGGGCAGCCCGGTGGTCGCACTGGTCGGCGACGGCGGCTTCCTGATGGGCGGCCACGAGCTTGTCGCTGCGAAGCAGCACGGGCTTCACGTGGCCGTGGTGCTCGTCAACGATTCCTGCTTTGGCGTGCTCCGCAACTACCAGATGGAGGCGTTCGGCCGGCCGATGTCGGTCGACCTCGACTCCCCCGACTTCGAGCGGATGGCCGCCGCCTACGGCGTCGGCTACCGCCGCGCCTCCTCGGCCGCCGACGTCGGCCCAGCGCTGCGCGACGCCATCGCCGCGCTCGCCGACCGCAGCACCATCATCGAGCTGCAGGCCGACCTGGCCGTCCCGCCAGTCTCGATCTGACGGCGCGGGCGGGCGGGGGCGGGGGGAACCGGGTACCGAACCCGGTTCGGTAGCAGGTTCGGTAGCAGGTTCGTTTGCCCAGGGTGGCAACAGCGCTTGTGGAGGAAGGCCGCTTCGCGGGCGTCGGGTGTGCCGATTCCGCGGCGAAAACGTAACGTTGGGGCGGTCAGGAACCGGGTTCGGTACCCGGTTCCTCCGCCGCCCGCCCGAGCAGCCAGCGGTAGGGTTGCGGCTGACCGGCGTTGAACTCGCGCTCCTGGGCGGGGGAGGCGGGGAGGAAGCCGGCGGCGCGGTAGGCGGCGAGGGCCGCGGCGTTTTCGGGCAGCACGCGCAGCCAGACCGCCGAGTAGCCCATCGCCCGCGCCTGGCCGGCCAGCAGTACGGCCAGGCGGCGGCCGACGCCCTGACCGCGGGCGGCCGGGTCGACGATCAGCCGGGCCAGCTCGGCCTCGCCGTCGTCGTCCCACACCTCGCCGTAGGCGACAGGCGCCCCGCCCCGCAGGGCGACGTAGGGGTGCGACCAGGGCTCGGCGTGCCAGGCGCGGAACAGGCCGCCTTCGGCCGGGACGCCGTCCAGCCCGGCCCAGGCCGCCGCCTCGGCCGAGGTCTGCACCCACCCCAGCACGGTCGCCGCGTGCCCCGGTTCGAACGCCGTCAGGGAGAGCTCCATGCAGAAGATGTAGCGCACCGGATGCCCCGGCGGTTCCCGCCGCCCACGTCCCGGGGCCGCCGGTAGACTGGCAAAATGGAAGCTTCCCAACTGACCCAGAACGCCCGCCATGACTACTCGATGACCGCCGGCGAGGTGCTCCCGGTCGCCGTCCGCGGCCGTGGCGTGTGGCTGGAGACCGACGACGGCAGCCGCTACCTCGACGCCTGCGGCGGAGCGATGGTGATGCTGCTGGGCCACTCGCACCCTCGCGTCGTCGAGGCGCTCGAGCGGCAGGCCCGCGAGCTGGCGTTCTCGTACCGTTTCTCGTTCCGCAACGAGCCGATGCTGGAGCTCGCCGAGCGGGTGGCGCGGGTGGCCCCCGGCGACCTCGAGTGGAGCTTCTTCAACTCGTCCGGCTCCGAGGCGAACGAGTCGGCCATGCACCTGGCGGTGCTCTACTGGGAGCTCCAGGGCAAGCCGGCCAAGCTCGACTTCCTGTCCCGGATGACGTCGTACCACGGCTCGACCCTGGGCGCGCTCTCGCTGTCGGGATCGCGCTGGCGGGCGCCGTTCGAGCCGCTGCTGCACAAGTACGCCGCCGTGCCCAACAGCCCCACCGCCGAGGAGGGGGCGGCCGACCTCGAGGCGGCGATCCTCAGCCGCGGCGCCGACCACATCGCCGCCTTCGTGCTGGAGCCGCTGACCGGCTCCTCCGGTGCGGCCGTGCCGCTGCCCGACGGCTACCTGCGGGCGGTGCGCGAGGTCTGCGACCGCTACGACGTGCTGCTGATCGCCGACGAGATCGTGACGGCGTTCGGGCGCACCGGTCGCTGGTTCGGCGTCGAGCACTTCGGCGCCCAGCCCGACGTGATCACGTTCGGCAAGGGCCTGGGCGGTGGCGCCGTGCCGCTGTCGGGAATGGTCGCCAGCCGGCGGATCCGCGAGGTCGTCGGCTCGTCGCCGACCGGCTTCTCGTACGGCCACACGTTCTCCGGCTACCCGCTCGGCTGCGCGGTCGGCTGCGCGGTGATCGAGACCATCGAGAGCGAGGGCCTGGTCGACGAGGCGGCCCGTAAGGGAGCGCGTTTGCGCTCGGCCCTGGAGGCGATGGCCGCCCGCCATCCGATGATGCACGCGCTGCGCGGGCAGGGTTTGCTGCAGGGCATCGAGCTGCGCCATCCCGCCACCGGCGAGCGCTTCGACGGGGCGCTGGGAATCTCCGCCCGGCTGGCCGCCGAAGCTCGCGGCCGTGAGCTGATGATCTACAGCTCGCCGGCGCCGGTGGTCAACCGGACGATGGACGCCGTCCTGCTGGCTCCGCCGCTGATCATCACCGACGAGGAGCTGGACATGGTGGTGGAGCGACTCGAGGCGTCGGTCGACGCGGTCGAACGGGCGCTCGGTACGGCCTAGTTGCGGGCGTCGGGCGGCCACCGGGGCCGTTGATTCGGGGTCGTCCGAGGGTCGCACTACTCTCGAATGGCATGCCCGGGGTCGAGCTGCCACTGCATCATCTTCTCGGCGTCCTGCTCGTGGGCGCGGCGCTGGCCAAGCTCGTCCGCCGCGATGCCTGGCGGCGGTCGCTGTCGGAATACCGGCTGGCCCGTCCGGCCGGGGCAGTGGCCTGGGCGGTGCCCGCCGCCGAGCTCCTGATCGGCGCCGGGCTGGTCGCCGGCCGACCGGCTGCGGGCTGGGCGGCCGCCGTGCTGCTGTCGGCGTTCAGCGTCGGGCTGGGCGTCGAACTGGCCGCCGGCACGCCGCCACCCGGCTGCGGCTGCCTGGTGCCTTCCACGCGTCCGCCGGGACCGCTCTCGCTGGTGCGAAACGGCTGTCTGATCGCGGCGGCCGTGGCTGTGGCGGCGGGCGTCCGCCCGGTGCTGGGCGACGCGTTCTGGATCGCCAGCTACGTGGCGCTGTGGGCTGCCGTCGCCGGCCTCGGTGCACTGGTGCTCGCGCTCTATCGCCAGGTCGGTCTGCTGCACCTGCGGCTGGGACCGCGGGGCGCATTCGAGCACGACGGCGAGGGGCTGGAGCTGGGCGCACCGGCTCCGCGCGCCCTCCGCCACGCGCTGGTCGTGTTCACCTCGGCGTCCTGCCCGATCTGTCACCAGATCGTCCCCGGGCTGCGTGCGATCGCCTCGGACCACGGCGTCCAGGTGGTGCACGCGCGCGACGAGGATGCCGAGGGCCGCGCCCTGCACGAGGAGTACGCGGTGCCGGGAACGCCCTACGCGGTCTACGTCGGGCTCGACGGCAGCGTGCGGGCGAAGGGCGCCGTCAACACCCTGGAGCAGCTCGAAGGGCTGATCGCGACTGGCCGCCGGCGTGAGCAGCAGCGGGTGGTGGGACATGTTGCGTGACGGCGAGGGTCTTGCCCGCAGGCTGGCGTCCGGGCACACCCGAAAGGGGTTCCTGGGCCGGTTGGGGGCGACCATGGTGGGGCTGGCGGGCGGGGGCGTGGCGGCATCGACGCTCGAGCCGGAGGCCGCCGAGGCCTATCACTTCTGCGGCCACATCTACACGACCGGCTCCTGCCCCAGCCCGCTGGGGCTGCCCAGGATCGACCGCGATGGATTTCCGCTGCGGCCCAAGGACGGTCGGCGGATCGACAACCTGGGCCGCCGCGTCGACGCCGAGGGCTGGGCGGTCGACGAGTCGGGCCACCGCCTGCTGGGCCCCACCGGGGAGCCGGTGCCGAAGGCGCCCCGCACCCGCATCTGCCAGGACTGGATCCCCGAGAGCTACGGCTTCAAGACCCGCATCGACGGTGGCTGGTACCGCTGCTGCGGCGGCACGATCCGCAAGCTGGTCGACTGCTGTGCGCGGCACGACAAGCGGATCAACGGCGACGCCGCGCTCACCGGCTACTGCTACTCCGGCCGCAAGGTGTTCTGCGTCATGTACTACCAGACGACGGTCAAGTGCTGAGCGTGATAGCCAGTCCCGAGGGGGCGCTGTTCGCCTGTGCCCTGCTCGCCGGCGTATCCGGCGCGTGGTCGCCCTGAGGATTCTCGATGGTCGAGACCATCGTCCCCGTCGTGCACGGGATCCGCAGCTGGATCGTCTCCCTGATCGCCTTCGCCGCCGGCGCGCTTCTCACCGCGGCGGCCGTCGGCCTGGCGCTGGGCGTGGCGCTGCCCACCCGGGGTTCGCCGGCCCTGCTGGCCGCCGGCCTGGTGGCTGTGGCCTATGCGGTCGGTGAGCTGGGCTTGGTGCGGCTGCCCACGCCGCAGCTCCGCCGGCAGGTGCCCGAACGCTGGCGGGAGCGGTACTCGCAGCCGGTGACAGGGTTCCTGTACGGCGCCGGACTGGGCCTGGGCTTCGTGACCTACCTGCCGGTGGCCACGCTGATCGTGGTCTGCGCCGGCGTGGCGCTGGTGGCCGGGCCGCTGGGCGGCGCCGCCGTCCTCAGCGGCTTCGGGATCGGACGGGCGGCCGTGCTGGCTGCGTCCACCTGGGGGGTTCGAAGCTACGAGTGCGCCACCGGCAGGGTGGAGACGATGGCCGGGTGGGCGGCGGATGGCCGGCTGCGGCGGGCCAACGGGCTCGCCCTGGCCCTGCTGGGTGCGGTGCTGCTGCTGGCCGCCAGCGGCGCCACCGCGAAGGCGGCGACCCGGCTCGACCTGGGCCCCGACCCGGTTGCCGACCCCTCGCTGGGAGACGGTGACGTGCTCGCCTACGACGAGGTCGCCGGAGGCGTGGTGGAGGGCAAGTTGCTGGCGGGCGGGACGACCGCCGACCTGCCCGGCACCCACCCCGACGTGGACGGCGGCCGGGTGGTCGTGGACAGCGGCCCCGGGTTCAAGCTGGTCGACGTCGGCACCGGCGCGGTGATCAGAACGATTCCCCGGGCGGGTACCGACCCCGCGCTGTCCGGCGACTGGCTCGTCTACCGGCGGGTGGCCTCCTCGCGCCGCGAGCTCGTGGCCTTCAACCTGGTCACCTCAGAGACGCGCGTGATCGCCCATTCGCTGCTCCGCACCGACCTGGGGCCAGCCGACGTGAGCGGGCCGCGGGTGGTGTTCACCCGGACCAGCGACCGGCGCAGCCGGCTCATGCTCTACCGGTTCGACACCCGGGTCAGCCGGGTGCTCCGCGAGGCGACCAGGGCGGTGTATGCCCACGCCGAGGTGGATGCCCGGCTGGTCGTCTACACCCGCCAGCTGAGCGATCGCCAGCAGCTGCTGCGCCTGAACCTGCGGGACGGCACCGGAGCCGTGCTGCGCACCCAGCGGCCCGGCAGCGGCCGGGCGCTGTGGACGGTGTCGGTCAACAACTGGCGGTTCGCCTTCACCCTGTACACGGCCACCGAGGCGTGGATCTACGAGCTCTGACATGATCGGGCCATGAGCCCGGCCGGCCCCAGTGATGAGGAGCTGCGGGCCGCCCTGCACGAGGCCGCTGACTGGGTATCGGGGTATCTGCGCGACGTCGGCGACCTGCCCGTGCTGGCGCAGGTCAAGCCAGGCGACATCGCAGCCGTGCTGCCCGAGCACGCCCCCAGGTCGGGCGAGCCGCTGGAGGTGATCCTGGCCGACATCGACCGGCTGATCCTGCCCGGGATCACGCATTGGAACCATCCCGCCTTCTTCGCCTACTTCGGGATCACCGGATCGGGGCCGGGTATCGTCGGCGAGCTGATCGCCGCCGCTCTGAACGTGAACGCGATGCTGTGGCGGACGTCTCCCGCCGCCACCGAGCTGGAGGAGCGGACACTGCGCTGGGCGGCCGAGCTGTTGGGGCTGCCGGCCGGCTGGTTCGGCGAGATCACCGACACCGCGTCCTCGTCGACCTTCTACGCGCTGGCCGCCGCCCGGGAGGCCGCCGGGCTCGACATCCGCGAGCGGGGCATGGCCGGCCGGGACGACCTGCCGATGCTGCGGGTGTACGCCTCGGCCGAGGCCCATTCCTCGGTGGAGAAGGCCTGCATTGCGCTCGGGCTCGGCCGCCAGGGCCTGCGGGCGATCGAGGTCGACGAGGCGCTGCGGATGCGGGCCGACATGCTGGAGCTGGCGATCGAGGAGGACATCGCCGCCGGCGTGCGGCCGATCGCGGTTGTGCCAAGCGTCGGCACCACCTCCACCACCAGCGTCGACCCGGTGCCCGAGGTGGTCGAGATCGCTCGCCGCCATCGCCTCTGGGTACACGTTGACGCCGCCTACGGCGGCGCGGCAGGACTGGTGGAGAGTCACCGCCACCTGTTGGCCGGCTGCGAGCTGGCGGACTCGCTGGTCGTCAATCCGCACAAATGGATGCTGACGCCGGTCGACTGCAGCCTGCTCTACACGGCCCGGCCGCAGGTGCTGAAGGCGGCCTTCTCGGTGGTGCCGTTCTATCTCACCACCACCGAGGCCGGCGTCGTCAACCTGATGGACTACGGTCTTGCCCTCGGTCGGCGGTTTCGGGCGCTCAAGCTGTGGATGGTGCTGCGGGCCTACGGTGCCGACGGGTTGGCCGAGATCATCGGCGGCCACATCGAGCTCGCCCGCTGGCTGGCCGAGCAGGTCGATGTCGCCCCGGAGTGGGAGCGGCTGGCCCCGGTGCCCTTCTCCACGGTCTGCTTCCGCCACCGCCCGCAGGGTGTCGACGACGAGGAGCAGCTGGAGCGGATCAACACGGCGCTGGTCGAGCGTGTGAACGGCTCCGGCACCGCCTTCGTTTCCCACACGCGGGTGCACGGCAGCTACGCCATCCGGATCGCGATCGGCAACGCGGCCACGACGCGGGTCGAGGTCGAGCGGGCCTGGCAGGCCCTTCGCGCCGGCTGACGGCGCACCGGGGGAAGCCACGGGGACAGGCGTTCGGCCGTCGCCCGCCCCCGCGACGGCTCCCTCAGGTATGGAGCAGGGGGGACTTTACACGTTCTCCGGGTACGTGACCGTGGCCGGGCCGGTCAGTTGAGGGGAACCCCCGATGCCAGCGGCGACCCGAGCCCGTAGAACGTGGGCACTGTCGTCTTAGGTGTGAAGGGAGCGGTCGTGAACACACGCGTCGTCAACTGGTTTGGGATGCTCATGTCGCTGAGCGTGCTGGCGATGCTCGGCATGCTGGCCTCACCGTCGCCGGCGGCGGCGTCGTTCCCTGGGTCGAACGGGCGGGTCGTATTCGTCGGGCTGTACGGCTACCTCTACTCGATGAACCCGGATGGCTCAGGACTGCGCACCCTCCGCCGCAATGACGGCGACAGCTGGCCGGTGTGGTCGCCCGACGGCGGCCGGATCGCATTCAGCGGCGGCTCCGACGGTGACACGCTCATGGTCATGAACGCCGACGGCAGCGGCGCCCACTCGCTCGGTTTCGGTGGCACTCCGGCGTGGTCGCCGGACGGCGCCACGATCGTGTTCGCCAACGGTGGCCTGTGGGCGATCGGTGCGGACGGATCGGGGCTCTCCCAGCTCACCAGCACCCCCGACGGCGAGCCGGCCTGGTCACCGGACGGTGGCAGCATCGTGTTCTCCCGCTTCGACAGCGATACCGGCCAGGATCACCTGTGGAAGATGGACGCGGCCGGCGGCAATCAGACACAACTGACGGATGACGCGCTCAGCGATCTGAATGCCGAGTGGTCTCCCGACGGCACCAGGATCGTGTTCGAGCGCAGCGACCGCAGCGGGAAGTCGCAGATCGTGGTCATGAATCCCGACGGCACGTCCCAGTCCACGCTGACCTCGGTCGGGCAGAACGCGAATCCGGCGTGGTCGCCGAACGGTGCGCTGATCGGGTTCTACAGCACCCGCGGGTCGGGCCTGTGGACGATGCATCCCGACGGCAGCTCCCAGTCCCGGGTCACCACCACGCGCGCCGCGCGGGAGTTCGACTGGCAGGCCAGCAACCTGACCCTGCGGGCGTCCGCGCAGCTGATCTCCTTCGGCCGATCGGTGACGGTCACCGCGCATCTGCCGGCGCACGCCACGACGGCGAACCCGACGGTGTCGATCTACCGCACGCCGCTGGGCGGCAGCAGGACGCTGGTGGCCAGCGGGCCGGTGAACGGCGCCGGAGATTTCGCGGTCACGACGGCGCCCGGAAAGCGGACGAGCTTCACGGCCACGTGGTCGGGTGACGCCGGCCATCCGGCGGGCGGCACCAGCCCGGCGGTGGACGTGCGGGTGCGGGCCTTGGTCAGCGGGCACATGACCGGTGCCTATGCCGCCGCCGGGCGCTACCGGCTCTATCACTACAGCGCCAGCTGTCCCACCCACGGCACCCACTGCCCGCTTTACGCGGTCGCCGTGCGGCCAAACCATGCCGGCAAGCGGGTGTACTTCACGATCGAGATCCGCTACTCGGGAGGCTGGCATGCTGCCGGTTCGTTCCCCGGCAGGCTCAACCGGCGGAGCAGGGTGACGCAGCGGCTTATCTACGGGAGCGCCGCGATCATCGGCCTGCCGACCCGCGTCCGGGTACGGTTCGCCGGGGACGCCGACCACGTGGGGGCCAGGAGCCCATGGGCGTACTTCAAGGTGACGTCGTGACGGGCTGCGCGGACGACTCGGCGGTGCGGGGCGGCGGCAGCGTGCCGTCGCGCCGCTTCTCGGCAATCACCTCACGGGCGATCAGCTGGATCGAGCCCGCGATCGGAATCGCGATCAGCGCACCCAGAACGCCGAGCAGGGTCGCTCCTATCAGTACCGCTACGAGGATGATCAGCGGTGAGAGCTGGACGGTGCGGCGGTAGACGACCGGCTGCAGGACGTGGTTCTCGAGCTGCTGGTAGGCGACCTGGACCGCGATCATGATCAGGGCCGGCACCACGCCGGCGGCCGCCAGTGTGACGGCGACCACGATCACCGCACCGATCGTGGCGCCGATCAGCGGCACCAGGTCGAACAACGCCAGCACCAGGGCCAGGGCCACCGCGTAGGGCACCCCGAGGATCTCGAGCGTGACGAAGGTGACCACGCCGGCGATCACCGAGATGATCAGGTTCCCCGCGACGTAGCCGGAGATGTTGCGCTGGATCTGGCCGCCGATCCGGCGCACACGCTGCGCCTGCGCTGGGCGGAGCAGCGACAGCACCCACTCGTTGATCCGGGGCAGCTCGAACATCATGAACAGCGTCAGGAAGAGCACGGTGAAGGCATCGGCGAACTTGGACGCCACCTGGCCGGCGGCGCCGAACGCCCGGCCCGGCACCTGGCTGACCTGCTGCTGCGCCTTCTTGATCACGTCGTAGCGCTTGTCCAGGTCACGGAACCGCGAGTCATGCTGGAGGTCGTCGATGTAGCCCGGCGCTGCCGCCACCAGGTCGTCGACCTGCGTGGCCAGGGGGGCTATCAGCAGGCCCAGGAACAGCAGCACCCCCAGCACCACACCCAGCCACACCGTGAGCACCGCCAGCGAGTAGCGCATGCGGCGCTCGACCACGCGCACCAGCGGCATCAGCATGAGCGCCAGGAACAGCGAGACGCCGAGCAGCACGAGCACGTTTCGCATCTGCCCAAGCAGCCGCACCGCGGCATAGGCGACGATGATCAGCAACACCACCTTGACCACCGTGCGTGCGGGGATCTCGATCTGTACGCGGTGCCGCTCGTCGTGTTCCACGAGGGCGGGTTTCGCCCTGGCGGCCGAGAGTCCTCGGATCAGCCGTACGCCGGCAGCAGGTCGGGCCCGAGCACGATGGCGACCTGGCTGATCACGGAGGGGTCGAGCCCGCTGATCGACGCCAGCGGCACCGGCGCGCCGACGCCGATCTTCTTGGCCACGGCCACGGCCTTGGGCCGGTTGCCCGGTGTGAACACCACCACCGTCTGCTGCACCGACGTGCCGGCGTTGCCGGTGCTCCGCACCTGCCAGCCGTTGGCCGTCAGCAGCTCCTGCTGAGCGGTGGCCGCGCCGGTGCCGCCGAAGCCGTTCAGCACGTCGACCGGCACGTCGCGCCAGCTGACCTTCGCCCCGGTCGACTTCTTGCCCTTGGAGGTCTTCTGCGTCGTCTTCGGCGTGCCGTTGCCGGCCTTGGGCGTCGAGGTCGGCGTCGATGTCGTGGTGCTCGAGCTGGTGCCTCCGGCAACCGAGAACGCCCAGATCAGCCCCAGCAGGGCGACGGCGAATCCGGCCAGCGACAGCAGCCGGGTGACGGACGTTCGTGGGAACCGGGACGGGATGCCGTGCGATTCCAGACGCTTGGCGAACCAGTCATCGAGTCCCTGTCCCTCGTCCGGTGGCCGCTCGGCCCCGGCAGGCGTGCGATCGCCCTGCGGTGTTTGAAGACGTGCCATACCAGCTCAAACGATACCCCACGCTCCGGTTCTCACCCCTCCGCCGCCCCCGAATCGCTTCTTAGTACCATCCCGCTCCGATGCTCGAGATGGTCGACAGCTGGGTGGACGACGGCACCGTGGGGTCGGTGGCCGCAGCGGTGGTCGGCCGGGACGGCGACGTGCTCGAGCGCCGCTACGCCGGTGCTGACGAGCGTTCGCTGTTCGCCCTGGCATCGGTGACCAAGCCGATCGTCGCTCTGGCCTCATTGGTCGCCGTGGAGGAGGGGGCGCTCGAGCTCGACGCTCCGGTCGGCGACCACATTCCCGAGTACCGCGATGGGCCGCGGGCCGCGATCACGCTCCGCCACCTGCTGTCGCACGCATCCGGCCTCCCGGAGACGGCGAAGGACACGCCCACGCTCGAGGTACTGCCCGTGTATCCCCCGGGGACGCGCCGCTGCTATTCGAACGAGGGCTTCCACATCGTCGGCCTTCTGCTGGCGGCGGCCACCGGCATGCCCTACCAGCGCTATATCGACGAGGCGGTGCTGGCTCCGCTGCGCCTGGACGCCTGGCTGCCGCTGCCCGAGGACGAGGCGGGGCGGGCGATCGAGGTGCGCGATCCCGGGCTCTCGGCACCGGGCGTGCCCTTCTTCAACGGCCCCCAGTGGCGCCGCCGGGGCACGGCGGCCGGAGGCGCGTTCGCGAGCCTGGACGCCGTGGCCGGCATCGCGGCGGTGCTGCTGCGACGGGGTGCTCCGCTGCTCCACCGGGAGTCGTTCGACGAGCTGGCGTCGGTGCAGTTCGCCGGCATCCCCGGCGGCCTGGACTCGTTTCCCAAGCTGTACTGCCCGGACTGGGGGCTGGGCCTGAACATCCGCGGCGAGGGCGGCCCGCACTGGGCCGGCGACGCGGTGTCGCCTCCGACGCTGTCGCACTTCGGGGCCTCCGGCACGCTGCTGTGGGTCGATCCGGAGGCCGGGGTGGCGCTGGTCTGCCTGACCGACCGCGGCACCTACTCGGGCTGGATGCTGAAGCCGGGTGGCTGGCCCGACCTTTCGGCCAACGTGATCCGGGAGCACGGGCGTGTGGCGTAGCGACTGGCGGCACTGCCCGCGGTGCGCCTCGCCGCTCGAGTTCGGCGAGCGCTCCGGTGAGCAGCGCCACGTGCTTCATTGCCCGGCCTGCGGGCTGGTGATCTACGACAACCCTGCGCCCACCGCCAGCGCCCTGGTCACCGACGGCGGCAGGCTGATGCTCACCCGCCGGGCGGGCGAGCCGGCAAAGGGGATGTGGGACATCCCCGGCGGCTTCATCGACCCGGGCGAGCATCCGGAGGAAACGATCCGGCGCGAACTGGCGGAGGAGACCGGCCTCGAGGTGCGGGTCGGCGAGCTGGTCGGGTTCTTCTGCGATACCTATGGCGAGGGCGGCGTGTCGACGCTCAATGTCTACTACCGCGCCGCCGTCGCCGGCGGCACGGAGCAGGCGGCCGACGACGTCTCCGAGATCGGGTGGTTCCCACTCGACGGCCTGCCGCCGATGGACGAGATCGCATTCGAAAACGGCCGTCGAGCAATCTCAACGGCCTTTGATGTCAAGAAGTCGTAAAGACGTCACCATCCTCGGCCGATGACTTGTCCATCAGCCCCCGCAACGCTCCTGAGCAGTGGGGGGAGGAAACCGTCATCCGGGGCCCCGCCCGGAGGAGACGACAATGGACGAGCTGCAGGAAACAACTGTGGAAATCGACGAGCGCTGGCTCTCGGAGTGGTTCGAGTTCGGATTCGCCGAGATGGGCTGCTACCTGGCCAAGCACGCCGCGTTCGACGATTACTGCCGCCGCGAGTTGAGCTGACCCCCGCTCCGTAGCGCAGCCGCCACCGCCGTTCGGGCGGCACGGCCCGCTGCGCCCGGACGCCGCCGCAGCACGGCGCCGGCCGTCCCGTCAGAACTTCTAAGCTACGGGGAATGCCGTTCGCCCCCGTCGAGAAGCAGCCCGACCACGTCGCGCTCGAGCATCGCGTGCTCGAACGCTGGGAGGCCGAGGGCACCTTCGAGCAGCTGCGCGAGCAGAACCGGGATAGCGGCCGCCGCTTCTCGTTCATCGACGGCCCGATCACCGCCAACAACCCGATGGGCGTGCACCACGCCTGGGGGCGGACGATGAAGGATCTGTGGCAGCGCTACCACGCCATGCTGGGCGAGGAGCAGCGCTACCAGAACGGCTTCGACTGCCAGGGGCTGTGGGTCGAGGTGGAGGTCGAGAAGGCGCTCGGGCTGAACTCCAAGCCGGAGATCGAGGAGTACGGCCTCGACCGCTTTGCCCGGGCCTGCCGCGATCGGGTGGCCAAGTACGCCGGCGTGCAGACCGCCCAGTCGATCCGGCTCGGGCAGTGGATGGACTGGGACCGCAGCTACTTCACGATGACCGACGCGAACATCTCGTACATCTGGGGCTTCCTGAAGCTGTGCCAGGAGCGCGACTGGCTGTACAAGGGACACCGCTCGATGCCCTGGTGCCCGCGCTGCGGGACGTCGCTCTCCCAGCATGAGCTGATCGACTCGTATCGCGAGATCGGGCATCCCTCGTTGTTCGTCCGCCTGCCGCTCGAGGGCCGCGACCGCGAGTACCTGGTGGTCTGGACGACGACGCCGTGGACGCTGCCGGCGAACGTGGCGGCCGCGGTGCGCCCGGACGCCGACTACGCCCGGGTCGAGACGGCGTCGGGCACCGCCTACGTGGCGGAGCCGCGGCTGAAGGAGGTGCCGGTGAGGGGCACCCTGCTGGGCACGGTCAAGGGCGCCGAGCTGGTGGGCCTCCGCTACAGCGGCCCGTTCGACGATCTTCCCGCCCTGGAGGGTGTCGAGCATCGGGTGGTCGCCTGGGATGACGTCTCGATGGAGGAGGGCACCGGGATCGTCCACATCGCGCCGGGCTGCGGCGCCGAGGACTTCGAGCTGGGGCAGCGCGAGGGACTGGCCACGATCGTCCCCGTCGACGAATCGGGCGCGTTCTACGAAGGCTTCGGCTGGCTGCACGGAAACCACACCGCCGACGCCGCCCAGCAGATCGTCGAGGACCTGGGCCAGCGCGGCCGGATGGTCGAGGCGGGCGAGATCACCCACCGCTATCCCGTCTGCTGGCGGTGCGGAACCGAGCTGATCTACCGGCTGGTCGACGAGTGGTTCATCCGCTGCGACGAGATCCGCGAGCCGATGATCACGGCCGCCCGGGAGGTGGAGTGGAGCCCGCCGCAGTACGGCAAGCGGATGGAGGACTGGCTGCGCAACATGGGCGACTGGTGCATCAGCCGCAAGCGCTACTGGGGCCTTCCGCTGCCGTTCTACTTCTGCGGCCACGGGCACATGACCGTGGTCGGGTCGCAGGACGAGCTGGCCGAGATGGCGCTGCGCGGCATGGACAAGGTCAGCGAGCTGCACCGTCCCTGGATCGACGAGGTGGTGATCGGATGCGGCGAGTGCGGCAAGGAGGCGCACCGGCTGCCTGACGTCGGCGACTGCTGGCTGGACGCCGGCATCGTGCCGTTCTCGACGCTCGGCTGGCACAACCCGGTGCGGATCCCCGAGGGCTACGCAACCGGCGCCGGCGGGAGTGTGACCAGGGCTGACCTGCCCTCGCACGACGAGTGGGAGCTATGGTTCCCGGCCGACTGGGTGTCGGAGATGCGCGAGCAGATCCGGCTCTGGTTCTACTCGATGCTGTTCATGAGCGTGGCGCTCGAGGGCCGCTCGCCCTACCGGCGGGTGCTGACCCACGAGAAGGTCAACGACGAGACCGGCCGCCCGATGCACAAGTCGTGGGGCAACGCGATCTGGTTCGACGATGCGGTGGAGTCGATGGGCGCCGACGTGATGCGCTGGATGTACGCCGGTCAGAACCCGGCCCAGAATCTCAACTTCGGCTACGGGCCGGCCGAGCAGGTCAAGCGCCGGCTGCTGACGCTGTGGAACACCTACGCCTTCTTCATCACCTACGCCTCGATCGACGGCTACGAGCCGTTCGTGACGGGCAGCGCCGAGATTGCCGTCAGCGGCAGCAAGCCCGTGCAGATCGAAACGCGCGCGACTCGCTGGGGGCCCGTCGTCGCCGCGGACTGGCGCGGCCGGCCGCTCGCGCTGCACGCGACCTGGCTAGAGCCGCAGGGGCTCGACCTGCGCATCGTCGGTCTCGGCGAGGCCGCGGACGCTGCGGCGGCGAGCGTCGTTCTCGCGCGCTGGGCCGGGCCGTCATTGAACTGGGCGCTTGCAGATACCGGCGGCGAAATCGCCTGGGTCGTGAACGGCCCGCTGCCGCGCCGCGTCGGCTTCGACGGCTCGCGGCCCGAGTCGCTCGCCGACGGCACGCGCTCGTGGCAAGGCCGGCGCGCGCCGCCCGGCGCGATCGGCGGGCACGACGGCGCGCTCTACACCGCCAACAACCGCACGCTGCCGCCGAGCCAAGCCGACACCGTGAGCCGCATGTGGATGCGGCCGCTGCGCGCGAAGCGCATCGACGAGCTCCTTGCCGAGCGGCGCACGTTCGCCGAACCCGATTTCCTCGCGATGCAGCTCGATACGAAGGCCGAGGGCTACGAGCAGATCCGCGCGACGATCCTCGACGTCGTCGGCAGCGACGACCGCGAGCCGAAACTGAAGCACGCGCGCGAGCTCGCGGAGCAGTGGAACGGCACGGCCGACGTCGATCAAACCGCTTTTCGCTTATTGCAGGCGTACTACCGCGCGCTGCTCGAGCGCACGCTGACGCCGCTGCTCGCGCCGGCGTTCGAAGCGGATCCGAGCTTCGTCTATCGCTGGCCGCTCGCCGACGAGGTGCTGAGGCGGCTGCTCGACGAGCGGCCCGCGCATCTTCTGACGAGCGAGCACACCGACTGGCGTTCGTTCTTGCGGCAGACGCTGCTGGATACGACCGAGCAGCTCGAGCGCGGCGGGTCCGTCGACGCCGAGTGGGGCGAGACGAACGTGCTCGACGTCGCGCACCCGTTCGCGGCGAGCTTGGGGCCGCTCGCGCGCCTACTCGCACTGCCGCGCGCGCCGCTGCCGGGATCGATGGTTTCGCTGCGCGTGGCCGCCC
>Ga0207674_10001812_pt1 | contig 27271 bp, 13 predicted proteins | sample KBSCornC72_FD_184303 | JGI IMG/M metagenome (GOLD analysis project Ga0207674, IMG submission 184303) | Corn rhizosphere microbial communities from Kellogg Biological Station, Michigan, USA - KBS Corn C7-2 (SPAdes) (version 2) | ecosystem: Host-associated > Plants > Roots > Rhizosphere > Soil ...
TCGCCACTTGTTCATCGTCGTTCGATATCGACATGCCGCATCAAGCCTGCTGCACCTCCACTGCTTTGGGGGGCTTGAGTAGGTGTAACGGAACGTATGCCATCCGATGGAGCCGAACTTCTCTTCGTCGCCAACGCGCGGCGCTCTCGTGCACCGGGATTGGAGGAAGACTTCCCCGTCGCTTGCGAACGATCCTGCATGATATGCCGGGTTCTGCGTTGCAGACCGGGCACTTCACCGGATACGGTCCAGCTCGACGGATGTAGTCCTGCTGAATGGGCGAGGCTTGGTAACAGTTCCCGGCATCCGGGCAACTTAGGATTGCGCGGCGCATGAGTGCGTGCTAACCTCTAGCTCCAGTTCCCCCAAAACGGCCATCGCAGAGCGGCTCTCTGCATTCACGCATCCTTAGGGCACCGAATTGGTTCAACACGCCGTCGTACGCAGACTGCTCGTGCTGTCGTCCGTTCTCGTCCTCTCCTCCTCACCACTGATGGGGAGCGAACCTCCTCTAACCAATCTCGCCACCCACAAATCGGAGATTGGCCTTCCTCTCGCCCAGGGACACAGCTACAAGGAATTCAATTCTCAGGGTCAGATCTGGACCATCAACCAGGACCGCCGGGGCCTAATGTATATTGGCGTATCCGGCGGCGATCTGATCGAATACGACGGAGTCACTTGGCGAAAGATCTCAACGGGCAGCGACACGGTTCGTTCCCTTGCGTTCGATGAAGCGGGCAGGCTCTGGCTTGGCTGCAATGGCACATTCGGTTACGTCGAGCCCGATACCAAGGGCTCGCTCCACTTCGTTTCGCTTCTGGACAAGGTACCTGAGAACGAGCGGCAGTTCACAGATGTTTGGCAGACCCTGGTAACGCCACAGGGAGTGTTCTTCCGGTCCTACGAAAAGCTTTTCCGATGGTCTGACAACACCATTCACGTCTGGTCACACGGAGAGCGCGACCGTTATCAGGCGCTTTCTGCTGTTCGAGGACATGTCTACACAGCGCAGAACCACATGGGTCTAGAAGAGATTATCGGAGATGAACTGCGACCTGTTGCTGGGGGCAACGCCTACAAGGACGCGGTAAAGCTGTTCCTGTATCCCTACGACGAGAAGCGTGTCATCGTCAGCCAGCGGGAAGGTTATCTGAGCCTCTACGACGGTGAGAAAGTCACACCCTTTCCGACGCAGGTCGACACCTATCTCAAGCAGCATAAGGTTTACACATCGATTCTGCTGAGGGATGGAAGCATCTGCGTCACCACGCTTGATGGAGGCGCCATCCTTTTAACGCACGACGGCAAGCTGCGCCAGTTCCTGAATGTGCAGGACGGTCTTCTCGATTCCAATGCACTTAGCGCTTATGAGGACCGCGACGGCGCAGTGTGGATCGGGACGAGTACCGGTGTGACGCGGTTCGAAGTTAACTCACCCGTCTCCTTTTTCGACCGCACACCGGGTCAGGATGCAGTTCGCTTTCAGGGCTCAATCTACGTGACCGAGGATACCAGCGGCTCCCCTGTGAAGGAGGTAGCTTCCGATCCAATTACCAATCGACCAGATATCGTATCGATCCCGGGGCCAACTCAAGCCTTCATCATCAGAGTCTTCCACGACCCAGCCCACAAGAAAGATCAACTACTGGCGGCGACGAGTGACGGGGTCATGGTTGTCAGCGGCAAGACCATGGCGTTCGCCATGCCAGGAACACACGGACCCACTGAGCAAAGCTATTCGCTGCTTCAATCACGTAAGGATCCATCGAGAGTGTTCATTGGACATAGCGACGGCGTGGGCTCGATGCGGTGGGACGGCCAGAAATGGATCGATGAAGGTAGGCTCCCGATTGTGTACCAGGCCCGAACTTTCGCAGAGGACGAAGACGGCTCTCTTTGGGCGGCGGGCGGAAATGGCCAGGTTGTGCACGCCACTGTCGCAGCGTCCGGCATGCGGGAGTCCAAGGTCGAGTTCGTGGGAAATCGCGAAGGTTTGCCCGCCGGTCCGAACAGCGTGGCGCGGGCACTCGGCAGCGTCTGGGTTGGAGTCGATCGCAACCAGAATCTCTATCGTTGGGATCGCAGTTTACGCAAGTTCGTAGTGGATAACCGAGCTGCACTTCCCATCGATGCACCGGATGGCAGTGCAGTCCTGTTCGAAACGGATGATGGCAGTACGTGGACGGCAACGTCTTCGTCTGGAACCCGCCGCATTGCTCGTGTTTACGCGCAGTTTGACGGCAATCTCCGCATCGATGAGGACACCTATCGAACGCTAACCGAGTTCAAGGTACTGCCTGTCTTTGCCGATCAGGATGGATCGGTGTGGGCGGTTGGCGAATACTTGATTCGCTTCAATCCTCATGTGCGCTCGACAGCCACGCAGGAACTACCCACCCTCGTCCGGCAGGTCAATGCTGGGACCCAGATAGTATTTGGGGGAGAAACTGTTCCCGGGAGTAAAGAACTGCGCCTGCCTCCGCACACCAGTGCTGTGCGATTCCAGTTTGCTGCTGCTTCCTATTCAGACTCGGCCGATATCGCATACCAATACCTGCTTGAGGGTGCCGACAAGGACTGGTCTTCATGGGACAGGCAGAAAGAGGCAAACTACAGTGGTCTAGGACCGGGCAGATATATTTTGCGCGTCCGAGCCAGGGCCGTCGATGGCCGAACAGGGGAAGGGTCCTATGCATTCATTATTCTTCCACCCTGGTACAGAACGACGCTGGCATACATTCTGTATTTCATCCTCTTCGTATGCGTGATGGTGGCCGGGTGGCGCCTCATTTCTCTTTATGAGCGCGCCAGAGCCCGTCGAAAGACCGAGGCTCTAGAAGAGCAGAAGAGGATTCTCGAAGCCACAGTGAACGAGCGCACGCAGGAGATTCGTGCGCAGGCCGATGAGATATCTGCACAGAGAGACAGCATCGAGCTGCTCAGCGAGATTGGAAAGGAGATCACCGCTTCCCTCGATCTCGAAACAATCCTGTTTAAGCTCTACGAGCGAGTGAATCAGATCGCCGATGCGTCTATCTTCGGCGTGGGCCTCTACCGGCCCGAAAAGCGTCTGATTGAGTACAGCCTTGCCATAGAAAATGGTAAGAGATATGCCCCGTATACCCGCAGCACTGAGGACAAGAATCAGCTGGCGGTGTGGTGCATCGACAATCGCAAGCCGATACTGCTCAACGACGTGGCAGAAACGTCGAAGTACATCGCCACCTACAAACACACCGAATGGGTTCTATCGGATGGCACCGCAGCGCAGCCGCCGGCGTCCATGATCTATCTGCCACTCACGGCTCAGGAGCGGGTTCTCGGCGTGCTCAGTGTTCAAAGCTTCCGAAAGAACGCCTATACCGAGCAGCACCTCACTCTCCTAGAGAACCTGGCTGCATACACCTCAATTGCACTCGACAATGCCAATGCTTACCAGATGATCAACCAGCGGGAGCATGAAGTCAGCGAGCGGGTTGCGGAACTGAGCACCATCAATCACATCAGCCAGGCTCTTGCCACTCAGCTCGACAAGGACCGGCTGATTCAACTCGTCGGGGACCAGGTGCGCGATCTATTCCATGCGCCCATCGTCTATGTCTCCTTGTTTGATCGAGCGAGCATGATGCTGCACTTCCCATACACCTACGGTGAGGAAGCCCAGTCCCGTCCTTTCGGCGTCGGCCTGACCTCTCAGATCATCCGCAGCGGTGAGCCGCTCTTGATCAACCAAGACATGGCAGGTGCACGCAGCAAGCTGGGCGTTACGCAAGTCGGCCGCGCCAGCGCCTCATACCTGGGTGTGCCTATCCCGTCTGGCGGTGAAGTTGTCGGTGTTATAAGCGTGCAGTCCACCGATCAGGAGAATCGGTTCACAGAAGCAGATAAGCGTCTGCTGTCAACAATTGCATCATCAGTTGGCGTTTCTCTGTACAACGCAAAACTATTTGAGGAGGCTTCGCAGGCACGCGCTGCAGCGGAAGAGGCGGATGCGGCGAAGAGCTCCTTCCTTTCTACGGTGAGCCACGAGCTTCGGACACCGCTCACGTCCGTACTTGGGTTTGCAAAGATCATTCGCCGCCGCCTGGAAGAGCGGCTTTTCCCGATGATTTCTGAGGATGATCGCAAGGTAGCTCAAGCAAAAAAGCAAGTGATAGAAAACCTCGATGTGGTCGTGAGCGAAGGCGAACGGCTGACCAAACTTATCGACGATGTGCTAGATCTGGCGAAGATCGAAGCCGGGAAGTTCACCTGGAACATGGCTAGCACTGCTATTAGCGAGGTCATTGATCGCGCTACATCGGCCACCGCTTCGCTCTTTGAGAGCAAGAAGCTGACCCTCGTACGCAAGGTGGAACCGAGTCTCCCAGCAATCACAGGCGATCAGGACCGGCTCATTCAAGTCGTCATCAATTTGATCTCGAACGCGGTCAAGTTCACCGACGCTGGGTCGATCACGTGCGCAGCACGGCGCGATGGCGAGGAGCTGGTGATAAGCGTGACCGACTCTGGAATCGGCATCGCTCCGGCAGATCAGCCCAAAGTGTTCGAGAAATTCAAACAGGTTGGCGACACCTTGACAGACAAGCCAAAGGGAACGGGACTAGGGCTACCCATCTGCAAGGAGATCATTGAATACCACGGTGGCCACATCTGGGTAGAGAGCGAGCCCGGAAAAGGAAGCACGTTTTCGTTCACGCTGCCCATTGCCGAAGTTGCTACGGGCACTGAAGCACCCGCGCGCAAACGCCGAGTGGATATCGAGGCTCTGATGCGCCAACTGCGCGAGCGCGTCGACACTCATCAGCCGCGCGACAAATCGGTTCTTGTAGTCGACGATGATCCAAACATCCGATCTCTGCTGCATCAGGAGCTTGCGGACGCAGGCTACCGTGTACGTCTAGCCGAAGATGGCCGGAAAGCACTCACGCTCATCCGCGAAGAGACCCCGGGCCTCGTCATTCTCGACGTGATGATGCCGGAGATGAACGGTTTCGACGTGGCCGCGGTGCTCAAGAACGATCCAGAAACGATGGAAATTCCCATCATTATTCTCTCGATCGTGGAGGATAAGGAGCGCGGATTCCGCCTCGGTGTCGACCGGTACCTGACGAAGCCGATCGATACGGCTTCGCTGTTCCATGAAGTAGATGCCCTGCTGGACCAGGGCAAATCGAAGAAAAGGGTGATGGTGGTGGACGAGGACGTTTCAACCGTTCGCTCCATCACGGATGTGCTTGAAGCGCGAGGCTACCAGGTCGTCGAGGCGAATGGATCGGACCTGGTTTCTAGAGCGGTGCACTCCAAGCCGGATGTGATCATTCTCAACTCGCTGTTGTCGAGTGAGGAGTCGGTACGTGCTCTGCGTTTCGAAAAAGGGATGGAGGACGTTCTCTTCCTTATCTATCAATGAGGTCACATGAAGATTCTGATCGTCGATGATGAGCCGCACTTGCGAACCCTGATCCAGCAGACCCTCGAGGAGCTGGAAGACGAAGGCGTGGACCTCATCACTGCCACGAATGGCGAGGAGGCGCTTGAGACTATCCGATCGGAGGAACCGAACCTCGTCTTTCTCGATGTGATGATGCCCAAGAAGAATGGCTTCGATGTCTGCGACACCGTCAAGAACGAATTGGGTCTGAAGAACATTCATATCGTCCTTCTCACGGCCAAAGGCCAGGAGTTCGATCGCCATCGCGGGCAGGAAGTCGGGGCTGACATGTACATGACGAAACCCTTCGATCCGGACGCCTTGGTCGCAAAGGCGCGATCCGTTCTCGGATTGCCGGCATAGATCAGGCAAATGACAGCTCCCACGCTCAGAGCACTCCTCGGCCCCCGATCCGGAGGAACAGCAGTTCTTGCAGCCATGCGGGACCACTTGGCGCCCGGGACGTGCATCGTTGATGCAGCAGGAAAGTATCTGCTCGGCGATGCTGCCATCTCTCACGAGCATGAGGGGATCCCGATATTGCACGACGGAGTCACGCTGGGATATGTAATCGGCTCGCCTGCTCACGCCGCATCTGTGGCGCAAGTATTGCAGCATCTCGCCGCCCGCGACTCGGAAAACCGTGCGCTCGCAGCCGAGGTTCTCCACCTATACCGTGAGATACACCTGATTGAGGAGCTGTCTGAGCAGCTTGCGCCGCTTCTCAATGTGGAGGCCGTTGCGCATTCCGCTCTAGAGCAGGCGCGGCGACTCATCACCGCGACGCACGGAAGCATTTTGGTTCTGGAGAAAGCCGATAGTCCGCTTTCATCCGCCGCTTCATTTGGAGAAACTTGCGGAACTGATTCCTCCCAGTTTGTTTTACTGACACCAGCATCGCCTCTTGCTGCATCGATCATTGGGCGAGGGATTGGTGAGATCGTGAATGGCTGCGGCGCTGATCCACGGGTCCATGATCCTAGCTGCGTATTTCATGCACTGATCTGTGCGCCATTACGTGCCGGCCAGCGAACGGTGGGTGTGATCATGCTGGGCAGTTCGGTTGAGGATGCATCGTATTCCGCAGCGGACCTGAAGCTGCTGAACACAATCGCTCTTCAAACCGCATCCGCAATCGAAAACTCTCTTCTTTGCGCGGAGATGGTTGAAACGGCTCGCGAGCGTACAGCGTATGCTGCTGAGTTGCAAGCCGCGAGCAGCGTGCAGCAGCTTCTGCTCGCGAGCGCATCCCGCCCCACTCCCGGCTTCACGGTGGACTCGGTTTACCTGCCCGCGAGCGAGGTGGGCGGTGACTTCTTTTTTGTTTCCCCTGCGTCAGACGGATCACTCACCGCGATTCTCGGGGATGTCTCAGGCAAAGGACTGACCGCAGCGATGCGCGTTGCAATGATCCTGGGCGCTCTTCGCCGCGAGACCTCACATAATCCGGCCGATATCCTTGCTAGCCTCAACAATGTGCTGATTGCTCAAGGTCAGCTCGGGTTCACCACGGCTTGCTGCGTTCGCATTTCGCTCGATGGAAACTTCACGTTTGCAAACGCCGGTCACATCGCACCCTTCATCTCGGGGCGGGAAATAGATTCTCCGTCTTCTTTACCACTCGGCATCGAAAAAGATCAATCCTACGAACTCATTTACGGAACTCTGCGACCGGATGAACGCCTTGTGCTGCTTTCGGATGGCGTTCCTGAGGCTCGATCAGAATCTGGTGAACTCTTCGGTTTCGATCGCCTGGACCCATTGTCGTGTTTAACCGCGAACGAGATCGCCCACACCGCAAAACTTTTCGGCCAAGAAGATGACATAACCGTTCTCACGATTGTCGTAGGCCAACACTGATCTGAAGGATTCGTCCTGATTCGACGAACCAAGAAGCCATGATTACCTGTCGGCTGATGGTTCCAGCATCCCCAAGCACGACCAGAAGCAGATCAAGCGATCCTGCTGCGCAGGCTTAAGCTGGATCGGCGACGGCCGCGTATTTCCGCGCCTTATCGCGAAACTTTGGTTAGTTCACGATGCCTCCGGCTTCTTTGGTTTTGTCGCAAACGCCGCTGGTTGGCTGGGCGGGCAGGAAGGTGGTCCAGGCGGCCCCTCCACCAGTGGAGTTGGGCGGGTTGAGATTGCCCGGGGCGCTGAAGTCGAAGAAGTCACTCATGTCTCCCTTGTTCAGCCAATAGGCGTCCCTGGCGGTGAGGGGCGGGACGTTGAAGGTCTTCTCAATGAAGGCCAGGATTGCGGTGCTGTCCATGGGGACGTGGGAGACGTGGTGCGGCTTGACGTAGGGCGAGATGACAAGGACGGGGACGCGTCCGCCAGTGAGATTGAACATGTTGTACCCACCGTTTTGCGGGGTGGGAGCAGTGAAGTTGGCGTTCGGGCCGGTGTGACAGTAGCCATAGGAGCCGTTGTTCGGGTCGGGACACTGGCCCTGCGCATAGGCATCCGGGGGCGGCACGGATAGAGGAGGCACATGATCGTATAGGCCGCCGGACTCGTCGTAGCTGAGGATGAAGACGGAATCCTGCCAGGCGTCGCTTTTCATCAGCGCAGCGATGATGGACTGGACATAGGCGGCTCCCTTCTGGATGTTGTTGTCGGGGTGCTCATCGAGGCCGCTGGAGCCGGAAGCAGATTCGATGAAGACGACCTGCGGCAGGGTCTTGTCGGGATCGCAGGGCAAACCGTTACAAGTGCCGGCGAGCAGGTTCAGAAGATAGCTGGTGGGGTAGGTCTTGTTCTGGACAGCGGGATCGGTGTAGTCCTGGAAATTGGGAAGGAACATTCCGTCCTGGTAGTAGTACTTCCAGCTGACGTTGGCCTCATTCATGGCGCGGTAGATCGTTTTGGCGCTGTACCGGGGGTGGGTGTTGTCGGCGTCGGGGTACTCGTGGCCGAAGGAGCTTGCGGACTCGATGAACATACGGTTGGGATAGGTGGCGGCGAGGATGGGGGAGAACCAGCTGTCGCTGGTGGCGAAGAAGCTTGCGAGGTCGTAGTAGTAGGGCAGGTCCGTCTGGTCGTAGTAGCCCAGTACGCGCGTGCCTTCGGGATCGTAGTTGGTCTCATTGTGGCCAAGTCCGCCGTTGGGAGTGTCGAGGAAATTGTTCATGGCGAACGAGCCGGCGGGATAGGTGCTGGTCGTGAGCCACGCTTTATCGCCGCCTTTCAGTGCGATGTCGTGGTGGGCCTCATCCCAGGAGGGGGTTGGGTTCTGGGTACAGACGGTGGTTTCATGGAACGGTTTGACCTGGGTGCCGTCGTGGTGATTGGTGAGCACGAGGTTGGGGTCGAAACCATCGACGTCGGTGGGGCTGGCGGTAATGCCGAAGGGCTGGAGACGCTGCGCGCGATAGGCTCCGAGGACGCCGAAGTAATTGTCGAAGGAGCGGTTCTCCTGGAGCATGAAGATAATGTGCTTTATCTTGCCGGCTGCGGGAGAGGCAACGGTGACGGTTATGGTTTGCGTGAGCTGGGTGCCATCCGTCAGCGTCGCGGTAGCGGTATAGGTTGTGGTGGCGGCCGGCGTGACGGTGACAGAGCCTTTGGGCAACGGAGTGCAGGGAGCGCAGCCGCCGTTGTCAATGGTGAGCGCAGTGACAGATGGATCAACCTGCCAGGACAATGCCACGGGCTGATTGGCCGTAGTATTGGCAGGAGTCGCGGTCATATTGATATTGACGGCGTTGATGGTGACGCTGGCCGGCTGACTCTGGCCGCCGGAGCCGGTCGCAACCATCGTGTAGGTCACGGTAGTGGGTACAGGGATCTGAATTCCGGCGGGCTCGGAGACCGGGAAGGTGCCCCCCTCTTCGGGATCGCTTTGGGGGAGCGCGGGGGTAAACGTGACTGAGGTGGCGTTAGTTGTCTGCCAGCTCAGGGTCGTGGAGGAGCCGGCCACCACGGTGGTCGGACTGGCGGTGAACTGGTTGATCTGCGGCTGACCGACTGCCACAGCGACAGCTACGGACTGAGGCTGGGTGCTGCCGCCGGGGCCTGTGGCGATGGCGGTATAAGTGGTGTTCTCAGTTGGCTGGTCGGTAGCTGGATTGGTGGTGGTGGGGATCTGCCTAGTGACGCCATCGGCGCCGACCGCGGTGATGGCGACCGAAGTGGCGTTGGTGGCCTGCCAGCTGAGGGTGACCGAATCGCCTTTTGTGATGCTGCTGCTTGAAGCGCTGAACACCAGAGTGGGCGCGGTAGGCGGCGGCTGAGTCACCGCGACCTGGACTTGCTGTGGTTTGCTGTCGCCGCCGGGACCCGTGGCCGTGGCCGCATAGGTGGTGGTCACTGTGGGCGAGTCCTGATTGGAGCCGTTCAGCTGCGCAGTCGGGACATCGCGGACGGTACCGTCGCTGCCGGTGGCGGTAATTGTCAGGGCGGTGGCATTGGTGGTTGTCCAGGTCAGGGTCACGGACTGGCCGGACGTGATGCTACCGGGGCTGACGCTGAAGGTTAATGTCGGCACCTGAGGAGGAGCCGCAGTTACGGCAACCTTGACCTGCTTCTGGACGCTAAGGCCGCCACTTGCGCTGGCGGTCGCAGAATAGGTGGTGTCCTGGGTGGGCGTGTCCTTTGTGCTGCCACTGAGTTGAGAGTTGGTGGCGATGGCTCGACTGGTGCCGTCAGCGCCGGTAGCGGTGATGGATACGGAGGCCGCGTTTGTGGTTTGCCACGTCAGGGTAACTGCCTGGCCGGAAGTAACGCTGCCGGTGCTTGCCGCAAACGAGAGAGTGGGCGTTAGCTTCGATGACGAACCCGAAGAACCGGAACCACAGCCGGCGAGAGCGAAAAGCACTGAAACAACAGGTATTCCAAACAGAGCGCCGAGACGCGTCATGAGCGGTCCACTCCTCCTGAACGAACGAAGTAAAGCGTGAGGCTCCTGGCTGCTGGTTACGCGTCCTGGTTCTGTCAGGTGTGTGGCGTATCTATAACCAAGAGAGAACGATCCGGCAGAGATCAAAATCGAACAACAGTCGCACAAAGGCCCCTTGGCAACCATCGAGTCGCTTTTGGTTTGCCGCGGATTGCCGAATTCCTGCCGCTCTAATTACGTCCCTTAGTTAGATTGCTCGTTGCTGCGGGACGGCTGCCTCGAGTGACAATAATGTCGGCATAACTGCGTCCCTTCGGAGAGGCTCCGGCCCAGCAGTTCCTGCTTGGCGACCAGTTGGGTTAGAACTGAGAAGGTCCGGCAAAGCCGGCTATTTCCTGCCTCACGCGCTCTCAAACCTCGTTAATCCTGACTCTAAGTGACTCCGCACTGGATGACACAGCCGCTTATTCATGGCTTCAATATTGCATTCGAGGACCCCAATCCCATCCAAGAAGAATTGGGAATGATCGCTCTCCCCGAATGCTTTCGTGATACTGCGAGTCTCGCCATAGAGTTTGTCCTTACCTTGCCCGAGGCGTCCACGATGAAGGTGCTCTCTTTTCACCCTTGAATACAGCGCACGACTAGAGCATTCTCGCCGCAGTGCTATAGTTTTCCCGTCTTTCCAAGGTGGGGTGTGTACACCATGAATCGCAGAATGTTTCTCATGGGAGGGGCTGCTGCTTCGGCACTTTTCTCCGGCACACGATATTCATTTGCTGATCCACTCGGTTTGCCAATCGGCTGTCAGACCTACCCTGTGCGCAAGTCGATCCGTTCGGATTTCGCCGGCACGATGAAGGGATTACGGGCTGCAGGGTTCACTCAGATCGAGCTGTGTTCGCCCTATGGGTATGAAGAGTTTTCGAGTCTGCAGAGATACAAGCCACAGGAATTGCGGCACATGCTGGCGGATTGGGGACTGGGCTGCATCTCAGCGCACTGGGGAGCGGAGGAACTATTCCAAAAGGCGGATGAGAGCATCGCCTATGCCAAGGACTTCGGGATGACGCAGATGGCCATTGCGGCACTCGGGCCTTGGAGCCCGAGGACCACTGAGACGGCCGACGATGTGAAGCGGTACGTTGAGCCATTCAACGCATTCGCCGAGAAGGCACACGCAGCCGGCATCGTTGCGTTGCTGCACAACGAAGGTTTCGTCTCCGAACACATTGACGGCAAACCGGTGTACGACATGATGATCGCCGAGCTCAATCCCGCTACGACCAAGTTGCAGTTTCAGGTCTCTACCAAGCAGCAGGGCTACGATGCTGTGACCTACTTCCAGAAGTACCCTGGACGCTTCCTCTCGATGCATTGCCAGGACTGGGTAAAGGACTCCTCTACGAAGTCGGGGTTCCGCCAGGTCCCATTGGGCAAGGGACTCGTGGATTGGAAGGCTGTATTTGCAGCCGCAAAAACGGGTGGCGTAAAGAATTACTTCGTGGAGCTTGAAGAGGATCCCGCGCTGATGACGCAGAGCGTGCCTTATCTGAAGTCGCTGAACGTCTGAAGAAGGAAGTTGCCCTTCAGAATCGCGAGCTGCTCATTCGTAAGAGGATCACGCGTAGATTAGCCAGGATCGGAGCAGATGCATACCCTCAATGTGCTGTGTGCACAATGAGGGTATGCAGTACTTTAATGCGGATTCTCAGAACAGCATCTTCAACGCTAGTTGGATGATGCGGGAGTCCGCTGTGGTCGCCACGTTTCCTGTTGCGGTTCCGATCGTGGAGCGCGTGCTGCCGAAGGCTCCGTTTGAGAAGTTCACGTTCGGATCAGACCATTGTGGATGGTTGAGAAGGTTGAAGAACTCACCCCTAAACTGAAAGCTGAGCCTCTCGTGAGATGGCATGGGGTAGAAGTTCTTTATAAGTCCTGTGTCTACGTCCCAGAGCGTCGGTCCGCGCCAAGTGCCCTTTCCCACGTTTCCGTAGTTTCCAGCTGAGGGCTTTGCAAACAGGCTTGGGTCGAGCCACGGGAGGCAATGCGCAACTCCTGAGCAGCCACCGCGCTGGCTTGAGGGAGATTTGCCGAACTGGTTCGCAGGCCCGACGTAATCGGCACGATCAAGGTTGTTTCCTGTTTGGGATTGATCAGTTCCAGCAAGGATCGTCAGTGGATCGCCGGTCGTGATCGAATAAATGCCGGTCCATTGCCAGCCTCCAACAACATTACGAACCAATCCATTGGATCCGGTGAGGCGGGGCAAGTTCCACACGTACGAAGCTACGAAGTGGTGCCGGTGGTCGTAAGTGGAGGGACCTGTCTCGAAGGCATGCTGTCTGGGATCGTAGAAGGACATTCCGGATCCGATACTCGATCCAATGTCGGTGATGCCACCGTTTTCAGACAAGCCGTAATCGTTCGCATGAGAGTAGGTGTAGTTGGCAAGCAATGTGATCTGGTTCAGGATGCCCTTTCCACTCGATGCAGCGCGCTTTTCAAGATCGAGTTGCAGGCCGTTATAGCCATTGGCGCCGGTGTTGCGATTCTGGTAAATCACTCCAAACGGCTGGTAAGGCCGACGCGCCTGCAAGGATGCTGTGCTCCCCGCGGTGTATACGCCTGGATTGAGATTTACATCTTGTCTCAGATGAACTCCGCGAGTTCCGACGTAAGAGGCGTGAACGACAGTGTCAGCACGAAGCTGGCGTTCGAACGTTAGATTCCAATCGTAGATTTCCGGCGTCACCCACTTCACTCCTGGCTGCAGCCCGAATACGGTTGGGTTCGCTACGAAGGTGGCGTTCTTGGGCGCATTCTTCAGCGTGTAGCGCTGCGGGAAGCCGTTCGTGAAATCCGGATAGTTCACGAGTGGGTTCGAAAGCGTCCCGATCTGCGACGCACCAGTCTTTGAGTCAGTAAGGTCGATGCGCAAGCTGAAGGGCGCCGAAATCGCTGCATCGTTCAGAAACAGGCCTGGAAGCCGTGAGTAATAGAACAGACCCCCGCCACCCCGAATGACAGTCGTGCCTCTTCCAGAAAGATCCCATGCGAAGCCAACGCGTGGACCGAAGTTGTTGAAATCGCCTGACTCTCCGCGTTCGGGGACGCCGATACCGTTGTATTTGTCACCGATAAAGAAGAGGCCCGCCGGCGCGGATGGAATCACGTCAGAATGAATGCCCGCTGCGTATGCATCAGGCCGGAACTGTTCGATGCGGCCGGAGGTTTCTTTCATCACCTGCTGGGGTTCCCAGCGCAGTCCGTAGTTGAGTGTGAGCCTCGGCGAGACCTTCCACTTGTCGTTTGCGAACAGGCCGATCGGATTTTCACGTGAGTCAGAGAAATCGCCTGACGTCTGGCTGAAGGTGTGCTGATAACCAAGCAAAAAGCTCGCCATCGAGAGCCCGGTTACATCATTGGTGAAGCCGAAGCTTCCGTTTTCAAGGTCGGTGTTGCGGATAATGGATTGATCCAATTCCAAGTCGAAACCGAAGGTCAGGGCGTGCTTACCCTTATTCCAACTGAGCAACTCGCGAAGATCGCCGGTATTGCGGATGAATTTGGCGTTGGTGAAACTGCCCAAAGTAAAGTTGCCGGAGACAGCGAAATTCCGGATGCCGCTCTGCGCTTTGGGCAGTTGCCAGATGTTTGAACCGAAGTCGGTCATATCCGGAACATTCCCTCCGGGACCGCCCTGCTGGCCGCGATCAGAAGCCGAACGAACTCCATCTACAACGATGGAATTGACCAGGCTGGGAGAGATTACCCATGTGTAGCCCAACGCCCAATTTTGAGTCTGCACCGTCGAGCCCGGTCCGGCGGTCAGCAGGTTTTTGCCGTCAAATGTCGGCGCGTGTTTGTACTTGTTGAGATAGAAACGGCCGAACAGGCGGTTTTGGCCATGAAAGACCTGCTCCACCTTCGCGATGTACTCGTCGAAGTTTTGCTGGAGTGGGGTGCCGAACGTGACGGATCCATTTGCAGAGCCGGCCGGCAGAACAGGCAGGAGCTTCGCGATGTTGAGTGCGACGGGATCAATGGGTCCGATCGAAGCGTTGCTCGCGTAGGGAACGTGCGTGAATGGATTCGTGATCACGGTCGTGGGGTTTGTCAGCGAGAAGTTTCCATTCAAGTTGTCCTGGGTGGGGACGATCGCGTTCGTAGCATTGTTCACACTGCGGATAATCGTTTTCTGCCAACCGAAGAAGAAGAAGGTGGTGTTGCGGTGAATCGGGCCACCGATGGTTCCGCCGAATTGATTTCTCTTTAGAGGGTCCACCTTGTTCGCGAAGTAGTTGCGCGCATTGAAATAGCCGTTTCGGACAAACTCAAAGAGATCACCGTGGAAGTCATTGGTTCCAGACTTGGTCACAACGTTGACCACCGCACCGGCGTTATTGCCGTACTGCGCGTCGAAGCTGTTGGTTTGAACGCTGAATTCCTGTAAGGCGTCGGGAAAGGGGAAGGGATCGTTGGTATTGCTCATCAAATCTTCGTTGTTTCCGCCGTCCAGGTTATAGCCGATTTGATCTGGACGCGCGCCGTTCACCGCGATAGCCTCCGCACCGGGCACCTGTTTCGTGTCTCCCTGAAGGGCTCCAGAATTGTTTGCAATTGCCGAGACCGCGCCCGGGACCAGGAGGGTCAAGTCAGCGGCGTTTCTGCCGTTGAGAGGCAGATCACTGACACGGGCGCTCTCAATGACCTGGCTGAGTTCCTGGCTCACGGTATTGACTTGAACGCTGGATTCCTCCACCGTGATTTGCTGGCTGGCTTCGCCGATCTGGAGACGTATGTCCAAGTCACGAATCTGATCGGCAAGGAGAACCACGTCCTGCACATATCTCTTGAACCCTTGTGCTTCAACGGTGACCGTGTATGCAGCAGGAGGGATCGATGAGACATTGAAGTGGCCGGTGCCGTTCGTGCTGTCAACGCGGGTGATGGACGTGTTCTTTTGGGTGACCGTAACCTTCGCATTGGGCAGTACGGCGCCGGTCGAATCCGTGACTGTTCCGGTGATTGCGACGTTACCGCCGCCTTGTGCGAAGGCTTGCACCACGAACAGAGCGAGTGCAAAGAGCGAAAGCATCCGCAATTGGCACATCAAGCCTCTTTTGAAAACTAGTTGCCTCATGATGACCTCCTTGAAGGTACTTCGGATCGGGGATTCTTCTTTTTGAACCAGGGCTGAAGCGGAATCCGGAGAGTCTGCACTATCTCGACCACTCCGGGTGTCTGGGGCAGATAAGAGAGCTCTTCCGTGATGGCCCAATTGTGAACGCGCTAAAGCAGAATCTCAGCTGCTGCTGAAGCGTATTCTGGCTCTATTGTCGGCCAGTTTGAGATCTTCATCCGGTAACTACAGCATGTACGGTGCCCGTTGGGGGCGAGAGAGCATGCTGTTTGCTTCATCATCGTTTTTGAAACGCTCTCGTTCAGGATCCCAGTACAGCTTTCGTTTCAGAACCATGGCAATGTCATGAATCAGGCAAGTCGAACATGCCCTATGCCCCATCTCTACAGGCGAAATCGGCTCCTTGCGACTGATAATGCACTCGAGCCAATTGCCGTGTTGCTCTTTGCTTTCGTAGAGATGAATCTCATCCGGGCCAATCTGCGACTTGATGATGGCAGGGTCGCTCGCGGCAAGCGCAGTTGAATCGTTCAGCTTGGCTACTGGGTCGCTCTTCGTCACCCGCTCATTGCCGCGAGATACAAAGATCCATCCATTCGTGCCGTAGAACTTGATCCCGTTGGGATACTCTCCGCTTACGCTCATGTGCACGCCGTTCGCGTATGTTGCTTCCGTCTTGAAGGGTCCGTGCACATCCCAAAGACCATGGTCTGGAAACTCCGCTTGTCCCCAGACTTCGATGGGGCCGGTATACTCCGTATTCATCGCCCAGTGCGCGCTGTCGATATGGTGTGCTCCCCAGCCTGTAATCATTCCGGCGCCGAATTGACGGCAGCGTAACCATCCCGGCCTATCGTACCCCTTCGGCGGGTGAACGCGATCCAAGGTGTAATACACGTAGGGAGTTTCACCGAGCCACATCTCGTAATTGAAACCGTCGGGTACAGACATCGGCGTCTTGTCGCCGCCTGCGGGGTCACCGGGCAATCCGACTTCTACGCGTTGGAGATCACCGATGCGCCCATTTCGAACCAACTCCGCTGCATAGCGGAATTGAACTGTAGAACGCTGCTGACTGCCGATTTGCAGGATGCGCCCAGACGCCTGCACCGCATTGCTCAGTGCTCGACCTTCGGCGATGGTCAGCGAGGCCGGCTTTTGCAAATACACGTCCTTGCCGGCTTTTACGGCGTCAATGCCGATCAGGGCGTGCCAGTGATCGGGCGTGCTGATTACAACAGCATCGATATCCTTATTCGCGAGCAGGTCATGATAGTTTGCGTATCCCGTAACGCCATCGTAGGGTTTGCCCGTCTTCTGAGTGTAGTAGTCGTTAACAAGCTTCTTTGACTCATCTACCCGGTGCACATCAAGATCGCAGACCGCCGTGATGCGCGCGTTGTCGTATTGGAGGATACCGGGCATGTCGTGGCCGCGCGAGATACGGCCGGTTCCAATCGCTCCAACGTTGATGCGTCTGCTGGGCGCGTACTGCCCGAAGATCGATGATGGAACAACGGTTGGGAATCCGAGCACTGCGCCAACGGCTGCTCCAGATTTCACAAATCGGCGTCGTGACACTCTGTTCCTTTTCATTGCATCACCGTCTCTACTCTTCCAGCGTCACGAACTTCGCATTGCGTTGCGCTTTGATTACAAGCTCCGCGGCAAGCAGGCATTCTTCCTGATCCTGGGCTGTGTGTGTCCGATTCACCACGTCGGAAACGAATTGTGGTCCAAACGGGAGAGGCATGTTGGAACAATCTATGTATCGAGCCTGCTTCCCGTCTACAAGGAACAGATTGTTCCCCTGGTGTTTGACGGCTACGTCTGTGTACTTCCGGACCTCGATGTACCCGTCGGTTCCGAGGATAAAGAGTCGCCCATCGCCCCATGTGCCGAGACCGTCCGGGGTGAACCAGTCGAGGCGCACGTATCCGAAGCCGCGATTTCCTCGCAGAACCATATCGCCGAAATCCTGAAACTTCGGATGGTCGGGGTGCCGCACATTCGCTATCTGCGATTCGACGACCTCGGCCTGTGTTGATCCTGTGTAGAAGAGAAACTGATCCACCTGGTGCGACCCAATATCGCAGAGAATTCCTCCGTACTGTTCCGGGTTCCAGAACCAATCGGGTCTTCCGCCTGCCCCGCCAGCGGTGCCTCCACGTTGAAAGATCTGGTGGGGCGCGATATTGATTGTCTGGATCACCTTGCCAATCGCGCCCTGGCGCATCAGTTCGCCTGCGTACACCGCAGCTTTGACCTCAAGCCGTTCGCTGTACATAATGCCGTAGATCCGCCCGGTTTCCCTAATCGTTCGGCGAACGTCTGCGAGCTGCTCCGGCGTGGTGATTCCAGGCTTGTCCGAAAGGAAGTCTTTGCCTGACTTCATGGCGCGGATCCCGAGAGGTGCCCGCTCGTTGGCAATCTGCGAACTGAGAACAAGCTGAACCGATGAATCGTTCAGAATCTCGTCCTGAGTCTTCACGGTCTTGACTTGTGGGAAGCGCTTAGCGAACGCCGCCAGCTTATCTGGCTCGCTGCCCCAAACTGAAACCAGCTCACCCCCACCGCGCTGAATAGCCCCAGTCATGCCATAGATATGGTCGTGGCTAATCCCGCATACCGCGAACTTGATGTGATTCTTGGGAGGCCCTTCGGTCTGCGATGGGACCACCGCGTCCTCGACGACATGACCATGGTTATCGCCCAGCTCCCAAATCGCATCATCGATTGGCATCATGGCGAATGATCCGGCAAGTCCCGCGCGCTTGAGAAAATCGCGTCGTTCCTTCGATATGCTCCGCATCTATTTCCCTCCGTGGCACTCAAAGGACATGGTCGCAATCCAACTCAGATTGGAGTGAGGCACGACGAATCCCGACCCTTCAGAGCGGGGTAGCCGAACCATTTAATTTTGGTCGCGAAGTTATTACGCTGACCAAAGAGTTGTCAAGGCCTAAAGTTGCGAGCGGAGAGATGCCGCAATTTAAGTCTTCACTTGACATTCAGGTCAGGAGCGAATTAAGTTCGCGCCGTGCACGAAATAGGCTGAATCGGTACGATCGAGGTTGAATGAAGGCAGAACGTGGCAGGGAAACAGTTCTGGAAGGCGCGGCGCCGATGCAGCTGCTGCATGACGATCGTCTCTTTCCTGCAGATGAAAAGACTCGTGCAATCGCAAGGCGCCTTTATGAGGAGATTCGCACACTTCCCATCCTCAGCCCACACGGCCATACGCAGGCAGAGTGGTTTGCGCTCGATGAGCCTTTTCCTGATCCGGTAAAGCTGTTTGTGCAACCCGATCATTACATCTTCAGGATGTTGTACAGCCAAGGGATATCTCTGGAGGATTTGGAGGTTGGCCGCGAAACGGTTGAGAATCCACGCAAGGTCTGGCGCTTGTTCGCCGCCAATTATCACTTGTTCCGCGGCACCCCCTCCCGACTTTGGCTTGACTACTCCTTCCAGGAACAGTTTGGGCTCCAAGTGCGACTGTCAGCCGAGACTGCCGACTTGTACTACGACACCATTCAGGCGAGATTGGCTGAACCTGATTTTCGGCCCCGCGCTCTCTATCAAGCCTTCCGCATAGAAGCACTTTCCACGACGGATTCTCCTCTCGACTCTCTTGAACATCATGCCGGTATCCGCTCGTCTGGATGGAACGGCAGAGTCATTCCGACGTTTCGGCCTGATCCGGTTGTTGATCCTGCTTACGAAGGATTCCATGAGAATGTCAGGATATTGGGAGAGATCGCGGGTGAAGATACTGGCACCTGGAGCGGCTATCTGCGCGCTCTCGCTTCGCGCCGCTTGTTTTTCAAGAGTCTCGGAGCGACAGCGACGGATCATGGCCACCCGTCCGCACGGACTGAAGACCTTTCCGAGCAGGAAGCAAAAGAGCTTTTTACGGCCGTTCTATCCGATCGTGCCGATTCATCGCAGCAAGAAGTCTTTCGCGCCCAGATGTTGACCGAGATGGCTCGGATGAGCCTGGAAGACGGACTCGTAATGCAGATCCACCCAGGAAGCAGGCGCAACCACAACGCACAGCTTTTTGCGCGTTATGGCCTCAACATGGGTGCGGATATTCCCGGTCCCACCGACTACGTTGAAGCGCTCCGTCCGTTGCTCAATCGTTTCGGCAACGAGAGTCGGCTTTCGATCATCCTGTTCACGCTGGATGAGAGCGCGTACAGCAGGGAACTTGCGCCGCTCGCAGGCCACTATCCGTGCCTGAAGCTAGGTCCTCCCTGGTGGTTCCACGACAGCCCGGAAGGAATCAGGCGCTTCCGCGAATTAGCTACGGAAACAGCAGGTTTCTACAATACCGTCGGTTTCAATGATGACACGCGAGCCTTCCTGTCAATCCCCGCGCGCCACGACGTATCACGGCGATCCGACGCATCCTTCCTGGCCCGATTGGTAGCTGAGCATCGCCTTGATCAAGACGAAGCCTCGCAAGTCGCGCGCGAACTCACTTACGATCTTGTAAAGAGAGCCTACCGGCTTTAGTTGTCAGACATGAGCTCCCCCGTCAGGGGACTACTGTAGCTCAGCGTGACGGAACAGGACCTTGTGGAGCACTAGAGCGGCGGCTCCGCGTAGACGTGCCGTATCGCCCTCCATGGCAGCGACAACCCGCGGCGTTCGTGCCGTGAATGACTTGCCGATCAGGTGACTTTCGAGGATTGGGCAGATACGTGACCATAGGGCTGTGCAATCTCCTACGATCAGGATGAGTTCGGGGGCCAATCCTGCGTTGATGATAGCCAGTCCACGGGCCAGTGCTCCGGCCATCTTGTCAATTGCGCGCAGCGCCTGGATTTCGCCGCCCGCAGCTCGATCGAGTAGCTCCCGGAATGAAGAGACCTGCGAATCTGGAACGAGTTCGCGGTAATACCGCAGACCGGCTCGATTGGAAGCAATCGTTTCCCAGCACCCAATGTTGCCGCAGCCGCAGACCGGGCCGGATTCGTCGAAAGGCATATGTCCGAACTCGCCCGCGAGGTCATCGCGACCACGCAAGATTCTGCCGTCCACGAGGAGTCCTGAACCGATACCCTCGGCCACAGAGACGGCAATCATGTTCGAAGCATCGCCGAAGCTGCCGAACCACCGCTCACCGAGCAAGCAAGCATTCGCGGCATTGTCCATCTCGAGAGGCGCGTGGAGAACTGGAGTGAGTTCCTTGTAGAGGTCGATCCGCGTCCACTGTGCGTTGGGAGAGAAAAGCATCTGATGTGTTTTCTGGCTTACACGCCCGGATACGCTGACGCCGACGCCCTGGAACACACGATCGCGAATTCCGGCACGCAACGATCTAGCAGCCCTGGCGACTTTGGCTACGGCCTTCTTCGCCTCATTAAGGGATCCCCTGGACGCGAGAACTGGAACCGTGTTGCGGCTAAGGATCTTTCCATTGATGTCGACGACTGCGAGATTCGCCTTATCCGGGCGGAGATCGATGGCCAGGATAACGTGTGCGTCATTCAGGGTGACAAAGGTGGGACGCCTGCCGCGCGGAAGTCGACCCAAAGAGCCAGGGAGAACCCATCCCTCTTCGATCAGATCACTGATGATCACGGACACTGTGCTTGGCTGCAGTCCGGTCAAACGGGCCAGATCTGCGCGGCTTACGGGTTGTCGACGGTGAATAGCATGCAGCAAAACATCGCGATTGATCTCGCGAGCCGTTTCGCTTGAAGCCACACCGTGAGGTGTTCGGATCGGTTTTTCGGTCACGCGCCTTCTCTATAAGCCAGAAGTACCATTACGCTACTGACACGGACAACGTGCGACATTCTTAAGCTCGGCGCATTCAACTGGCACTTCAGGATGGTTGGGCAGCGCTTTGCAAATATTGGCAGGACCTTTTGACACCAAATAACACCAAGAATACAACGTGCGCCGAGGGAGTCGAACTGTCGAGGACAGCCTCATTCTTCTGTCCCGGAGCTGATGTAGAGATCATGATTTCCCGGCTAACCGGACCCAAATCTCGCAGAGTAACTGGCAAATCGACATGTCCGCTTAATAATCTCGAATGCTATCAGTGAGACTAGATCGACAATGGGTTCCGGATGGCGTCAGCTCGGCAATCCGGTCCGACGATCGTCTTCGAGTTCTCCGGTCGCAAAAACGGAGACTTATGGAACGAAGTACGCGCAGGAGCCTCTGGCGCTTTCTATCCCGAGTGCTATTGACGCTCGGTCTGCAGCCCGCCATCTGGAACCAGCACCAGCTCGCAATCCTTGCCCATCGAACAGCTCACGACAGCACTGCGCAGGAGGTGTGCCTTCGATCCCGGCGGAATGAGTTCCGGGAACTTCATGTCATCGATTACCGGCTTCACGGCCTCGATGTGCTGCTCTCCCGACATCTTCTGGGATTCGATGACACCCGCGCTCGTTATCTCGAGCCGGAAGGTGCCCCAACCGCTTGCGCCCTGAGGCTTCCTCACTTTGTAGGTCCGCAGATTCTGCAGAGCCATCGCGCCCCCGCCGGTTTCTCGACTCTTTGCAGCAGAGCCCTTGAGCCTGGCGATGCTGTCTCTTAAGTGATCACGGACGTCCTGCGGGGCCGGGGGAGAATTTGCAGCTTCGGCGAGGATGTATGTCGTCAGGGCTTCGTCCTTCTTCCCGGTCTCCTCATAGATTTGTCCCAGATGGTCGCCGACCTCGGCGCGCAGACTGGCTCGCCAAGCCGCCGAGAGCAGCGGGGTGGCCTCCTCCAGTTTGCCTTCGCGATAGAGGATCCAGCCCAGAGTATCCCACGATGCAATCAAGAGGTTCGCATCCGCGAACGCCTTGCTGTTCACCTGCGCAGTAGTGATCCCGGCGCTTTCTTCCTCCAGCTTTGAGATGCTCTTGCGCGAGGCCTCTTCTGCGATATCGAGACTCAGACCGCTCTTACTCAGAACGTAGGCCGCGTCATTGAGGATGCTTGGTTCATCAGCCTCGTCAAGAGCACTTTTCGCCGCGGCCGCCGCTTCTTCCTTACGGTTCAGCTGCACCAGCATCTCGCCTTCCTGTACACGCAGAATCCGATTGTCGGGATTGCGTTCTGCCGCTTCCTCGTAGGTTTTCAGAGCACCGGCATAGTCGTTCGCGCTAGTCTGCATGCCTGCCAGGTACTCCGCCATCTGCACGTTCTCCGGGTGCCGATCTAAAAACGTGCGCACAGTGCTACGTGCGCCGGCAACGTCACCGCCTCGTTTCTGCACCTCCGCGAACGCACCAACTACCATAGGATTATCCGGTTGCGCAGTGATCTCCTTCTGGAAGTCCGCTTTCGCTTCATTGAGGTCGTGATCCGAGTATTCGGCGATGATCCCGTAGCTTCCCCACAATCCTTTTTGATTTGGGTTTCTGGCCTTCACCTGGTCCAATACCTGCTTTGCCCCACTCCAATCCATCGAATGCATCTTCTGCTGCGCTTGGTCCATTAACTCCGAAATTGAGGCATTTGCGGAGACAGCAGAGTCAGCATCCGACGAAGCATTCTTTACGGCTTCGGATGGCAGGGTCACGGTGGTTGTCTTCGAATCCTTGTCCGTCTTTGATGATTTCACCTGGGATGACTTAGACGGCAGAGTTGAAATCGTGATCGGCTTTGAGGGAGCCATCAACTGAATCCATGGCTCGTTGCTCAGGCTGATTCCTTTTGTGAAAGCCTGATAGCTTTGCCAGTCGGCTTTCGGCAGTTTCTTCTTCAGCACAACAATTTTCCGCTCCGCGATAATCTCATCGCCCTCGAACCGATACGTCTTCTCAAACGTGGCAAAATCCGTCTTCACGTGGATGGGGTCCGGCAGATCCGGGCGATATCCTTCCGGCAACTTGATGCGACTGATCGCAGTTAGAGAGCGAGGTGCGCCTAACTGAATATCCTCATCCGGCTGTTTCTTATCGCTGTCAAGGGCCGGGAACTCCAACATTGGAAACAACGGAACGATGCGCAGATTGTCCCAATCGCCAAACGGATGCCGTGCATAGTCGTAGGTCATCACGATTGGAGAGGAGGTGTCATCCGCGTTCTGAAACTGGGTCTTACTTGTCGTGCCCCCGAATCCCGTGATCGAAGAGACGTACTGCGATGCCTTGTCCCATTCGGCTGCAGCTACATTGCGCGCCAGAGCGCGTACGATTACCTCGTCGTCATCGCGATAAGTGGCGACCATGTTTGCCGTCAGCTTCCCTTCTTTGTCCAGAATGCCTTCTGCTTCAAAGCGCGCGCTGAAAGCATACGGAAGATTTGCCGGGGTGCTGACCAATTCCGCCCTCCCCTCTGCGGGAACCACCAATGCCTTTTGATCTCGAATAACTCCGGCCAGAAACTTGTAGGGCGCAGCCTGCGGCGTGCTGTCGAGCCAGATGCGGCCGCTCGGCAGTTCGACCGTGGTAATTACGTGGTTGAAAACGGCCGGCAATGGCACATCCGGAACTGGCGCAATGCCTGCGCCCATGAGAGCCGGAGCCGTCGCGAATCCCTTTGCCTGCAGCATCGCTTCGAGGAGCGTGTCCTTGTCCTTGCAGTCCCCATACTGATTCGCAAATACCTCGGCGGCTGTATGCGGCTGATAACGCCCGATTCCGAAATCTATGCCAATATACCGGGTGTGTCCCGAAACATATGTATAGATGAGCCGCACCTGTTCTTCCGGAGTCTTCGCATTTTTCGTCAGCTCTTCGGCCCGCGCCCTGAGCGCATCGGTCGGCTTCGCCTGAGGTAGCGCCAGACTGCGGTACCAATCGCCAACCTCCTGCCAATTGTGAAAGGTTGTCCATGCAACCGAAGGCATCTTGCGCCCCTCCGAGTCCTCGTCCGGATCTTTAGGCGGCTTGGGTTTGGCTTCATCATCGCCGTTCGGCTTGGGCGCAGTCAGCAGCTGTGAAGAATCCCAGAGATAAGTCTTCACGCCGTCGTGCTGTGTGGTCGTGAATTTGTGGTTTGGGCTCCACACCTGCACATACTTGTCAGCCGGAAATTCCAACCTCAGCACTTCTGCTATCACAGCAATTGTTGCCGGCGGCGTAAAGTGATAGGTTCCCCAGAACTGTCCTGGAGCTTCGGCTTTTGAAATCGTGGTGTCCACTTCGTATTCGAGCACGTCGCCTTTGGCCAGGGAACGCACGGGCACGTGCTTCTCCTTCAGATCGCTGTACAGCGGAGCCTCTCGAGAGACTTCGGTGGGCATGTCCACCGCATCGGCAGCAGGCGTATCGACAGTCGTTCCGTCGGCCTTGTGTACTCGGATCAGTTTGATCGCAGGTTTCTCATACGCCGAGGCATACGGAAATGACAACACACCGAACTGCTGTGCTGCGCCATCTGACTGGACACGCAACTTCACCCTCAGATCGCGTTCGCCGGTGCCGTCCGAGAACATCTTGTGGATGGTCTCAAGTCGTTCAAACACAATCGCTTCATTTGAATATGCATCGACCGATGTCATCTTTACCTGCGAACAGGCAGGGAATACCACAGACAGGACACCTGGAACCAGGGCAAAAAACCTGCAATTTGAAAGCATACCGGGAATAGTAATACGGTCCGGAAAAGCCACGCAGCAGAATTCATCCGAAGGAGTTGACCATAGTTGTAGAGGCTGCCTGACACTGTCGTGGACTTAACCCGAAAGCCTATTAGCGGCTCGCACCTAAACGTAGTGAAGATACTGTCTCCACTCCCGCATTCGAGAACATAGAGAACTCCGTGTCGGGTCCGAAGTTTAACCCGCGAGGGCTGTTGAACCGGTTACCCATACGTGTACGTTGGGGGAGGGTTGCGCCCCGAGCATTGCCGCAAGAGCCAGGGGCGCAAAAAGAGTGATTCAGTATCTGGAGAGACGATCCATTGGAGGCTCCTTGAGGGGTTCGAGGGGAAATTCGGGATGAATCGTCCTGTTCTGTTCACTATTGTTCAGAGCAAATCAGTGAACTTCGTGCCGATCGTAACGCGCGTTGCCGTTAGCGTTCCAGTGAACGAAACCTCAATGTTGCCCGCGGTGTCGTAGGCAGTCTCCGTAAAAGTACCAGAGTAGTGATTCCCATCCGGACTCAGCGTGATTTGCTCAAGAATCTGCGCACCACCAGCCGGATTTCCGATTCCGCTCGGGCCGCCTGTCGGATCGTTTCCCTGCCAGGGGATGTGATTAAGGAAATAGCTCATCTTCCCTGTCTTCTTCCAAACCCCCAGACAGAAATTTCCATCCTGCGCGGGGCGCGAGGAGTTCATGATTTCTGTTCCGTCTGAGTGCCACACGACGACCGAATTGTCGATGACCATACCGGGATCGGGAATCGGATCGCCATTCACGCTGTGAGCTGTGAACGTCACGTGCCACATTCCGACGATGGATGGAGAATCGTTGTCGGAATCGCCTGCAAACATCGCATTCATCAGGTGTAAGCCGCCCATTTGCGGGCGCCAGCTTGAGGGTTTCAAGTTCTTTGCTGAAACACCGCACTGCGCCTGGGCACCGGGGATCATCAGCAAGGCGAACGTCAGTGCCATCAGCATGGATGCGAATCGCCAGATTCCGGACCTCATCGATGTGCTGCCGTTTTGTTTCGTCATATTCGCTCCTTCTCGGTCGTGAGCGACCGGGTGAGGGCAAGTCTGCTGGACAAGGTTTTCGACTTCAATGAGGCGCGGATGAGTTGAAGCTGAGTTCAGTAATCCATAGGACTCATCTGAAACTCATCTCCGCCGGGAATTGGCGGTGATAGGCTATTCGGCATGAAAGAACCGGAAGGTGCCCTCTCAACGGAGCAGATGACGAAACTTCGCCGAACGGCGAACTGTCAGGTCCTGACTGGAACAGACCCGGAGTACGACCAAGTCCGTCGCGTCTGGAACGGCATGATCGATCGCAAGCCGTCGGTGATCATCCGCCCATCTTCAATTGCCGATGTGATCCAGGCTGTGCGCTTTGCCCGCGAACACGATTTGGCTGCCTCGGTGCGAGGTGGCGGGCATAGCGTAGCGGGTAAAGCAGTCGCCGACGGAGCCATGATGATCGATTTGTCGCTGATGCACGAGGTCCAGGTGAACCCGGGCGCTCAGACTGCTTTGGCCCAGGGCGGGGCGACATGGGGAGAATTCGACCGGGCAACTGAGAATCTCGGACTGGCTACAACAGGCGGCGTGATCTCATCGACCGGCGTATGCGGCCTCACACTGGGCGGGGGCATCGGCTGGTTGATGGGTAAACATGGACTGAGTTGCGACAACGTGATCTCAGCCGACCTTGTAAGCGCAGAGGGCAGACATCTCCGTGTGAGTGCCAAAGAAAACGAAGAGCTGTTCTGGGCGATTCGCGGAGGTGGCGGGAACTTCGGCATAGTCACGGCGCTGGAGTTCCGGCTCCACGATCTCGACTCGGTCTATGGCGGCGTGGTGTTGTATCCTCGTCCGCACGCGCTCGATTTGGTGCGACGATACAGAGACATTACCCAAAGCGCGCCTGATGAAGTGACCGCATATGCCGCCCTGCTGGTGGGACATGGGCATCCGATGGCAGCCATCGCTCTTTGCCATAGCGGATCAAAACAGGACCGAGCTGCTGTGAGCAGAAGATTCCTTCTTGACGTTCAGCCCGCTGCTGACATGATGGGAGAGAAGAAATACACCGAGATTCAGACGATGCTCGACTTCACCGCGCCTCGGGGTCAGCATTACTACTTCAAGTGTCCCTTCCTCCGCGAGCTAAGGGACGAGGCCATCCGCGTGATTGTCGACCATGCGGAGCAATTGCCGACAGAACAGACCCAGGTGATCCTTGAACACATGCACGGAGCGGCGAGCCGCGTGCCAGTGAGCCAGACCGCATTCGGGC
>Ga0207674_10001814_pt1 | contig 27247 bp, 25 predicted proteins | sample KBSCornC72_FD_184303 | JGI IMG/M metagenome (GOLD analysis project Ga0207674, IMG submission 184303) | Corn rhizosphere microbial communities from Kellogg Biological Station, Michigan, USA - KBS Corn C7-2 (SPAdes) (version 2) | ecosystem: Host-associated > Plants > Roots > Rhizosphere > Soil ...
GGAGTGTTCCTTGCGCCCGCCGCGCTCGCAACTTTGCTTTGGGGATATGACCTCATCGGCTGGTATTCCGGCCGACTGACAGGCTGACGCCAATGTTGTTTGGAGGGAGCAGCGCTGCGGCGATGCGCGCGCGAACCGAATTCGCGAGCTCCCGACTTCCCTGAAGCTGACCCAATGGCCCGCCAATCCGACGGCACTCTCGGCCGCTTCGCGCGCGATTTGACCGCGGATGCGCGCGACGGCCGTCTCGAGCCGGTACGATGCCGGAGCGAGGAGATCGCCCGTGTCATAGATATTCTGCTGCGACACGGCAAGAACAACCCGGCGCTCGTCGGCCCTGCGGGCGTCGGCAAAACGGCGATCGTCGAAGGCCTCGCCCAGCGCCTCGCCTCCGGCGACGTCCCGCTCTCGCTTCGCGGGACGCGGATAATGGCGGTGGACCACGTGTCGCTGCTCGCCGGGACCACGTATCGCGGCGACTACGAGGAGCGCATTCGTCGGCTGGTTGCCGAGACGAGCGCCGCGCCCGACGTGGTGCTGTTCATCGATGAGCTGCACAACCTCATCGGGCAGGGCACTGCGCTGGGCGTCGCGATGGATGCCGGCAACATGCTCAAGCCCGCACTCGTGCGCGGCGACTTCCGGGTCATCGGCGCCACGACCAACGAAGAGTACGAGCGCTGGGTCTGCGGCGATCCGGCACTGGAGCGACGCTTCCAGCGCGTGCTCGTTCGCGAGCTGTCGGCCGACGAGACGCTGGACATTCTCAAGGCACGCGTGGAGCGTCTCGAACGACATCACAACGTCGTCATCACCGAGGAGGCGGTTCGTGCGTCGGTGGAGCTCACCGATCGCTATCAGCTCGATCGGATGCGGCCTGATCGCGCCATCGATGCGCTGGATGAAGCGTGCGCACACACTCATGCCGTTGCCAGCTACTCGCCGCGCGCGCAAGACCTCATTCGTCGGCGCCGCGCGGTCCTCTCGAGGCACTCGGAGCGGAAGGGTGGCGAACGCCAGGCACCGCCTCCGGAGTCGGTCGAGGTACCGCTGGATCACCCGGAGCTCGTGGAAGACGACCCGATCGAACGCATGGCGCGGGATGGGTTCGCGGCGCTCGAGCGCTTCGGCGCGGAGATCGAGGCGATCTTCGTTCCGCCCCCGAACCTTCCCGAAGCAGCCGCGGCACCCACGAACGGCGCCGCGACGACGTCGACGCCGCGTGCCGAGCCCGCCGCTCGGGCGAAGCCGGAGGCCCCCCTCACGCTCACGGCACTGGACGCGGAGCTTCATCGCGTGCTGGCGGAGGAAGGGATGGTCGTTCGCGGTCACGACGTCGCGCGTGTCGTGAAGCTCGCTACCTCAAAGGACGTGACATGGACGGAGTGAGACTCGTTAGGGCGCGCGCGCTGGTTGGCGTCGCGTCGTTAGGCCTCGCGGTACTCGTCGGCTGCTCGAAGGACGGCGGTGCGAAGGGCGCGGCGGCGAACGCCGGGCCCTATGCCAAGGAAGTGAGCGAGGCCGTACCCAAGATCGAGAGGGCGGTGGGCCTTCGCTTCAAGACGCCGCCGCGGGTCGAGCGGCGGTCGAAGGAGGAGGTTCGCAACTTCCTCATGAAGAAGTTCAACGAGTCCATGCCGGCCGCCGAGATTTCAGGCATCGAGCGCACATACCGTCGCTTCGGTCTGATCTCCGATACGCTGCAGCTTCGGCCGTTCATGCTCGAACTGCTGACCGAGCAGGTTGTCGGCTACTACGACCCCGCGACGAAGGTGCTCTACGTGGTGGATGGCGCCGACCCCGCCATGGTGGGCGTCACCGTGACCCACGAGCTCGTGCACGCCCTTCAGGACCAGTACCTGAATCTCGATTCGATCCAGAAAGTGACGGGCGACAACGATCGCCAGGTCGCGGCGCAGGCCGTGATCGAGGGGCAGGCGACGTTCGAGCAGGTGAAGGCCATGCTCGGATCGAACAGCCTTTCCGCAACGCTTCCCGGCGGGTGGGATCGCATTCGCGACATGATCCGCGAGGGTCAGAGCTCGATGCCGGTGTTCTCATCGGCGCCGATGATCATCCAGGAGACGTTGATCTTCCCGTATCTGAGCGGCGCGGAGTTCATGCGCCACTTCGACGAGACGCATCCCGGCAAGGTGCCATTCGACTCGATGCCGGTATCGACGGAACAGATACTTCACCAATCCGCCTACTTCGAGACGCGGGACGACCCTACTACCGTCACGCTGCCGGAGCTGGGAGGTGGGGCGCACAGCGTTTACTCGAACAACCTTGGCGAATTCGAGACACGTCTCTTTCTCTTCCAGCACCTCGGCGATCAGAACGCCGCGATCCGTGGAGCAGCCGGGTGGGATGGCGATCGATACGTGTTGTTCGACACGAAAGGCGGAGACGGCATCGTGTGGGTGACTGTGTGGGACTCCAAGATCGACGCCGGCGAGTTCTACGACCTGGTCGACACATCGCTCCTCAAGCGGTTCCGCAACGCGAAGCCGAAAGCCGCGGATGAGGCGTCGCGGACCTATGAGGCCGGGGGGCGCACGATTCGGGTGACGACGGCCGAGATCGCCGGGCGGCCGGTGGTGCTCTACGTCGACGTCCCCACTGGCGCGCCGACGGATGCCATCGACCTGAGCAAGGTGACGTTGCGCGACTACTTAGGCGCGCAACGTCATCCTGAGCGAAGCGAAGGATCCTCAGGCTCCTGACAGTGGGCTCTACCGGGAGGATAAAGGTCCGTCGGCTGACGCCTCAGGATGACATGTGACCGTTAGTCCGCTGGAACCGCCTCGGCTTCGGCCGCGGGCCGGTCCGACGTCGGCGACGCCTCGGCTGCCACCTGATCCGCGAGCGACGGCTCCGGGGCGGGAAGCAGCGCCAGACGCAGCACCTCGTCCATCGTCGCGACGAACGTGAACGCCATGTTCTGGCGCACTTCCGTGGGCACGTCGCGGAGGTCCTTCTCGTTGCCCTTGGGCATGATCACCTCGCGCAGACCGGCCCGATAGGCGGCGAGCGTCTTCTCCTTGACCCCGCCAATGTCGAGGACCTTGCCGCGAAGCGTCACTTCGCCCGTCATGGCCACGTCGCGCCGGACAGGGCGGCGGCTCAACACGCTGGCGATCGCGAGTGTCACCGCGATGCCCGCGCTGGGCCCGTCCTTTGGGATCGCGCCGGCGGGGAAGTGAATGTGCAAATCGCTGTCGCGGAACTCGCTCTCGGCGATCTCGAGCAGCTTCGCGCGCGAGCGCACGAATGACAACGCAGCGTCCACCGACTCCCGCATGACGTCGCCGAGTTGGCCCGTAACCGTTAGGCGCCCACTGCCCGGCATGCGCAGCGCCTCGATGAGCATGAGGTCACCGCCGGTGGACGTCCAGGCGAGGCCCGTGACGACGCCGATCTCGGGCTCCTTCTCGGCCTCTTCCATGGCATAGCGCGGCCCGCCGAGAATCTCCTCGACCTTTGCGTTGTCGATGATCCAGGCACCCTCTTCACCTTCGGCCTTCCGGCGGGCGCGCTTGCGCATGATCGACGCCATGTTGCGCTCGAAGTTGCGGAGCCCGGCCTCACGCGAGTACCGGCTGGAGATGAAGCCGAGCACTTCGTCGGTGAACTGGATGTCCTTGTCGCTGATGCCGTGCTCCTCGAGCAGCCGCGGCATCATATACCGCCACGCGATCTCGACCTTCTCCTCCACCGTATACCCGGCGATGCGGATGACCTCCATGCGGTCGCGGAGCGGCGCAGGGATGTCGAACAGGTTGTTCGCAGTGCAGATGAACAGGCTGGACGACAGATCGAACGGCAGATTGAGATAGTGATCCACGAACTCGTCGTTCTGCGACGGATCGAGGACCTCGAGCATCGCGGCCGTCGGGTCGCCCGATGGACCACCGGCGGACATCTTGTCGATCTCGTCGATCATGAGGACAGGGTCCTTCACGCCGACTCGGCGGAGCGCCTGGATCAACAAGCCTGGTAACGCGCCGACGTACGTGCGCCGGTGACCACGAATCTCGGCCTCATCGCGAACGCCGCCCACCGAGATCCGGTAGAACTCGCGGCCGATGGCCTTCGCGATCGCCTCGCCTAACGATGTCTTGCCCGTGCCCGGTGGTCCGACGAAGCAGAGGATCGGCCCGTGCGGATCGCCGCCACGGAGCTTGCGGACGGCGAGGAACTCGATGATGCGCTCCTTCGCCTCGAGTAGGCCGTAGTGCCGCGTGTCGAGGGCTTCCTCCACTTTCTTGAGCGCGATCTCCTCATCGCCTGAGCGCTTGTGCCACGGCAGTGACAGGATCCAGTCGAGGTACGTGCGGATCACCTGGTACTCGCTCGACGCCGGCGACAGCATGCGCAGCCGCTCGGTCTCCCGTCGCGCTTCCTGCCCGACTTTCTCGGGCAGCTTTGCCTCGTCGATCTTCTTGAGCGTCTCGAGCGCTTCCTTCTCGCCCGGATCCGCCTCCCCGAGCTCTGCCTGGATCGCGCGCAGTTGCTGTCGCAGGTAGAACTCGCGCTGGTGCTGCTCGATCTTGATCTCGGTCTGGCGCTTCACGTCCTCCATCACTCGCGCACGGGCGACCTCACGTTCGAGGCGAGACAGGATGAAGCGAATGCGCTGCCCGACGTCGAGGCGCTGCAACACCTCGTCCTTGTCGGAGATCCGAAAGTTCATGTTCGTGGCCGCGAGGTCCGCGAAGCGGCCGGGGTCGGACACATTCATCTTCAGGATCTGCGGAACTTCGTCGGGAATGCGGTCGACGAGATCGGCGAGCGTCTCGGCTGCCGACACCACACGCGCAACGAGGTCCTCCAGCTCCGCCGGTTCCGCTGGGGTCTCCCGTGCCGCCTTGATCGATGCGATCGCATAGGGCTGCGTTTGCTCGATCGCCTCGACCGTTATCCGGCGAAGCCCCTGCAGCGTGATCTGCACGGTGTCTCCGGGCAGATTAATCCGCTCGTGGACGCGCGCTGCGACTCCCACCCGTCCGACGAATTTTCCGGGTTCCACCGGCTCGTCGTGGTCGCCACTCGCGACGACCAGCGCGACGATGAGCCCGGGCTCTTCATTCGCCCGCAGCAACGCGAGGTTCTCCGGTGCGCCCATCTGCACGGCGATCGTGCCGAGCGGATAGACGATCGTCGAGCGTAAGGCCATCAGCGGAAGCGCCGGCGGCAGCTCGGACTTGAGGATCTCTTCTTTGCGTTGGTTGCGGGCCATGCGACGTCGCGGCGGGTAAGGGACGTATAAGCTAACAGGATACCCTATTTCCTAGAGACTCGTCTGGACGGCAAAAGTCGCAGGGCCCAGAGAGCGCAGGGCCCAGAGAGCGCAGGGCCCAGAGAGCGCAGGGCCCAGAGAGCGCAGGGCCCGAACGGCAAGAGCGACAACCGACGTGCCCGAAAGTGCTGCGCTGGTGTTTCGCAGGGGAATTTTGGGCCCTGCGTCGTTCGGGCCCTGCGTCGTTCGGGCCCTGCGTCGTTCGGGCCCTGCGTCGTTCGGGCCCTGCGTCGTTCATCAGGTCGTCTCCGTCAGGTTGCTTCAACCCACTCTGTTGTCTACTTTTACGGGCTATGTTCGATGATCTGTCAGAGAAACTCGAAGCAACGTTCGCGCGCCTTCGCGGGCGCGGCGTGCTTACCGATGCCGACATCAAGGAAGGTCTCCGCGAAGTTCGCCGGGTCCTTCTCGAAGCCGACGTAAACTTCCAACTCACGCGCGAGTTCCTCGAGCGCGTCGAGAAGAAGTCCGTCGGTGTATCGGCGTTGCGCACCGTGTCGCCGGCCCAGCAGCTCGTCAAGATCGTGCACGACGAGCTCGCGAGCATGTTGGGTGAGCACCGCGAGGGGCTCAAGCTCAGCTCCGTGCCGCCCACGGTGGTGATGATGGTCGGGCTTCAGGGTTCCGGAAAAACCACCACCGCCGCGAAGCTCGCTCGTCGCCTCAAGCTCGAGTCCCGGCCGACGCGTTTGATCGCCGGCGACGTATACCGTCCGGCCGCCATCGATCAGCTCGAGACGCTCGGCCAGCAGCTCGACGTGCCGGTGTATGCCGATCGCACGACAAAGGACGTCGTGAAGATCGCGAAGCAGGGCATCGACCACGCACGGCGCGCGCGCGACCGCGTCGTCATCATCGACACCGCAGGGCGCCTGCAGATCGATGAGGAGATGATGCGGGAGCTCGTCAAGGTGAAGGAGGCCGTTCACCCGGATGAGATCCTGCTCGTCGCCGACGGCATGACGGGTCAGGAGGCGGTTCGCATCGCGCAGGGCTTCGACCAGGCGTTAGGCGTCACCGGCGTCATCCTCACGAAGCTCGACGGCGACGCCCGCGGCGGCGCGGCACTGTCGATCTACGGCGTGACGAAGAAGCCGATCAAGTACATCGGCGTCGGCGAGAAGACCGACGCGCTCGAGGAATTCCATCCCGAGCGCATGGCGGGCCGGATTCTGCAGATGGGCGACGTGGTATCGCTCGTCGAGAAGGCGCAGAGCGCGTTCGACGAAGCCGAAGCGAAGAAGCTCGAGAAGAAGGTCCGCAAGGAGGGCATGGATCTGAACGACATGCTCGTCGCCATGCGCCAGATGCAGAAGCTCGGCCCGATCGAGGGCATTCTGAAGATGCTGCCGGGCGTCAACTCGAAGATGCTCAAGCAGGCGAACCTCGACCCGAAGCGCATGAAGCACGTCGAGGCGATCGTGCTCTCCATGACGCCCGAGGAGCGCAAGAACCCCACGATGATCAACGGGTCTCGCCGGTCCCGCATCGCCAAGGGCTCCGGCCGGACGACCAATGAGGTCAACCGGCTGCTCGAGCAGTTCAGGGACATGCAGAAGATGATGAAGAAGGCCTCGTCAGGCGGGCGGATGGGATTTCCGCCCGGCATGATGGGGATGCGTTAGCACGCTGTTCTTACGTCGTGGGTGCGCTCCGGAAACGCCGGAGTCGCGATGAGCCCACGGTTTCACCGCACGCCTGACAGGAGAACGTTCCATGGCAGTTCGAATTCGCCTCCGCCGCACCGGTCGCAAGAATGCGCCGTCGTTCCGTATTGTCGTCGCCGATTCGACGAGCCCGCGGGATGGCCGGTTCATTGAGATCATCGGCCAGTACTTTCCGCGGCAAGGCGACAAGGCCGTTCAGCTGAACACCGAGCGAGCGAACCATTGGCTCGATGTCGGCGCTCTTCCGAGCGACACCGTCCGTTCTCTCCTGCGTAAGGCAGGCGTGCTCAAGGCACGACACGAGGCCCGGCTCGCGCGCAAGCTCAATTCGTCGGCGGTGCCCGTTCGCGAGGCGAGCGAGCAGGCCGCGTCGAGCGACGCGAGCGAGTGACGTGGCGGCGCCCGAGCTAACGCTCGTCGGGCGCGTCCGCAGGGCACACGGCCTTCACGGCGAGCTCGTGATCGAGCCGCTCACCGACGTGCCGGACGCGGTCTTCGCGCCCGGCCGTCGTGTTTTTGCCGGTACCATCGACGGAGACCCCGCTCCCGATGGGCGTACGCTCGTCGTCGAGGAGAGCCGGCCGTTCAAGGGCGGCGGGTGGATCGTTGCCTTCGACGGCATCGCGGACCGCACCGAGGCGGAACGCTGGCGGGAACGGTACGTACTCGCGCGGAAGGACGAGCTCACGCCAGTGGCCGAGCACGAGGTCTATCTGCATGACCTCCTCGGCCTGTCCGTCGTCCGCGCCGGCTCGCTCGAGCCCGTGGGCGATGTGATCGACGTCTACGAGCTGCCGCAGGGCATCATGCTCGACGTTAGGCGGCCGAAGGGAACCGTGCTCATTCCGTTCCGGCCGGAAGTCGTGACGCAGGTGGACGTCGCCGGACGGCGGCTCATCATCGACCCGCCCGAGGGGCTGATCGAGTGAGAATCGACATCGTCACGATCTTCCCCGACTTCTTCGCCGCGCCGCTCGCGCTGAGCATCCCGGCGCGAGCGGCAGCGTCCGGCGCGGTGACATACAACGTTTTGGACCTACGCGATTTCACGCATGACCGCCATCGTACGGTGGACGACTACCCGTACGGAGGCGGGGCAGGGATGGTCATGAAGCCCGAACCGTTCTTCGAGGCGGTGGAATCGCTCCAGGTCGCGGGACCGATCGTGCTGTTGTCGCCGCGTGGCCGCCGATTCTCGCACGCGGACGCGGTGCGCTTCGCGGCGAGCGAGACGCTGACGTTGCTCTGCGGACACTACAAGGACATCGATCAGCGCGTCGCGGACTTTCTCGCCACCGAGGAGATCTCCCTCGGTGACTTTGTCCTGAGTGGAGGCGAGCCGGCGGCGCTGGCGATCGTCGATGCGACCGTCCGCCTGTTGCCCGGTGCAATGTCGGACCTGGACAGTGCGCGCGGCGACTCATTCTACGACGATCGCGGCTTGAGCGCGCCGAGCTACACCCGGCCGCCAAGCTTTCGTGGCCACGACGTGCCGGACATTCTGCTGTCCGGAGACCATAAGCGCATCGCGGCGTGGCGGGTGGATGAAGGCCTGCGACTCACCCGGGCGCGAAACGGCGACGTCGCGCTGGACGCGAGCGAACCATGATGGCGCCGGTGCCGACGGTGCTCAGCTGGAGTGGCGGTAAGGACAGCGCGCTCGCGCTGCACGAGCTGCTGATGGACCCGACAGTCGACCTGCGCGGACTTCTCACGACGGTCACCGACGGCTATGACCGGGTGAGCATGCACGGTGTGCGAACGTCGCTCGTGGCTGCGCAGGCCGCTGCGCTCGAGATCCCGCTGTGCAGCGTTCGCATTCCTCCGTCGGCAACGAACGAGCAATACGAGCACGCGATGGTGGACGTGCTCACCGCGATTCACCGTCGGGGGATCGAGGCGATCGCCTTCGGCGATCTATTCCTCGCCGACGTGCGTGCCTATCGAGAGCGGCTCGTAGCCGGGACTGGACTTCGCCCATTGTTCCCGCTCTGGGGGCGGGCGACCGTCGGCCTCGCGCAACGATTCGTGTCGTGTGGATTCCGGGCCGTGGTCGTGTGTGTCGATCCGCGTCAGATCGATGTGTCGCACTGTGGCGCCGAATTCGACGAGGCGCTTCTCGGCGCGCTGCCCGAATCGACCGATCCGTGCGGTGAGCGCGGTGAATTTCACACGTTCGTCTACGACGGGCCGATGTTCCGTCAGCCTATCGCGACTCAACGCGGCGTGGTCGTCGAGCGCGAGGGATTCTTCTTTTGCGACCTCTTGCCTCGCGGCGCGGATGTCGCAAGTTCGTAGTGAGCGATCTCGTGATGGAATGGCACGTGCCTAGCAAGTTGGCTGGTGTCGTGAAACCGAACGCAAAGGCCACCCGTTTTTCCACCGAATGCGCGTCGCTCTCCTCCTCCTGATCCCACTTGCCGGCTGCCTCGATGCATCCACCGGCAACGTGCCGAACGTTCCGGCACCGACGGTATCGACGGGGGAAGTGGCGCTGCGCCGGGTGTTCTCGACGGGGCTCACCGCGGCCTCGGGGGACAAGAAGAGCGGTGGCGAGCGCAGCTTCGCCCGTGGGCGAGTCGAGCTCAAGCTTCGTCGCGACAGCACGCTCGAGTACCACCTCAATGTGTACAACCCGGGCGGCGACGACTTTACCGCAGCGCACGTCTATCGCGTCGGCCGCGACGGGCCACCGGTGGTCACGCTGTTCACCGGGGCATCGCTCAAGGAGAAGTACATCCAGGTTCGCGGCACCGGCGTCCTGATCGATCCCGTCGGGAAGCCGCTCCTCGATGAGCTGCGCGCGAATCCGGGTGCCTTCTACGTTTCGCTCCGAACCACCAGGGAGCCGCAGGGCGCGCTGACCGGGACAATTCAGTAGGGAACCCTCCCTCTTCCCGCTTTCGGGCTGCCGGTTTAAGTTGCGGGTCTGCCAAGCGAAACCTTTATCGGGCAAGACCTTTCAGCCCAGAGCGTCATATGCATCCGTTCATCGAGACCCAGAAAGAGTGGCTTCGTTCAGTCCCGCCCTTCCGCGCAGGCGATACGCTGCGTGTCAACGTTCGCGTGAAGGAAGGCGACAAGGAGCGGCTCCAGGCGTTCGAGGGCGTTTGCATCGCGCGCCGCGGCAGCGGTGTCAGCGAGACGTTCACGGTCCGGAAGATCTCTAACGGCGTTGGCGTGGAGCGCATTTTTCCCGTCCACAGCCCCATGCTCTCCGAGATCGTGGTCGTGCGACGCGGGCGCGTTCGCCGCGCCAAGCTGTATTACCTGCGCCACCTTACCGGTAAGGCGACACGCATCCGCGAGAAGAAAGTTCGTGTCGCGGTTCCGACCTCCGAGGCGGCAACCTCGGAGAGCTGAGCGATGCCGGGACGTCGGCGGCGAGCGGGTTCGGCGCGCCGACGCTGGAGCGTCATCGAACGGGATCTGCGCAATGAGCGCGGGCCGCTGATCGCCGGAGTGGATGAAGTCGGACGGGGCCCCCTCGCGGGCCCCGTTGTCGCTTGCGCCATCATCATGCCTCCCGACGCGCGTGCCATTCGTGGCGTCGATGACTCGAAGGCGCTGACCGCCGCGCAGCGATCCAAGCTCGCGAAGCTCATCCTGGAACGGGCGCTCGCCGTTGGAGTGGGAGCCGCCTCCGTTCGAGAGATCGACCGCCTCAACATCTATCACGCGAGCGCGCTTGCCATGCGGCGTGCGTTGGCGCGGCTGTCGGTCGCGCCCGACCACGTGCTCATCGATGGCAAGGCGATTCGCTCGCTCAAGGTCGCGCACACGGCGGTCGTTCACGGCGACGCTCGGTGCTTCTCGATCGCCTGCGCGTCGATCATCGCCAAGGTCACGCGTGACCGGTTGATGCACAGCCTCGCTCGGCGGCACCCGGCATATCGCTGGGAGCACAACGTCGGCTATGCCACGCAGGACCACATCGCGGGGCTCGCGGCCGCGGGGATTACCCCACATCATCGGCGCAGCTTCATGCGGATCCGGCAGCTCTCGTTCGACTTCGGCGCTCCGCCGGAGGTCATCGTGGATATCCCGATCGAAGCGATGATGGGCGATGTGAGCGGCGAGCCGGGGGCGATCACCACGCTCGAGGCGGAGCCTAACGAGTTGCTCGTCGCGCCGGATCCCGTCGGTGGCTGATCGCTCAGTCTTCCGCGATGGGCTGTTCGCGGGGCAAGTCGGCGTCATCACCGGCGGCGGGACCGGAATCGGCTTTGGGGTCGCGGAGCTCCTTGCGTCGCTCGGCATGCACGTCGTCCTCGCCAGCCGGAAAGCCGAGCACCTCGACGCGGCAGCGGAGCGCATTCGTGCCGGCGGCGGCCGCGCATCGACTGCCACGCTGGATGTTCGGGATGCCGAGCGTGTCAAGTCGATCATGGGTCAGGTAGCGAACGAGCACGGGCGTCTCGACCTTCTCATCAACAACGCCGCAGGCAACTTCTACGTGCCGTCGGAGTCGATGAGCCCCAATGCTTGGCGGAGCGTCATCGAGATCGATCTGTTCGGCACGTTTTTCTGCTCGCAGGCCGTGCTGCCACTCATGCGTGCTGCCGGCGGCGGGAGCATCGTGAACATCTCGATGACGCTTCACTATCGCGGGTGGCCGCAGATGGCCCACGCGACGGCGGCGAAGGGAGGAATCGATGCGCTCACGCGTACCCTGGCGCTCGAGTGGGCTCCGGATGGGGTGCGGGTCAATGCCGTCGCGCCCGGCCCGGTCCCCACCGAGGGTGTGTTGAAGGCGTTTACCCGACCGCCGGAGTCGGGGGCGGCGCTGTTCCGGTCGGCGCGTGACCTAACGAGGTCGGAGGCAGGCGTGGCCGCGGAGGCCGGTCTTGAGCAGGCGATCGCACAACGGGCGGCCCAGATCCCGCTCGGCCGTTGGGGAGCGCCGAGGGACATCGCGAACGCCGTCGCATTCCTGGCCTCGCCGGCCGCGAGCTGGGTGACGGGAGCCATTTTCGTCGTCGATGGCGGGGAATGGCTGGCCCGTTCGGCCACGTAGTCAACTTTTTTTTGGCATTTGTGATGTGCGTCTCAGGCTTTCGAAGTTGCGTTTGGTTTAATTGCGCGTCAGCGAGACTTTTGTGTGGTGAACGGCGGGCTCGTGTGATTGACATCACATTGAGTTGAAAGGCGATAGGGAAGGCCGGCGTTCTCTGCACTGCGGTATGGTTTTCGCAAGTTGATCAATCCCGTCGTGGTGGTGTCGAGACCTCTTTGCAATCGGAGAGCAGCCATATGAAAGCAAATCTGCGGGCAGTGGGAGCGGTGATCCTTGGGTCGGCAGTCCTCGGCGCATGCGCGACGAAGGGCTTCGTCAAAACCTCGGTTCAGGATGAGCGCGCGGCGCGTATCGCCACGGACAGCAGCCTGAGTAACCAGATTGCCGCGACGAACAACGAAGTGTCGGGCCTGAAGACGGAAGTGTCGGGCGTCAAGAACGACGTCTCGAGCCTTCGCAATGACCTGAATTCGCTTCGCACGGAGTTCGGCGCGAAGATCACGGCGATGGAAGAGGGCCTGAAGTTCGCCTTCCCGGTCAACTTCGCGTTTGACGACGCCACGGTTCGCGAGGCCGACAAGGCCGCGCTCGACCGCTTCGCCACCGTCGTTGGCAAATACTACAGCGGTTCGATGATCACGATCGAGGGCTTTGCGGATCCGGCTGGTTCCACCCGCTACAACATGGATCTGTCGAAGCGCCGTGCTGATGCCGTTGCCGCGTACCTCTCGGAGAAGGGGCTCAGCACCTCGAACGTCCGTACGGTCGGCTACGGGAAGACCCGCCTGGTGAACCCGAAGGCGCAGAAGGAAGATCCGGGCGCCGAAGCCAATCGCCGTGTGACGTTCGTCGTCGAGACGAACGGTTCGGCTGCCGCCGCGACCACCGCTGCGCTGCCCCGGTAACGAACGTCGGCGAACGCGGTCCGGTAACGGAACGCACTCGTTAGGAAGCCCCGACCGGATCCCGGTCGGGGCTTTTCCGTTGCGGTCCGGACGGCCGGGCCATTCGAGTTGTCGCGTGTTCGAGCATCGTTCGCGCGGTGCAAGCGGCGTATCGTCGTCCCGCCTGGCGTTCTAGATTGCCGGCCTCGCCGATACCTGATCGAACCGCCACCTAACAACGCTTCCGATGGCGCGAGCTCTCTCAGCTGACGTGGAAGAATCGGCAACCCGCCGCGGTGTCCGCCTCCCGGGCGACGAAGCCCCCTACTACGTAGCCACGGCCGACGAGGTAGAGATCTTCGCCATGTGCCACGAGCGTGGATTGCCGGTCATGCTCAAGGGGCCAACCGGGTGTGGCAAGACGCGCTTCGTCGAACACATGGCGTGGCGGCTGCGGCGGCCCCTCGTCACGATTGCCTGTCACGACGATCTGTCCGCGAGTGATCTGACCGGACGCTACCTGATTCGCGGCGGTGAAACAGTCTGGGTCGATGGTCCGCTGACGGTCGCGGCGCGAACCGGCGCGATCTGCTATCTCGACGAGATCGTGGAAGCACGCCAGGACACGGTAGTCGTGATCCATCCACTCACCGACGATCGCCGGCTCTTGCCTATCGAGCGAACGGGGGAGCTGATCGAGGCGGCGCCGGGGTTTCAGGTGGTGATCTCGTACAATCCGGGGTACCAGCACGCCATCAAGGACCTCAAGCCCAGCACGCGGCAGCGATTCGTCGCACTGGACTTCGATTTCCCGGCGCCCGACGTCGAGGCCACGATCGTCGCGCACGAAAGCGGTGTCGACTCAGCGACGGCGGATGCACTCGTGAGGCTCGCGCAACGTGTGCGCCGGTTACGGGATCAAGGGCTCGCCGAGGCGCCGAGCACGCGGCTTCTCGTATCGACAGCGCGGCTCATTGCGTCGGGGATTCGAGGCCGTGATGCCTGCCGCGCGGCGCTGGTCGGCCCGCTCACGGACGATCCCGATCTGGTGGTCGCGATCTCCGACATCATCGACGCGACGCTCTGAGCGTGCCGGGTCGCGCCGGGTTCCTCCATAGCGCACGTACGGCACTGCGGCGCGCGAGCACGGCCCTCGGTCACGCACTGCAGTCACGGCGCGCGCGCGCCGTGGAGGGCAGACGGGTTGTGCGCCTGGACGATGTCCGCCGGCGACTCGAGCTCCTCGTGACCGCCGTCTACGACAGGCCCATTCCCATCACGACCGCGGAGTCGGCGCCGCGTCGGCGGTCATGGCGCGACCTCTTTGCGCCGCCTCACGAGGGGAGACGGGCGGCGATGCCCGCCACCGATGGCGAACGTATTCAACTGCCTCGCGAGATCGAAAGCACCAACACAGCGACTGCGCTTGCCGAATATCGGCTGATGGCGATCGAACAGGCCGAGCGCATCGCGAGAAACACGGTCGCTGCGGTACCGCCTGGCCCGCCCGGCATGGAGCGCGATCTCTACCTGATGCGCGAAGGGGCGATGATCGATGCGGCGATCGCCCGCGCCGTTCCAGGGCTGCGCGACACGCTCTTCGCCGCCCGCAAACAGGCGCTCGAGTCGCGCCCGTCGCTCACGCGACTTTCCCTCGCAGAGCGCGCGGTGGAAGGGCTCCTGCGCGCGTCCCTGTCGATCGACCTAACGCGGGAATCGGAGCGCGCGGCATCGGGTTCGCCAGACGAGTCGCTCGCATGGGCCCGGGAGCGATTGGGCGAGATAGGAGGCGACGGCGCACGCTACCGCGGAATAGCCCCAGTACCGGCGTGGGGGACCCTCCGGGCGCCGGCCGGTCGGGATCGCACCATCCCGAAGGCCGTGGAGCTCGCGACGACTCGAGGGTCGAAGTACGGAATCGGGAAGTTCGGATATGGCAGCGGCACCGGCGGAACCCAGTCGAGCGCCAGCGGGGTCGAGGAAGGGTCGTCCGAGTTCCGGCGTGACGGGCGCACCGTGCTCAATGACGAGGGCCCGAGTCGGGTCGCATCGTCGGGAGCCGGCAGCACATCCAGCGCGGACACCGACGATCCGGCGGACCAGGCCGTGTCCGAGGACGAAGCCGTTGCCGACGAGCATGCACAACCCGAGTCGTCCGTGCTGACGGATGCAAGGGCTGCGACGCCGGCCGGCACGCGCCGCGGCGCCAGCCGCATCCCGTCGCCAAAGCCGGCAGGGGAAGGCATCGAGTATCCCGAATGGGACTGGGAGAGCGGCGACTATCGATCGCAAGGCTCGATCGTTCGCCGGTACGAGCCGGACGTCACCGACGACCGGTGGGGCGCGGAGGTCCTCGCCCGCCACGGTGCGCTCGTTAGGCGACTCCGCGAGCGCTTCGAGCGTCTTCGCGCTCGGCGCACGCGGCTCCACCAGCAGCGCGACGGCGACGCGCTCGATCTCACGGCGTGTGTCCGCGCCCTGGTCGATCAGCGGAGTGGCCACACGGTCGACGACCGCCTGTACGTCGCCGTGCGCCCCGCTCGGCGAGGCCTCGCGATCGCGCTGCTCATCGATATCAGTGGCTCGACGGACGAGTGGATCGATGCCCGACGACGTGTGATCGATGTCGAAAAGGTCGCTTTGCTCCTCGCCAGCGAAGCCCTCGATGCGTTGGGCGACCTCTACGCGATTCTCACGTTTTCGGGAAAGGGCCGCTCGAACGTACGCATGCGTACGATCAAGGCGTTCGACGAGACGAATGGCGCCGTCGTCCGACGGCGCATCGGGGCGCTCGAGCCCGAGGGGTATACGCGAGCAGGCGCGGCGGTCCGTCATGCGGCGGCGCTCCTCGAGCGACAGCCGGCCGCGCATCGGCTGCTCCTCATCATCTCCGACGGGAAGCCGAACGACATCGATGGCTACGAAGGGCTGAGCGGTGTGGAGGATACGCGTCAGGCAATCATCGAGACGCGCTCGCGCGGCATCTATCCGTTTTGCCTGACGATCGACCGTCAGGGGCAGGAGTACTTGGGGCGGATCTTCGGCGACGCAGGGCATACGGTGTTGCGAAACCCGCAACAGTTACCGATGGCGCTCGTGAAGGTGGTGAAACACCTCCTCGCGTCGTGAGGCGATCGCGCCGCCTCGGTCGTGGGCGTTCAGAGTGTCGAGCCTGCAAGGCATCGCATATTCCCGGCACGGGTTTCAGCCAGCTAGATTCCCCGATCCGACCCGGTAGCTCAGCTGGTAGAGCAACGGACTTTTAATCCGTAGGTCCTGGGTTCGAGCCCCAGCCGGGTCATGAATCAGCCGGTCGCCTCGAGCGCGTCGACGATCTCATCCACCGCCGCACGCGCCGTGCGCCCGACGCCTATGAGCGTCGCCGACGCGTAGCCCGTCCATTCGCCGTACCCAACGAGCCAAAGCCGCGGCTCGCGCGCGGAGCGCGTCGCCCGCACGTCGATCCGCCCGTTAGGTCCCACGGCGTCGAGTGTCGCGAGGTGATCGATCGCCGGCCGGAATCCCGTGGCGAAGATCACGGCGTCCTCCTGCGTGCGGCGGCCATCGGGCCAGATCACGCCGTCTTCGACGAACGAACTGAACATCCGCACGGCGTGCAACGCCCCGCGTTCCCGCGCACGGCGGACTGATTCGACCATCACGATGTTGCCGAGCAACCGCGGTGGCGGAGGGGCCGCCCCTTGGGTCAAGGCCCGGTAACGGGCGGTTGCCTCGCCGAAGAGATAGCGCCCATCGATCTCGTCAGGCAGGAACGTCGGCGGGTGCCGGGTGGCCCACGTCACCGTCGCGCTGCCGGCGAGGTCCGCAACGATCTGCGCCCCCGAATTGCCGCCGCCCACCACCACGACGCGCTGGCCGTCGAATTCATTTGGCGATTCATAGTGCGCCGAGTGAATCAGCCGACCGGCGAAGCGACGGTGGCCAGGCAGCCGCGGCACGTTAGGCGCCGACCATGTGCCGGTCGCGCTCACGACGGCGCGGGCGATCCATGCGCCCGCATCGGTGACAACCCGAAGGCGCTCGCCGGCCCGCTCGACGCGGCAAACCCGCGCCGGTCGCGTGACTGGGAGCGCATACCGCGCTTCGTAGTCGGCGAGGTAGGCCAGTGCGTCGTCTCGTGTCGGATAGTATGCCGTCCCGCCCGGCATCAGACGCCCTGGTAACGAGCTCCATTGGGCGGGGGAAAAGAGGCGGAGTGACGACCAAGTGTGCTGCCAGGCACCGCCAGGTGTGCGGCCATCGTCCAAGATTGCGAACGACAGGTTGGTGCGACGCAGGTAGTACCCGATGGCAAGTGCCGACTGACCGCCACCAACGACGATAACGTCGCGGGCGCTGACAGGTTCGTCAGCCACCGGGCTCACTCTGGCGCAGTGCGCCGTGGGACGGGTATTTCGGCACGACCCACGGCGAACGATACTTGCGGCGGTACGACATCGGCGAATCTTACAGCGCGTTACGACATTCGGCCTCAACCGTTGTACCGTTCGTGGAATTCGATCAGACGCCGCCTCCACCCCGAACGCCCTCTCCCGCCAACCACCAGCCCACTCCCGGTCTCACGGAGAGCGTGACATCGCCGCCCCGATCGACGCCCGAACCTGCAACGAGCCCGCGTGCGCGAGCGACGTTTCTGGCGGAGGCCGGCCGCCTTCTCGCGGAGTCGTTGGACCACGAAACCATCCTGCAACGGGTCGCCGACGCCGCGGTTCCGACACTTGCTGATTGGTGCGCCGTGGATGTCGTGCACTCAGAGCCCAGTGGCGCCTGGCCTCCGGTCGTTCGGCGTGTGGCAGTTGCCGGCCGCGACCCGAACAAGCTCGCCTGGGCACGAAAGCTCGGCGTCGAGGTGGCGCGCGACTGGGCATCGCCTAACGGGTTGCCGCAAGTGCTGCGGACCGGCCTGGCCGCGTTCTTCCCGGAGGTCACCCGCGACCTCATTCGTCGCGCAGGACTTTCCGGCCAGGAGAAAGCGATCTTCCTCCGGATCGGCCTGACGTCGGCGATCTGCGTGCCGCTCGTGGCTCGTGGCCGCACGTTCGGCGCGATCTCGCTCGGCATGGCCGAGTCCCGGCGCCGATACACCACGGATGATCTCGCGCTCGCGAAGGATCTCGCGAGCTACGCCGCGATCGCGATCGACAACGCCCGGCTGTACGCGGACGAGCGTGCGGCGCGCCTGGCGGCGGAGCGCGCCGCTCTGCGTGTCGAGCGGCTGCAATCGATTACCGCCGAGCTGTCGTCCGCGAGAACCCCCGCCCAGGTTGGGGACGTGGTCGTGCGGCACGGTCTGGCAGCGTTAGGCGCCGCGTCGGCGATGGTGTACACCACAAGCGAGTCGGGAGCGGCCCTCGAGCTGGTCTGCGCGTCAGGCGTGCCCGCCGCCGCGCTGGAGCGGGTTCGACGCATTGCGATTCAGGCGAGGCATCCCGCGGCGGATGCGTTGAGCACGCGGAGGGAGCTTTTCATCGGCACGGGCGCACAGCGTCGCGAGCGTTACCCGGATCTCGACACGCCCGCGGACGAGGCGCAGGCCACCGCGGCGCTCCCGCTCGTCGTCGGCAAGCGCGCGATCGGAGCCATCACGTTCGAATTTCCGTCGACCGCGGTGCCAGGTGTCGAGGAGCGAACATTCCTCGCCGCGTTGGCGCATCAGTGCGCGCAGGCGATCGATCGCGCCCGGCTGTACGTCGCCGAAATGCGCGCCAAGGAAGCCATCGCCGCTGTCCACCGGCGTCAGGCAACGGTGCTCGAAGCGATTGCCGAGGGGTTTGTCACCTTCGATCGCGAGTGGCGCTACGGCTATGTAAATCGCGTTGCGGCGGACCTGGTGGGGCGCAAGCCCGAGGAGCTGATCGGCCGCGTCTTGTGGGAGGTCTTTCCAGGGGTTCTCGAGACACCGTTCGCGGGAATTCTGCGCGAGGCAATGGCCACCGGGCGACAAGCGTCCGGCGAAGCGTACAGCACCGCGATTGGCGGGTGGATCGAGTACCGTGCGTACCCGACCGAAGAGAGCCTGTCGGTCGTTTTCCGCGACATCGCGGAGCGACGTCGCCACGACGAACGCCTTCGGTTTCTCACCGAGGCCAGCACGCTGCTGTCGTCGTCGCTCGACTACGAGACGACTTTGTCGAACATCGCGGAGCTGGCGGTGCCGGCGCTCGCGAACAGTTGCGTGATCGACATGGTCGGCGACGACGGGCAACTCGAACGTGTCGCGACGGCCTTCGAATCCGGGGAGCTCAGTCGACTGGTCGGCGAGTTCCGTCGGCGAAACCCGATCGCCGCAGACACCGGTCACCCGGCGCTGCAGGTCCTCGCCAACGGGGAATCGATCTTCTACCCGGAGATTACGCCGGACGATCTGCCGCAGGTCGTGGACGACCGTCCCGATTCGCTCGCGCTGGCCCGACGCCTGAACCCGACGTCCTGCGTGTTCGTGGCTCTGAGGGCACGAGGACGGACGTTAGGCGTGATGGCACTGTCGACGGCTGGCACGAGACGACGGTTCGACGTACAGGACCTCGCGCTCATCGAGGACATGGCCCATCGGGTGGCGATGGCGGTGGACAACGCGCGGCTCCACGAGGCCGAACGGCGCGCGCGTGCCGAGGCGGAAGCCGCCAACCAGGCGAAGAGCGATTTCCTCGCAATCATGAGCCACGAGCTGCGCACGCCGCTCACGGCCGTGGTTGGCTACACGGAGCTGTTATCCGACGAGGTCGTGGGCCCGGTCAACGAAACTCAGCGCGATCACCTGGGGCGCGTGCGCTCGAGCAGTGAGCATCTGCTCATGCTCATCGAGGATATTCTGAGCTACGCGCGAATCGAAGCGGGCCGCGAGCTCGTACGCATCGAGGACTTCGGGCTCGCTGCGCTGCTCGAGCAGGCGTCCGTGATCATCCGTCCGCTTGCCGAGAAGAAATCGCTCGAGTTCACGCTCTCCGGCGGAAACGCTCGCGCCGTGATGCGCAGCGACCCGCAAAAGGTCCGGCAGATCATCATCAACCTGCTGGCCAACGCCGTGAAGTTCACCGCGAAGGGCAGTGTACGGCTCGGCGCCCGTGTGTACGATGACCGCGTTGCCTTCGAGGTCGCGGATACGGGGCCAGGGATCGCGCGCGAACATCTGGACCGCGTGTTCGACGCGTTCTGGCAGGTCGATCAGCGCATGACGCGCAAGTCGGGCGGGACCGGCCTTGGGCTGAGCGTCGCGCGTCAGCTCGCTCGACTTCTCGGGGGCGACGTGAGCGTGCGCAGCACCATCGGGGAAGGGAGTGTTTTCATCGTGGATCTGCCGCTGAACGCGCCGGAACCCGTCTGATGGCCGCCGCGCGCCGGTCGATCGAGCGGCGTTAGGCGGCGTTACCGACCGGCCTCACTCGTCGCGCCCGTCGCGTGCTCGTAGACGAGGCGCGAAAGGTCGGCAATCAACGGCCGCGCGATACGCTCGTCGGGGATGTTGCGCGTGAGCACGACGAGCACATAGGGGCTGCGGCCCGGCGGGTAGACGATGGCTGCATCGTGCAGCACGGCCGTGATGCTACCCGTTTTGTGCGCGACCCGGGTGCCTGGCGGCAGCCCGGCCGGGATCTCGTCGTTGAACTCCTGACGACTCAGGATGGCGAGCATCGTGTCGCAGTTCGCGGCTGACGCGGCGGTGTGCTTCTCGATCGCCTCGAGCAGAGCCCCAAGATCTCGGGCGGTTGTCGTGTTGTTCAGCCCCTTCTGAAATGCTTTCCCGTCCTCGACGCCGCGCAACACCCGGATGTTCCGCGCGCCGAGCGCGTGCGCCGTGGAATCGGCATGGGCGGCGCCGACCAGCGCGATGACCGCGTTCGTTGCCAGGTTGCTCGACCGCACGATCATGCGTTCCACCAGCTCTCGCGCGCTCACGCGCTGTCCGACGCGGAGATACATCGTGCTGTCCGAGTCATCGATCGGCGCGACGGAGAACGGTGACGCGTCGACGATGGATGAGAACTGATTCACCAGCAGCACTGGCTGATCTGCGGAAAGTCCGCCGCGCTCCACCTGACGAAAGAACTCGATCATCACCGGCACTTTCATCGTGCTCGCCGCATGGAACGACGAGTCGGCGTCAATCGTTAGGAGCTCGCCTGACGAGAGTGACTTGTAATACACCCCGACGACGGCGCCGGGCGTCGCCGCGATGCGTTGCGTGAGACGGCTTCGCAGCGAGTCGACCTGCGCTGGCAGCGCGTTGGTGATTGCCGACACGAGGAGTGTCGCATTGAACACGCGCGCGAGATGTGATGAGAATCGCATGACTGGCGAATATAGAACGGTTCATCGTTCGTGCAATCAATCACTGCGCAAACCCGTTGCGCGAGGCTTTCTTAGTCGTGTTGGTGAAGAACGCGCCAAACCCGGTCGATCACTCTCACCCGCGTCTTTCGAACCCACATGCTTCCTCCGTCGTCGTCGAGCGAGCAACCGAGTGGTTCGATCATTACCCAGGCGCAGCTGAAGCGCGAACGACTCCGGTTCACCAATTTCGTTTTTCATCGTGCACCGTCCGGCACGTGTCGCTCCGAGGTCGAGTTCGAGTGGCTCGAGGGCGAGCGCGTTGTCGGGAAGGCTGACGGGGTCACGAGCACGCTCGGTGACCTTCGCGTTGCTGCTGATGCCGCGCTTCGTGCGATCGAGCAGTTCTCGCACGGGACGTTGCGGTTCGAGCTGGTTGGAGTGAAGACGATGCGCGCGTTCGACGCGAACATCGTGATCGTGTCGGTCCTGGCAGCGCACGGCGGGGGGCCGCAGCAGCGGCTCCTCGGGTGTCATCTGGCGGAGGACGACCCGCTGCGGAGCGCCGTCGTCGCCGTGCTGCACGCCACAAACCGGGTGCTCGGCAACTTCATCGCGACGCGCTGAGGACGGCCGAACCGACGTCGAGCATACGCTCGATGAGATCGCCCGCATGTAGTGGTTAACCGTGAGGCGAGCGCGGGTTAAGTTCCTGACCCGTTCGGTGCGAGGGTGGGAACTCCGACAGGTGCTGTAGTGTGAGAAGCCGACCGGCTCGGGCAACGGCAGCGCGGTCTCGCGCTGTCGAATGGTTGTGACGGTCCCCGCGAAGAACGAGAACACGAGAGGAAACACATGAAGGCTGCCGCACGCGCGCTCGTTCTCGTGCTCGGTGGTGCCGCCTGCAGCGGTCGCGCCAAACCTGCGCGACCACCGGCCCCGGCTCCGACGCCGAAGAGCGTGGCGACGACCTCCCGGGCGCGGGACACGACACCGGCACTGCCGGCTGCCATTCCGCAGGTCGTCATCGAAATTCCCGATTCGGTGCTGACCCGACAGGCCGTCGCGGTCTTCGGTGATTCGGCCGTCACGGACCCACCCGACTCGGTAGCCAGCGACGGCCCGACGTGGGACATCGATGTGCGGTCGTACGAGACGCATCGGCGAGTCGAGTACTACGTGAACGCGTTCCGGGGCAGCGCGCGCGAACGGTTCGTCGCCAGCCTGGAAAAAGGGTCGCGCTACGAGCCGATGATTCGACAGAAGCTCAGTGCTGCCAACCTGCCCGAAGACATGTACTACCTGGCGCTCGTCGAGAGCGGGTTCGATCAGCACGCGTACTCGAAAGCCGCCGCCGTCGGCATGTGGCAGTTCATGTCCGGAACCGCCCGCGGCACGGGGCTACGGGTCGATTGGTGGGTGGATGAGCGACGGGATCCCGTTAGGTCTACCGACGCGGCGGTAAAATTCCTTGGCTGGCTGCGCGAGCAGTTCGGGTCGCTCTACCTTGCGGCCGCGGCGTACAATGGTGGCCCGGGTCGGGTTTCACGCGGCCTGTCGCGACTGGGCGACGACCTCGATGGCGGGACGCGCGATGATGCGTTTTTCGCGCTGGCCGACCACGATTACCTGCGCGGCGAGACGAAGAACTACGTGCCGCAGCTGATCGCAGCGGCGCTGATTGCCAAAGAGCCGGCGAAGTACGGGATGACGATTCACACGCAGCCGGCGTTCGCGTACGACTCGGTCTCCGTTCCCGCTTCCACACCGCTCTCCGCGATCGCGAAGGCCAGCGGCTCGCCGCTCGATTCGATCCGCGAGCTGAACCCCCAGGTGCTTCGTGGCGTGACGCCGCCGGGCACTCGATTTCGCGCGCGTGTCCCAGTCGGGCACGCGGAGGGCTTCGACAGTGCGTTCGCGGCGCTCGATCCCGATGTGCGGACCGCCTACAAACACATCGAAGCGAAGAAGGGCCAGACGTTCGCGTCGGTGGCAGCGAGCAGCGGCCTGAGCGCGAAGCAGCTCAAGTGGTACAACCCGAAAGTGACCGCGCTCAAGAGCGGACGGTTGCGAACGGGCCAGGAGCTCACCGTGCCTACGCGAGCGGTCGTCGTGGCGGCGCTCGACGTCCCCGACCCGTCGATCGAGATCTACGGCTCGCGCGGCGGGGCGCGTACCTATGTCGTGAAGCGCGGCGAGACGCTGAGCGGCATTGCCAGGAAGACCGGGACATCGGTGAGCGCGCTGATGCGAATGAACGGGCTCAAGAAGGCCGTGATCCACCCGGGCCAGGAGCTCGTCGTCCGTGGAAGCTCGCGGCGCTCGAGCAAGGCGGTCGCCAAACGTTAGGCGCCCCGGGCAGCCTGCGGTCAGTGCACTCGAACGAAAGGGCCTCGGGATGATCCCGAGGCCCTTCGTCTGTGTCACGCCTAACAACCAGCGACGCCCGTATCAGTCGATGACGCCGCGGCCCTTGTAGCCCTTCATCACGACACGCTCGTAGCCGTTGGAGGGGTCGAGGCCCTGCTCGCGCGAGGCTTCGACGGCCACCGGCCCACGGTTGTATACCAGCAGGGCGAGCTGCACGTTGCCCTTGTACTCCCGCACGAGCGTCCGGAGGTACCGGAACCCGATGCGGAGATTGGTGTCGCGGTGATACAGATCGTCCTTCGTGATGTCCTTCTGAAAAAACCGCGCGGTGGGAAGCATCAGCTGCGTGAGGCCGATCGCGCCGACCGAGCTGGTCGCGCGCTCGTTGAACTCGCTCTCGACACGCACGAGACGGAAAGCCAACTCCGGCTCGATCCCCTCCGCCATGGAGATGTCGTAGATCGACGTGGCCAGGTCGGCCCCGATGTGGTACGTGGACGAGTAGCCAAAGATGTTGTGCCACCGCGCGAGCTGCGCGTTCGCGAGATCCAATTCGCTGCGCGCGGCATCGAGCTCGGTCCTGAGGCGGACGGCCTCACTGCCGATGACGACGGGGAAGCGCGGGGCCTCCGCCTTCGCCTCGGCCGGACCGCTGTCGCGGACCACGAAGCCTACGGATGCCGCAAAGCCCGTGAGCAGCAGCCCTGCGCGCACCTTTCGGCGCCGGCGGTCGCGATCACCGCGGTGGACGTACGTCCCTCGAAGGGTTCGCATGAATGGTTGGATACCAAAGGTTACGGCGATACGAAGGGTATCACCGCTGCCCGCTCCCGCGATGCGGGCAACACGTGTGCCGCTATTCCGAACTTCTCTTCCAGTGACCGGACTTGCCCCCGACCTTCTCGGCGAGGGAAATCGCGCCGATCACCATGCTCTTATCTACCGCTTTGGCCATGTCGTAGACGGTGACAAGGCTCACTGACACGGCGACGAGCGCTTCCATTTCGACACCTGTTTGGGCGGCAGTTTTTGCCGTCGCTTCGACGCGTAGACCGGGCAGCGCATCGTCGATGGTGAAGTCGACGGAAACGTCGCTGAGCGGCAGGGGATGGCAGAGCGGAATCAGATCCGACGTACGTTTCGCCGCCATGATGCCGGCCACCCGTGCGATGCCTAACACGTCGCCCTTCGCGATCGTGTTGGCCCGGATGGCCTCGAGCGTTTCGCGCCGCATCTGGATCGACCCGGTCGCGCGCGCCATGCGGGCGGTCACCGGTTTGGCCGATACATCGACCATGCGTGCTCGCCCCTGCTCGTCGACGTGCGAGAGATCACTCATGAGAGCTTGGCCGAGAGATCACGCAGCAGTGCGTCGGCGATGAGCGCGGGGCTCACGTTGTTCGGAATCAGCGTCTTCGCCTGTTCGATCGACGCCATCGCGCGACTGGCCCCGAGTGCCGTGCGATCGTCGCCATTCGCGACCGCCGCGCGCGCGCGTTCGGCAACCAGCTCGGTCAGTGCATCGAGGATGTCCGCGAAGCGCCCGCGCGCTCGGGACGTGCCCTGGGCCATCGCGGCGCGGACCGTCTTGGATCGATCACCCGACAGCGCGGACGCAAGCAGCCGCTCCGCGCTCTCGATCGCCGCCTCGCGCTCGTCGGCCGCGATGAGCGCACCGGGCGCTCCGTTGGCAAGCCTAACGAGATCCGTCGCGGAGGCGCGGGGATGGGCACGGCGCATTGCATCCGCCACCACCGCATCGGCCAGAAAGGCTTCGACCTCGCGTCGCGCCAGCGGGGCGACGCGCACGTTGATGACCCGCGAGCGAATCGTCGGAAGCAGTGCGCCGCGCTCGCTCGACGTCAGAACGATCGTCGTATTTGCCGGTGGCTCCTCGAGGAGCTTCAGCAAGGCGTTCGCCGCTTCATCCGACCCTTCCTGCGAGACCATATGGTCGGCATCGCCAACGATGAAGACCTTTCGCTTGCTCATGGCTGGCGAGATGCTCGCCAGCTGAACGATCACGCGAACGGTGGCCACATAGATCCCCTCGAGCCCGGACGACGGCGCGTACAGCCCGGAGCTCGCGGCGCGCTCGGCGATCGCATCCGCGAAGTCGTTGGTGACGTCCTTGTTCGTTGCGCCCGATTCGAGACGCGGGCGTGGAAAGAACCAGTGGACGTCCGGGTGCGCGAGCGACAGGGCGAAGCGGCAGGCCTGGCAGCGGCCACACGGCGTGGCGTCGTTACCGGGGGCCGAGCAAACGAGCGACTGGGCAATCCAGAGCGCCAGGCGTTGCTTGCCGACGCCACGCGGCCCGTGAAGCAGGAGGCTGGCGGGAAGGGCACCGCGCTGAATCGCCGTGGAAAGGCGCGGACGCAGCGCATCGTGACCGTAAAGGGGAACGATCGACACGAGCGGAAAATGGTCGGTGCGAGTTCGCGCGACCAGTCACTGCCGGCACGAATCGTGAGTTGACGTGGGGCGGCATGCGACTGCGATCTTGTCGCACTTTTTCGCGAAAAGTGCTTGACAATTCTGAGTGGATTTGATAGCGTCCGCCATGGCCACAGTCAGACCACTGCGCCCGCCGCCATCGGTCGAGCGAGACCCGGCGCTCAGTGATCGCGCGCTGGATAACCTACGCTTCATCCGCGAAACGATGGAGCGGGCGGGGACGTTTACCGCCATCTCGGGGTGGGGCATTGCGGCCGTCGGCATCGTCGCGATGGCCGCTGCGCTCGTGGCGAGGGGCCGGGCAACCGTCGCCTGGCGGATCGAAACCTGGCTCACCACGGCGGCGGTTTGCATCGCGCTGTCCCTCTGGGCCACGGCCCGCAAGGCGCGCCGTTCGGACCTCTCCATGGTGTCGGGCCCGGCCCAGAAGCTCGCCCTCGCGTTTTCACCCGCGATGGTGGTCGGAGCCCTGCTCACCGCCGCGCTTCTCCGGATCGGCGCAAACGACTTGCTGCCGGGCGTCTGGCTCCTGCTCTATGGCACCGCGGTGGTTGCCGGTGGCGCGTTTTCCGTCCGCATCATCCCCGTGATGGGACTTTGTTTCATGATGCTCGGCGCCGCAGCCCTGTTCGCGCCACCCGCCGCCGGCGAGTGGCTGATGTTGGCCGGGTTCGGGGTGGTGCACGTCGTGTTTGGGATTCAAATCGCGAGGAGGCACGGTGGCTAGAAACGCCGCGGCCCCAGACCCACGAGGCGGGGCTCGCAAGCGGGACGACGAGAAGGAGCCGTTGCGCGGAGTTCGCGGGAAAGCCACCGAGGCGACGCCGGGCACGCTCGATCGTCTCATCCACGAGCGGATGCGGCTCGGAATCGTCAGTGCCCTGGCCGCCAATGAATCGCTCACGTTCAATGAGCTGAAAGGCCTGCTGCAGACGACAGACGGCAACCTGAGCGTGCACGCACGGAAGCTGGAGGATGCCGGGTACATCTCGTGTACGAAATCGTTCGAGGGGCGGATGCCGAAGACGGCCTATGCGTTGACGGTGCCTGGGCGCAAAGCGTTCGAGCGTTACCTCGACCACATGGAAGCCCTGATTCGAGCCGCGCGCGACGCGTAAGTGGGCGATTCGCCGTTGATAGCCATGAATGTGAGCACTCCACAACCCTTGAATCGATCGCAGCGCATGCCGCGGCACATTGCCGTCATCATGGACGGCAACGGCCGCTGGGCCACCACCCGCGGGCGACCGCGAACCTTCGG
>Ga0207674_10001815_pt1 | contig 27247 bp, 26 predicted proteins | sample KBSCornC72_FD_184303 | JGI IMG/M metagenome (GOLD analysis project Ga0207674, IMG submission 184303) | Corn rhizosphere microbial communities from Kellogg Biological Station, Michigan, USA - KBS Corn C7-2 (SPAdes) (version 2) | ecosystem: Host-associated > Plants > Roots > Rhizosphere > Soil ...
AATTCGTAAACAGCAGGTCAAGGGTTCAAATCCCTTCGCTGACTTCCCAAGAACCCAGAGTTTCTGGGGAAGAACAAAGACCGAACTGGTGAATCAGTTTGGTCTTTTCGTGTCATGATAGCCAAATTCCCTCGAAAATAGCTGCACACCCTCTTGGAGAGTGTCCATGCCATTTTCATACGCTGCGCTGGCGGAAACCCTCATCCTGCTTGACAGTCAAAGGCTATGCACTACCTCGACCCTTGTACACTATAACCCCTCAGAGTGCCGTTTCACCTCACTGGTTGTGTTTGACCTCAGTGTGGGAAAGGATGTGTGCCATGTTTTTGCGGAGAGCCAGGAGCCGCCGTAGCGCTGCTAGGATGGGTAGGCCGAGCGATCGGCGGAGAAGTGATGGAGGCAGTGGTAGAGTGGATGGCTAGTGTTGCTTCACCCGACTGTCAGTGCGTGGTGAGGCGCCTGACGACTTGTCCCGCCGTGCAGTTGTCACTCGCAATAGTTGACATAACAGTGTTTTCAGTTATATAATCTAACCATGAAGACACGGAAGATACGGGAGTCGCAATTGCCACCGATGGTGCCGCTGACAGTGCGGTTTCCCGTAGACGACCTGGCGGTGATGCGGCGCCTGGCCAAGGATAACCACCGTTCTCTGAATGCGGAAATCGTTCATGCGGTCGCAGAATACATCCGCGGTCAAGGCGAACAAGGCGACTAGGAGCCCGAAGCATGAGCACTCCCGCATCCACGCGTAGAACCGGCAAGCGTGGCAACAACGAGGGTAGCATTACCCAACTCAGCGATGGCCGCTGGCAGGCGCGTGTGACCCTGGAAGGCAGCAAGCGCAAAGCCTACTACGGCGCAACGCGAGCCGAAGCGGCAGCGAAGCTGCACACGGCGCTACGTGAACGCGATCGTGGGCTGCCCATCGTCGGTGAGAGGCAAACGGTCGGGCAGTACCTCGACACATGGATCGAGACGGTCAAGCCACAAATCCGTGCGAGCTCGCACCGTCGGTACAGCGACTATGTGCGCATCCATCTGATTCCAGGTCTGGGTAAAGTCGCGCTCGCGAAGCTGACGCCGCAACAGGTGCAGCTCTTCTATTCCCGCAAGCTCGCTGAGGGTCTCTCGCCATCGACTGTCCATCACTTGCACGGCGTGCTGCATCGCGCACTTGAAGATGCGGTACGCATGGGGCTGACGCCCCGCAATATCTCCGACATGGTGCGAGCGCCCCGCCGGACACGCACCGAGATGGTAACGCTCCAGGAGGGCCAGGTAAAGCAGTTCCTCACAGCGGCCGAGGGCGACCGATTCGAGGCGCTGTATTGGCTGGCGCTGACGACTGGCATGCGCGAAGGCGAACTGCTCGGTTTGCGCTGGCAGGATGTGGACCTGGAGCGAGGCACGTGTAGCGTGCGTATGAACGTGCAGGAAGCCGGTGGCAGATTCGTCATCGCCGATGTGAAGACCAGCTATTCGCGCCGCAACATTACGCTTTCACGCGTAGTGGTCGAGGCGCTGCATCGGCAGCGCGTGCGGCAGTACGAGGAACGACTTGCGATGGGTGAACGATGGAATGCCGCACTTGATCTCGTCTTCCCAAATGGGTATGGCGGCATCATGATCCCGGATAACCTCGCGAAGCGGTCGTTCAAGCGGGCACTCGCGAAGGCAGAACTGCCCGACATGCGCTTCCATGATCTGCGTCATACCGCGGCGACGCTGTTGCTCAGTCGAGGCGTGCACCCGAAGGTCGTGAGCGAGATGCTAGGACATGCCGACATCGCCATTACCCTGCGTGTTTACGCCCATGTCACAGCGACTATGCAGCAGGCGGCAGCGGATGTGATGGATGGCATGTTCGGGATGCTGTAGGCCTGGACTCTCGAGGAAGGCCATTCAATCGCAGGGCGTGTGGATCTTGTGCATGGCCGTATGACGCCGCACAACTGAGGACTGGTTGGCATCAGCGTTGGCATCAATACACCAAAGAAATGAGCCCAGGGTTGAATTTTCCTGGGCTCAGCTGGTGGAGATGGGGGAGAGTCGAACTCCCCGTCCAAACAAGCGCGATGAACGATATGCTACAGGCGTATCCGGCGCTTTGATGACGTATCACTGGCCCCCACCGGCGGGGTTCAGCGACACCTGCCCGCTGGCTCTTGGCAGCGCCTAGCGGGTGTCCGCGCTACCCAGCCTCATTGTGTTACACCCGTACCCGGCCCATGAGACGCAAGTCGGACGGATGCGCTTCGACCGTTTTTAGGCGGCGAGAGCGAGTTGTGGCTGCTTGTCGGCAGTCATAGTTTTGCCGGTTGTTTTACGAGATGTGCGTACCGGCACCTCGGCCTGCAAACGATCACCTCTCCTGCCTGTCGAAACCCGACATCCCCGTGAGGTGGTGCGCAGCATGCAGACTATCTACATCACTGCGTGCCTCTCAGTATACCATATTTCGTCCGTTTCCGCTGGATCACGCCGCTAGATATCTCAGCCAATATCCCAGTCCGCCGCATACCACTCGGCGTGGGGCATGCCGCTCGCACGGACCGCCTCCAGCAGCGCCTGCACGTCGAACGGGATGCGGCGCAGCTCGATCCGCAGGCTCCCATCTCCGCCGCTCGTCAGCACCGCGAACTCCGCCCATGCCGGATTGCGCGCGCCCGCATCCGCCGGGATACGGTCCACTGGCAGGCCGACGCTCCCCGGATTCACCACCAGCGCCCGATGATGCCGCCGCAGCATCTGCTGGTGGGTATGACCGCCCGCCAGCACCGTCGCCGACGCCTCGCCCAGCAGCGCATCCAGCTTCTCCGTCGGCGTGGTTGGCAGCAGGATATCGTTATACGAACGCGGCGAGCCGTGATAGCCCAGCAGACTGCCACCGTCCGCCAGTGGCAGCGTCACCGTCGGCGCGAAGCTCGCCACGAACGCGCGCTCATCCGGCGAAAGCTGCGCGGCGCTCCACTGGTCGATCTCGCGAATGCGAATCGTATGCTCATCGTCGGAGTCTGGCGCGGGCGGCGTCAGCACATGGTCGTCGGTATTGCCCATCACCACCGGGCAGTTCAGCTCGCGTAGCCGCTGCACCACCTCGCGCGGCTGCGGTCCAGTCGCGGCGACATCGCCCAGACAGATGAATTGCTCGATGCCCTCGGCTCGTAACGCCGCCAGCACCGCCTCGAAGGCGACGGCGTTACCGTGCATATCGCTGAAGATGCCGATGCGCTGGTCTGCCATGATGTCCTCTCGATCCTCGCTAAACCGCTTCCTGCCGCCGATTGTGCCATGTGGCCAGCACCTCGGCCTCGCGTTCGGGCGTCAGGCCAGCTTTCCAGCTATAGTCGGCGGGCCGGGTGGCGAGCCACTCAAGCGTGGCGCGGATGGTCTCGGCCAGCGGGCGGAACGTCAGCCCGGCGGCAATCGCCCGCGCGCAGTTCACGTCGCCAACGCCCGGACCCTCCCGTTCGGGAATCCAGAGCGGCAGCTCCACCCATTCGCCGACCTTCTGCTGCTCCAGAAAGTCATCGGGAACCCAGGTGAGGGTTGCGTCGCTGCCGCTGACCCGCTGCGACTCCGTCAGCACCTCAGCCATCGTCAGCGGATACTCCGGCCCGGTGGCGTGATACGTTCCGGTGGCGCGCTCGGTGGCCATCCGCAGGATCCACTCGGCCAGGTCGCGCGCGTCGATGACCTGCACCAGCCGCTCCGGTCTGCCCGGCGCCAGCATCTCGCCGCCTCGCGCCACCCGCGCGGGCCAGTAGCTGAAGCGGTCGGTCGGATCATACGGCCCGACGATCAACCCTGGCCGCACGATCAGCGCCCGCCTGGGCAGCGTCTCCTCGACGGCCTGCTCGCAGAGCGCCTTGAGCGGCCCATACGTCTCGCCATCCACCTCCTCGACGGTGGGGTCGGCCAGCGTAGCGACGGGCGCCGTTTCGTCGATGTGTGGCGTCTCGGGCCAGCCTGCGTAGACGGAGATGCTGGAGACGAAGGTGTAATGCTCGACGGCGTTGGCCAGCAGCTCCGCCGATGCGCGCGCGACGCGGGGCACGTAGCCGCTGGTGTCGATGGCGACATCCCACGCGCGCCCGTGCAGCGCGGTCAGGTCGCCGTCGCGGTCGCCACGCAGATGCTCCGCCTCGGGGAACAGCCCCTCGCTCTTCGTGCCCCGATTGAAAAGGGTGACGCTGTGGCCCTGCGCCAGCGCGCTAGCGGCCAGATGCCGCCCCAGAAACTGCGTGCCGCCGAGAATCAGTACGCGCATCGCGCGCTCCTTTCACAAGCATATACCAGTCAGATATACCAGGCTGGCGCGGGCGACGAGTGTGGTAGGCCACCTTCGCGGCATGAATGCCGCGGCTAATCCTGCCCGTATCGTATCCGCCTGCCATGGAGGCAGGAAACGAACGACAGGAATTAGCCACAGGGCTTCAGCCTGCGGCATGCTTCACCCTACTGCAACATTGCCACGCGCACTCTGGTTCCCCTCTCCTGCGAGGAGAGGGGGGTAGAGGGTGAGGTCCACCTACCGTTCCAGCGCCTTCGTGCTCTTCGTCCCACGCGCGTGCCAGTCCTCCAGTTGCAGCACCTCGTCCACGATACCATAGTCGCGGGCGGCCTCGGCGCTCATGTAGTAGTCGCGCTCGGTGTCGTGCTGGATGCGCTCCAACGGCTGGCCGGTATGCATCGCCATGATCTCATTCATGACCTCGCGAGTATGCAGCATCTCGCGTGCGTGAATCTCGATATCGGTGACCTGGCCGCCAGGTCCGCTCTGTGTCCATGGCTGGTGGATGTGAATGCGCGAGTGCGGCAGCGCGTAGCGGCGACCCGGATCGCCCGCCATCAGCAGGACCGTGCCGAAGCTGGCAGCCATGCCGACACAGGTGGTGGCGATGGGGCTGCGGATCGAGCGCATGGTGTCGTAGATCGCCAGCCCAGCGGTGATGACGCCGCCCGGCGAGTTGACGTACATATTGATCTCGCGCTCGGTGTTTTCGGCGGCAAGGAAGAGCAGCTCGGCGATGATGAGATTCGCCATCTGATCCTCGACCATCCCGTTGACCAGCACGATACGCTCGCGCAACAGCCGTGAGATGAGGTCGTAGGCGCGCTCACCGCGTGACCCCGACTCGATGACGGTTGGGATGACCAGGCTGGCGGCGTTCGCTGCCTGGGGCGCTGGCGCCTGATAGGGTTGATATGGCTCATAAGACATGACGGATCATCCTCCTGCCCGCACGCTGGCGGGCGAATCTGGCGAATATGGGAACGCTATTTGTCGGCCTGGCGCACGAAGTAGTAGTAGATGTGGGAAATGGTCTGGCCGCTGGGCAGCGTCAGGACGTTGGCGAGCAGCCAGCCATCGCTCCCCAGCGTCGCCAGCGCCTGTTCGTCCAGCGGCTCATCTTCACGTGGATCAATCGCGACGACGTGGTACTCCCATCGGGCGGGATCGGCGCGCTCGAAGACGATGGGTGTTGGTGGCGGCGAGGCGGGTCTGGCCTCGTTGGCCAGATAGGGCTGAAAGTACATCATCGGTGGTATCTCCCTGCTAACACACTCTCTGGGAATGCCGGAACGATGCGATATGTGGCGCGGTTCTCGCTCCGGCGGTACGATCTTGCTTGAACGGTACCCCCGCGTGACGTAGAATTGAAGGGAAAAGCGATGCTCTCAGCATAGGCGCTGGGCCAAGGTATGCTAAGAGCATAGATAGCGGACTCTGCTATGATTTGTCGGGGCGATGGTGATGGTCAGGAGGCGACCACATGGCTGACTTGCAGGAAACCGTTGGCACGGTCGTCCGGCGCGAGCGTTCCGCGCGCCACCTGACGATGAAGGAGCTGGCCGAGCGCTCGATTATCTCGGTGGTCTACCTGGGCGAGATCGAGCGCGGCAAGAAATATCCCTCGCCGGTCGTGCTGGAGCGGCTGGCCGAGGCGCTGGAGATGGATGTCTCCGACCTGCTCTGGCTGGTCGCCGAGGAGCTGCGCGCCGCCCAGCAGCCGCAGATGCTCAAAGCCATCGGCTTCACCACCCGCACGCCCACAAACTCCGGCGGCTCGCGCATCGTCAACATGCTCGACAGCGGCGAGCCGATGCTCTCGCTCGTCCGCCCGCGCGGCGCCGTCGCGTAGCGATGCGCTCACCGACGACAGCTCCACCTTTGCCCGCACTGGTGTTGGCACCCGGAGCGCGTGATGCGTGGCTTTTGCTGTGCTTACCGCTCGGCGGCCTGATCTATCTCCTGGTTGGAGCTCGACGTGTCCCAGGCGACCAGCGACGCATCTTTGTGGGAGGATTCTGCGTCGGTCTCATTCTGGTGGCTGCTGGTGAAGTGTTGAGCCTGGCGGTCTACGTTCCATGGGAGACGGCTGTAACTGCCTGGTATACCTCGCAGCTCGGCAGCGGGTGCTCTGTTGCGCAGTTGAATCACTTCTATGATTCAGCGGAAGCAGCAGCCAACCCCATCAATATAGCCGCCAATCTGCTGGTGTTTACGGCGGGTATAGTGGGCTTTGTTATCGCTTGGTACAGGATTCGTCACATGCGGCGCGCGCAGAGCGCACTCGCATAGAAGCGTCAGGGATTTAGAGCGCCAAGAACCGGGGAACGAGAAATGCCCGACTTCCACCGACGTGGACGAGAACCAGTAGATCCCTCTTTCTGGTTCCCCTTCCTTTTTAGGGAAGGGGTCAGGGAGAGAGGGCTGCCGCCATACTAACAATATCCCCAGTAAAGTGAGTACCACCCTTACTCGTCGCGCTGGAGCGGTGGTTTGTGTCCGCGTTGTCCGCGAACGAGCCGAGGGAACCAGGGGAAGAAGGGCGACACCACCCGGCGCTGGTACTCGACATACTCAGGATGCCCGGCGAGCAGGTGACGCTCCATCAGCGGGATGCTGACGCCCAGGAACAGTCCGAGGATCAGCAACGGCCCGATGACCACGAGGCGGAAGTCTGGATAGGCCAGCGGCACGAAGAGGTAGAGCCCCCACCAGAACAAGACCTCGCCGAAGTAATTGGGGTGGCGCGTGACCGACCACAATCCCCGCGGCATGGCGGCATGTGTGGCGTCGCGTTTCGCGGATAGGCTCACGCTGCGGCGAAAGCGGCGCATCTGCCAATCCGCCGTCGCCTCGATGACGATGGCGGTGAGCGTCACGAGCGCGGCCACCACATCCAACCAGGATAGGTGCGCATTCTCGTCGCTCAAGGTGGGCCACAGCGCCAGACAGCCACCGAACACCAGGATGGTCGGGAACAGATGAATGCCCAGAAAGCTGACTGGCCAATAGGATCGGCCCGTCTGTCGCTGGATGTCGCGATAGCGCCAATCCTCGTGCCCCAGGCCGCGCCACTGCGACGCCCAATTCGCGGTCAGTCGGATGGCCCAGAGGCAGAGCAGCGCGAAGATGAGCACGTGGCGGAGATTGGCGAAGCCGTTGGAGCCGGGCTGCAGCAGCCAGAAGAGCGCAATGGGGATAGGCGCGGCGCTCCAATACGGATCGTACATGCTGGAATTGCGTACCAGGACGCTGAAGAGGAAGATCACGATGGTCGCCGCGAGATCCGCCACGCCCACGACGAGGATCGGCGCCTGGTTGCGCAGCAGGATGCCGGAGACGACGGCGATCACGCCCGCCGCCGCATACGCGAAGAGGACGAGCAGAAACGCTCTCACCATCTCGCTGCCCCCCGTTACTTGCGCTACTTGCGCGACCTGTACTGCCGTGCCAACGTGTGACTAGTATAAATCATCCATCCTCCAAAACGTACCCACTTATTCCGCATGGTCGTGCAAGCTGTTTGGTTCCTGCTGCAACGCAGCCAGATAGGTTCACCCGCGCCGTTCCACTAAAGCGGTTATGGTCGTGTCTGCCCCATCTCCTCTGCTGGCAGGGCCGACTCACTCCGCGAGCGCGGCCACCTGGTTCGAGAGGTTGGGCCGGTGGCGCTGCGGGGAAGGGCGCTGGGGCGATAGGGGCCGAAGCTCGGGCGGGACAGCGGCGGGCAGAGGGACGCGCGCGGCACGCGCCAGACATGCTGATAGCCGGGGGCAAGCCGGTGGCCAGTCTCCCAGTCGCCGATCCACTGGGGCGGGACATAGACCAGTGTCTCGTCGGGTTCGAGGGGTGGCCATGTCGGCGGAAGCTGCCAGGCGTCATCGGCCAGGATGCCGACGAGAACGTCTTCGGGTGGAAGTGCGCCGCCAGCGTCGTGGCCTGGCCAGCGCACGTACTGTGTGATGATGCTCATGCTCAAGCGCGTCTCCAGGGTTCGAGCTATCCTGCGTGTTATCGCTCTCCAGGGCGGACGATGCGTGTGTTATGGATAGCTGTGTTCCCAGTGTTGCACTGAACCATTCTCGCTGTCGTGGCGACGAGCGGCACTTTGCGTGAGTTGAGGATGATTCCGCTCTAACCTTCACTACAAGGGCGTGCAGCGATACCAATCCCTTTGGGGCAGCAGCGCCTGACACGGCCTACCGTTGCCTTCGCTTCCGGCCTCTCCCATTGCGCAGCAGCACCGTCTGCTCGATGCGGCTAACCACGTCGAAGAGCGCGCGCAGTGGATGGTGTGAGGGCAGCAGCAGATTGGCGACGAAGATGCCGTAGACCAGCGCAATCGCCGTCAGGAACATCTGGAAGGCCGCCTGAATGCCCACCACCGTCTGCGCGGTGAAGAGCGCCTGGAAGCTCTGCAGGCCGATGCTGCCCGGCACCAGCACGATCAGCCCAGGCACCTGCATCACCGCCGCTGGCCGCCCCGTCGCCAGCGCGAAGAGGTTGCTGGCGAGGCCAACCGCCAGCGCCGCCGCGAACGCGCCTAACTGCTGCCCCAGCACCATCACACCTGCCCGCGCCGCCAGCGCCCCAATCAGACAGGCCAGCACCACCCAGACGATATCGCGCCGCTCGACCTGGAGCCAGAGCGTATACGCCAGCCCGGCCACCAGCGCCGCCGCCAGATACGTCCACGCGGGCAGCGCATCGGGCGTCGCCGGACTTACCGGGCCAAACACCCGCTCGCCAAACTGGCGGCCCAGCGCGACGCCCAGAATCAGGCCGAAGAGCGTGATGAACGCCGAGGTCAGGCGCACCGTCCCGGAGACGAGGTCGCGCGAGGCCAGCTCCTCTAGCGCCACGGTCAGGGTGAAGCCGGGGAGCAGCGCGAAGAGGCCCGCCAGGGTGACGAGATCGCCCGAGACGGGCGTGACCCGCGCTGCCCACGCCGTCACCATGAAGCTGGCGACGAACGCGGCCAGCGGCGGAAAGATGCGCTGGAGGCGCGCGAAGAGATGGGCGAAGACGAACAACGCGCCCGTCACACCGCCAACCAGCGCCGCCACCAGAATCTCGCGCAGTCCGCCGCCGAGCGTCCGGGCGAAGGCCGCCGCCGTCAATGCGTAGGCGAAGCCGACCAGCAGCGCGCTGTGCAATGGTGGCGCGGCGGAGAGGGCCTCCAGCCGGGCGATGCCGTCGCGCGGAGTGAGCTTGCCAGCGGCCACGGCGCGGGCAATGGCGTCCAGCTGGGTCAGATGGCCGAGGTTGACGTCTCCCGGCGTCGTGACGAGCAGCGCGCGATGCTGGTGGGTCAGCGGGCCAAGGGTGACCTCGATGACGGTTGGCGTCACATACACCTGGGGCTGCGGCAGGTCCAGCGAGTGCGAGAGCGCCAGCAGCAGCTCGCCGATCTGGTTGATGGAGTAGCCTGCCTGGAGCAGCGCATTGCCCAGCCGCAGGACGAACTCAGCCGCCTCGCGCTGTTCCTGCTGGGTAAATGAGCGATTCGCCGCGCTCACCTCCGCGCCAGTCTCCGCCATGCCGCTCCCTTTGCATGTTACGCCACTACGCACACCAATTGCCCGCTTCCCTATGGTAACGTACCTGGCAAGGATAGGGGCAGATTTCCGCCTGCCGCGCCGTAGCTCCGCGCGGTATCATGTACAGGGCGCTGCTCAGCGAGCGTTTGGGGGCAGCTTAACGTGAAATGGGCTGGTATGGCGGACACGGCAGGATCGGACAACGAGCGACAGCGCGGCGAGCGGCTGCAGAAATATCTGGCGCACGCAGGCATCGCCTCCCGCCGCCACGCCGAGGAGCTGATCGAGGCGGGGGCCGTCTCGGTAAACGGCGAGATCGTGCGCGAGCTAGGCGTGCGCGTGGACCCGGCCAGCGATGAGGTGCGGGTGCGCGGGCGGCTGGTGCGTCCCGCCGCTACCCATCTCTACATCCTGCTCAACAAGCCCGCCGAGACGGTGACGACGGCGCACGATCCCCAGCGGCGGCGCACGGTGCTCGATCTGCTGCCCGCCGAGTGGGTGGCGCAGCGCGTCTATCCGGTTGGGCGGCTGGATGTGGACACCGAGGGGCTGCTGTTGCTGACCAACGACGGCGAGATGGCGCTCCGCCTGACCCATCCCCGCTATGCGCTGACCAAGGAGTATGAGGCGCTGGTAAATCGCCGCCCTTCGGCGGAGGCGATGACGGCATTCGCGCTTGGGATGGATCTTCCCGGTGAGCAACGCCCCACCGCGCCCGCCCGCGCCTGGATCATCAATGAGACATCCGAGGAGGGCGTCTGGCTCGGCATCGAGCTGCACGAGGGTCGCAAGCGCCAGGTTCGGCGGATGCTGGCGGTGGCGGGGCTGCGCGTGCTAGAGCTGCGGCGGGTGCGCGTGGGGCCGCTCAGGCTGGGGCTGCTCAAGCCGGGCGCGTCGCGGCCGCTGACCGCCAAAGAGCTGGCGGCGCTCCGCAAAGCGGTAGGGATGGAGAAGCCATGAAATCGGCGCTCGTAAGGACTTTTGCGAGGTCTTGTGTTGTTCGGTAACAGGATGCCGAAAGATCAGGCGACATAAAGCCGACCCCAGGCGGTATCGCTGCGGAGGTCACCTGGCTATCGGGGTACAAAGAAGGAACGTGTGAAAGAAAGAAGGAGCGCTACTATGATCACCCAAAACAACGAGGCACTTGTACGCAGCTATATTGAGGAAGTGTTCAACAACAGGAATCTAGCCGCCATTGCTGATTTCCTCGCCCCTGACGAAGTGGATCATACCCTTCCTGGTGGCATTCCGACTAATATCACTGGTACTACACAGGCAATCAGCATGTTCCTGAAGGCTTTCCCTGATCTGCGCATTACCATTGACGAGTCGGTCGCGGAAGGGGACAAAGTAGTCATCAGGTATACGAGTCATGGAACACAGCGAGGACCCTTTATGGTTATCCCTCCAACGGGCAGAGAAGTCGCGGTTTCGTCCTACCTCACTGCTCGTATAGCCGATGGGAAGATCGTAGAGTTCTGGGGGCTCGATGATCAGCTCGGTATGCTCCAGCAGGTTGGCGTGATTCCCGCGATGTTCGGTCTCGCGATATTTGTGGGCCTGGGAGCAGGCATAGGGCTGACTGTTCTCTTGAGAAAGCTATTCTCGTAGTTGCGGATATGAGGAGCGTTCGAACTGATGTCGTCTGATTCGTCTGATTCGTCTGATTCGTCGGCTGTGCTCGCGCCGACCATCTGGGGGCGCCACACACTCGCCTGGGGCACAAAGACCTGGGTCATGGGGATTCTCAACATCACCCCCGACTCCTTCTCGCAGGATGGCCTGGCAGCCGATGGCGTCGCCAACGATGCCGTCGTCGCGGCAGCGATTGCCCGCGCGCAGCAGATGGTGGCCGATGGCGCGGAGATGCTGGACATCGGCGGTGAGTCCACCCGCCCCTCTACCACTGGCGCGCCACCACTGGACGCCGCCATCGAGCGCGGGCGCGTCGTCCCGGTGATTGCCGCGCTGGCCGCCACGTTGCCGCCCTCGGTCAGCCTCTCGATAGACACCTACAAGGCGAGCGTCGCCGAGGCCGCGCTCGACGCGGGCGCGTCGCTGGTCAACGATATCACCGGACTCCACAGCGATGCGCGGATGGCAGGCGTCGTGGCCGGTCGGCGGGTGCCCGTCGTCATGATGAGCAATCTGCGAGGCAAGCCGCGCCATGAGCCGGTCAGCGACGTGCTGCGCCAGCTTTCCACCAGCATCGAAGTCGCATTGGCCGCCGGGATTCCCTGGGAGCATCTGATTCTCGACCCTGGCTTCGGCTTTGGGCTGGCGGGCGCCGAAAACCTGCGGGTGCTCTCGCGGCTGCGCGAGCTGCGCGCGCTGGGACGTCCGCTGCTGATCGGCACGTCACGCAAGGCGCATATCGGGCTGGTGCTGGGCACGCCGGTGGATGACCGGGTGGAGGGAACGGCGGCGACTGTCGCGCTCGGCATCGCTCAGGGCGCGGATATCGTGCGCGTGCACGACGTGCGGCAGATGGCGCGGGTCGTCCGCATGAGCGACGCGGTCGTGCGCGGTTGGCAGGAGGGCAACCCATGAGCGATAGCAGCGATACTGGCGACGAATCGCAATCGAGCTGGCCCGCAGGCTGGCCCGAAACCTGGGCCGAGGCGCTGGCCTGGATCTATGGCTTCAGCGATACCGAACGTACCGGCGCATTCGTCCACGACCGCGAGGACAACCTCGCCCGCGAGCGCGCGTTACTGGCGTGGGTGGGCGATCCGCAGCGCGCCTATGGCGTCACACATATTGCCGGGACCAAGGGCAAAGGCTCGACCTCGGCCATGCTGGAGAGCATCCTGCGTGCCGCGGGACTCCATACCGGCCTCTATACGCAGCCCGACCTGCATACCTTCCGCGAGCGTATCCGCGTCGATGGGCAGGTCATCGCCGCCGAGGCGCTTATCGCGCTGTTGCCGCAGCTTCGCCGGGCGGTGGAGTCGCTGGGGACATCCTACGGCTCCTACATCACCTACGAGGTCTCGACGGCGCTGGCCTTCATGGCGTTTCGCGCGGCAGGCGTGGATCACGCGGTGATCGAGGTCGGGCTGGGCGGTCGGCTGGACGCCACCAACGTTGTCGAGCCGATGGCGACGGCCATTACCAGCATCAGCTACGACCACATGGCTATCCTCGGCAACACACTGGGCCAGATCGCGGGCGAGAAGGCGGGCATCATCAAAACGGGCATTCCTGTCGTCTGCTCAGCGCAGGCGCCAGAGGCGGTGGCGGCCATCGAGCGGGTGGCCCACGAGCGGCACGCGCCGCTGGTGCGTGTCGGCCCAGAAGGCAGCGGCTGCGACTACAACTGGTTGCCCGGCGCGGCGGAGCAGACCCGCCAGTTCTTCGACGTGACGACGCCGACGGGGCGCTACGAGCAGGTGGAGCTGGCGCTGCTTGGCGAGCATCAGATCGAGAACGCGACGGTGGCGCTGGCCCTGGCGGAGACGTTACGCGCGCGCGGCCTGCCGCTGGATGAGGCTTCCCTGCGCGCGGGGCTACGCGACGTACGCTGGCCGGGGCGGCTCCAGATCGTCGGGCACACGCCGCTGGCGATTGTTGATAGCGCCCACAATGCCGACTCGTTCGCCCATCTCTTCGCCGCGCTGCGCCGCCACTTCAGCTGGGACCGCCTGCTGCTGGTCGTCGGCCTGATGACTGATAAAGACCTGACGGGCGTCGCCGCTGAGATTGCCCGTTCTGGCGCGGCGCGAGTCTATACTACCGCGGCGGCGATCCCTCGTGCCGCCCAGCCTGAGCAGCTTGCCACGGTCATACGCGAGGCCGCACCCGCGCTCGATATTCGCCCGGTCGATCATACCGCCCAGGCGCTGACCGCCGCGCTGGCCGATTCGGGTCCGCGCGACCTGGTCTGCGTTGCCGGGTCGGTCTATCTGGCGGGCGAGGCGTTGCGCTGGTTTGCCACGCGCCCGACGGATGAGGCGCAAGCCATCGAAATCGCGGGTATTGACCATCCGTGAAGATATGAGGATAGCCACCATGAATACCACCGAAACAACAATCCTCTGAGCCTCAGCGCCTCGGCCACCCTTCTTCCATAACGGGGAAGGGTAGTAGCCCTGCGCATATCCGTCCTCTAACGAGTAATGTCCTCGCACATCTCACTGCAAGGAGTCACCCAATGACTGACTTCGCTATTTCTGGCGTTTCGATCCGACCGTGCCCGCCCGACAACCGTGATGCGATCATGGCGCTCATTGCCACCTGCGAGACCGAGGAGATGGGCAGCCCCGACCCCGCCATGCTCGATGGCGTCAGCATTGTCTGGCAGCGCTCCGATTTCGACTGGGGAAAGAATGCCTGGCTGGCGGTTGCCGCCGATGAAAAGCGGACGCTGGGCTTTGCTCACCTTCAGCCCGTCGAGCGCACCGACCTCCAGGCGTTCGCCAGCGTCCTCCCCGATGCGCGCGGACGGGGCATCGGCTCCGCGCTGCTAGCGCATATCGAGCGGCGTGCTAGCGAGGCGATGGACCGATTCGCGCCCGATGACCATGTCGTCCTCCAACAGTGGATCGCCGCCGCAAATGAGCCAGCGCGCCGCCTGCTGGAGCAATCTGGCTATCAGATTGTTCGCCGCATGTGGGGTATGATCATCGAGCTGGCCGAGGAGCCAGCGGCAACCGTCTGGCCGGACGGCATCACGGTGCGCGCTCCCGCCACCGACGACGACCTGCGCGCCACCCACGCCGCCTCGCGTGAGGCATTCCAGGACCACTGGGGATACGCCGAGCAGCCCTACGAAGACTTCGCCCGCGCAAACATCGAGATTGACACCTTCGATCCCTCGCTCTGGTTCCTGGCGATGGATGGCGATGAGGTGGCTGGGGTGCTGCTCGGCGAGATGCTGCCGGATCGCGGCTGGGTCAACGATCTGGCGGTGCGGCGGCCCTGGCGCGGGCGAGGTCTGGGCGAGGCGCTGCTGCGCCACGCATTCGGCGCGTTCTACCGCCGCGGACAGCGCACTGTCGCGCTGGGCGTCGACTCGCAGAGCCTCACCGGCGCGACCCGGCTCTACGAGCGCGTGGGCATGCGCGTCGAGCGGCAGTATGATATCTGCGAGAAGGTGCTCCAGGCAGGGGCGGGATAGGGGCAAACACGCACAGATGCTGTGGGCGAGAGGGGCGCTGGGCCAGCTTCGCGGCGAGATAAGTGCTGGGCCACTTTCGCGGCATGAATGTCGCGGCTAATCCTGCTCGTGCATGATCCGTGGATGGCAAGCGAGACGCGCATTCCGGGATTAGTCGCGCCCTGCGGGCCGCCGCTGCTCCGCGCGCACCTGCGGGCTTCAGCCTGCGGCGCGGCAGCCCCAGATGTATGCTGCCCTTCGCGTTCTATACGGCCCGCGAATAGGAGATGCGCTCATGCTGCTCTGGCTCGATTGCTTCTCTGGCATCAGCGGCGACATGCTGCTCGGTGCGCTGCTCGACGCTGGCCTCGATCTCGCCGTGTTACGCGACGCGCTGGCGCCGCTGCCGCTCGCGGGCTATTCCCTGGAGGCGGAGCCTGTCACCGAGCACGGCATCAGCGGCACGCGCCTCCACGTCCGGCTGGATGAGCGCGCGCCACACGCGCATCGTCGGCTGGCCGACATCACCACGCTGCTGGACGCCGCCTCGCTCCCCCAGCGAACATACGAGCGGGCGCTGGCGATCTTCCAGCGGCTGGCACAGGCGGAGGCGGCCATCCACGGCACAACGCCTGATGAGGTCACGTTCCACGAGGTCGGCGCGGTGGACTCGATTGTGGATATCGTCGGCGCGGCGCTCGCGCTGGAAATCATGGATGTCACCAGTGTCTTCTGCTCAGAGCTGCCGCTGACATCGGGGCGGGTGCGTTCGGCGCACGGCGCGCTGCCGGTGCCCGCACCCGCCACCCTCGAGCTCCTCAAGGGAACAGATGCCGCCTGGCGCTCCGTCCCTACAGAGGGAGAGCTCGTTACGCCAACGGGGGCCGCGCTGGTGGCGACGCTCGCCCGTTTCGAGCGCCCGGCGATGCGGCTCAACGCCGTCGGCTATGGCTTCGGGACGCGCAAGCTGCCCTGGGCCAACTGTCTGCGTGTCGTCCTGGGCAGCGCGCCGGACGAGACGCCACGAACCGAGGCGGGCTTCGAGCGCGATGAGGTGATAGTCATCGAGGCCAACATTGATAACATGACCGGGGAGGCGCTGGGCTGGCTGATGGAGCATCTGCTGACGAGCGGCGCGCTCGACGTGAGTTATACTCCCTTGCAGATGAAGAAGAACCGGCCCGCCACGCTGCTGACCGTTATCGCGCGCCCGGAGGATGCCAGCGAGCTTGCCGCGCGGATGCTGCGCGAGAGCGCGACGCTGGGGGTGCGCATGCACCACGCCGAGCGGCTCAAGGCTGGACGCGAGGTGCGCGAGATCGAGACGCCGCTGGGGCCGGTGCGCGTCAAGCTGAAGACGATTGGCGCCGAGGTGATCGCCGTGACGCCCGAGTACGACGACTGTCGCGCGCTGGCGGAGAAGCTGAAGCTGCCTGTGGAGACGGTGATGGCGCGGGTGACGCAGGCCGCGCGCACGCATTTCCATCTGGATGCCGCCGAAGCCGAACAGGAGGGATGACCTACGGAGCCGCCCGAATCATCAGCAGCGCCCCCAGATGCCACAACGGCCGATGATGAGCAGGAAGAGCAGCCGCGCGTCTCGTCGTTACGCCCGACTCCCGTTGGCTTCTCGCAACGGCGCCTGCTCAATATCGCCTCGATAGGTCTGGCAGCCATTGTGCTGCTGGCGCTGGCGATCCACTGGCTGCCCGGCGTTCTGCCAGGGCGGTCCAGCGCGAAGCAAACTCGTACAGGCCAGACATTCAACGCGCAGCTGCCACCAGCGCGCGGCTCCGGCTGGAAGTCCATCGGCCCCGATTCGGCGGATGATATCACGTTCACATCCAATGGCGCGCTTGGCTATGTCTGTAGCATGAATCCAGTCAACGCCGCCGTTATTTTGAATGTCTATGATGTTCACCAGAACACCTGGAAGGCGCATCCAACTCCCGCGACAGGCGGTAGCTGCAAGGTGTACGTCTCGCCCGATGCTGGCGCATATGTGGTGCTTGCCGCTGATGATTGCCCAAAAGCCTGGAACTGCTCTATCAGTTATCCCGCGTCGCGGCTCTATGACTCATACGACGGCGGGGAGACCTGGGAGGAGCTTCACCTGCCCGCCGTGATGAACGTCTATGACGTCACCTGGGCAAACTTCCAGATGTATCTGGCGGTACAGGGCGATCTCTCCGCCGACATTACAGCCATCCCGCCCAACGCGCCCAGCCATCTCCTCGTCAGCCAGCAGGATAGATCATTCGTGGAGGTTGACGCGCAGCAACTGGTGGGGCGCTCTATGCGGTTCGGCAGCATCTCACTGCTTTCGAGCGGAACGACGCTCTATGTCTCGCTCGATGGCATGTCCTGCGTCAGCTACTGCACAATCCAGGTACGCAGCAGTGATGGCGGCGCGCGCTGGACTCCATATACCGCGAACTATAAAGGCAGCCCTATCACGCTACAGGCGGCGCAGCCATACACCCACACCCTCGTCGGCTGGGCTTTTCTGCCAACGCCGGGCATACTCGTGCCCCTACGGTCAGATGATAGTGGCGATTATTGGCGAGAACTGCCCGTCTTCCCAACGAATCCCGCGACGGGAGGCGCTGTCATGTTCGTCCTGCCAGATGACTCGGTCTTCGCCTTCTGCTTTGGGAATGCCGACGCCCCTGATGTCACCTACTTCCTGCGCGCCGGGGCGAATACCTGGCAGGCCGCCGCGCCGCTGCCTGCGGGTACGCCGCTCACCGTCCAGTACGATGCCGATGGGCATGCGGTCGCGCTCTGGGGACCGGCGCATAACAACCATCCGGGTGACTTCACGCCTGGCCTGGAATACTACCCGCTCCCGGCCAGTGCGCCCTAGCTCATCACATAACTCATACTAGTTTCGTCTAGGTTCTTGTCGTTTCTTAATCCGTTGCGGCCACCAGTGGAAGCAGGTGGCTGAGCGGATGCGATCAGGACGTGCCTGGAGGGCGACACAGCGCTCGGCTTGGGCGTCTTCGAGCGCGTCGATGCTGACAAAGTGGCGATTGGCCAGGGCCGTGTTGGTTACATGAATTGGTATCATTCGCCCGCCAGCGTCTTGCTCATCGCGGCGAGTGTGGTGAGGGTGCGCCAGTTGCGCGAGGTCGCCGGGACGCCGAGCCTGCTTTCGAGCAGTCCGTTCGTGAGCTGCGTCTCGCGCATGCTCTGGCGATAGAGTAAATAGACCTCACGGCCGAGCACGCGAAACTCGTCCGGCTCGGTCTTGCTGGCAAGCATCCGCTCGATTCCTGTGGACGCGGGCGCCTCGGCCAGCAGTGCCACATAAAGGTGTTCGCCTTCCAGCAGGGCGTCCGGCGCGAAGGGGCAGGCCGTGATGACACGCGCCAGCTCGTCGTGGGTGCGCAGCGCAACCGTGACCGGGAAGCCGCACATCGCAGCAATCTGCTGCTCGATGCGCTGGCGGAGCGGCGCTTCCGTCTCGTCGGCCTGGAAGACGACATTCCCGCTCTGGATATAGGTCAGTACCCCACCAAAGCCCAGCGCCTCGAACATGGCCTTCAGGTCGGCCATCTTGATCAGCCGGTGCCCGCCGACATTGATGCCCCGCAGCAGCGCGATACACGTCGTCATCACAGCAAACCTCCCTTGTAGATAACAGCGTATCACGGCGTTGTGGTACCACGCCGCGTATAGCCATCACCTCACCAGGGAGGTCGTCTAGCTTTGCATCAGCCGGGCTGAGCGCAGCTCGTGCTGGCGTTCAGGCGGCGCAATAGCTCCTTGCCGCGCGCCTGGACGAATTCGGCATGCGCCTTGCCTCCGAGGGCCACCGCACGCGACGCGAACAGCCGCGCATCGGCGCGATACTCCTGGACCTCGGCATAGCGCGCCTGCTCCAGCAGCACATTGGCCGCGCTCAGCAGATCATCCTCGGCCTGGAAATAGGCCACGCTCTTCTCGGTAGCCATGACTGAGCGACGATAGCCACCCTCCACGCGCGCCATCTCCGCCTCGATGCATGGCCGCAGCCCCGCGATCAGCGTCGCCACCGGCCCGACCTCCATCGGCGCGGTCTTCAGGTCGCGGCATGCTTCCAGATCGGCCCTCGCCGCGACGAGATCGCCCCGCGCGCGTTCGATCATGGCGCGGGTCAGCAGCGACGGCAGCACCATCGTCGGGCAGTGTTCACGCGCGTGCTGAAGGCTCATCTCAGCGTAGTGCTGCGCCGTCTCAAGCTCGCCAAGCTCCCAGGTCAACTGGGCCAGATTGTAGAGCGGATACCACGCCAGCCCACCGCAGGCGATGCCTCGCGCCGCTAGCCCCGCGCAGAGGTTGGCGCTCGTCTCCCATGCCGTCCGAGCCTGTGCCGTCGAGCCACTGTAGTAGCGGAGCAGCCCAAGCCGATTGAGCAGCCGCGCCTCGGAGATCGAGTCATGCAACAGGCGGCTGCTACGAATAGCTAGCGTGAACAGATTGGCGCTTCGTTCGCGCAGGGCGAGCAGATTGTTCTGCGAGGCGGTCAGCCCAAAGACAAACCGCTGCACCTGCGCATGCTGGCCGCCACGCGCCGCGCGGGCAACCATCGCCAGCAGAAAGTCGCGCTGACGCGCCAGTGCAATGGGATCCTCCTCATGTTTGCACAGAAAGCTCAGCGCAAAATGCTGCGCATTGTGCAGGGCGCGCTCGCGCACGGCGGGGTCGAGCTGCTCCATCCGCTCCCGCGCGCAGGCATATACCAGCGGCTGCAAATGATAGCGAACGCCTACGCCGCTCCCAGGGCCAGGACCGTCGCCATCGTCATTGCCATTATCATCGCCGCTATCGCCGTCGCCTTCGACGCGCAACAGCGAATGGCGCACCAGTTGCCCCAATAGCGCCGCGGTACGCGCCAGCCGGTCCTCCGCCGTCGTCGTGTCAGCCACGTCATCGGGAGCCAGCGCTGCCAGATCGGGAATGATCTCGTCGGAAGCGGTTGGCTCCGACCAGTGCGCGTCACGCAGAGCAGCCGCTGCCTCAAGGGTGAACGCGGGCGTTCCCAGCAGTGCCAGCAAGGCGAATAGCTCGCGCGCGTCGGGGTCTACCGCGTCCAGCTCGCGCTCCAGCCGCAATCGTAGCTCGCGACGACTATCGGCGGAGATATCGAGCGCATGGCTGGATAGTCGAGCCGACAGCAGCGGCAGTGGGATGCCTTCGGAGATTGCCGCCGTTGCCGCCAACTCAATCGCCAGCGGGAGATTGCCCACCGCCATACAGATCGCGCGCGCGTGCAGCGCCTCGCTCGGCGTCAGGTCGCGCTGGAGCAGCGCCGTGAAGAGCGCCAGCGCCGCATCGGCATCGAGCGGCTTCACATCCTGACGAATGCGGATCAGCGCCGCCTCTGGCGCATACCGGCTCGTCACCAGCACCACGCGCCGCTCAGCCTCAACTGGACCAGTGGCGCCAGCGGCGTGTCCCGTCGCCAGCACGGTGTCGAGCGCGTCACGGAGCGGGAAGCGCGCGTCCATATCGTCGAGCAGCAGCAAGAATCGCTTTCCGGCGACCACCGAGCGCGTGCGATTGAGCGTGCCAGCCAGATCGGGCCGCGCCAGCCGCTCGCCAGAGGAGGCAGGTTTCTCGGCGCGCCGGGTGGAGGCGCGGGCCGACGATGACTCGGTGGTGAAGACCGCGCACAGCTCGTCGAGCAGGGCAAGCAGCCCACCCGTGCCGCGTCGCCCGGCGCCGCTGAACGAGACGATGCCATCGGGGAAGAGCTCGTGGCGAGCGCGCTCATCGGCGGCCATCAGGTGCAGCGCCTCGGCGGCGAGCGCGCTTTTGCCGACGCCGGGCATGCCCGTCACCACACATAGCCCAGTCTCCGCCGTGCGCAGCGTGCGCAGCAGCTCGTTGAGCGCGGCGGCCCGCCCCAGCAGCCGTGGAGGGCGCGCTGGCAGCAGCAGCGGCGGCGCGACAGGCGTGGCATCGCTAAATGACGCCAGCACCGTCCGCACCATCTCCTGCTCTTCAACGCTCAGATCGGCCAGCCCGGCCAGTCGCAGATATTCACGCGTCTGGCGCGACGACTTGCACAGCAGCCAGATTAACGCCAGGACACGTTTCCGCACGGCCCCCCGGAAGGGATAGGCCAGCAATCCGGCCTCCAGACGCGCGAGAAACGCCTCCGAGATCCCCAGATCGCGCGTGTGGGGGTGTTCCAGCGCGCTTTCCATCAGCGCGCGCTGGCTGGTCCAGCCGCAGGCACGACGGCGCTCCCCAAGCCACCGTCCAAATTGCACCACATCCATGGGAATCACCTTTTCTGCCAATGCCTGCCGCAATGCCCGACGCAATGCCCGGAGTATGCGATTGCTTGCTATGCTGATGTGCGAGAAACGTGCACAATATACGCAGGATATACGCAAGAAACATGCACGATGCGGGCGCATCTGGGATGGATGCTGGCGGCATCCCTGGCGTCGCATCCTTCTATGTCTGGGACGCCTGACACCCCGAAATTCTTTCGAGGTGACGCGGTTCCGGCACTGCCTGTAAATATCCCCTGGTTCCTCACTATGCTCCGAAACGGCACGCTGTCTGGTTTCTGGTGCCGTTCATCCCCTTCGCATTCTGCGCACATTCTGCGTGAAAGCTGCGCGCACGCTTCAGCATTTGTAGCGAAGCGCCACAGAGATCATGCGCCTCGCCAGACGTTAGCTTCCTGCTGCTCATTTGGCGGTACGCGAGCGCGTATGGACAAGGTTGTGCGATGTATCTAGATTGCGCCCCTGACCCAACGAGGCGTTTCTGAGGCTTTAGGCCCGCAATGATTCCGCTCTATCCGCTCACAGAGTATAATAGGAGGTGATGTGCGCCCCGACGCATGCCCGGTGGACGCGCTCTGTTATTTTCCCTGCATCATGCAGTCATGCAGTGTCCTCGCTGTCGCGGATGGCGCCGGGGGGAGAAGGACGAAGAAACCCTTATGAATCGAATGTCGTTTCGCGGCAACCAGGGCGCCAGTATGGTTCCCGCTGGTCCGCTGGGCAAGGCCAAGCTGGCGCTGGCCAACGGCGACGCGGTGGAGGCCGAGCGGCTGACGCGCAAACAGCTGGAACGCCGCCCCGACGATGCCTCGGCGCGCCTGCTGCTGGGGCAGATTTTGCTGCAACTGCGGCGAAACGCGGAGGCGCTCGGCGAGATCCGCCGGGTGGTGCGCGAGCAGCCCAAGAATGTGGACGCGCTGCTCTCGCTCTCCGCCGCGCTGACCCAGCAGAGCGGCTTCCGCATCCCGCCCGAGGCGGAGGAGACGGCGCGCCGGGCGATCCAGCTTGCCCCGCGCAACGCCAACGCGCACGTGCAGCTGGCGGAGGTGATGGCCTCCAAACGCGACTTCAAAGTGGCCCGCGCCGAGATCGAAGAGGCCTGCCGCCTCGATCCGCGCTCGCCCAATGCCCACCTGATGCGCGCCGTCATCCTGATGAGCGATAAAGACCCGGCGGGCGCGGTGCAGGCGACCGATTCGGCGATTCGCTATGGCCGGACGACCCTCGGCCCCGGCGCGCTGGCCCAGGCAGAGGTCATCAAGGCGAACGCGCTGGTTGAAGTGCGCCGCTATGACGACGCCATTGACGCGCTCGACTCCGCCGAGCGGCAGAATCCGATGCTCAACACTGCCAATACGCATAGTCTGCGCGGGCGCATCTACTTCAAGAAGCGCCAGTGGCGGCGGTCTTACGGCGAGTACCTGACGGCGCAGCGGCTCAACGGGCGGCTGCTCTGGGCGGCCCCGGCGCTGGCGGGCGTCAATATGGCGCTCAGCCCGTTCGGCACACGCGCGCCCTATGTGCTGGTCGGTATCCTGGTCGTGATCGCCTTCCTGATTCTCTTCGGCATCGGCAACATTCCGGCGGTCGGCGGCTGGATTGTCGCGGCGCTGCTGCTCGCGATGGTCGGCTTCTTCTCGTTCTTCTCGGTGCGCACGCTGCAGGGGTCCATCCTGCCGCGTGACTCCCAGGCGCGACTGACGACTATCGCAGCTATCGGCTTCGCGGTGATCGGCGGCTTCCTGCTGGCGCTCTGGCTCTACCAGTTGCTGGCGGTCAACGTCTTCCACAACAGGAACTGGTTCGACGCGAACGCCCTCACCATCACCGGCTCGATAGCGCTCATCCTCGGCGCGCTGGCAGCGTACTTCTGGCCGCGTCTGCTGGGGCGTTTCGTCGGCACGAGCGCGCGATAGCTCCTCCTGAATATCGTCACTACACCATCTGCTCCTGGCCATCACCGGTCGGGAGCATTTTTCTTACCAGCTCTCCGCAACATGCCGCAAGACGTATGCTGTCGCTCAAGACACTTCATCACTCTTATTCCGTGCGTGCGCCGAGAATGGTTGTTCGGTTGAAGCAACTGCTATAATGATGCCGGTCGCTGCAAGCAGGCTGCGATTGGAAGGAGATAGGGTTGAATACCATAAGCGTGAAGCGGCTGCTCTTTGGCCTCATCATTATACTGTTCAGTTTCATACTCGTGTTTGCTGGCTTTGTGCTCCTGCTGCTTGATGTCGCCGCCAGGGTGATTAACACCGACTCGTCTGTCGGGACGGAAGTCGACATTGTCCTCCTGGTCGCAGTCGTTGTTGGCAGCATTGGACTCGCGGTTGTCTACGTCGGTTTTGCCTGGAACGACTGAGAGGAGGGCCGCATGATTGCTCGAATGATCTTTGTTATTGCGGGGGTGTTGGCCTTCTTCGGCCTGGCGTACGTCCTGCCCATTAGGCGAATGTGGACGTTACCGACTCCGCAACACAAATACCCCCTGCCACGCTCGGAGGGGGTATCGTTTTCTGTCCGCGCCCAGGCGCAATTACCGCTTCGTGTACTGCGGAGCCTTGCGGGCGCGCTTGAGGCCGTACTTCTTACGTTCCTTCATGCGCGGGTCGCGCGTCAGGAAACCGGCTTTGCGCATCGCGGGCTTGTTCGCCTCATCCAGCCGCACCAGCGCGCGCGCCAGCCCGTGGCGAATCGCGCCAGCCTGGCCGCTTACGCCGCCGCCGACAACCTTCACCGAGATGGTGTACTGGTTGCCGTTGAGGTCCAGCAGGCGCATCGGGGCGCGCACCTGCATCATCAGCACCTCGCGGCCAAAGTATTCGCCCGCGTCGCGGCCATTGACGATGATGCGCCCGTCGCCGTTCGGGTGCAGGCGCACGCGCGCCACGGCGGTCTTGCGCCGCCCCGTGCCGTAGAAGTACGGCCCAAGATTCTCTGCCAAGGTGTCTTTCCTCCAGATGGTTGCCAGCTCTATTCGTGGCTACTTCTTCGCCGTCGCCTCTTCAGCCTCAGTCTCAGTCTCAGCCGCGGCCTGCTCCGCCAGAATCGCCTCCGCCGTCGGGCGCGCCCAGGGCTTGGGCTGCTGGGCCGCGTGCGGGTGGTCCGGTCCGCCATAGACCTTCAACCGGCGCAGCATATCGGCGCCCAGATGGTTGTGGGGCAGCATCCCCTTCACCGCGCGCTCGATGACGCGCTCGGGATGCTTCTCCAGCGCCTGGCGCAGCGTCTCTTCCTTCAGTCCGCCGGGATAGCCGGAGTGGCGATAGTAGACCTTCTTGTCCTCGCGGCCACGAGTCACCGCGACCTTCGCCGCGTTGACGACGATGACGAAATCGCCGCCGTTCATGTGCGGGGTATAGCTCGGCTTGAGCTTGCCGCGCAAGACCGTCGCAATCTCGGTTGCCAGCCGCCCCAGCACCTTGTTGTCGGCGTCGATCACATACCAGCGCGGATCGAGATCATCGAGCTTGGCGCTATACGTCTTCGGATTCATACTGCTCATCTCTCCATTTCGCACAACCGTCTGTGCTCCCACCAGCTACGCGCCCGACCCTTCCGGCGACGCCAACTCAGTGACAACCTCGGCGCCGTCCCAGTCGATCAGGCCCGCAGGGTAGTGAACGCCCGTCAGGCAAAGTCCCTGCGCGGGCGCGAGAATCCCCGGATGCGCCTTCGCGCGTGCCTCCAGTATCCGCTGGAAGTCATCCACTGATAACCGCCCGTCGCCAACCAGCGCCAGCGTGCCGACCAGCCGTCGGACCATCCCCGTCAAAAACGCATTCGCCGTCAAGCGACACTCCACCTCATCCGGCGGCTCATCACCCTCCGGCTTACGCCAATCGCACTCCGCCTGGAGCAGCGTCCGCACCGTATGCCCCCGGTAGCCGTCCGTGCGGCTATCACGCGGACTGGAGCCGAACGCGCCAAAGTCGCGCTCGCCGAGCAATCGCCACGCCGCCGCCTGCATCGCCGCGACATCGAGCCGCTGCTGCACGCGCCAGGCGTACCGCTCGCGTAGCGGCGCGCGCACCGGATCGCACAGGATGCGATAACGATAACTGCGCGCCAGCGCGGTCTTGCGTGCGTGCACGCCATCATCCACCCGCCGCACTGCCCGCACCGCGATATCCGCTGGCAGCAGCGCATTGAGCGCCCGCAGCCAGGTGGCCTCGCGATGGCTGGCGTCCGACGAGAAGGTAATCACCTGCCCGCTGGCATGGACGCCGCTATCGGTGCGACCCGCGCCCTCGATTGGGACCGCGACGCCGGTCAGCCGTGCCAGCGCAGCCTCCAGGCAGCCCTGCACCGTGCGCCCGCGTTCGGCAGCCTGGCGCTGGAACCCCTTGAAGTCCGTGCCGTCATAGGCAACGAGCGCAGCCAGCCGCATGTGACGGCAGACCTCCAGACCAGGACCAGAGTGAACTAGACCAGTTCGAGCCGGACAATCAGCGCAGCGTCGCCACGCCGGGTGCCCAGCTTGGTGATGCGGGTGTAGCCGCCCTGGCGTCCCGAATACTTCGGCACGAACTGCTCGAAAATCTTCTTGACCGTCGTCTCACGCGGCAGCCGCTTGAGAATCAGGCGACGCGCGTGCAGCTCCATGGCCATCGCCTCGCGGGCGGCGGTCAGCGCGGCCTGCGCCTCGTCGTGATCTTTGATGATGCCGAGCATCTCTTTCTTGAGTGCGGCCAGCCGGTCCTCTCTGCGCTTGCGCGCATCGGGGCCGAGCGGATACTTGCCCGCCTGGGCGCGTTCCTCGTTGCTTGGCACCGTCTCGTCGAGCGAGAAGCGCGCGCGACGAGCCAGCGCCAGCACGCGCTCCGCCGTCTCGCTATCCGGCACGGCGGCGGTCAGATGCTCCCAGGAGCGCTTGTGGCCGCGAATGGCGATGGCGATCAACCGCTCGGCCTCGCCCTGCGCCACCTTTGCCCTGGCGTCGGTGGTGTTGATGTGCTCCCAAATGAACAGCCCATCCACCATGCTCCGAACCGCCGCGCGCCGCCGCGGTTCCGGCATATTGATGCGGTTGCCCGCCATCCGATGTCTCACGGTATACACTCCTGCAAAATCAGGCGGCGATCTGGCCGAACCAGGTCGCCGTCATCAAGGCGCGTACTGCGCTATACGTCGTAATCCTCATCCAGATTGTCGTCGCTATACCCATGCGCGCCGTTGAAGTTGTTCTCGTTGTACCGCTCCAGTTGCGCCTGGTTGGGCAAGAGACCGCGCTGCTTCAGGCTATCCTTCAGCTCGTTGAGGCTCTTCTCGCCGAAGTTGCGGACGGCGAGCAGGTCTTCCTCGGTCATGGTGAGGATCTGGCCGACCTTGGTGATGCCGCTGCGCTTGAGGCAGTTATAGGCGCGCACCGTCAGATCGAGTTCCTCGATGGGCATATCGTAGATGCGCGGCGGAATCGGAATCGCGCGCGCGTCTGGCGCAATGCCAGGCACATCGGTCGAATAGCCGTAGCCGCTGTCAATATCAATCGGCCCGCGCGACGTCGGCTGGATGTAGTCGGCGATCAACTGGAAGTGCCGCACCAGAATGGTGGACGCCTGGCGCAGCGCCTCGTCGGGCGTGATCGTGCCGTCGGTCCAGACCTGGAGCGTGATGCGGTCGTAGTTGGTCATCTGGCCGACGCGGGTGTTCTCGACGATATAGTTGACCCGCTGCACCGGCGTGAAGATGGCGTCCACCGGGATCTGCCCGATAGGCTGGCCCTCTTTGGTCTCGGCAGGCACATAGCTCTTGCCGTTCTCGACGACCAGCTCCATCTCCAGATGGGCGTCGGAGCCATCCAGCGTGCAGATGTAGACATCCGGGTTGACGATCTCAACCGTGCTGGGCGCCTGGATGTCCGCCGCCGTCACCACCCGCTCGCCACTCACCTCGATGCGCATCGTCACAGGCTGATCCGCAAGCGAGCGCAGGCGAATCTTCTTGACATTGAGCACGATATCAGTGACATCTTCGCGGACGCCCGGAACATCCTGGAACTCGTGCTGCGCCCCCT
>Ga0207674_10001822_pt1 | contig 27200 bp, 29 predicted proteins | sample KBSCornC72_FD_184303 | JGI IMG/M metagenome (GOLD analysis project Ga0207674, IMG submission 184303) | Corn rhizosphere microbial communities from Kellogg Biological Station, Michigan, USA - KBS Corn C7-2 (SPAdes) (version 2) | ecosystem: Host-associated > Plants > Roots > Rhizosphere > Soil ...
ATAACGCGGTCATATCGGTACATGATATTTCTGATGATTCAGGAGCAGTAGTTGAACCGGTTTCACTATCGGAGTTTAAAAACTATCTGAGGACTGAAGGCTTTATGGATGGTTCAAGTATCATTCCCTCACCTCCTATAACGGTCACGTTGGCACAAGGAGCAACAACGGTTCAAGATAATAGACTCATTAGCGCGGTGATTCTGATGCTCGCAAGATCTGGAACAGTTTACGGTCAGGATACAGTAGCAGGGAATAAGACTTTTTCTTTCAACTCAACGACAGGAACGGTAACATTTTTAAATGTTGGTGGATCCGGTGGAGAGCCAATTGATATTACTTACGGAGCTAGCAGCGGTTCAGGTGTTTTCAATTTTACAGGTGATGATGCTTTGATGAATGATTTGTTAGTAGGATCAAGGCAGTTGATTGAACAGATAGGAGGAATAAGCATTGTACCTCACACATGGGAAGCGGTAATTACAAACCTATGCGGGTTTATTGAGATTCCAAGAGGGCCGAATGCGGCTATTTGGTCTGTCAAGGATTGCTACGGTAACTCAATTACAGATTATACAGTCATAGGGAATTTTTGGAAGTATTTAAAGAGTCCATGTTACCCGGAGTTGACTTTGATTTACCAGGCGGGTTATGTGTTTTTACCAAAGCCTATTAAGACAGATATTTTAAGGCTTGCGACTTATATGTATGAGAACAGGGGCGAAGATCCAAAGATTGAAGGTTTTGCTTTTCAATTAGCGAGTAAGTATTCAAGAAACTTGATTGCATGATTGGGAAAAGAAAACAGGCGAGGTTAGAAAAATGGACAACGGCTAAAGACAGCAACGGGAAGAATGTTGAAACCCTAACAACCCATTATGATATATGGGTTGAGATTAAAGAAGGAAGCAGTAGTAGAAGTTCTTTGAATGGTAAAACTGGATTAGTTAACGTGTATGACTTCCGGTTCAGGTACACAAATGTAGATATAGACATTACAGGCAATTGGAGGCTTTTGTATGATAGAAGATATTTCAAAGTTCATTCTATCAACAAAGAAAATCAGAACAGGTTTTATTACTTAATGAAAGCGGAGGCGCAAAGTCCAAGATGAATTATGTCTATATCAGATGGGACAATCAACTTACCTGGACAAAGGAGCGGATAGATTTTGACATGAACCAATATAAAGCGGTTATTAAAATAAAATGGCGGGACTCTTAACTCTGGATTTAAAAGGCTTTAATGAGGTTATGTCTAATCTTGAAAAGATGGATGATAATCTTAAGAAAGAAGTATCGGCGACATTAGAAATGGGTGCGCAATTGTTTGTGAGGAATGCGAAAAGAGATGCCCCGGTTGATCATGGAGTTCTTAGAAATGGGATTAGTTATTTCCCGGTAGCTCCTTTGAGTTTCAATGTTACAAGTAATGCAAGTTATTCTGCATACATGGAATGGGGAACGATTAAAAAGTTTGTGCCGCCAAACGATGAAAGTGAATTGGCTTACGCGGCATTGTTCAGAGGTAGAGGAATAAGAAAAAACGGCGGGATATTTCCTCATCCGTTTTTCTTTAAGCAACAAGGAGTAGTTAAGCAGAACATTGAGCAAGGAATAGAGGCTTTACTAAAAGATTTGAAGTTATGATTAACACAATGGATAAGCTGGTTAACGCATGGTATGCGCTCTTAAACGGGGCTCTTACCTACAACAGCATTCCGGTTGGTGTTTTTCAGGAGGACGTTCCCGAAGATACAGAAGGGCATTATGTGATTTTAAGAGCAGAGGGAGAGACAGGAGTTAGCAACAAAAGATCGTTTGCACTTGATAGTGTGGTTGTGGTTGATAACGGCTCGGCCGATGATTCGGTGGATATCATCGAAAAGCATTATCCAGATGCCGCCCTAATTAAGCATTCCAAGAATTTTGGCTTTGCCGGAGGAGTCAATGCCGGCATTAAATATGCCATCGAGAAGGGTGCAAAGTATGTAGCCCTGCTTAACAATGATGCTGTAGCGGATAAGGGCTGGCTGGAGAACTTGGCCGGCTTCCTGGACGACAACCCCAAGGCCGGTATCGCGGCCGCGAAAATTTGCGACTCTGAAAAAACGCACATGGACAGTACCGGTGAGCTTTATACGATTTGGGGCCTGCCTTACCCGCGCGGCAGGGGGGAAGAATACAGCGACAAGTATGACAAGGATACCTGGGTTTTCGGCGCGTCTGGCGGCGCCAGTTTGTATCGGATAAAGATGCTGAAGCAGATAGGCTTATTTGACGAAGACTTCTTCGCGTATTACGAAGACGGTGATATCAGTTTTAGAGCTCAATTGGCGGGCTGGAAAATCGGTTATGTACCAAGCGCGGAAGTTTACCATGAGATCAATGCTACTGCCGGAGCCATAAAAGGCTTTATGACTTATCAGACTTTAAAGAACCTGCCGCTGCTGCTTTGGAAAAACGTACCGTGGCGGCTGATGCCCAAAATTTGGCCTCGGCTGATGCTGGCTTGGTCCGGAATTCTATTCAGCGCTCTGCGCCGCGGTCAGTGGGCGGCCGTGCTGAAGGGCGTGACTATGGGGACGATCCTTTGGCCCAAAAAACTGGTACAGCGGTATGAAATCCAACGGAATCGAAAAGTATCACTGGATTATATTAATTCTATGATTACCCATGACTTGCCGCCTAACGCCCGCAAGCTAAGGAACTTGCGTAAAAAATGGTGGAGACTGCAGGGGAAGCACGAATGAGAATCGTTATTGATGCCCGGGAATCCGGGTCAAGCACCGGCCGCTACGCGGACAAGCTGATTGAGCATATGCATAAGCTCAAGCCAGAGCATGAAATTATCGTTTTGACCAAATCGCCGCGGGTTCGCTTTCTGCGAGAGCTGGCGCCCGGTTTTGAGGTGATTAAATCCGACTTCAAGGAGTTCACATTCGCTGAGCAGAACGGCTTATTAAAGCAGCTAAATATCCTGAAACCTGAGCTGGTGCACTTTACCATGACCCAGCAGCCAGTCCGATATAAGGGGAGGAAGCTGACCACGATCCACGATTTGACCACGCTGCGGTTTGAAAACCCGGCTAAAAACCCGCTTATATTCAGAAGTAAGCAGCTGGTATACGCAAGAGTAGTAAAGCGTGTAGCAAAGGAGTCAGCGGCGATAATAACGCCGAGTAAGTTCGTAAAACAGGATGTCGCGCAATACGCCAATATCAGTCTTAATAAAATCGCGGTGACTTATGAGGCGGCTGATAAGATTACCGAGACGCCTGAGCCGATACCGCGGCTGGCCGGCAGACAGTTCATCATGTACGTAGGCCGGGCCACACCCCATAAGAACCTGGCAAGGCTGGTGGAAGCCTTTGCCATCCTAAATAAGAAGTATCCGGAGCTGATGCTGGCGCTGGCGGGGAAGATGGACGCTAATTATAAAAAGGTCGAAGCGCTGGCGAGCGAAAAACGGCTTGCGCATCGGGTAGTCTTTACCGATTTTGTCAGCGAGGGCGAGCTGAGGTGGATGTACGAGAATACCGCGGCCTACGTATTCCCGTCCTTAAGTGAGGGCTTCGGCCTGCCGACGCTGGAAGCCATGGTGCACGGCGCGCCGGTAGTATCCAGCAGCGCCACCTGCCTGCCGGAAATCAACGGCGATGCCGCCGTATACTTTGACCCGAAAGTTACCTTTGATATGGCTAAAAAAATCAGCGGCGTCTTAAGCGACAGCAAACTGCGCGGCCAGCTGATAAGGGCCGGCAAAACGCAGGCTGCCAGATACTCGTGGCGCGATACCGCCAAGAAAACACTGGATATTTATAATAAAACGCTTGAACATTATAAAAATACTTAACATGTTAAGTATTTTTATTCGGCGGGCAGGGGACTAGTCCTTTTCTTCGACCGGCTTGATAACGATGTGGCGGTCCCGGCCCTCGCCGAGCGATTCGGTGGTTAAACCGTACTCCTCGGCGGCTTTGTGCACTACCCTTCTCTCGGCGGCGCTCATCGGCTGAAGGTCCTTGGGCTGGCCGCTGTCTTTGACCTCTTTAAACCAGGTCTCGGCCTGTTTGGCTATCCGTTCGTTATGCTGTTTTTTGTAACCGGCAACATCGATGTTGATCCTGGTGTGGGAATAATTCTGGTTCTTGAGCGCGTTACTGACGGTGTATTGCATGGAGCGCAGGGTATCGCCGCGCTGGCCGATAAGGAAGCCGTTTAAGTGTGTGGACGGGATATCAAGCTCGATGACCTCATTGTCTTCGGTGGTAGCGTAAACATCGGTGTTTAATCCGAAAAAGGACAATAAGTCCTCTATATACTTCTTGGCGTACATTATCGCCTCTTCCATGCTGTCATTCATCCCGTTAACTCCAGAAAACGCTTAATTCTGTTTCTTATATACCTTTTGCCTGGCCCGCTCTTTAAAAACTTTTCTCTAGCCATGGCATCACTTACATTCAGGCACGCCTCAAAGTATACAAGCTCATAGCCGGGCTTGCCTGATGAGTGGTTAATTAAGCGTTTTTGTAAGTCCCTCGTAAAACCGGTATAGAACCTGCCGCTTTGTTGATGGCGTAACACGTAAACGCAAATCATGCTGGTGTTAACGGGATAGACCCCGTTAGAAGTCTGATTCTGCTTTAGCAAATCAGAGCTAGCGTTTAGCGTGCTACTTCTAATCGGGGTCACCTTCGTCTCCTTTTATTACGGGAGGCTTTTTTGTTTTTGGAGGGAGTTTTTTGAGCCGGAGTTTTAGATTCGGCGCCGAGAGTCGTGCGGGTGACTTTTAGACCGCCTTTGGTAGTAACGGCCGCCGGCTCGTTTTTGCCGACTGAGGCATCAGCCTCCTGGGCATCCTCTTTAAGCACCCTGGCCTGCTGGATGTAGGCTACTACGCTGCTGGTCAGCCAGTACAGCGGCAGCGCCAATGCCAGACGGATGGCGAATATGAAAACCATGGCGGGCACCAGCAGCATAGTGCTGCGGCCGACGGCGGCGTTGACTTCGCTCTGGTCGGCGGTCTTGCCCTGCCCGGCTTCGCGCATGATAGCCCGCAGGCCGCGCGAGTCTTTGGCCTGCGGCATCAGTTGTTTGCTTTGGAGATACTGGGCGATGGCGCTGGCGGCAGCGATCAGTATACCTACCCAATAAATCCCATTCTTACCGACGGCCGTCTTTGTCAGGTCGACAAAGCCCAGCAGCGAATCATCGAACCTGTGGATGTTGTGCGATAGAGTCTGGACCCAGCTGAGGTGCTGGATGGCCGGATAGGAGAACGTGACGATTTCATGAGGGTTGTGGATGATCCGGTTGAGGCCGGCGTACAGCCCGATCAAGATCGGCAGCTGCACGATTACGATACCCAGCGAAGCGAACGGGTTGATTTCCCTCTCTTTGTACATCTCCATGGTCATGGCCGACTCTTTTTGGCGGTCGCCCTTGGCGGCGGCTTTGATTTTTTTAAGCTCCGGCTGCAGCTCGCGCATGGCCTTGGCGTGGTTGAGCTGTTTTTTGACCAGCGGCCACAGCGCCAGACGCACCAGGATGGTAAATATGATGATAGCCAAGCCGAAGTTATGGCCCGGCAGCAGCGCATATATCAATACGAGCAGGTTGAAAATAGGCTGGACGATAATAGTCGTGAATATACTGGCAATCATAAAAACCCTTAAACTGGGAATATCATAGCATAATTACCTCTGTAGATATAAGGCTCGCTAGATGATTTTTAATTCTTTGAATTGTCTTTCGAGCTGAGCCGCCAGTTCTTTATGCGGCGTCTCCAGGACCGTATCGTGGAAAACCGTTATGACGATATCGTACGGCCGGGTGATGTCCTGGCCCAGCTGTCGGCTGATTTCGTATAGCCGGCGGCGGATACGGTTGCGGGCGACGGCCGATTTATTGACCTTGCGGCTGACGACCACCGCCACCCGATAAGCCTTCCGCCGGGGATTATCGGCGGCTTTGACCGCGAAATTAGCGCCGCGCGCCACCCGGCCCTGCCGGTAAACATAGCGCAAGCTGTTATAGCCATGGAAGCGATGGGCGCGGCTTATCATACCAATAGGTTATCGGGTTTAGAAGCCGGGGTCTAGAGCACCAGCCTCATCTGTGGTAAGGTATTAACCATGCCTAAACAAACTTACCAGCCTAAAAAACGCCAGCGAAGCCGCGAACACGGCTTCATGAAGCGTATGGCTACGACAGCCGGCCGAAAGGTTTTAAAAAACCGCCGCGCTAAGGGCCGCGCCCGCCTGACCCATTAGACTCCTCGAATCGTAGAATTCACAATAAAAAACCACAGCCCTGAGGGGTTTATCCACTGTTGTGCAACTTTTGTCCACAAATTAACAGATAAGCCCAGTGCCTGTGCACAAGTCATCCCCTTAGGCCGTCATTAATCGGTTTTTTGATGTATTTTTCGCTTAGCCTGTGGAAAAGCTGGGCATACTTGGTTTATATTTAAAGGACAGGAATTATAAAAAGGGGTTTGGAAAACGGATGCATAACAGCGGGCTTTGGCAGGCGGTACTAGGTGAGATCGAATTGAGCGTATCCCGCGGCAACTTCGTTACATGGTTTAAGAATACCGAGCTTATCCGGAATAAAGATGATGTGATCGTGGTCGGCGTGCCCAATATCTTCGTTAAGAACCAGCTGGAGCGGAAATTCAATGACCTGGTGGTGGAGGTCCTGGAAAAGAACGGGGTCAAGCCATCGAAGGTCGAATATAAGATCCATACCGGCATCAGCCCCTCCAGGTCGCTGGATCCGGAATCCGCCAGATCGATTGACGGGCTGCAACTGGACTCCGTCGCTCTGCGGCCCAGAGCCTCGATATCCAATGTTACCCACTCTTATCGACAAGGCCTCAATACCCGCTACTCGTTCGAGAACTTCGTGGTCGGCGCCGGCAACGAGCTGGCTTACGCCGCCTGCCAGGCCATCGCCAATGCTCCGGGTAATAAATATAACCCCCTCTTCATTTACGGCGGTGTCGGCATCGGCAAGACCCATCTAATCCAGGCGGTCGGCAACGCCGTGCTAGCGGCCAAGCCCGGGGCCCGGATCATCTATGCTTCCACTGAGCAATTTGTCCAGGAGTTCGTGGACGCCCTGCGATTCAAGAAAAACACCAGTGATTTTGCCGGATTTTACCGGGCGGCTGACGTCCTGATTGTCGATGATATCCAGTTCTTGGCCGGCAAAGAAAAGATCCAAGAAGAATTCTTCCATACTTTCAATGCGCTTTATCAGGCTAACAAGCAGATCATTATGAGCTCGGATAAGCCGCCCAAGGATATCCCGACACTGGAGGAGCGGCTGCGCTCGCGCTTTGCCTGGGGTATGACCATCGATATGCAGACGCCTGATTTCGAGACCCGCTGCGCTATCTTACAGACCAAGGCCGGCAGCCAGGAGCTGGAGCTGCCGCGCGACGTCGTGGAGTTCCTCGCCACCCGCGTCCAAAGCAACATCCGCGAGCTGGAAGGCGCCCTAAACCAGCTGATTGCTTTTTGCGAGATGCGCGGCGTAGAGCCGGATATCCAGATAGTCACAACTATGTTCGAAGGAACACGGGGGCGTCCGAAACATATCAGCGCCCGGGCTATTATTGAGCGGACAGCTAAGCATTTCCATGTATCAGTTGAAGATATTCTGGGCCCTAAGCGTGATAAGGATATCGTTGTGCCGCGCCAAGTAGCCATGTATATGCTGCGCAGCGAGCTGCACCTATCTTTCCCTAAGATCGCGCACGAATTAGGCCGCAAAGACCACACCACAGCCATACATTCGATTGAAAAGATCCAGCGCGAGATAAGCTACGACAGCCCCATCCGCCAGAATGTCAACGAACTCAAGGAGCGACTGTATGCCTAAGGCTGGGTACAAGTATGCGCACAAGCTGAGCACAACCTTTGTACAAGTCTGGGTGTTACCCACAGTATCCACAGTCCGCTCTGCACGGGTCTTTATAATTGATTTGTTGTACGGCTTAAGTAACACAGCCAATACACAGTTTATATACCACTATGCACAGGCGATTTTGATTAATTTCAATCTGTTAATTCTTAGTTTATACCCGGTTTCCACAGTACCTACTAATACTACTAATTTAATAAAGGAATAATAGTTATGAAGCTCCAGGTCACCCAGCAGAATCTCGCCAAAGCCCTAAGTACGGTCGCCCGCGTGGCGAACAGCCGTAATACTCTGCCGATACTTTCGAACGTACTTCTGCGCACCGAAAATAACCGCCTAAGCATAGCTGCGACTAATCTAGATATAGGCATAACCCACTTTATAGGCTCCAAGATAACTCAAGAAGGCGCTATCACGGTGCCGGCTCGCCTGATGCAGGATTTTGTCAGCAGTTTGCCCGACAGCGTCTTGAATCTGGAGTTGACTGACAACAAGCTGCATATAAATAACGACCAGTATCAATCGACCATAAACGGCATCGTGGCTGACGACTTCCCTGTCATGCCAGCCATCAAAGAAGGTGTGACCTGGAAAGGCCCAGCCGCGGATTTTAAGAAAGCCCTAGCCCAAGTGGTGTTCGCCGCCAGCGCCGATGATTCGCGGCCGGTGCTGAACGGTGTTTATTTCCATCTGGTTTCCGGGCAAGCTGTAATCGCCGCTACCGATAGCTACCGCTTAGCCGAAGCCAAACTTGCCAAGACTGCCAAAGAAGTCAATTTCCTGATGCCGGCCAGCGCCGCGCAGGATCTGCTGCGGATCATCAGTGATAATGATAAAGAGGTTGTTGTTACCCACGATGACCAGCAAGTACTGTTCCAGGTCGGCGATGTCAGTCTGGTGGCCAGACTGATCGAGGGTAATTACCCTGATTATCGCAAGCTGATACCGACCAAGTTCGAAACAGTCGCCAAGCTGACCAGGGCTGATTTCATCAATATCACCAAAGTCTCGGCGCTGTTCGCCCGCGAAAGCGCCGGCAGCATCACTATCAAAGCTGATAAAGAAGCATCGGCTGTAAGTATTAATGCTATCGCCTCGCAGCTCGGCGAGAACACCGCTAAGGCTGACGCTAAGGTCACAGGCGGTGGCGAGGTCACTCTGAATTCGCGCTACCTCATCGACGCGCTAAACGCTTTTGGCGCCGAAGAAATCGAATTCTGCTTCAACGGTAAGCTGGAACCATGTATTTTGCGCTCGGCTAAAGAGCCCTCGTACCTACACTTGATAATGCCGCTTAGAAGCTAACGAATACTAGTTAAAAGGCTGTAAGCTTAATCTGATGATCAGTAACCTGCGCCTGCAGAACTTTCGCTCTTATGCCGATGCCTCATTTGAATTCGAGCCCGGCGTGAATATAGTCGTCGGCCCCAACGCCAGCGGCAAGACCAACCTACTGGAGGCGGTGCTGGTACTGGCCCGCGGCAGTTCTTACCGGGCGCGTGACGCGGAGCTGGTCCGATTCGATAAACCGTGGGCGCGATTAGACGGGTTCTTTGAAAAACAGACTAGGACTATAAAGATTGAGCCTCCGGCCAAGACATTCATCATCGATGATAAGCCCTATAAGCGGCTTGGTCTGGATAAGACCTTGCCAGCAGTCTACTTCGAGCCAAACCACCTGCAGCTGATGACCCGCGGCCCGGAACAGCGCCGAGACTACTTCGACGACCTGTTGGAGCGCAGTTTGCCGGCCTACAAAACACTGCTCAACAGCTATAAACGCACATTAGCCCAGCGCAACGCCCTGCTTAAACACCATCGCCGCCAAGCCATACAGCAGCTGTTCGTCTGGAACATCCGCTTAAGCGAACAGGGTTCGCAGGTCGCCTTGGCCCGCCACAATCTCGTTGATGAAATAAATGAGCTTTTAGCCAAAACCTACAGCGACATCTCGCATAAGAAATCCAAAGTCCGGGTAGATTATGATATCCAATTCCCAATCGATAATTATGCCAGCCGGCTGCTGCATAAATTGGAATCCACCGCGGAGGCGGATTTTGAACGCGGCTTCACAGCCCACGGCCCGCACCGCGAGGATTTCACCTTTTACCTTAATGAGCAGCCGGCTGGTCAAACCGCCTCGCGCGGCGAGACCCGCAGCCTGGTACTGGCACTGAAGATATTCGAGCTGGGGCTTATAGAGCGGATTCGGGGCCAGAAGCCGATGTTCTTGCTAGATGATGTATTCTCGGAGCTGGACGGCTCCCGCCGCCGGGCCCTGGTCGAGCGCCTGAAAGACCACCAAGTAATAATCACCACCACCGACGCCGACGCGGTATTAGAGTACTTCTCTGGGAACACTAACTTAATCCCGCTTTAGAAATTGCCCTGGATGTAAATTAGGTCGAGCTTATTAGGGTCTGTCCCCTGGTCTTTTATCCACTGTAATGCAGCTTGCTTATCCTGTTGGGTGTGAAAACGTATATATATGCCCGGCTGACCAGTTTTAGAGGCTTCCGACGGCAGGCCATAGTCGATTCGATAAGATAGAGCCGGTCCAATATGCGGCAATTTTTTTAGTATAGGATTATCTGATGTCAGCTGAGCGCCGGTTTGATCGAAGTTACGATTATTGATCGTTTGAACGACTGAGAATTCTTCGGGATGATCAACGTACCAATTTGTAGTAGCGGCTGTATTGGGTTGCAGAACAATCCCCACAAACTGAGTTTGGGTGCCAACATTGATTGTCTTATTCTGAGCCGCAAAACCGGCTTTGGTCGCCGACAGCTGATGCTTTCCGGGTTTGACCTTGAGTGTACCCGATTTGATACCCTTGCCATCCAGCTTTAAAGCTGCCCCGCTGGGCGCTACCAGCACATCCAATTCAGTGCCGCTTTGCTTTGAGAATGCGTACCAGCCGCCAACTACCAGCAGGAAGATTATTAATATAACCGGAACTATAAGCTTTCTCATTTGACCAACCTAACTGCAAAATAATTACCGCTCAATGCGCGGCCATTGTACGCAAACGAGGCAGCAGCGCTGACTGCTTCAGGCACATGACCGCCCAAAGAAGCCGCCGCGCCATCGCCATCAAAGCCGGACTGCTGCCCGACATAAATAAAAGTGTGGCTATCGCCTGGGTTAGATAGGTTGACGTACATTAGTATATCGCCCGCTTGGAGCTGGGTCGTGTCTTGAACGTTTCTAATTATTTGATACTTAGCCGCCGCAGTCTTACTGACGTAATCGTACTGACTTGGTACATACACCCCGACATAATCGGTGTCCGCTCCGCTAGCGTGCATGACTGTGGCCACAAAACCGCCACAATCGCTGTAGTCGTCGGTAGCGCTATTATATCGCGGCAAAGCAGTTTGATATTCCGGTGTCGCATCTGACTTGTTTGGCCCGTGATCACCGCTCGGCCAAGCCAAACCGATGGCGGTTTTAACGATGTCGCCGCCAAAGATTCCACTGCCACAGCTGGTAGTCCCACCGGTAGTGTCACCACCGGTGGTTGGTGTGCCGTTGGCCAGTTTAACCAGCTCATCAATCCAGCCCTGAACTTTAGCGGCATAGCCCACAGGGTCGTTGCCATCGCCGGCAGGGGCGTATTTGGTAAACAGCTGCAAGAGCGTACTGCTATCGATCAGACTGCCGAATTGATCCCTGAGATAGGTTGCCATATCGCCGCCGCCAGATATGCCCTGGTTCTCTGAGGCAGTATAGTCAACGCTAGCTTTCACGGATGACCAGTAATACCAGTCACGAGCTCCCTGAAAGCTCGGCTGTCCGGGCGCGGCCGATCTCCCAAAGGAGTTATTTCCGTGCTGGACATTGTAATCGGTCGGATCGGCTAATGAAGATTCTTCAGCGGCAATGGCTACAATCAAAAACGGGCTGATATTTGAGTTCTTAGCACTTGCTACGATGGTGCCGCCCAAATTAACCATTCTACTGTTGGGATTCTCTTTAGCCACCCATGTGTTTATGGCATCGGCCATAGCTGACGGATCGAGATTGGGGAACTGGGCGCCGTCAGAAGCGCCGCTGCCGGGTGTTGAGGGTAAATTAGAACACGTTTGAGGAGAGCTTATACTCGGTAAATACCAAACAGTGTCACCGTAGATGCTATTGGTATCATCTTGGCTTAGGGCCGCGAGTGAACTGCCACAGAAACCGATTAAATAGCCTAGCATAATTAACAGGCTGACCAGCGTTCGACCATTAATCAGTTTAATCATGGCGTCCCCGCGGGTACCTGAACATGCAGGTGATCACAGGTATCTTGGAAAGTGCTCCATCCACTCGGCAGGGTAGGAGTAGCCCCACATTGGCTCTGGCCTAATCCAGATCCGGTTGGTAAAACACCGAAAGCAACATTCATGATGGATAATGAACCGCTATCCCTCCCGGTTAACGCCACTCCGTCCAGAGTACTGAAGTCGACGGCATCGCCATTGTAGTGTGGATCGTTAGGGCAAGACGATTTTGGCGTATTATTGCAGTGACCGGTCCCACCGCTTTGGATAGCTGATACCACTACTGTATATTTCTGCCCGACGCTCAATATCAGCTGTAAAATGGCCGCGCTAGTCATAGCCCCGGCTGTGCCGGGCTGACCATTAGCGGCGTCTTGGATATCCTGGAGTACCAGTCGACCGGTGAGCTGTATATTCTTATTGTTTAAAATTTGCTGAGCCAGCTGCTGAGCATTGGCGGAAACCGGTGTAGTACTTGTCGTAGTTGTACTTGAGCTAGTGCTGCCAAGATCGTCGCTCGTCAGCAAGCCCGAGTCGTATAAAGCACCTGAGCTGCCGACCGCGGCCTCTATTAACAAACAAGGGTTAGTAGAATCATCTTCTGGCAGCCCAGTGTCCGGGTCGACCGTAGCGCTGTCTATCCATTTGGCGTTGTCGCCGACACTCCAGTCGAGGGTCGTGCCGTCAGACGAACAGTTCTGGGCCCAGTAGGTCTCGGGGTCCTGGTTGGCTGCAGCCAACCCGGGATCATCGGCCGGGTATCCGTATTGACTGATGCCGAACGGATCGGGGAAAGTACTGGCAGCGGCCTGTGCGTGCCCAAGACTGAATAGAGGAGCGAAGATTCCTGAGATCTTGGCAAATGGATTGGTAAACAGCGCGGCAGTGATACTGCCACTGGCCGACTTAGCGCTGTCCGGCATAGACATGGCCAGCTTGCTCACGACTGAGTAGTTGCTGTCGGTATCTGTGATCCTGGCCAGCAGCGACTCACTCCTATAGGCCTGATAGTTCTGCTGGGCCTGCTCCGCCAGAATAGCAGCCGCCTGCTGCTGTGTAAGTTTGCGGCCACCTAGAGCGTTCTGTGAATAGTCGGAATTTAATTGGTCAGCCCCGCCAGCGGCTAAGTCAAAGGTCCGGCCGCCGCTCGCGTTATCCGAAAACGGATTAGGGATCAACCAATCAGTGAATGCCTTTATTACCGGTTCAGCAGCTGCGGTTATTAGGCTGACGAGCTTATCAAATCCCGGTATGTGGCTAAGGAAAAAGCTGGTTATAGTGCTAAAAGCGTTAACGGCTGCCCTTATGGGCTTCCCGGCCGTACTGTTCCAAAAGTCAGCTAAGTCTTTAAGCGGCCCAAGGTCCTTAAGTATCTCATCTATAGCATTTACAATCGGTAAATCTGCTCCGCCGAGAACTTCCTCGGGGCAGATCAGCTTGCCCGCAGGGACCGGCTTGCCGTTATTACATAAATAAGCCGGGGTGCTGCTTGCCGCCAGAGCCGTATTGCCGAAGGCCCGGCTTACTGCATTCCCGGAATTGTCTATATCATCTCCGATCAGATATCCATACAGCGGTGATTGTTCGGCTGTAGCTGTTCCCCCGGTACTGTCATTATTGCCTGGGCCCAGAGCATCTGTCATCGAGCCTATTAGTTCGCCATCGACATGCCCGGTTTTGATCTCGTCCGTATAAGTCCGGTAAGTAGCGAACGCTGATACCATGCCAGCAGCGTTCGTCATGTAAGCTAAGGCTTTGATTTTTGTCGGCGACTTTTCTAATGTGCCAATAACGCTTGATGACGTATTGACCCAACCGACAATTGGGATGAGACTGCCTGTTATTTTCTCCGCGCTTTCGGCTGCGGCTGCGTCCCCTCCGAAAGTAGTAGCTAATTTTTTGGCTACCTGTTTAGCGATATATTTAGTATAGCCGTCTTTGAGTATCCCGCTTGAATGAGCTAAAACGTCAGCGTATTTTCCTGTTTCTTCCAGAGCCAACTGATCAAGCGCTACTCTAAGCTCTTTCTCGACTGGGGTCTCTGGCTCGCCATTTATGCCGCCGTCGGGCACTGTCCGGTGTGAAGGGTCGCAACTGTCTGTCAGGACACAGCCAATCACTAAATACAGCGATTCGCTTCTTGGCAACAATACCCTTTCAGCCAGGATTAACTTGGCCGCCCGCAATTTATTATCCTTCCAATCTGCGAAATTGTCTCTTGTGTCGCAGGCGAAGATACAACGCTTGAAGCCGTATTTCTTCTCCAGTAATCGGCCGACCTTATATCTATACATGACTTTTTTCCAACTGGTTTCTCTATTGATAGAATCATTAACAGCGGCTCTAAGCTGTGATCGGCTAACGCGTTGAAACTGCGGATCGTCCTTGGTCCGTGCTATGAATTCATCGAGACTCTCGGACGATTTAGCGAAGCCCGTGTTCTCGGTCCCCAAATCCAGGCCATCACCGCTAAGCCCCGGGGCCGATAGATAGTAGTGACCACTATTCTTGTTGTATTTGAACTGGAGTCCGTAGTTAGTCGCCAGCTTTTCTTCAAAATGAGCATTACGCCATCCTTTATATAACTGAGAAACCAGTGAGCCCTGGGTGATGGGGTTACATGTTCGATTTACGTTAGTGGGGCAATTCTTTAACGCCGGCATAACATATTTTCTTAAGTAGTTGCTGAAAAGTGCATTCGTCTCAGTCTGCATGGCATTCTCGCTGGTCGAAAAAAAGTGGCTTTGCAGATTATTCATAATATGCATGATCTTAAATGGCAGAAGACTCAGAAAAATCACTATCGCAATAACGGTTATCGTAGTGGCTGTTCCGCCAATTAAAAAGATACGGTTACGCCGTCCCAGCTGCCGGCGGATAAAGCCAGGTTTATCTGGCTGTTTTTTGTAACCTTTGCCAACCTTCTGCTCATACTGCTGGCTGGAGGTTACTTCTTCCGCGGCTGATAGGTTCTCCGGGCCTAGGTTATCACTGCGCGGGTCTGAGGGATCCCCCGCCGGCTCGGTCTGGTCATCGTACTCCTCTTCATCCATGCCGCCGCGCGGGTCTGATGGATCCCCCGCCGCTATACCATGACGGCGTTCATACTCGTCGTGGTTGAATTCGCGGTCAGTCAGGTCCTCGATCCGATTCTGTCCCGGGTTATCCTCCTCCGTCGGTCTGCTGGGTAGTGGAGTGCTTGTCGCCATACTCTATCTCATTAAGCCGCGTGTTGGTTTTGCCATTCGACATCTGCTCCGTTTGGCTGCGCCGCCGATTCAACATATGAGGGTGGTGCGGCTGGCTGCGGTGCCTGAGCCACAGGCGGCTGGACTTCGGCCTGCAGCGCGGCAGCGGCTTGAGGGACCGGATTGGTAATAATCAGTTCATTCTCTGTCGGGCTGGCGATGACCTGGATGTGCACGTGGTTCTGGCCGGCGAAGAATAATCCCTGCCCAACCGGGAACTGACTGAGCCGCTTCTTTTCTTCGCTTGTAAGCTTGAATACGTCGGACAGAACATCGACCGCCGTCGGCGACTGCTTAAGCAAGAATTGCATGCTGGCATTGGCAACGATGGCCCTGCCCATCCGCGAAGCCATGAAGTCTTCGACATCCTGGGTGATAGTAGTAATACCAAGGTTATACTTACGGGCCCGTTTAGCCAATGAGAATAGGAAGTTAGCACTGTCTTCGTAGCGCATCAGCTGCCAGGCTTCGTCGACGATCATAATGCGCCGTTTCTTGTCGACTTTAGTCCGGTTCCAGATATGGTTCAGGACAATATACATGGCGACCGGTCGCAGCTCGTCCTCAAGGTCGCGGATGTTGAATACTACCATCGGATTATTTACATTGACGTTGCTTTGCTGGCTGAAGATTCCGGCGAAGGTGCCGGACGTGTACTTTCGCAGCCGCTGGGCCAGCTGCGGGCCGGTGCCGCCCATATGCAGCAGCGTGTCGTACAAGTCACTGATGGTCGGCGGCGGCGAGCCGTGGGTCAGCGGATCATTGGTGATGCCGGCCTTAGCGTAAGTTTCGATTAATGCGGCATCCAGGTCGGCTTCTTCGGCCGGGCTGAGCGCTGGCATGGTAGTCACGCCGCCCTGCACCATCTGGGCCTGGGCGCCACCCATCATCAAACGCAAAAGACCGTGTAGTGTAATCAGGTTTGACCGTAGGGCATTATCCGATTCTTCCGAATCGACCACTTGGGGTAGGTCGAAGGGGTTGATACGGGTCGCGGAATTAAGGCTCAGCCTTACATATGCTCCACCAACGGCATCGCACATCTTTTGGTATTCATTCTCAGGGTCAATGATGAAGATTTCGGTGCCCATCATCATGCTGCGCAGAGCTTCTAGTTTGACTGTGAAACTTTTACCGGCGCCGGACTTGGCGAACACTACGCTGTTGCCGTTCTCCAGGCTAAAGCGGTCAAAGATGACTAGGCCGGAATTATGCATGTTTATACCATATAGAATGCCGTTTTCCTGGGTAAGGTCGGCCGAAGTGAACGGAAAGGTAGTGGAGATGGCGCCGGTATTCATGTTGCGGTAAATCTGCAGCTGGTCCATGAACTGCGGTACGGTGCTGGATAATCCCTGCTCCTGCTGGGCGCTGGCCGGCTTGGAGTAGACCAGCTGCTGGCCGAGCAGGCTCTCGACTTTATGGCTGACGAATTCCAGCTCCTCCATTGAATTGCCGTAAATCGTAAAGTAAAGCCCGAAGCGGAAGAAACGCTCCTCGCCGACCTGCAGCTTGTCGCGCAGTTCTTCTGCGTCTTGGACGGCCGCTTGTTTGCCTGGGTCGCGGACCTTGCCGTGCTCGCTGTCCAGCTGGATGCCGGCCTCCAGCTGGCTGACTTTCTTACGGAGGTTATTCAGGACCACCTGGCTGTCCACCGGCTGGACTATCATCGATAAATCAATCACTTCATCAAGGTTGACCATGCCGGAAAGCCAGCCCGTATAAAGCTGCCGCGGATAGCCGTAAACATAATAAGTACGGGCAAAGCGGGTGCCAAGCTGGAAGTAGTTACCCTCGAACTTAAGCGAGCTGGGGGCGATGAAATCGCGCAGGGCGGTAACGCCTTTGGCGAAGGCGGCCGCTACTTCCTGCTTTTCCAGGACCACCGGGTCGATTGGCGCGTCCTTGTGTTTCCCGAAAGCCATTTTAAGACATCTCCTTGTCCAGCTGCGGCTGGGGTGCCGCGCCCTCGCCTTTGGTAACTATCGGGGCGGTCAGATCTTTGAAGTTCTTTATCTGCTGTCGGGTGGCCGTGTCGGGATTATAGGCATCATAATAAAGCTCAATCAGTTCTTCGGTATCCAGCGGCAGGCTTTGGATGCCGCATTGTGCCAATCCCTGCATAACCGCCTGGATACGATTACGCAACTCGGTCTTACCCTTCTCTAAAGTGCTTTCATCAATCACTACATGTGGCTGCTTGCTGGGGCTTAGCAACTCCGCCATACCGGTAAAGAACCCGGCGCTTTGTTTTAAGGCTTTGCGGACATCTTGCTCGATATCTGGGAATTTAATCACCAAGTAGAACTTCTTATCCATGATATTGGTCTGCTGGGCGATGTCGGCCAGGAAAGCTATGTAATCCTCCATCAGCAGGCCAAGCAGCATGTTGTCCTGCTCTTTTCGGATCTTGTCTATTTTCTCGAGATATGGCCGCATGTCGACTTTCTGGCTGCGTATGAAAATCTGTACCGGGAAGTACAGCGAATTTAAAAATCCCTGGTAGCTGAACTCTACCGCTTCGCGTTCCTGGGGACTCATCAGGTCGAAGTTGATTGATTGGCACATCACGACCGCCCTGAAAGAACCGTCATTCATAATCACTATGCCGTCGCGGATCTCGCTGATCTGCAGGGCGTTCTGCGTGCTGTTGGGATTGGCATGAGCCTGCTGAGGCGGGATAACGGCCGGGCCATCGGGTGCATTTACGGACCCCATAGTATAATCTCCGCCAGTGTAATTCGCGGGAGCTGGTCCTTGGCCTGCTGGGTTATTTTGCGTAGGATTCATATTTTATTTTTTCCACCCATTTTGGTTTATCTCTGCGTATGAATCAGTGCAGCGAAATCGTGACTTCGTTCGGGCCGGTCTGCTCTATCTGGGGCTGGCGGTTAGCCAGCTGTGAAAGAGTCGACACGCTAAAAGCACTACCACTTTGGGCTAGCTCCATATTAACAGCTTGGCGCTCTGGTGTCACTGGGGTAGACGGCTTCTTAACTGCTGGTTTCTCAGCCTCAGCCTTAACGGCTGTAGGTGCCGCTTCCAGCTCAGCCTAAGGCTTTGATGTCTTTAAGACCTTATGGTGGGAGAGCTTCTTCTTACCGTGCTCCTTAGCAAAGTTCGCCTTGGCCTTTGATAGCCGGTCGGTAAAATTATCGGCGGCTTTGCCGGCGCCGTCGTCAATCAGGCCTTTCATTGTCGCGAGGACCTCTTTTTTGCGCTTGGCGTCGGCATCCTGCATCATCGAGGCGAATTTTTGAGCGGTAGGATTGTTTTGCTCGTCTAAGATGTCATCGGCGGCATGGATATCGACTACCGGCGCCTGCTGGGTGTAGCCGGCGTTAGCGACCAAACGGTCGGATTCCGGGGTAACTACTCCTTTATCCGGTGCTGGAGAGTTAAGGTTCAGATCTACGTTCTTGATAGCCCAGCCGCGGGTATCAAGAGTACTAGCCAGTGTCTTAAGCCGGCTGTGGACTTCATTCTGGCTCAGGTTCTTAGTCAGGATCTCCTCGATTTTCTTGGGTGCGGTGATTGTAACCAGTTCCTCCAGGCCGGCTTGGTCCCATTTGCGAAGCCGCGGCTTAAAGAAAAACCTGACCCGGCTTAGCAGCCAGACCTCGGTCGGCTGTTCCTTGCCCAGCGGCGAGGCCAAAACACCGAATAGCAGCATCGGTACCAGGAAAGCCGGCAGCAGAACCCATTTTATAGGCGTACCTAACAGAATCAGTCTGAAATTTATATAACCGCAGCTGATGGCGATGATAGCGTAGATGAACCCTTTTAAGGTCAGAGGCCCAACCAGTTTGTCTTCGGCTTCTACGTCCTGGATTACTTTATATACAGCCATATTTCTTAGTATCCTTTAGAGGCATGTTCATATCAAGGCTGGTTAGGCGGTGGGTTTTCCTCATCGTGCTGTATATCTATTCCTCCATCATCTGGGGCAGGTGGTGGATTAGCTCCCCTAACAACATAGTTACGTACAGAATCTCCTGGCCCTAGCGCTTCATTAACCCGCTGTTCAATACTACCGCCCACCAAGTGACCCAATAGCTGCTGTGGAGCAGTCCCTCCAATGTCTTGGATAGCCTTGAACCGTGCTTTCAGGTTGTTCCGGACTTCAATCGCCTCAGGCGTATACCCCTCGGGATTTTCCGCTGACACAAATTTCGCATTCTTTAGGTTGGCAACTCTACTGGTCTCCTGCCAGAAGCCTTCAGACTGGGTCTGGAAGTCTTCGTTGCTCATCTGGTCGGCAATTCCGTAGGAAACACGGTTGGCAGATACAAAATCCTTCTCTTCTTGTGTGTTATCAAATTGCCGGCCCGATACCTTCGCGGCGTCCAATTTATCTCTGGCTCCTCTATCGATATGAGGCGTAGCGTCAACTCGACTGCGCAAGACACGCGGGTAATCTTCTGGGCTAGTGGTAATGCTATCTGACCAATCTTCTACATCAATCGCCTTATTGCCCCGGCGCGAAAGATTACCCTGTAATTCCGGCCAAGAGCTGGTGGCTGTAAGCTGGCGGATAGCCATTTTCCTCTCATGCTTGTCACGGCCTTCGTCAGCAAGGTCCACCCACATCTGTTTCATAGCGGCAACGCCAGTCATCTTTCGCTTGCTGGCCTGCTCGTAAGTGTCCACTCTTTCTTTGGCAGCATTTTCAAAATTGGTGGCAATCTCATCAGTTTCTGCAACTTTGTAGACATCCTCACCATTTTTGTCCTTACCGGCATAGGTGTAAGCGACCTGATTATTCTCCCCCAGCCTATTGCCTTGAGCATCTGTCTTGTACCTTGCGAAACCTGTTTTATCATCCGTCAATACGGCCGCTTCATATCCTTCCCTCATAACTTTCTCGCCCTTGCGCTTAATCAAAGCCAGAGCTTCTTCGTCTCGCTCCTGCGACCATTTATCTCCTGAAGCTATCGCCAACCTTTGCGAACGCTTAGAAAGAGGTATGGCATGACCTGATTGCAGCCGCTGAAAGCCTCTCTTGAAGGCACTTTTCTCATTAGGATTGTAAGCTTTGGCCCATTCACCTTGCTTACGCTCACCATAGCCCTGCACACCCTTGCCAAGCGCGCTTTCTTTGCCCGCGAAACGGTTCGTGGCATTGGCTACCCCGTTAGCGGTGGCAGACATCAGCTGGCCTCCCCATTTGAATGTTTTAGGTAAAAAGAATAAAGGTCCAAAAAAACCGATACAGATGAATATGAAGCTTAGGAACTTGGTGTTATCCTGGGTGCCGACTATGAAAGCGAATATCCGGCCAGATACAACCAAGGCTACAACCAGCGGGAACATCGCCAAAATCTTTATGAGATTGTCTACCCAAAGCTTCCAGTAGCGCTGGGTCCCTGGGAGCACGTAGGCCAGTAAGGCAATGGGAGCCAGCATCAGTAGCATAATTATTATGATTTTTCTTAACACTAAGGTGATCCATGCGGTTAAGATAGCCGCGCCTGTTGCAAGGAGTAAAAGCAAAAGAGCGGGGAGCGCGGCTATACCAAGACCGATTCCAGCAACTAGCCCTACCCAATCTATTGTCGCGGCCGTAGCAGTACCAAAGCCGCCGTTATTTAGGATGTGCCCCAGACTAAGCGCATCTGCTCCTCCAAATGAGAAGTACATGATATCGGCGATACCCCGCCCGATATCATCAAATTTATCGATCACGAATGACACAAGCGGCCAAGACAATTGTATAGCTATCGCGACTATAACCATTCTAGGCAGCATTTTTCGAACGGTGTAAGCATCGAACGGTCCGGCGCTGATCGCCTGCGAGAAAACCATCAGCAGCATAAGGATAACTAAAATCGCGGTCGCAATATTCTTGAAAAGACTCCAGGTTTTCTCAACGCTGGCCTGGGAATTCTTATTGCCTAGATCCTGGCTTACGTTAAACGAAAGTTCATTTTCGAACGCGTTTATAAGATTGTTTGATATCTCTTCACCCGCCAGCAAAAGAGGACACATAAGCCAGGCTAGGGAAAAGCCATTAGACGATAGCTCGCAGGTATCCGGCTGGCTGCCATCCACATTCCCGCCTGCTCCCCCTCCGCCAGAGGGAGTTGTACCTTTCGTGCCCGAGACCGTGATAGCTTGTGACGACATAAGGTAGCACGTAGTGTTAGTGAAGTGTGAATTACTAAATTTTTTCAGTGGGGTGCCGCTAGGCCCGAACGCGCTCTTAGAGAGCAGATACTCGGTCCCACTGGTCGTCGAACCGTCGTTCAGGATGACAATATCGCCACCGCCGCAGTTGTCACTGGTATCCTTTTCAAAGAGCGCCGCGTCGGCTGTATGGCTGAAGGTGTCGCCACTGGTCAGCTTCGTTAGGTCGTTACCATTCCATGTAAATGTGGTTAAGCGGTTGGCTGCCTGACCAATCGTTGCGCTCAGCTTGTTGGGCTTGGTATCAACACATGAACCAGCCGTCCCGTCGGGGCTGTAATCAAGATCTACTGTGGCACTGATGGTAGTGGCTCCGCTGGCGAAAGGACTGCCGGTTAATGTGATGCCGTTGATGCTTCCACCGGTTTTACAGAACGAATCGTCCGGCGGTTTGTAGTTATATGTCCCATCTGTTATGTCGTTGTCTACAAAGCTGACCTTGGTACCATCTATCGTTCCGGTAATGGTTGTTCTGTCCTGAAAGGCCAAGGTGCCTATCAGCGATTGGATATCAGATTGGCTCTGGGCATCGAATGCCAGGGCTTTGCCGGGTGATTTTAGGAGAGAAAAAGATAGTGCGGCTAATACAATCCCTAAGCCCAGTCCTATTTTTTTATAAGTTTTCATTTTTGACCGAATTCTTCTGGTTAGACTATAACATAACTCTTAAGCTTTCAACAGATTGGTCAATCTAGGCCAGCCTTCTTGCCAAAAGTTGTTAAGCTGTTAAGATTATTTTAGGTATAAGCTTTTATGGCACAAAAATTAAAAACCTTCCTGTTCATTTTAACTATCCTAGCGTCGTTTACTCTGGCCGGTAGTCAGGTCGTACTGGCGGCCACGTCCGCTGACGGCGGGGCCAGCGGCTCTTCTACCACTAACACTTCGACGACCGGCGATTGCACCAATGGAGAAGTAGTGTCGACTACTACCGGTGATTGTGCCCCACTGAAGAAAGTATCCGACTGCTCGGTTGGGGTTGATCCTAGAGATCCAACGCAATGCGCGCCTCTTGGTAACGGCTGCAACGGCAACACCGCTCAAACCTGCCTAAAGAAGAATAAAATTATCGTGGATATAAATACCATTGTTAATTTTCTCTCTGCCTTAATTGGCATCGTTGTTATCGGTGTGATCATACTTGGCGGCATTCAGTACACGTTGGCAGGCGACAACGCAACCGCCACAGGCGCGGCAAAACAGCGAATCATTAACGGCCTTATCGCATTGGTGGCATTCATATTTACGTTCGCGTTCCTTCAATGGCTTATCCCGGGGGGGATATAGATGGTATCCATAATGCTGGTCAGAATCTACCATTTTGCAACCGCCTTCGGGGTCAGCTGTGACCCGAACAAGGCTAACCCCCAAAGCAATTTCTTCAGCTTCCCCCACTGGTGGAAGTATATCCATACGGGCGCTGGCGACGCCTTAGGTACTTGTACTCCATCCGTAACGATTCCCGGCGGTTTGTTGCCGATTGGGCTGGCAGTTATAGATATTTTGCTTTATTTTGCCGGTATAGCCGCAGTAATCTCAATAATCATCGCCGGAATATCCTACATTATGGCAGCTGGGAGCTCGGATAAGATAACCGCGGCGCGCAAGCGCATCGTAAATTCACTTATAGGCTTAGCCATCGCGCTGGTCGCTATTATGGTAGTTTCATTCATAGGTAACAGTCTGGGCCAGTGATGATATATCTCATGACTTTGCTCGTAAGTAATAAAAATCTGCCTCAGGCTAAGAGTACTGATATTACAAGCATCCTCAATATCGTACTAGGTATCATGGGGGCTATAGCCTTTTTAATGCTCATTATCGCCGGGCTCAGATACACGATTTCACAGGGCGACCCTGGCAAGGTCTCGGAAGCTAAGCAGATGATTGTTTATACCCTAGTTGGATTATTGGTTATAGCTCTAGCGGCAACAGTGGTTAACTTTGTTATAGGTAAGACCTAGATGACGAAATTGATTATTCTGTTTTTGGTTTTCTTTGGACTACTGGCGGCTCCGGTCTTGGCTGCGTCAGACACGAATAATAAGCTGTTCTCTTTCTGTAACCAGAACCCGGATAGTGCTGTGTGCCAGGACCGTACTAATCAGAATAAGACACCGAACACCGATCCAGTGATCCATATAGTCAAAGTAGCCTCAGATATAATCGCCCTGCTCACCGGAGCCGCAGCGGTAATAATAATTATTTTAGGAGGTATCACAATGATTACATCGGCGGGGAGTGCCGAAGGAGTAGCAAACGCCAGAAAACGAATCACCTATGCGATAATTGGTTTAGTGATAGTGGCATTAGCCTGGGCGATAATTACCTTTATCACGGATAAACTTATATCTTAAGAGTATATGAATAGAAAACTGATTAACTTAATACTGAGCATCGCTATTTTCCTACCTTTCATTGCAGCGCCGATCCAAGCAGGTGCGGCGGCAATAGATTGTACCAGGACGGACCTGTCAGCTAAGGAACAAATCCAATGCGGCGCCTGCGGTGCGTCAGGTACTACCACCTGCGACCCCGCTCCTGCCCCCAAGACTCTTGGCGATACACTAAAAAGCATAATCAATATAATCTCGATTATAGGAGGAGCCGTAGCTGTAATCATGATCATTGTCGGCGGCTTCCGCTATGTGACCAGTTCGGGGAGCCCAGAGGCCACGAAATCGGCAAGGAGCACAATCATATATGCCATAATCGGTCTGGTTATAATGGCCCTGGCGCAGATTATCGTCCATTTCGTTCTGAATAATGTGTCCAGTGCGTAGGTATTCCACTTTGCATAAGCGTCTTGACAGTGGTATAAGAGCAGATATACTTAAGTTAAATCAATAATATAAAAAGGAATATTTAATGATTCAGAAAATAAAGAATTTAATCCTTGGGCTTAGCCTAATGCTCGGCCTGCTCGGGCCTACACTTGCGCTATCAGGGGTATCTTATGCCGATACGACAACTAATATCAATGGCAACCTATGCCAAGGCTCAGACTTCAACTTAACTTCCAATGGGACCAATAATTGTAATAATACATCGGGCGGCGATACTTCTATCAGCCATTTGATAAAGACGATAGTCAATATTGTTTCCATAATTGTCGGCGCGGTAGCTGTGCTGATGATTATCGTCGGCGGCTTCCGTTACGTGACTAGCGGCGGAAGCGCAGAAGGCACAAAGGCAGCCAGACAGACGATCGTCTATGCGATAATCGGGCTAGTCGTAGTTGCTTTGGCTCAGATCATTGTCCATTTCGTCCTGAATAACGTCAACGCCGGCACCTCCTAAGCTCGCAAGCTAGTTTAAAGATTCATTTAGAACTATAATGGTGGGCATGAAGCAAAGAATCAGTCACTTGTTCGCCGCGTTATCCGTAAGCCTGATGCTGGGATTGGGTTTGGCGGCGCCGGTTTACGCCCAGGACGCTCAGCAGCAGATTAATAACGGCTTATGTGCCGGCTCTAACCTTGAGTTCACCGAAAATCCCGGTCAATGTAACGTGGCGACATCAGACGCGACCACTAAGATAAACGACATCATCCACACGATTGTTAACCTGTTATCCGCGATTGTCGGTGTTGTGGCTGTGATTATGATTATCGTCGGCGGCTTCCGTTACATTACCAGCGGCGGAAATGACACCAGCGTGACCAGCGCGAAGAATACCATACTATACGCCATTATCGGCCTGGTGGTCGTGGCTTTAGCCCAGCTGATCGTGCGCTTTACTTTGAGCAAGCTGACAAACAGTTAGTGAGAGAACTAAATAAAAAACACCTCCGCTCGGAGGTGTTTTTTATTGATGCTTCTGAATCTTACAGAATCTCGATCTTCTTGACCGTGTCCTGCTTGACTTTAGAAAAGCTGATAGTTAAAACGCCGTCTTTAAGTACGGCTTCGATTTCGTCCTCTTTGACCGGGACCGGCAGTACTAAGCTGCGGCTGAATTCGCCCCAGTAGCATTCTTGCAAGAAGTAATTCTCAACGCCATCCTCATTACCAGCGCTCAATGTGCCACGGATAGTCAGCGTGTTATCAGAGATACTGACGTCTAAGTCGCTCTTGTTAACTCCGGCCACCCGGCCTTTGACCAGCAGTTTCTCGCGGGTTTCATAAACATCGACGGCCAGCTGGCCGGCAACCGGTTCGCCCTCGTCCCATTCATCATTATCATCAGCTTGCGGCTGCGGTGCATTATTCTCCGGAGCCGGAGCTTCATCTTCGCTCAAGAACGCGGCGGTGATATCATCGCCCATCAAAAGGTCATCCTGTGGTTGGCTGCCTCGAGCCATACGAATCCTCCAAATAATTTAGATTGGTTTTTAAGATTTGATTCTTTGTGTTAATGCTAGTATAGCTTAGGCACTTTCCCGTGCGCAACAGTCCGCTACGATAATTTACAACGGAACAATTACAACACGCAGGCGGACTAGCATAAAATGCTTAACGTTGACTCCTAGCAGACTATCTCTGATGATAGGTTTATGAGTTTGATGGAAGCCGCGATCGGGTGGCTGGCGCCGCCGGATTGTTTAGGCTGCGGCATTGAAGGTTCCGCTATCTGTAATGATTGTGCGGGAGCCTTTATCAAACCTTTTGGTGAAAGATGCTGGCGATGTGATAGATTAAGCGCCTCGTCAAAGACCTGTCTCGCCTGCCGGTCCGCCGGTCCGCTCAGCCATGTATTCATCAGCACGGACTATGAACATCTGGCCCAAAACCTGGTTCAAAGATATAAATTCGGGCATCTCCGCGCTGCCGCCCAGCCGTTGGCCGGCATTATGGTCCAAACTTTGCGCGAAGCTTCCATCATGAACCCGGACGAACTGTTAGTAGTACCGGTACCGACAGCAACTAGCCGGGTGCGGCAGCGCGGTTTCGGACACAGCGAACTACTGGCTAGGACCATCGCGGCCAAGCTGCGGGTGGAAAGCTCGCTGGCCCTCCGCCGGCTGGGCCAGACCCGGCAGCTTGGCGCTAAACGCGAAGACCGCTTAGCCCAGCTTAGCGGCAGCTTCGCCGTAAAGAATCATCGCCGCATATCCGGCCGAAGAGTTTTGCTGGTTGATGATGTGCTTACCACCGGCGGTACGCTTATCGCCGCCTCTAACGCACTTAAAGCGGCTGGTGCCAAAGAAGTTAATGCCCTGGTTTTTGCCAAAAAGCTCTAAAATAAAAAATGCTTAACATGTTAAACATTTAATCCCTGAGGGATAGCGGCCTTTGGCCTTTTCCGCTCAGCCATGCTCGATGCAAGCATCTGCGCGTGGCTTCGCTACACCGAACCCTCGCTATTCGCCGGCTTGAGCCGTCGAGCTCGGGCTCGAGCCCCCAACATACGAAAACGAACCAACGAACGCTGGTTCGTTTTCGTATGGCGGAGAGGGAGGGATTCGAACCCTCGCTGGAACTTGCGCCCCACTATCGATTTAGCAAACCGACCCCTTCAGCCGCTTGGGTACCTCTCCGTGTTAGCTGTAACTGGCGGAAGGGGTGGGATTCGAACCCACGAAGCTTTCGCTTGCCGGTTTTCAAGACCGGTACCTTCAACCGCT